>Ga0066376_10000748_pt1 | contig 30611 bp, 28 predicted proteins | sample Knorr_S15_td_Bot_FD_77009 | JGI IMG/M metagenome (GOLD analysis project Ga0066376, IMG submission 77009) | Marine microbial communities from Southern Atlantic Ocean transect - Knorr_S15_td_Bottom_ad_5009_LV_A | ecosystem: Environmental > Aquatic > Marine > Oceanic | place: Southern Atlantic... | reverse complement strand
CGGCGGATGTACTCCCAGATGTCGAGCTCGGTCCAGTTCGAGATCGGGAACACCCGGATGTGCTCGCCCTGGCGGATGCGGCCGTTGTAGAGGTTCCAGAGCTCGGGCCGCTGGTTCTTGGGGTCCCACTGGCCGAACTCGTCGCGGAACGAGTACATCCGCTCCTTGGCACGGGCCTTCTCCTCGTCGCGGCGGGCCCCGCCGAACAGGGCGTCGAAGCGGTGCTCCTCGATGGCGTCGAGCAGCGTGGTGGTCTGGAGACGGTTGCGGCTGGCCCGGGGGCCGGTCTCCTCGGTGACGCGCCCGTCGTCGATCGACTGCTGCACCGACGCCACGACCAGTCGGACGCCGACCTCGGCGACGCGGCGGTCGCGGAACTCGAGCACCTCGGGGAAGTTGTGGCCGGTGTCGATGTGCATCATCGGGAACGGCAGGCGGGCCGGCGAGAACGCCTTCTCGGCCAGGCGCAGCATCACGATCGAGTCCTTGCCCCCGGAGAACAGCAGGCAGGGACGCTCGAACTCGGCCGCGACCTCACGGAAGATGTGGATCGACTCGGCCTCGATCTGGTCGAGGTCGGAGAGTTCGTAGGTGGTGGTCACAGGGCCCCCGTCGCGGCCGTCACTCGGGTTCGGCTGCCAATGCTAGGGCCGTCGGTCTGCGATGATCCCCGCCATGGCCACATCCGACGACCACCGCCTCGCCGCCGAGCTGGCAATGCGCGCCGGTGTCCTGCTGCTCGAGCTGCGACAGCGCCTGTCCGACGAAGGGGCGCCGGCGGCGACCCTCAGGGACGAGGGCGACCGTGCCGCCCACGACCTCCTCATGGACGCACTGGCCGTGGCCCGCCCGGACGATGCCGTGCTGTCCGAGGAGGGTTCGGCCCACGGGGTGCACCCGGACCGGGCAGACGCCTCCCGGGTCTGGATCGTCGACCCGCTCGACGGCACCCGCGAGTTCAGCGAGCCCCCGCGGTCCGACTGGGCCGTGCACGTGGCGCTGGCCGAGGACGGCATCCCCACCGCCGGCGCCGTCGCCCTGCCGGGGCTGGGCCTGACGTTGTCGACAGCCGAACCGGACACCACCGACGACCTGGCGCCCGTACCCGACGTGCCGCGCATCGTCGTCAGCCGCACCCGCCCTCCCGCCGAGGCCCTGGCCGTCGCCGAGGTGCTCGGCGGCGTACTCGTCGAGATGGGCTCTGCGGGAGCGAAGGCCATGGCGGTGGTGCGGGGCGAGGTCGACGTCTACGTGCACTCGGGCGGCCAGTACGAGTGGGACAACTGCGCACCGGCGGCGGTCGCGGCATCTGTGGGCCTCCACGTCTCGCGCATCGACGGCTCCCCCCTCACCTACAACCACCCCGACCCCTACCTGCCCGACCTGCTCATCTGCCGTCGCGAGCTGGCGGCTGCCACCCTCGCCGTCGTCGCCGGCTGAGCCGCGACCGCTCCCCCCTAGGCTCGGGCACCGTGCGCCTCGTCATCGCCCGCTGCACGGTCGACTACGACGGCCGCCTCACCGCCCACCTACCCGAGGCGGTCCGACTCCTCATGGTCAAGGCCGACGGCTGCGTCGCCATCCACGCCGACGGTGGCGCCTACAAACCACTCAACTGGATGAATTCCCCGAACATCCTCGTCGAGGCGTCCGACGACGGCGTCGACATCTGGCGGGTGTCGAACCCGAAGGGCGAGACCCTCACGATCACCCTCCTCGAGGTGCTGTCGGACACGGCGCACGAAATGGGCATCGACCCGGGCCTCCAGAAGGACGGCGTCGAGGCCCATCTCCAGGAGCTGCTGGCCGGGGACCCCTCCTTCCTCGGCGAGGAACTCTCCCTGGTGCGCCGCGAATACCCCACGGAGATCGGGCCGGTCGACCTGCTCTGCAAGGACGCCGACGGCCACACCGTCGCCATCGAGATCAAGCGCCGGGGCGAGATCGACGGCGTCGAGCAGCTCACGCGCTACCTCGACTTCCTGAACCGGGACGAACGGCTGGCCCCCGTGCGCGGCCTGTTCGTCGCCCAGGAGATCAGGCCACAGGCCAGGGTCCTGGCGGGCGACCGCGACATCGGCTGCATCGAGATCGACTACGACGAGCTCCGGGGCATCGAGTCGACGACCCCCCGCCTCTTCTAGGGCGCAGGGGCACGGCGCATGGATTCGTTCGACGTCGCCGTGGTCGGCGGCGGCCCAGCCGGTGCCGCCGCAGCCACCACACTCGCCCGTGCGGGGCGGTCCGTGGTGGTGCTCGACAAGGCGACCTTCCCGCGCGACAAGTGCTGCGGCGACGGCCTCACCACGCTGGCGCTGCGCCTCGGCGAGCAGCTGGGGCTCGACCCCGCAGGGATCGCCGGCTGGCAGGTCGTGGACCACGCCGTGATCCACACCGGCGGCGGCAACCGCAGCCGCACCCGCAACTTCCCCCTCCCCATGGGCGACGGCCAGTACGCGGCGGTGGCGCCGCGGACCGAGTACGACGCCGCCCTGCTCGACCTGGCGAGGGTCGCCGGGGCCGATGTCCGGGAGGGCCATGCGGTGACCGGCATCCGGATCGACGAAGGTGGCGCCGACCTGGACATCGCCGAGGCCGACCCCGTGCGGGCCGGCACGGTGATCGCCGCCGACGGCATGTGGTCGCCGACCCGACGCCTCCTCGGCCTGTCCGACGACGGCTACCGCGGCGAATGGCAGGCCTTCCGCCAGTACGTGGCCAACGTGGGCCCGGCGGCCGGCGGCCTCCACATCTGGTTCGAACCCGACCTGCTGCCCGGCTACTCGTGGAGCTTCCCGCTCCCCGGGGGACGGGCGAACGTCGGCTTCGGCGTGCTGCGTGGCGGCCGGGTGGCCGTCGGCGACACCGGCCATGTCTGGGACGGCCTCCTCGACCGCCCTGGCATGCGCGAGGTGCTCGGTCCCGATGCCGAGCCCGAGGGCCGCCGGACCGCCTGGCCCATCCCGGCCCGCGTCGACCGGGCGGTGCTCGAGCACGGCCCGGTGCTGTTCGTCGGGGACGCTGCCGCCGCCACCGATGCGCTGACCGGCGAGGGCATCGGCCAGGCCCTGCTCACCGGCGTCCTCGCCGCCGAGTCGGTGATCGCCGGCGGCCCGACCGCCGAGGTCGGTGCCCGCTACCGGCGGGAGGTGCGCCGGGACCTCGTCGCCGACCACCGCATGTCGGTCGTCCTCCAGCGCATGCTCACCTACCCGCTCGGAGCGCGTGCCTCGGTCGCCATGGGCGGGCTCACGCCCTGGACCCGCCGCAACTTCGCCCGCTGGCTGTTCGAGGACTACCCGAGGGCGTTGCTGGCCACTCCCCGACGGTGGCGCAGGGGCGTGCTGCACCGCCCGGGGGCCTACACCTGACGGGTCGCGGCGGCGTCCCCGGAGGGCACCACTACGCTGCCCCGATGGCCCCAGCCCCCGGTTCCGCTGCCGAGCGAAGCCACCTCGCCGTCGTCCCCGACGCCGGCGACGATTCGCTCGATGGCGATGGCGGTGCCGGCCTCCACCCGCTGGGCCCCGTCGGCGCAGCGTTCGACAAGGTGGTCGACAAGGCATGGGAGCCGCTGCGCGGCAACCCGAACCTGGACCGGCTCTTCTACACGGCCAGCGAGCTCGCCGACTTCAGCCTGCTCTGGCATCTGACCGGCACGGCCCGGGGGGTCATGCGCCGCAACGGACACCGCGAGGCGATCCGGCTGTCGGCCGCCCTCGGCGCCGAGTCGGCGTTCGTGAACGGTGCGGTCAAGTCGCTGTTCCGCCGCAAACGGCCAGCCCATGAGGTCGAGCGGCCGCACAACCTGCGCCAGCCGCTCACCAGCAGCTTCCCGTCGGGCCACGCCTCGGCGGCCTTCTTGGCGGCGACGCTGTTGAGCGAGCGGTCGCGGATCAAGCCGTTCTGGTATGCCGCTGCGGGCGTGGTCGCCGTGTCGCGGGTGCATGTGCGCATCCACCACGCCAGCGACGTGGTCGTGGGTGCCGGGATCGGGCTGGCGCTCGGCCGCCTGATCCGGAAGGTGCTGCCCCTGCGGTAGGGGCGGCAATACCGCTCCCCTAGTTGAGGGGCGATGCCTCGAGGTCTGCTTCGGAGGTGACCAGCAGGAGGCGGAGGTCGAGGAGCAGGTCGGCGACCTCGGACGAGGCGATGAGCTCACGGCTCTTGGTGGTGCCGAGCCCGCGGTCGATGATGGCCCTGATCTCGTCGATCGTGGTCGTGTCGAGTGTCTCGGTCATGTCGGCTCCCTCGGTGTCGTGTTCGCTGCCGGTGGTGTCGCGCTGCTCATCGATACCTTCACCCTAGACGCGGGATATCCGATCGCGTGTCACCTGTTTCCAGGACCCGCCTACCCTCGCCGGGTGCCGCTTCCCCTCCACGTACTCGGCGTCGGTCGTTCGGACACGGACCTGCCCCTGTTGCTGGCCGACCTGCACGCCGTTCTCGACGCCGGGACCAGGGTCGCATTGCGCTTCGAGACGGCCGGCGGCGAGGGCTGGGGGCCGGATCGGGCATCCGACCTGGTCGTCGGCGCAGGCTTCGTCGCCATCGGCGGGACCCGCACGGACGGCAGAGCCGTGGAGGTGGACGTCGAACACCAGCGCAGCCTGCCCGACACCGTGGCGCCGGAGATGCGCCTGCTGGTCGTCGGCCTCAACCCCAGCCCCACCTCGGCCGACTCGGGCGTGGGCTACCACCGTCCCGGCAACCGCTTCTGGCCGGCGGTCCTCGCCGCCGGCCTGGCGAGCGTCGACCGGGACCCCCGACACGCACTCGCCCACCACGGGCTCGGCATGACGGACCTGGTGCGCCGCACCACCGCCAGGGCCGACGAGGTCGCACCTGACGAGTTCCGCGATGGCTTCGCCAGGGTCGAGCGACTCTGTGCCTGGCTCCGACCGCAGGCGATCTGTTTCGTCGGGCTGGGTGGCTGGCGCATCGTCGCCGACCGCAAGGCGGTGGCCGGCGTGCAGGACCGCACGCTCGGCGGCGTGCCCGTCTATGTGATGCCCCACACCAGCGGCCTCAACGCCCACAGCCGCCTCGACGACCTGACCGCCCACCTCCGGGCAGCCGGAGAACTCGCCGACAGCGCCTGAAGGACCCGCTCAGGCGTTCGGGGCGAGGGAGCGGACCGCTTCCATGGTGTCGATGCCACCGAACGGCAGGATCGCCAGCGCCGGGGTGGTCACGCCGTTGGCGACGTACTCGGCGATGCGGGCCCGGCACTGGTCGGGCGTGCCGTGGACCAGCAGGTCGTCGACCACCTGCTCGGGGATCTCGGCGAGCGCCCCCTTGCGGTCGCCGGCGGCCCAGCGCTCCCAGTGGCCGCCCAGCAGGTCGCCGCGGCCCATCCACTCGTGGAAGGCCCGGTAGACGGGGACGTTGAGGTAGGCGGCCAGCACGTAGCGGCCGCCGGCCAGCACCACCTCCCGGTCGTCGCTCGGGCACACGAAGATGCGGGCCACGATCTCCCGGTCGGGCCCCTGGTCGTTGACGATGCCCGCCACGGTGGTGACGTCGTCAGGCGACAGCCAGTTGACGATCGCCCCGTCGGCCTCGCGTCCGGCGAGGCGCAGCATGCCCTCGCGCAGGGCCGCCACGAGGATCGTGGGCTGCTGTTCGGGGACGATGCCGAGCCGGAAGCCCCGGATCGTGAACGAGTCGTACTCCTCGGTCACCTTCTCGCCGGTGAGCGCAGCCTTGAGGAAGCGGACGGTGTCGCGCACCCGCTGGTAGGGCGCCTCGAACGGGATGCCGTTCCAGCGCTCGACGATCACGTCGGACGACGAGCCGATGCCGATGGCAAAGCGACCGGGCGCCGCCGAGGCCATGGTGGCGGCGCACTGCGCCATGAGGGCGGGGCTGCGGGTGTAGGCGGGCAGGATCGCCGTGCCGAGGCGCAGCTCGGGGGCCCATGCGGCGGCCAGGGCCAGCGGGGTCAGGCCGTCGCTCTCGTTGGCCTCGGCGCTCCAGACATCGGTGTACCCGAGGTCGACGAGCTCGCGGTAGAGGGGCTGCTGGTCGTGGAGCGGACCCGGCAGGGGGACCGTGATGCCGTACGGGGACACGTGGGGGCTTTCCTCTCTTGGGGCCGTCCGCTCGGGAACGGCTGGCCCTCGGGGCGAAACGCCAATACTCGCACGGGTTTTCGGCTCTTCCGGCAGCCGCCGGAAGGCGCTGTCACACCCCTTGCGCATACTGGGAACCATGAACGAGCAACTGGTCCTCACCACCACCCGGAACCCTCGACCCACCCGCCCCGGGTTCCTCCTCGATGCCCGCACCCGGGCGATCGGCCTGGCCGGCGTCGCCCGTGCCAGGGCCGAGCTCCGGCGCCACTCCCCGGAGGGCGACGAAGAACCGTCGGCAGCCGCAGCGCCGACCGCCGACGCTGAGCAGGACGCTGACCCCGACGACGACCTCCCGCATCGGATCGCCTGAATCGGATCATGCGCACCTGCCTGCTCCTGATGACGCTGCTGGTCGCCGGCGCATGCAGTTCCCCGTACCTGCCCGAAGACGGCCTGGGCACCATCATCGAGGTCATCGACGGCGACACGGTGATCGTCGACCTGGCCGGACACCGTGAGACCGTGCGGCTGCTCGGCATCGACACCCCTGAAACCGTTCACCCCAACCGGCCCGTCGAATGCTTCGGCCCCGAGGCGACGGCACGGCTGCGCCTGCTCCTCGCTCCTGGCAGTGGGGTGCTGGTCACGCGCGATGTCGAACCCCGCGACCGGTACGGCCGTCTCCTCGCCTACCTCGAACGCCTCTCCGACGGGCTGCAGGTCAACCAGGCCCTCGTCGAGCGCGGCTATGCGGCCACGCTCCACATCGACCCGAACGATGCCCTGCGCTACGAACTGGCGGCGGCCGAGAGCCGGGCCCGGGCCGCCGGTCTCGGGCTCTGGGCTGCGTGCGGCGGCCCCCACGAGCCACTCGCCTGACCGGCGGCCCCTCCACACACTCTCCCCCGCCCGCCTGTGCGGCCGTCGGGTACCGTTGCGCCATGACCGCACTCGCCGAGGCGCTCGGCCATGGTGCCGACGACCGGCTCCTCATCCTCACCGCCGACCAGCTGGGGATGTGCCACGCCGCCAACGTCGGCGTCTACGAGAGCCTGCGCAGCGGCCTGGCCACCGGCGCCTCGCTGATGGTCCCCGCCCCCTGGGCCCGTGGGGCCGCCGCCCACTACCGCGGCGAACCGGTCGGAGTGCAGCTCACCCTCAACGCCGAACTCGACTGCTACCGCTGGCGACCGATCACGGTCGCTCCCTCCCTGCTGGACGGGGATGGGGGCTTCCCCCGGACGGTGGGCGACCTCTGGGACCACGCCGACATCGACGAGACCCGGTCCGAGTGCCGGGCACAACTCGAGCGGGCCATCCTCTGGGGCTTCGACGTCTGCCATCTCAGCACCCACCTCGGCGCCCTCCAGAACCGCCCCGAGTTCTTCGACGTACTGCTCGACCTGGCGGTCGAGCACCGCCTGCCCATCCGCCTCGAGGGCGGCGATGCCGAGGCGGCGGCCGGCTTCCCGTTCCGGGCACTGGCCGCCGAGGAGGGCGTGTTCACGGTCGACCACCACCGCCTGCGCCCCCTCGCCGACCCCGACGCCCTCGAACGCCAGGCCATGGACCTCGAGCCGGGCGTGACCGAGATCGTCGTGGAGCCTGCGGTCGACACACCCGAACTGCGGGCCATCTGCGACAACTGGGGGCGACGCGTCGACCACCACGACCTGGCCTGCGGCAACTCGGAACTCCGGGCCGACCTCGACCGGGGCCGCGTGCGCCTGATCAACTGGCGCGACGTGCGCGAGGCCCAGCGGGCCGCCTGAGCCTGCGAAGGACCCGTTCAGGCCTCGTCGAACGTGCTGCGTCCGGCCAGATCGGCCAGCAGGCCCGACCACTCGGGGCTCCCGAACACCGGTCGCAGCCCGAACACGTAGCGGGCGTAGTCGCCCCCGACCTTGCAGCGGCCGGTCATGAACGCCTCGTCCGGATCGAGTTCGCCACGGAACTGCGCCACGGCGTCCGGATAGTTCCAGGTGACGGTGGCGTCCTGGTCGCCTTCACGGCCGGGGAGCACCTCGACCACCCGCCCGGCGGCCACGACGAGCCGGAACTGCACCTTGCCGTGCGGCGTCTTGGAGACGGCGAACCGCACCACCCCGTCGAGGCCCGGCCGCTCGGGCAGCGCCGCTGCGCCCTCGGCAAACTCGGTGATCCAGTCCTCGGAGAGGAACGACGCCATCAGGTCGGCTCCTCCACCGCATGCGGTCGCGCCAGGGCATCGATCTCGGCACCGCTCTGCCCCCGGATCCGGTCGAAGAGGTCGGACTCGAGTTCGCCCTCGGGCGGACCGCCGACCAGCGTCTCGGCCAGGACGTAGTCGTCCCACGGATAGGCGTCGCCGGCGACGTCGTCGGGGAGGCCGAACCAGAACGACGAGGCCGGATCGATCTGTGTGGCGTGGGCCCGGAGGGCATCGCACCGAGCCTGCCAGTGGCCGTGGATGGGGACCTTCGTCGTGATGAGGTGGTCGTGGGAGGGCCGCTCGAACCACCACTCGCTGTAGGGCGACTCGAGACCGAGCTCGCCGAACTTGGCGTGCAGCACCTCCATTCGGGCACGGGACCAGGTCGTGAAGTAGAGCTTCAGCGGCTGCCAGGGATCCCCCGCCTCCGGGTACCTCTCCGGGTCACCGGCTGCCTCGAAGGCCGGCACCGAGATGTCGTGCACCTGCAGGTGGTCGGGATGGTTGTAGCCCCGCCGCTCGTCGGGGTAGGTGACGATCACATGCGGTCGGATCCGCCGGATGATGCCGACGAGCCGCCCGACGGCCTCGTCGGGTGCGGCACCGGCAAATGCATCGGGGTGGGCCTCGGATTCGTCATCACCATCGGAATCCGACATGCCGGAGTCGTGGTAGCCGAGCATGACCACCTCGTCGTACCCGATGATCTCAGCGGCCCGACGAAGCTCATCGGCACGCACCTGGGGAAGGTTTGCGTGGACCTCGGGGCGGTCCATGGCCGGGTTGAGGATGTCGCCGGCCTCGCCACCGGTGCAACACACCAGAACACAGTGCACACCTGCGGCGCTGCACGCCGACACCGTCGATGCCCCCTTGGAGGCCTCGTCGTCGGGGTGCGCATGGATGGTGAGCAGGCGGAGTTCCGGCACCTCGGACGACTGCATGGGCGGCCACGGTAGCGGTTGGCCGAACCGGGGCCGCGGTCAACTCGAAACCGACGCGTGCTACCGTCACCCTGACCGAGCAGAAGACGACAGAAGGAAGGTGAGCGCCCCATGGACCCCGAGGTCTGGCGTTGGGTGTGGCTAGCGGCCGCTGCCGCTTTCATCGTCGGCGAGATCACCGTCGCCGGCACATTCTTCCTGCTGCCCTTCGGCCTGGGAGCCGCCGTGGCCGCCGTCTTCGCCTTCTCGGGCGCCGGGTCGGCGACGGGATGGTTCATCTTCGTGGTCGTCTCGCTCGTGGCGACCCTCGCCGTGCGCCCGATCGTCCGGCGCCTCGATGCGACCGGCGACCCGCTCAAGGTCGGGGCCGAGCGGCTCATCGGGCAGGAGGGCGTCGTGATCAGCGACCTGTCCGCAGATGCCGAACGGATGGGAGCCGTCCGCGTGGGCCGCGAGGAGTGGCACGCCGAGAGCGCCGACGGCGCCGACCTCGCCTCAGGCACCGAGATCGAGGTGGTCGACATCCGTGGCACCCGTGCCATCGTGCGCCCCGTCGATACAGTTCCATCAACACACTCCGAATGAGGCAACCAGAGAGGACCACACCATGGTCGGCCTGATCATCCTGGGCGTCGTCGCCTTCGTCCTGTTCATCTTCGTGGCGAACGCCGTCAAGATCGTCCACCCCTACCAGCGGGCGCTCGTCGAGCAGTTGGGCCGCTACAAGACCACGGTCGGCCCTGGCCTCAAGATGATCGCCCCGGTCATCCAGAAGATGATCCGGATCGACATGCGCGAGCAGGTGATCGACGTCCCGCCGCAGGAGGTCATCACCAAGGACAACGTGACCGTCACGGTCGATGCAGTCATCTACTACGAGCCCACCGACGCCCAGCGGCTCGTCTACAACATCGCCAACTTCATCGTGGCCATCACGAAGCTGGCGCAGACCAACATGAGGAACGTGGTCGGCGAGATGACCCTCGACAATCTGCTCACCTCCCGCGACAACGTCAACGTCTCGTTGCGCGAGGTGCTCGACGACGCCACCGACAAGTGGGGCGTGCGAGTGGTCCGTGTCGAGATCCAGCGCATCGACCCACCCAACGATGTCATGGCCGCCATGCACGAGCAGATGAAGGCCGAGCGCACCAGGCGGGCCGTGGTCCTCGAGGCCGACGGTGCCCGCGAGGCGGCCATCACCCGTGCCGAGGGCGACAAGCAGGCGAGGATCCTGCACGCCGAGGGCATCAAGCAAGAGGCGATCCTCCAGGCCGAGGGCCAGGCCCAGGCCATCCGCGAGGTCGCCGACGCCGACCGGTTCCGCGAGGAGACGGTCGCCCTGGGCGAGGCGGCCGCAGTCCGCAGCGTGTACCAGGCCATCCACGACGGTGACCCGACGCCCGACCTGCTGGCCATCAAGTACCTCGAGGCCCTCGGCATCGTCGCCGACGGCAACGCCACCAAGATCTTCCTGCCGACCGACCTCTCGGCGACGCTGGGCTCGCTCGGCGCCATCGCCGAACTGTTCCGTGGCGGTGACGACGATGGTGCAGCGGTCGTGACGGTTCCGGCCCGAACGGAGCCTCCGGGCGAGGACTACTAGCCGGGATCAGGCACCCGGAGCACTGGTCCCCGCTGGGACCAGTTCGTCGTCGCCGTCCTCGTCCTCGACGAGGTCCCAGCCGCACATACGGGCCAGCAGCGGTCGGCCCTCGTCGGGGCCACTGGCGATGAGTTCGTCGCCCGCTGCCAGCCGCACGGCACCCCTCGGCCGGTACACGTAGCGGCCGCCCCGCCGGATGGCGAGCACCGTGAAGCCGGGCTCGATGTTCATGCCCAGCTCGGAGAGCGACGAACCGTCGATCGCCGAGCCCTCGGCCACCGGGTAGCGCACCACGACCTCGTCGGCCTCGCCGAGGGCGATGCCCAGGATCGGGTGCAGCTCCTCGTCCTTCTCGATGATCCAGACCATCATCTGGGCCTGGTCGCCGATGTCCTCGGCGGCCTCGGCGAGGTGCAGGAGCCCACGCAGCGCCGACGGCTCGAGGTCGGCGCCTGCGGACCGCAGCACCCACAGCTCGAGGTGGTCCTTCATCTCGTCGAGTCGGCCCTCGAGGTGGCGCACCTCGGCGGCGAGGCCACGGTCGCCGAACACCAGGGCGCTGTAGGCGAGGCCCACGGCGGTCTCGGAGAGGTTCTTCATCTCGATCAGCACGTCGACCGCCCGATCGAGGTCGGTGACCGCTGCGGTGTCGTCGGCGTGCGGCGGCTCCCAGACCGGTGCGGCGGCGAGCTCGCGCAGTCGGGTGATGCCCTCGGGCGACCCGCGCAGGAACAGCACGTCGTCGGGAACGAGGACGGTGTCTCCGCCGATGTCAGTGTCCCAATCGCGACCACGGCGGATTGACATGACCCGCATACCGGCCTGCACCGGGAGCTCGAGGGCCGACAGCGGACGGTGCGCCATGTGTGAGCCCTCGCTCACGAGCACCCGGTGTGACACCTCCTCGGCGTCGGACAGGTCGGCGATGAGCTGCGCCGGGATGCCCAGCCGGTGCGTGACGATCCTGGCGATGTCGACGGCGTCGTTGGCCATGCGTTCGATGGCGGACACCACCTGGAGCACCGACGACATCCCCTCGGCCTCACGCGGGCTGCGGGCGGCGAGCACGCACACGGCCCGCATGTCGTGGACCAGCTCGCTCATCCGCTCCTCGAGCTCGTCGACCTCCTCGGCCATGTCGGGATCGCCGAAGTAGACCGATGCGTAGGCGAGGTCCACCATCAGCTCCGAGGTGTCCTTGGCCTCGGCCAGCATGGCCCGCAGGTTGCGGGGTTTGTCGTCCATCATTTCCTCACTCGAGGTCGGGGGTCAATGGTAGGTCCGGCGGGACACCGGCAGAGGGGAGAGCCGCAGGAGAGTCGGCGGGCGGGCGCCATCACGCCACCCCCACCGCGACCATGGCCAGGACCAGGGTGAAGGCCCCCACCAGGTCGAGCGACGACGTCACCAGGGGAATCCCGTAGGTGTCCGGGTCGAGCCCGAACCGGAACGACGCCATCGTCGAGTAGTAGGCGACCACCACCACGAACACGGTCGCCAACCCGCCGGCCAACAGCGCCACCGCCAGCATCTGGCCGAGGGCCGGTCCGGTCTGGCCGGTGAGCACGGCCGCCACATGGGCCGCCACGGCGCCGAGAGCGAAGACGGGCAGGGCCAGCGCGACGACCGACCGGATGTCGCGGCCACTGGCCCGGCTCGGCAGCGGCGTGGCGTCGTCGAGGCCGAGGTGGAACTGGGTCGAGAGACGGCTGCAGAGGATCCCGCCCAACGCTCCTGCGCCACCGAGGAAGGCCGGCAGCAGGATCAGGAGTGCCTCAGCGTCGAGCAGGTCGTCGAGCCGTCGCTCGATCGTGATCCCCGCCAGCAGGTCGAGCACGATCGCCGCCAGCAGGACCGGGACCGATTGGCGGATGATCCGGCCGACCTCCTCGATCGGGGCACGCCAGGCGGCGACCAGCACGACCAGCGACCCACCCACGAGGCCGACGGCCAGGGCCGTCGTGGGCACGTCATGACCGGCAGCCGCCGCTGCGATCACGAGCGCCGGGACCGTGAGCAGGTCGCCGATCGTGGTCACCAGTGGCGCCGTCACGTTGTCGAGGTCCCAGCCGAAGCGCACCGAACCGACCACCAGGCCGACGGTCACCAGGCCCACGGAGGCCGAGGCGACCAGCCCGCCCAGGGTCGAGACCACGAGGAAGTCGGCCAACGTCATCGATTCGCTGAGTCCGAACACCGTGGCGGTCCCCTTGGCCAGGACCGCCAGGACCATGCTGAAGGCCAGCGAGAGCGCCCCGGCCGCCAGCAGGTTGCCGCCGACCACCCCCTCCGGCCGGAAGTTGAGGCGGAACGTCCCGGCATGGACGGCCGTGCCGAGGCGGCTCCCCATGGCGCCGAAGATGTTGCCGCGCAGCGCCACCGCCCCAGGGACCAGCAGCAACAGGCCCGGCAGTTCGGCCAGGGTCCCCTCGGATGCTGCGAGGACGAGCCCCCCGAGCGTGGCGACCAGGACCCCGATCAGGAGCGCGACGAGTCGCTGGCCGATGTCGGCCCGGCCGGACCGGAGGCGCTGGGAACCCAGCCGGGTGCGTCGATCCGAGGCCATGGCCCCAGTGTGGTGGACCGACGACGACCCGGCGGTCCTTTTGAGGGGATTTGGGAAGATCCGTCGTTTCAGCGGAAGTCGCGGGAGCGGACCGGCGAGGCGAGGACGAGCGGTTCCAGGCGCTCGGCGACCACGTTTACCGCCCCCTCGGCCGACTCCACCCGACCCCGGACCAGCAGGGCCGGTGCCCCGGCCGCCGTCTCCCGGTGGTGGATCCAGCAGCCGGGCGACACCACCACGTTGACGAGGCCCGTCTCGTCCTCGAGGTTGAGGAACGTGACCCCGCCGGCGGTGGCCGGCCGCTGCCGGTGGGTGACCACCCCCGCCACCCACACCTTCGCCCCGTCGGCCACGGTGCGCAGGCCCTCGGCCGTGACCACCCCGGCGGCCTCGAGTTCGCTGCGGACGAAGCGGGTGGGGTGCCCGTCGGGCGACACGCCGGTGGCCCACAGGTCGGCCCGGGCCGTCTCGGGGGCCGTCAACGGCGGCAGCGGCGGGGCGTCGACGCCGGTGACGACCCCCGGGAGCCGGTCGATGCCGGTGGCGGCGATGGCTCCGGCCGTCCACAGGGCCCGGCGCCGGTCGGGGCCGAGGCAGCCGAACGCCCCGGCGGTGGCGAGCGCCTCGAGCACCGCCCGGTCGGGGCCGATCCGTCGCCGGAGGTCCTCGATCGACCGATAGGGGCGGCCGGCGGCGATGGCCCCGGCGAGGTCGCCGCCGACCCCGCGCACCGACCCGACACCCATCCGCACGGCCGGGGCGTCAGCCGGGCCCTCGAGGGTGGCCCCGGCCGACGAGCGGTTCAGGTCGGGGGTGCGCACCTCGACCCCATGGCGGCGGGCGTCCTGGGCGAGGGTGTGCGGGGCGTAGAAGCCCATGGGCTGGGCGTTGAGCAGCCCTGCGCAGAACGCCGCCGGATAGTGGTGCTTGAGCCAGGAACTGGCGTACACCAGGTGGGCGAACGACACCGAGTGGCTCTCGGGGAAGCCGTAGTCGGCGAAGGCGGCCAGCTTGTCCCAGAGCCGCTCGATCACGTCGGGCGGCACCCCCCGCTCGGTCGCCCCGACGGTGAAGCGGTCGTGCAGGGCCGCCATGCGCCCGTGACTGCGCTTGGCCGCCATGGCCTGCCGCAGCCGGTCGGCCTCGACGGGGCTGAACCCGGCCACGTCGATGGACAGCTGCATGAGCTGCTCCTGGAACAGCGGGATGCCGAGGGTCTTGGCGAGGGCGTTTTCGCACAGCGGATGCGGGTAGGTGACCGGCTCCCGGCCGTTGCGCCGCCGGATGTAGGGGTGGACCGAGCCGCCCTGGATGGGGCCAGGGCGGATGAGGGCCACCTCGACCACCAGGTCATAGAAGCAGCGGGGCCGCAGCCGGGGCAGGGTGGCCATCTGGGCACGGCTCTCGATCTGGAACACGCCGATGGTGTCGGCGGCGCAGATCATGTCGTAGACGGCGTCCTCCTGGGGCAGGAGCGCCAGGTCGACCTCGACGCCGTGGTGGGCGGCGACCAGGTCGACGGTGCCGTGGAGGGCGCTGAGCATGCCGAGCCCCAGCAGGTCGAACTTGACGAGCCCCACCGCGGCGCAGTCGTCCTTGTCCCACTGCAGGACGCTGCGGTCGGCCCGCGTGGCCCACTCGATCGGGCAGACCTCGCCGAGGGGCCGGTCGCAGATGACCATGCCGCCGGAGTGGACGCCGAGGTGGCGGGGGGCGTCGGCCAGCTCGGCGGCCAGCTCCAGCACCTCGGCGGGCACGGCGGAGGCCGCCGGGTCTGCTCCCAGGTCCGCCTCTCCGGGGAGGCGCCGCCCGACCGCCCTGGCGAAGGCGTCCTGCTGGCCGGGGGCGTAGCCGAGGGCCCGGGCCACGTCGCGCACCGCCGAGCGCCGCCGATAGCTGATGACGTTGGCCACCTGGGCGGCGTGGCGGCGACCGTGGCGTTCGTAGACGTACTGGATGACCTCCTCGCGGCGGCCGCTCTCGATGTCGATGTCGATGTCGGGTGGGCCCTCCCGGGCCGGGGAGAGGAAGCGCTCGAACAGCAGGCCGAGGCCCACGGCATCGACGTTGGTGATGCCGAGGGCGTAGCAGACGGCGGAGTTGGCGGCCGATCCCCGCCCCTGGCAGTAGATGTCGGAGCGGCGGCAGAACTCGACCAGGTCCCAGACGACGAGGAAGTAGCCGGGGTACCCCAACTGCTCGATGACTGCCAGCTCCCGGTCGATCTGGGCCCAGGCCCCGGGGACCCGCTCGGATCCCCGGAGCCCGTAGCGGCCGACGGCTCCGGCCTCGGCCAGGCGGCGCAGGTGGGCCATCTCGTCGAGGCCGTCGGGGCACGGGAAGGGCGGCAGGCCGGGGGCCATGAGGCGCAGGTCGAAGGCGCAGCGCCCGCCCAGTTCGGCGGCGGTCTCGACGGCCCCCGGCCAGCGGGCGAAGCGACGGGCCTGCTCGACGCCCGACCGGAGGTGGGCCGATCCGACCGCCGGGAGCCAGCCGTCGAGGTCCGCCAGCAGGCGGTGGGCCCGCACTGCGGCCAGCACCGTGGCGAGGCGGCGGCGGGAGGGCCGGTGGTAGTGGACGTTGTTGGTGGCGACCACGTCGAGGCCGGCGGCCACGGCCAGGTGGGCGAGGGCGTCGTTGCGCTCGGCGTCGAGGGGATGGCCGTGGTCCCAGAGTTCGACGACCACCCGGTCGCGGCCGAACCGGTCGACCAGGTCGTGGAGCCGGCGGGCGGCGGCGGCGGGTCCGTCGGCCTCGAGGGCAGCGGGCACCGCTCCCTTGCGGCAGCCGGTGAGGGCCACCCAGTCGGCGGCGGGTCCGGCGCCCGCCCCGGCCAGCTCCGTCAGGCGGTCGAGGGAGAGCCGGGGAGCGCCCTTGCGACCGGCCAGCTGCGCCTCGGTGAGGGCGGCCCCGAGGCGGGCGTAGCCGGCGGGCCCGGCGGCCAGCACGAGGAGGTGCTCGGCCGCCGGGTCGGGGGTGCCGGTGCGCGGCCCGGCCCCGAGGGAGAGCTCGGCGCCGAACACAGTGGGCAGGTCGTGCCGGCGGGCCGCCTCGGCGAACCGGACCACGCCGTAGAAGCCGTTGTGGTCGGTGAGGGCGAGGGCGGTCAGGCCCAGCCGGGCCGCCTCGGCCACCAGTTCGGCCGGGTCGGAGGCGCCGTCGAGGAAGCTGAAGCCCGAGTGGCAGTGCAGTTCGGCGTAGGGGACGGACCCCTCGACCCGGCGGGGCGGTGGAGCGTCGTCGGCCGGGGACGGCGGGGACGGGGGCGCTCCGGGGCGGTCGGCCAGGCGGCGCTCGATCTCGCGCCACGAGAGGCTGGACAGCGAACGGCGTTCCCACTCCACCCCGTGACCGTATCGAACATATGTTCGATACTCAACCGGTGCCGAACCACCCCTACCCGGGCACCACGCCCGTGAGGAAGGCGACAAGGTCCGGCGGGCAGTCGGAGAGGTCGCCGTCGGCGATGCAGGGGTTGAACATCCCCCCCAGGATCTCGGCTCCCATGCCCCCGAACGCCGAAGGGGCGGTCGTGGTCGGAGCGGCGGTCGTGGTCGGAGCGGCGGTCGTGGTGGGTGTGTCGGTTCCCGTATCCGGCGGAGCCTCGGTGGTGGTCGGCGGGGGTTCCGGCGGAGCGGCGGTCGTGGTGGTGGTCGGCGGCGCCGTGGTGGTGGGCACCGGCGGGACGCCGTCGGCGGCGAGGCCCCGGTCCTGGACCTCGGCCAAGTGTGCTGCCCGCGTCGCCGGCCCGTAGTGGCCGTCGATGCCGACCCCGAGGACCCCCTGGAGCACCCGGACCCCCGCTCCACGCTCGTTCCAGCCGTAGGACGCCAGCAGCACCGCCACCTCGTCGACGGGTGCCTCCGTCGTCGTGGTGGTGGTCGTCGTCGAGGTGGTTGGCACCGGCGGGACGCCGTCGGCGGCGAGACCCCGGTCCTGGACCTCGGCCAGGTGTGCGGCCCGGGTGGCTGCGCCGTAGACGCCGTCGGCCGAGAGGCCGAGCAGTCGCTGCAGGTCGCGCACCCGGTCGCCGCGCTCGAACCAGCCGTACTCGTCGCCCAGCACCGCCAGTTCGTCGGCGGTCGGCTCGTCATCGACCGGTTCGTCGAGCGGGGCCTCGGTGGTGGTGGTCGTGGCAGGCGGTTCCGATGTCGTGGTGGTCGTGGTCGAAATCGTGGCAGGCGGCTCGGTCGTGGTCGAGGTGGTCGTCGTACTCGTGGTCGTGGTGGGAAGCGCCGAATTGCGGACCTCGGCGATCTCGGTCGGGGCCGGATACAGGATCGGTCGTACCGAGGGCTCGGCCGCACGCGCCGCGACCACGACACCGAGGACGACGAGGGCCGCGGTGAGTCCGAGTTGCAGGATCCGCCGGGGCATGCCCCCATGCTCGCATCCCGCGGCCCGAAATCCGCGTCACCCCACTTCAACGTTTTGTCAATCCTCACGGCGACCGCCGGATAACCTGTGCACCATGACCGCTGACACCTCATTCGATGCCGGACGATTCGGGCTCCTGACCGAGATCGTCGACCAGCAGCGCTACCAGCACAGCGTCGAACGCTGCCGCCAACAGGGCATCGTCCTCCCCACCTTCGCCCAGTTGGCCGACCCTTCGACCATCCCCGACGACATCACGGCCTCGCTGGCAGGCGTCGACCGCAACGCTGCCGACCCCCACAACCTGTTCCGGGTCCACTGGTACAACGACCTGCACGGGGGCCGCACCGACCTGCCCGAGCACGTCGTCCTCCCCTCCGAGCTCACCGGCGTCGACTCCCCGATCATCGTGGCGTTCGGCAACCGCTTCCCGATGATCGGCGCCCACAAGGTGCTGGCCGCCTACGCGTGCCTCGTCCCCCGGGTGGTGACCGGCCAGTACGACCCGACCGAGCACCGTGCCGTCTGGCCATCGACCGGCAACTACGCGCGTGGCGGCGTTGCCATCTCGACGCTCATGGGTTGCCGTGGCGTCGCCGTGCTCCCCGAGAACATGAGCCGCGAGCGCTTCGAATGGCTCGAGGCCTGGATCGCCGACCCCGACGACATCATCCGCACGCCGGGATCCGAGAGCAACGTCAAGGAGATCTACGACACCTGCGACGAGCTGGCACAGGATCCGGCCAACTTCATCCTCAACCAGTTCACCGAGTTCGCCAACCACGTCGGCCACCACGAGGTCACCGGGCGGGCGCTCGAACGCCTCTACCTCCACCACCGTCAGGCGAACCCGGGCCTGCGGCTGGCGGCCTTCGTGGCGGCCACCGGTTCCGGGGGCACCCTCGCCGCCGGCGAACGGCTCAAGTCCGACCACGGCGCCCGGATCATCGGCGTCGAGGCACTCGAGTGCCCCACGATGCTCTACAACGGCTTCGGCGAGCACAACATCCAGGGCATCGGCGACAAGCACATCTCGCTGATCCACAACGTCACCAACATGGACGGCGCCGTGGCGGTCAGCGACCGGGCCTGCGACGAGCTCGGCATGGTGTTCAACACCGACGAGGGCCGTGCGTACCTGACCGGCGACCGCGGTGTCGACGAGGCCGTCGTTGCCACGCTCGGCCACTTCGGGCTCTCCAGCATCTGCAACGTGCTCGCCTGCATCAAGACCGCCAGAAAACTGGGCCTCGGCCCCGACGACGCCCTCGTCACCGTCGCCACCGACGGCGCCGAGATGTACGGAAGCGAGCGCGAGGCGATGGCTGCTGGCCGCTACGCCACTGGCTTCGGATCCGGCGAGGCCGCCGCCGCCATCGACGAGCACCTGGCCGGCGCCGACACCTCCCACGTCGAGATGCTCGACGAGGCCGGGCGCAACCGCATCTTCAACCTCGGCTACTTCACCTGGGTCGAGCAACGGGGCGTCGAGCTCGACGATTTCGAGGTACGCCGCGACCAGGGCTTCTGGCGAGGCGTCCAGGGCATGGCGCCGGTCTGGGACGCCATGATCGACGAGTTCAACGCCCGCACCGGGGTACGTTCCGGGTCGTGACGCTCCCCCGCCCGGCCGGCTGGCTGGGCACCCCTCCCGGTGCCGCATGGCCGGGACCCGACACGCCGCACGGCGACGACCCCAACCCGTTCGTCCGGTTCCGACGCCTGCTCTGGGCCCACCATGCGGCCCTCGCAGCGGGCCTCGACGACAGTGGCTTCGTCGATCTCGTCCGACGCCTCGACGACGCCGTGGCCGAGGTGGACGGCACCGGCTTCCACACGACGCCCCTCCTCCATGTGGCGGGATTGGCGGAAGCCATCGGCCACGGAGGCGGGCTCTGGGCCAAGGACGAGACCGGCAACGTCTCGGGCAGCCACAAGGCCCGCCACCTCTTCGGCCTGGTGATCCACCTCGAGGTCTCAGGCGTCTCCCACGACACGCCGTTGGCCATCGCCTCGTGCGGCAACGCAGCGCTCGGCGCAGCGGTCGTGGCCAGGGCAGCCGGCCGGCCGCTTGTGGTCCATGTCCCGGCCTGGGCCGACCCTGCCGTGGTCGACCGCCTCGCCGACCTGGGCGCCGACATCCGGGTCTGCGAGCGCCGCGACGGCGAAGTCGGCGACCCCTGCGTGCTGCGCTCCCGCGAGCTGGTCGCCGAGGGCGCCGTGGCCTTCGGCTGCCAGGGCACCGACAACCTGCTCACGATCGACGGCGGTCGAACGCTCGGCCTCGAGTTGGCCGAACAGTTGGCGGCCGCCGGTGTCGACGGTTCCCGGCTGTTCGTGCAGGTGGGCGGCGGGGCGCTGGCCAGCAGCTGCGTCCAGGCGCTCACCGACGCCGCCGCCCTCGGGGTGCTGCAGGCCCGACCACGCCTCCATGCCGTCCAGTCGGAGGGCTGCGCCCCCCTCGCCCGGGCGTTCGGCCTGGCCACCGGCGCCGACGACCCGTTCGACGACGCCCACATGTGGCCATGGGACGACCCGTCGTCGCTGGCCACCGGCATCCTCGACGACGTCGTCTACGACTGGCAGCCCCTCGTGGGCACGATGCTCGAGGACGGGACCACGCCCGTCGTGGCCACCGAGGCCGACATCGCCGAGGCGCACCGGCTGGTGCGGGCCCACACCGATGTGCCAGCCGACCCGACCGGCAGCGCCGGCCTGGCCGGCCTGCTGGCCGCCCGCCGGAATGACACGATCGGCAGCGACGAGCCGGCCGTCGTTCTCCTCACCGGCGTCGAGCGCTAGCGCTCCTCGCGGCGGTAGGCGGTGCCGAGTGCTGCGGGTGCCGGGGATGGGCGGTTCCTGGCCCGGATCGAGATGGCGATCAACACGGTGATCGTCAGCACGTAGGGCAGCATCGAGAGCAGGATCGGCGAGAAGTCGACGCCGAAGGTCTGCAGGCGGGTCTTGAGCGCCAGCAGTCCGCCGAAGAGCAGGGCGCCCACGGCGGCCCGGCCGGGGCGCCAGGCGCCGAAGATCACCAGCGCCACGGCGATCCAACCCCGGCCGGCGGTGATGCCCTGCGTCCACTGCGGGGTGAGGGAGAGCGTCAGGTACGCCCCGGAGGCGCCGGCCAGGCCACCGCCGGTCACGACGGCGCCGAGGCGCAGGCCGACGACCGAGTGTCCGGCGGCATCGGCGGTGGACGCCGAATCACCTGCGGCACGCAGCGCCAGACCGATTCGGGTGCGCGACAGCACGAACCACGTGGCGATGCCGGCCAGCACGGCCAGGTACACGAAGGGTGCCTGTCCGAACAGCACCGGCCCCGCCCAGGGGATGTCGGTGAGCGGCCCCCAGTCGACCGGCTTCAGAACTGCACCCGGAGGACGACCCACCACGTTCTTGCCCATGTAGGCGGAGAAGCCCAGGCCGAGGATCGTGAGCGAAAGGCCCGACACCACCTGTTCGGCGCCGAGCACGACCGTGAACCAACCGTGCAGGAACCCCGTCAGCGCCCCGCCGGCGATACCGGCGGCCAGGCCGATCCAGGGGTTGCCGGTCTGGTGGGCGGCCATGAAGGCGCTGACCGCCCCCATCGCCATCATCCCCTCGACGCCCAGGTTGAGCACCCCGGCCTTTTCGGAGATGAGCTCGCCGAGCGCCGCTAGGTACAGGAGCGCCCCGAACGAGACGGTCGCCACGAGCAAGCCGATCATCGAAGCCTCGGTCATGCCGTGGCCTCTCCGTCGTCTCCATCGCCCGATGCGGAGGCGTCGACGCCCGTCGTGACCAGCCGCACCGAGTAGCGGACGAACACGCCGGCGCCGATCGCGCCGAAGAGGATGAACGCCTGGAGGATCGTCGACACGGAGGCCGGGACCCCGATGATCTGGATGCTCTGGCCCCCGACCTGGACCGCTCCGAAGAGCAGCGCCACCGCCGCAACGCCCGAGGGCCGCAGCAGGGCCAGGGCGGCGACGATGATGCCCGCATAGCCGAAGCCGTTCGAGATGCCCTCGGTGATCCGGTCGGCGGTGCCGGCCAGCTCGATGCCACCAGCGAGGCCGGCCACGCCGCCGCTGAGCAGCAGCACCGTCAGGATCTTGCGCTTCAACGAGATGCCCGCATAGCGGGCCGTGTTGGCTGACGAGCCGGCGACCCGCAACTCGTAGCCCCACGCAGTGCGGCTGGCGGCCACGCCGAACACCAGGATGACCGCACCGGCGATGAGCACCCCGACGTGGGCCCGTCCGAAGAGCGTCGGCAGGCGCCCCTGGTCGGGCAGCATCGGCGTCAACGGGAAGTTGAAGGACTCGGGGTCCTTCCACGGGCCGTGGATCAGCCACTGCAGGAGGCGCAGGGCGATCTCGTTGAGCATCAGCGTCGTGATGATCTCGTTCACGCCGACGCGCGCCCGGGCCACCGCAGGAACCAGTGCCAGCAGGCCGCCGCCGACGATGGCGCCCGCGAGCATCCCGGTCAACAGCATCGGGCCCGGCCAGGCCCCGCCGATGCGGGCCACCCATGCTGCACCCATGGCCCCTGCGAGGATCTGCCCCTCGGCGCCGATGTTCCAGAGCCCCATCGAGCCGGCCACGGCGACGGCCAGCCCGGCCAGACCCAGGGGCACCGCCCGGTTCAGGGTGAGCGACCATGCGGTCGGGTCGCCGAGCGATTTCTCGAACATGCGCTGGTACACCCGCAGCGGTTCGTGGCCGGCGGTCATGAGCAGGATCGCCCCCACGGCCAGGGCCAGGATCAGGCCGACCGCGAAGGCGAGCGGTTGGCCGCCGCGCACCGGACGATCGCGTCGGACGAGGACCGGACGCCTCATGCCACGCCCTCGCCGGTCAGGTGCCCAGCCATCGCCTCGCCGATGACGTTGCGCTCCGAGTCCGCCGGATCGAACTCGGCGACGATGCGGCCATCGTGCATGACCAGCAGGCGGTCGGCGAGCGTCAGGAGCTCGTCGAGGTCCTCGGAGATGAGCAGCACCGCCGTTCCTGAGTCCCGCTCCGCCACGAGCAGGTCCTGGATGGCCTTCACGCCCTGGACATCGAGCCCGCGCGTGGGCTGGGCGGCAACGACGACCTCGGGCCGGCTGCTCAACTCACGGCCGACGAGCAGGCGCTGCAGGTTGCCTCCGGAGAGGCCCGCGATCGGATCTTCCAGCGGGCCCGTCCGGACGCCGAACCGGTCGACGAGGTCCCGGCAGTGGGCGGTCATCCTGGACGCAACGAGGAAAGGGCCGCGCCGGTGCCCCCTGTAGGTGCGCAGGACGGCGTTCTCGACGACGGAGAGCCGTGGGGCGAGGCCCACGCCGAGGCGGTCCTCGGGGATGTAGCAGAGTCCGGACCCGAAGCGCCGACGCGGTGGGCTGGCGGTGACGTCTTTTCCGCCGAGGTGCACGGTCCCGTCCGTAACGGGCCGCAGCCCGGCGATGACCTGGGCCAGCTCCCGCTGTCCGTTGCCGGCCACGCCTGCGATCCCGACGATCTCTCCGGAACGGACCTCGAGGTCGATGCCGTGGACGGCAGGGAGCCCGCGGTCGCCCAGGGCGCAGAGCCCGGAAACCGCCAACCGGACATCGCCCGGCGTCCGGGAAGGCGGGCGCCCGCCGGCCAGCGAGGTCGAGCCCACCATCAGGCCTGCCAGCGTGGCCGCATCGGTTTCGGCGACCGGGAGGGAGGCGGCGACGGTCTCACCGCCGCGCAGCACGGTCGCCTCGTCACAGAACCCGGTGACCTCGTGCAACTTGTGGCTGATGAAGATCACCGAGCGGCCGTCGTCGGCCATGTGCCGGAGCACCTCACCGAGCTCGTCGGCCTCGTTGGGCGTGAGGACCGCAGTGGGTTCGTCGAGGATCAGGATCCTGGCATCGCGCCACAGCGCCTTGAGGATCTCGACGCGTTGCCGCTCCCCCATCGACAGTTGCCAGACCGGTCGGTCCGGTTCGGTGGCCAGGCCGAAGCGGCGGGCCAGCTCGTCGACCCGGGACTCCACGTCCTGGCGCCGCAGGATGCGGTCGGCCGCTCCCAGGACCACGTTTTCGGCAACGGTGAACGACGGGACCAGGCGGAACTCCTGATGGACCATTCCGATGCCTGCGGCCAGCGCGTCGGCCGGGGTGTGGAATCGGTGCGGCGTGCCGTCGAGGCGCACCTCTCCCTCGTCGGGCCGGTAGACGCCCGACAGGACGTTCATCAGCGTGGACTTGCCGGCACCGTTCTCGCCGAGGACGGCGTGGACGGTTCCCCGCTCGACGCGTAGGTGGGCGCCGGCGTTGGCGACGATACCGGGGAACCGCTTCCAGATGCCGACCAGTTCGACGGCTGGAACCTGCGTCAAGGCAACTTCCCCGGGGAGACGACCGGAATCATCGTTGCATGGCACGGGTCGGCCACGCTCAACTCCCGGCCGAGCCGATGACTCCCTCGACGAAGAACTCCATGCCGAGCAGGGCACCGTCGTCCAGGGTCTCGCCGGCGGCCACCGCCTCGTAGCCGTCCTGGTCGTTGATCGGACCGCCGAAGACGTGGAAGGTGCCGGCGACGATCTCCGCACGGCGGGCCTCGACCGCCGCCACGACCGCGGCATCCACGTCGTCGGCGATGGGCGCCAGGTCGACCACGCCGTCGGCCATCGACCCCCAGTAGCCGTCCGGTGTGGGCTTGTAGGTGCCGGCCCTCGCCGCCTCGATGATCTCGATGTAGCGGGGGCCCCAGTTCCAGACGGGTGCCGTCAGGAAGGCGTCCGGGGCGAAGGCGCTCATGTCCGAGTTGTAAGACACCCACCGGGCGCCGGCCGCCTGGGCCTTCTCGCCGACGGCCGGCGAGTCCTGGTGCATGGCGATCACGTCGATGCCCTTGTCGAGCAGGGCCTGGGCCGAATCGCCTTCGACCACCGGGTCGAACCAGGTGCTGGTCCAGACCACCTCGACGGTCGCCTCGGGGTTCGTTGCGCGCACGCCGAGGGTGAAGGCGTTGATGCCCCGTATCACCTCCGGGATCGGGAAGGCCGCCACGTAGCCGATCCGGTTCGACGTGGTGGCCGAGCCGGCGACCATGCCGGAGAGGTAGCGGGGCTCGTACATGCGGCCGAAGGAGTTGCCTAAGTTGGTGTCGTTCGACATGTAGCCCGAGATGTGCTCGAAGACGATGTCCGGGTGCTCGTCGGCGAGGGCCACCATGTCGTCCATGTAGCCGAACGACGTGCCGATGATGATGTCGTAGCCGTCGTCGATGAACTGGCGGACGCTGTTGGCGAAATCGGCTCCGCCCTCGGGGACCGACTCGACGAAGGCGGTCTCGACGCCGGTCGCGGCCTCGGCGGCGAGGCGGCCCTGGTCGTGGGCCCAGGTCCAGCCGGCGTCACCGACCGGGCCGACGTAGACGAAGGCGGCCTTCGTGGTGGCTGCGCCTTCCGAACCGCAGGATGCGGCAACCGAGCCGACGGTCAGGACAGCGGCAAGCAGGGTGACCACCCTGATCAGGTTTCGGTTCATCGAGATCCCCTTCCAGGAATGGTTACGGACACGGCCCACGTTCGGCGACCACATGCCGCCATCAGTCGGCGAACGGTTCAACGGTCACCTGCAACGAGACCCGGGTGGCGCCGTGGTCGACGGCGGCCCGCAGCACGGCATCGACGGTGGCCACGACGACGGATGTCTCGCCGGTCACCGATGTGCCGAAGGGGCCGATCTCGACGTCCAGCCCGGCCTCCTCGGCGACGGCGATGGCGGCCCGCACGTGCGGCCCGGGAGCACCGTCGACGAACGGCTCGATCGTGAACTCGGCGGTGGCGGTCACGGCGCCATCATCGCCCAAAACCGGCGACGCCACTCACCAGAGCCGACTTGCGCGTTCGGCGAGGTCGCGGTGTGCGGCCGCCAGGTCAACGCCGATGAGCGAACCGTCGGTGACCACCGGCTTCCCGCCGACGAACACATGCCGGGCCCGACGGTCCGGGCCGAGTACCAGCGCGGCGAGCGGGTCGTGGATGTCGCCGAGGTCGTCGCCGGGCCACACCACCAGGTCGGCCTTCATCCCCGGCGCCAGGCGTCCCACGTCGTCGAGCCCGAGGCACCGGGCGCCGCCGTGGGTGCCGATCTCGAGGACGTCGGACGGCATCAGGGCGTCGGGTCGCATCTCCCGGAGCCGGGCGGTGTACAGCGCCTGGCGGAGTTCGGGGAACAGGCCGCCCACCTCGTTCGAAGCCACGCCGTCGACCCCCAGCCCGACCGGGCAGCCGGCGGCCATCAGGTCGGTGACCCGGCACATGCCGGCGGCGATGCGGGCGTTGGACGACGGGCAGTGGGCGACCCCCGTGCCGGCGGCGCCGAGGATCCGCATCTCGGTGTCGTCGATGTGGATGCCATGGGCCAGCCAGACGTCGTCGCCGACCCAGCCCCATTCCTCGAGCATCTCGACGGGCCGCCGTCCGAAGCGCTCCAGGCAGTGCTGCTGTTCCTCGATGGTCTCGCAGAGGTGGGTGTGGAGGCGCAGGCCCAGCCTGCGCGCCAGTTCTGCCGACTCGACCATGAGTTCGGGGGTGACCGAGAACGGGCTGCATGGCGCCACGACCACGTGGACCATCTCGCCGTCGTGGTGGCGGGCGACGACGGCCTCGGTCGAGGCGAGGATGGCGTCGCGGTCCTCGACCACGCGGTCGGGTGGCAGGCCACCGCGGCTCTCCCCCAGGTCCATGGATCCGCGGGAGAGGAACAGCCGGATACCCACCTCGCCGGCGGCGTCGACGATCGCGTCGAAGACCGAGTCGTCGCCGCCGGGCACGAGGTAGTGGTGGTCGGAAGCCGTCGTGCAGCCGGTGGCGGCGAGTTCGCCCAGTCCGACCAGGGCGGCGGCGCGCACGTCCTCGACCGACAGGCGGTTCCAGATCGGATAAAGGTGCACGAGCCAGTCGAACAGGTTGCAGCCGGTCGCCCGGCCCCTGGTCATCCACTGGTACAGGTGGTGGTGGGTGTTGACGAGCCCGGCCGTGACGATGTCGCCGTCGACGGACACCACGTCGTCGCCTGCCGCCGCCTCCACCGAGCCGACTGCGGTGATGACGCCGTCCTCGACGGCGATGTCGCCCGGGTAGCGGGCTCCGCGGACGACGAGCCGGCTCATGAGCGGTCCGCCCGGGGCATCAGGGCGTCCAGTCGGCGAACACGTCGACCATCATGCGAACGTCGGGTCCCAACGGATAGAGGATCGGGCAGGTACAGCCGTCGGCCATGTACTGCCCCACCTTCTCACGGACCTCGTCAGGCGTGCCGGCGGCGCAGATCATCTGGACGATGTCGTCGGGCACCAGCTTCGAGGCGGCCTCGACCTGGTCGTGCGTGGCCGGCCAGGTCAGGACCCTGCCGATCTCCTCGAGCAGCGATTCGGGAACGCCCGAGGCCTTCATGATGTGGGGCTGCTGGCCGAGGTACTGGGTGACCATCAGGCGGGCACCGTCGAGGGCTTCCTTGCGGGTCTCGGCCACCGAGCAGACCACCAGCTGCGGCCGGTCGAGGTCGTCGACGCTGCGTCCGGCCCGGGCGGCGCCCACCTCGAGGGCCGCCATGGCCTTCCGGTTGTACTCGGGCGACACGAGGTAGTTGAGCACGACGCCGTCGGCGATCTCGCCGGTCAGCTCCATCATCTTCATGCCCGTGGCGCCGATGTAGATCGGGACCTCCTTGGGCCGACGCTCCTGGTACACGTAGTCGAGTTCGACGCCGTCGAGGTGCACATAGTCGCCGTCGAAGGTGACGGTCTCGTCGGCCAGCAGTGCCCGGACGACGGTGACCACCTCGCGCATGACGCCAAGGGGGCGCTTGCGCTCGATGCCGACCTTGGCGGCCAGCGGGTCCCACCAGGCCCCGATGCCGAGCAGGATCCGTCCGGGGGCGAGGTCGTCGAGCGTCGAGAAGGTCGAGGCCAGCCGTGCGGGGTTACGGGTCCAGCAGTCGACGACGCCGGAGCCGATCTTGATGGTGTCGGTGCAGGCGGCGAATGCGGCCATCGGTACGACGGCGTCGCGCACGAGGCGCGAGTCGGCCTGCCAGACGGCCTCGAAGCCCCGTTGCTCGGCGTAGCGGGCGAACTCGATCGCCTCGCTGATGGTGTGCGCATCCTGCAGGTAGATCGCCAGTCGGGTCATGGTCTTGGTTCCTCCGCTCGTTGCGGTTTCATTGCTGGTCCATTCGCTGGTGCAGCCGGTCGGCTTCCTCGGCGGCCCTGGCCCGCACCTCGGCGGCATCGACCCTCGTCGGTGCACCGTCGGCCCACACCACCTCGCCGTCGACCTCGACCCGTGTCGGGCCGACGCCCGGCGTGAAGGCGAGTTGCCACGGGTCCATCGGCTCGTAGGTCCAGGTCACCCGGTCCTGTCGGGCCTCGGGGAACAGGTCCCAGCCGGTGGCCAGCCAGCCCCAGGCGGTCTCGGGCGAGGCGGTCACGTCGTGCTCGCGGTGCCGGACGTAGGCGACCCGGAACTCGTCGAGCATGTCGGCGCCGATGCCGTCGGAGCCGAGTGCCACCGGGTTGGCGAACCGGGTGGGGCGCGCATAGCCGACGGCGTTGTTCATGTTCGAGCGGGGATTGTGCACGATGGTTCCGGCCAGGCCGTGGTCGTCGTCGAGGTGCACGCCGTGGACCACGAGCCAGTCGTCGGTGGCGAGGTGGCGCAGCCGGTCGGCGGCTTCGGAGTCGATGGGGCCCTCGGCGACGTGGACGTGGACGCCCACGCCGTGGTCGGCGGCGATGCCCGCAGCCGCCTCGAGCGTCTCGTCGCTGCAGGTGAACGCTGCGTGCACGCCCACCCGGCCCCTCCCTCCCCCGGCGAGGAAGCGGGCGTTCTCCTCGAGGCCTCGGCGGGCGCCATCGGGACCGTTTCGGTCGGTGACGCCGTAGCTGCAGTCGACGCGCACGCCGACCTCGGCGCAGGCGTCGGCGATGACCGTGAGCGACCCCTCGATGGCCTCGGGCGACTCGTGGTGGTCGATGATCGCCGTGCAGCCGCGCTCGAGGGCCTCGAGTGCCCCAAGCATCGCCGACCAGCGGATCGACTCGAGGTCGAGCGCCCGGTCGAGGCGCCACCAGACCAGTTCGAGGATGTCCCCGAAGTCGCCCGGCGTGCGGGGCGGCGCCGGCATGCCACGGGCCAGCGCCGAGTAGAGGTGGTGGTGGGCACAGACCAGACCCGGGGTGGTCGCCGTGTCGGCTGGGTCGCTCATCGACCGTCCCAGTCGGCCCAGTGCTCCTGCTGCTTCGGCGCAGCCATCGGAAGGTCGGTCCGCCACTCGCCGTCGTGGGCGTGGAGAGCTGCTGCCACGGCACCGGCGGTCGGCACCAGGCCGATCTCGCCGACGCCCTTGATCCCGTAGGGAGCACCGGGCTGCGGCGACTCGATCAGGCGCACGTCGACCTCGGGCATGTCCTTGGGTCGCAGGATGCCGAGGCTCCGCAACGTGGTGTTGAGCGGTCGTGCGTCCTCGTCGGCGGGGAACCCCTCGGTGAGTGCGTAGCCGAGGCCCATGTGGACGGCCCCCTCGACCTGGCCCTCGCACAGTTGCGGGTTGACGGCCCGTCCGACGTCGTGGGATGCCACGACCCGCTCGACGGCGCCGGATTCCGGATCGAGGATCACGAGCTGTGCGGCGTAGCCGAACGTGGAGTGGATGACCGGATTCTCGAGCCCCTCGTTCATCGAGTTGGTCCAGTCGACCCGGTACTCGCCCTCGTAGTCGACGCCCACCTGGCAGCCGTTGGCGACGGCCTTCTGGCAGGCCTCTGCGACCGAGCCTGCGCCCATGAGGGTTCCGCGGCTTCCGGTCGTCTGGCCGGCGCCGAGCTCTCGGGTGGTGTCGACGATGACCTCGATCCGCTCGGGGTCGATGCCGAGTTCCTCGACAGCCACCTGCATGGCGACGGTGTGGACCCCCTGGCCCATCTCGGTCCAGCAGTGGCGCACCTCGACCTTGCCGTCCTCGCGGAAGTGCACGACCGCCCTGGCGATCTCCTTGAAGCCGTTGCCGAGGCCGGAGTTCTTGAGGCCCAGCCCGACGCCGACCGGCTTCCCGGCGGACACCGCCTCGTCGTAGGCGGCCTTGATGTCGTCGAGGCAGGCGCGGGCACCGAGGCAGCCGTCGTCCATGATCTGGCCGGGGCCCCAGACCGAGCCGGGCTCGATCACGTTGCGGCTACGCATCTCCCAGCCGCTGATGCCGACCGCTGCCGCAAGCCGGTCCATGACGCCCTCCATGGCGAACTGGGCCTGGTTGGCGCCGAATCCCCGGAAGGCGCCGCAGACCGGGTTGTTGGTGCGCACGGCCGTCGACTCGACGTCGATGTCGGGGACCACGTAGGGGCCGCTGGCGTGGCCGGCGGCCCGTTCGAGCACCTTCATGCCGACCGAGGCATAGGGGCCGGAGTCGCCGATCATGCGGACCCACAGGCCGGTCAGCAGCCCGTCGGCGTCGCAGCCTGCCCGGTAGGCCATGCGGATCGGATGCCGCTTCGGGTGCATCAGCAGGGACTCCTCGCGCGACAGCGTGCACCGGACGGGGCGCCCCAGCAGCCATGCGGCCAGCGATGTCTGGGCCTGGTTCGACATGTCCTCCTTGCCGCCGAACGCTCCGCCGTTGCTCACGAGTTCGACGGTGACCTGGTCGGTGTCGAGGCCGAGCACCGAGGCGATCTGGTTGCGGTCGTCCCACACGCCCTGGCCGCCCGAGTAGACGTACAGGCCGGTGCCGTCCCCGTTGCCGGTGGGAACGGCGAGCGTGGACTCGGGCTCCACGAAGGCGTGCTCGATGCGCTGGGTCTGGAAGACCTCGTCGACCACGTGGGCCGAT
>Ga0066376_10000747_pt1 | contig 30630 bp, 33 predicted proteins | sample Knorr_S15_td_Bot_FD_77009 | JGI IMG/M metagenome (GOLD analysis project Ga0066376, IMG submission 77009) | Marine microbial communities from Southern Atlantic Ocean transect - Knorr_S15_td_Bottom_ad_5009_LV_A | ecosystem: Environmental > Aquatic > Marine > Oceanic | place: Southern Atlantic... | reverse complement strand
GCCGTCCGATGTGAAGCCGAGCCGGTGGGCCGCGTGAGAGATCGTGACCTCACGGTCCGCCAATAGATACGCCACACCCATCATCCTGAACCATCGTAGATAGGTGTACGGCGACTCCAAGCCACGCCTCCGAAATCTCGCTTTCAATGCCCCTCGGCTCATGCCGCATGCGGCGGCCATCGCGTGCAGATCCGTGTAGTGCGTCGGGAACTCGAGAACGCGCCGGCCGAAGGCACGAAGCGGATCCGGCAGCGGGGCACCCGCCGCCCTGCTGAGGTCCGCCAACGTTCTGTCCACCCAGGAGGCGCCCTGACCCTGTGTGTCGATGGTGATACGCAGCTTATTAGCGACATACTCCAGTCGACCGGGCGAAAACTCCTCGGCAGCATGGTCCTGTTCCCAGCTCTTTAACCTGGGACCGTCGAGCGTGAAAACCGGGATCTCAGGACGTACTCCGACGAGCGATCCTCCGCTCGACGGCGAACGGATGACAACGCGGGGAAAACCCCATTCGACGGCCTCGTCGGCCAACGACGGCGTGAGCACCACTTCCTCTTCAGGATGTGCCGCACGCGAGACGACAGCCCTGAGATATGGATCCGAGATGTACGCCACGATCATGCGCGGTTCCTCTGGACGCATCGACACCGGCACCACAACACAGGCCCGACTCCTAATAGTGGGACCAACCCGGTCGGCGGCGCCAGCACTTCTCCCATCAACCTCAGAGCCACGTCCTACAACGGGAGCGCCCGTGGCTTCTCTCCGGACCAATCGTAGAAGCCCATTCCGGTCTTGCGACCGAAGCGGCCCATCGCCACGATCCGCTTGAGCAGCGGCGGTGGAGCGTACCGTTCTTCGCGGTACTCGTCATACATGATCTCGCCGATCTTGCACAGCGTATCGAGGCCCACGAAGTCGCAGAGGACGAACGGTCCCATCGGGTAGCCGCACGCCAGCACCATGGCTTTGTCGATGTCCTCTACGCCCGCGACGCCGCGCTCGAGCTGCCGAATCGCGTCGAGCATGTAGGGGACCAACAGCAGGTTCACGATGAAGCCCGAGTTATCCTTCGCCGCGACCGGCGCCTTCCCCAGCGCCTTCGCAAAGGCGAAGGCACGGTCGAAGGTCTGCTCGCTGGTGGCGATCGTGCGAACGACCTCGACGAGCTTCATGACAGGGACTGGATTGAAGAAGTGCATACCCACGAAGCGGTCGGCACGGGACGTCGCAGCCGCCATGTCCGTGATGGTTAACGAGCTCGTATTCGACGCGAAGATCGTGCTCTCACCGCAGAGGGCGTCGAGCTCACCGAAGAGCGCGTTCTTCGCCTCCAATTCCTCTACGATGGCCTCGATCACGATGTCGCAACCCGCGAGATCGGGGACCTCGGTCGTGAAACTCAGGCGCGCCATGGCGGCATCGCGATCCTCTTGGGTGAGCTTCTCCTTCTCGACCGCTCGATCCATCGACTTCCGGATGCGGGCCTCTCCCTTCGTGAGCAGCTCTTCGTTCACTTCTCGCACGACCACATCGAAACCACTCTTCGCGGCGACCTCCGCGATTCCGCCACCCATGAGCCCACAGCCTACGACACCGACCTTCTTGATATCCAATGCTGTCTCCGGTTTCACTGATGGGACGCCCGACTGGGTGTCCTCTTTATGATGATCCTCAGTCCGACTTTATGAGATCCCGGGCCACGCCGTGGAAATGACGCTTGACCCAGTGTCGCCAAGACGCCGGGGGCGGCTCGAGCGACTCTCCGCGTTCCAAGATATCCAGCACACTCTCGATCTCGATTAGCACCTCCACCAACTTCTTCTTGTGTGAGACACCTGTGAGGTATGCAGTACCACCCGTGACCGCCCCACCGACCAAGACCCCGAGACCTACCGCGAGCCCGACCGGCGTGAGCGTCGAGAGCGCCCAGCCTGCGAGACCGCCGGAGCTCACACCCCCGATGCCTCCGAACACCGCGGCGCTCGCAACGCTGTCGCCTCGTGTTCCAGGATCGACGATCAGCTCGACGCGTATCCTACCCTCCTCCAGTTGCTGCAGATGAATCTCGACGGATTTCGCTGAAGCGATGTAGTACTTCCGCGTCTGGAAGCTCGCGGCGCGGGCAATTTGTGACGCCCAATCGACCGCCGGGCGATACAGCAGGATTTCGTTTCCTCTGCGTACGGACTGCAGCAACTGCGTCCCCACCAGGAACTCGTCCAGGCGCTCCGCTAACTGGGACTTGTTTCCGGGTACGACACGGGCTGCCCGTATGAACTGCGACCCGAACCACCGGACCAACGGTCCCGCGTGGGCCGAGTCCGACCGAACCTCCTCCAACGCCCGTCGCACGTGCGTACTATCGAGGCCGACTTCCCCAGCGATTCGAAAGAGCTCGATCTCCGAAAGCTCAGCGTCCCCGTCGGACGTGTCAGACGACGCGAGTTCGGCCGCCCGGCCGATGACCGCTTCGAACTCTCGTCGGGTGAGCCCCTTACCGGTACGCTCCTTCATATTCTCCGCGGCTGCGCGGCTAGTGTGCCGTGCGAGACACTAAAGGGCCTCGACGATGACCGCGCCGCCCTGACCTCCGCCAATGCACGCAGAACCGAGACCGAATCTCCCGCCGCGACGGCGCAGTTCATGCATGAGATGGATCGTGATCCGCGCCCCAGAGGCGGCCAGCGGATGCGTGATCGCGATGGCACCTCCGTTCACGTTCGTCTTTTCCGGATCCAGGCCGAGCTCCTTCTCGACGGACTTGCACTGGGGAGCGAACGCCTCGTTCACCTCGAAGAGGTCCATGTCCTCCAGGGACATCCCCGCCTTTTCCAACGCCAACCGGGCCGCGGGCGCGGGTCCGATCCCCATCACCTTGGGCTCGACCCCCACGAAGCCCCACGACACGATCCTTCCCAGCGGCTGAATTCCGTTGGCCTCCGCCCATTCGGCGCTTGCCAAGACCGCGCTCGCGCTCCCGTCACCGATGCCACTCGCGTTCCCCGCAGTGACCAGCCCATCCTTCTTAAAGTACGGCCGCAGGCCGCCCAACGCCTCCATCGTCGTGTCGGGCCGGATGTGCTCATCGGCGGCGTATACGACCTCGCCCTTTCGCGTCTTGATCGTGACCGGAGTGATCTCGGCGTCGAAATACCCGGCGTCCCAGGCTGCCTTGGCCCGACGCTGAGACTCGACAGCCACCCGGTCGACCTCCTCCCTGGAAACGTCATACCGGTCGGCCAACTCTTCCGCGGTCTGCGCCATGGTGAGGTCACAGTGCGTGTCGGTGAGGGACTCCCAGAGAAGGTCCTCGAACTGTCTTCCGGCCGGACCGAGTCGAAGGTTGCCGAAGCGCGCACCCCGCACCACGTGGGGTGCCTGGCTCATCGACTCGGTGCCGCCGGTGAGGCAGACGGCCGCCTCACCGAGGATGATCTCCTTGGCACCCTGAACGATGGCTTCGAAGCCCGACCCGCACAGCCGGTTTACCGTCAAAGCGCCCTTCTCCAACGGGATACCCGCGCGCAGCGCCACATGGCGAGCGAGGTAGATCGCGTCGGCAGAAGTCTGCAACGCATTGCCGAAAAAAGTGTGGTCGACCTGATCCGGGGAAATGCCGGCCGCCTCGATGGCGGCGGCGCTGGAGATCACGCCGAGATCGGTTGCCGTGAAGTCCTTCAGTGATCCGCCGAAGGTTCCAAAACCGGTCCGCTTGCCGGAGAGTACGACGACATCGCGAGTGTGGCCTTGGGTTGCCATGGAGCCTCAATTCTAGAAGGGGTCGGGTCAGTGCTTAGTGGATCACAGGCTACCCCTGGGGACGCCGCCGGTTCACCCCCGTCACGCACCCTCCTCCGCCACCGGAAAGAGGTCGCCCGCCATCACTTCGCGGATCAGCCAAATGTGGCGGCGGTTGTGCGCGAGCAACACCGAAAACCCGTGCCGAGCGACAGGCGAAGGACCCTCACAAACGGTGAAGAGAAGCGTGCTCTTCCCAGGTCGACTCCACGCGCATCCCCCATCAGCCGATCTAATTCGCCTTGAACATGCTCGAAGCGGGGACCGACCTCGGAGCCGTCCAGTCCGGGGTCCGGCACCATCGCTTTCCCCGTGACCCAGCGCCGTTTGGGCGGTGGCTCCATGGATCTCGTGAACCAGCGTCCAAACCACCCATGCTTGTATGGACCCTTGGAGAGGCGCCCACGCTCGCGAGCCTTCGCGATACACGCATCGATCGCCTGGGTGTAGGATTCATTCACCAAACACATGTGCGCCACGTGCCCGAGCACCGACCACTTCTGCTCGCTGGGGCGCCAATGGGCCTGTCCAGTCGAAAGAGAAGCAAGAATCTCTGCGACTTCGGCACGCTGCCGCTCGGACTCCCCGATCATCGTCGCGAGGTCCGAAGCGTGCCCGGAGATCATGACGCCAGCGCGACTAGACGAACGTTTCCGACGGCGGTTCGTCTAGATACTGCTTGAACGCAGACTTGTTGTTGCACTTCATGTACGCCTCTTCCGCAGTGATCACCCCCGACATCAGGTACTCGTGAATGTGCTGATCCAGGAGTTGCATGCCGTCCTTCTTACCGGTTTGGATCATGGACGGGATCTGGTGGATCTTGTTTTCGCGGATGAGGTTCGAGACGGCGTTCGTGCCCACCATGATCTCAAGGGCCGCGCGCCGACCCTTGCCGTCCTTGGTCTTCAACAGCACCTGAGCGATCACGCCCTTGAGCGATTCCGCCAGCATCGCACGGATCTGGTCCTGCTGCCCCGCAGGAAATACGTCGATGATGCGGTCGACGGTCTTCGGCGCAGACGACGTGTGCAGCGTTCCGAAGACCAGGTGACCGGTCTCGGCGGCTGTGATACCCAGCTCGATCGTCTCTTGGTCACGCATCTCACCGATGAGGATCACGTCGGGGTCTTCACGGAGCGCCGCCTTAAGCGCGTTCGCAAAGCTCTTGGTATTCGTGGTGATCTCGCGTTGGTTCACGAGACACTTCTTGTTCGGATGCGTGAACTCGATGGGGTCCTCGATGGTGAGGATATGGTCCGCACGCTCGTCGTTGATCCAATCGACCATCGCTGCGAGGGTCGTGCTCTTGCCCGAACCCGTCGGACCGGTGACCAGCACCAACCCCTTCGTCATCATGCAGAACCTGCGGACGACTTCCGGTAGGCCCAACTGTTCAAACGTGAGGATCTTGGAGGGAATCGTGCGCATGACCGCACCGAGGCCCTTTCGCTGCCAGAAGATGTTCACGCGGAAGCGCGCCAGATCTGGGATCTCGTAGGCGAAGTCGTAATCCATGTTGTCGAGGAAGCGCATACGCCACTCCTCTTCCATGATCTCGTAGACCAGGCTTTCCATGTCTTTGCCGGTCAGGTCACGGAACTTCAGCCTCTGCATGACGCCTTGGACCCGGATGATCGGTGGAGCACCGACCGTCAGGTGGAGGTCGGAGCCTCCCTTGTCGACGAGCACCTTCAGGAATTGATCGATTTGCGCCATGCGACGGTTTCTCCGTGTGCCTCAGAAAGATCGTGTCTTACAAGTGCAGGGGCTCGAGCGACCACTCGAGGTGACCGCCTTCCTCCCGAGCGATGTGCATCTCCCAGCGGATTCCGGCATCGTACGCTGGCCGTCGGTCTTCACCCAGCGGCCAAAGCAGGAACGCGACCGATGCGACATCCAGAGCGCTTCCCGCCCAATCGGCTTCGTTACCGGTGAGGTCGACGGTCACGGCATCGAAATGGAAGGCGCGAAGCGTCTCCAACTCCGCCGCCCACTGGTCGGGATCGCTCGGCATCTTCATGCTGAACGACTCTTCGGCCGCGGCCTGATCCTGCGCATTGATGTAGATGCTGCGCCACGAGGTGTCGAGCAGGAGCTGAGGCAAGTGGGGCGTGATTTCGTGGCCGAGTTCGCCGGGTTCGCACGTCACGACGAAGCGAGCCGACCCCGAACGCGCCAGGAGCCTGATCTCCGAAAGGATGCCCGGACTGGGCGGCGGAAACCGGTCCTGGAGCGAAGACCTCTCTTCCTGTGGCCGGAACAGGAACTCGTGACCCGACTCGTCCGATAGGTAGCGGACCTCGACCCCGGTCACGATCCCCGCCCGGATGACTTCGGCGGCGAAGATCGAGCGCACTTCACCCTTCACGTGGTCCAGGGGCGAGGGGTCGACCACTTGAGCCAGCTCGCCTTCCCACAGCCCCTCGAGAGAGCGCCGCCTGATCGTGCCACTGTCGTCCCACCAGAACCATGAGCGGTGTCCCCGGGTCGAGATTCCGAACCTGGTGGACGCGGCTTCGAGCGCTTGATCCATGCCTTCCGTGAGCGACACCGGTGTGGGGCGTTGCGCCTCCTCGGCCGCCGTGCCCGGTGCGTAGACTTGGCGAATCAATTCCCTGATCTTGGCCGGCGAAGCTAGCGCCATCTCGATCTTGAGGTCGGTGCGGGCGTGAAGATCATCGACCGCGTCGGTCTTGATGGGCGACTCGACTATCACGGTGAGCGTGTCGCCGGTCCTCATGATGGGAAGCGTCAGGTGGGCCAACGCCCACTCGGGCGATACCAGCGCCGCCGCCTCTGGGTCGATCGCCTCCGCGTCCGGGAAGACGTAGGGGAGGTCGAACTGGGACGCGAGTCCCCACTCGAGCTCTTCCGCCGACACAATGCCACATCCCACGAGCGCCCCACCAAAGTAGCCCCCGTTGTCCCTCTGGTACGCGAGGGCTGTGCTCACGTCCTCCTCGGAGATCCTGCCGATGCTCATGAGGATCTGACCGATGGTGCGTCTTTCCGCCATATCGGATTCCGCCTTTCTGGTTCGCTTCTATGTGCTCGCGGCGCGGTCCCCTGCGATCCGCTCCATAATCCACTTGCCGACCTCCGCAGTGGAGAGTTGGCCACCCAGGTCGGGCGTAGTTCTCCCGTGCTCGATCGAGGCGGCAACCGCAGCTTCGACCCGCGCTGCCAATTCGCCACGACCAAAGTGGTCGAGCATTAGCGAAACGCAACGGATCGCCCCGACCGGGTTCGCCGTACCCCTGCCCGCAATGTCCGGTGCAGAACCGTGCACCGGCTCGAACAATGCGTTCCGTCCGGGATGGATATTGGCGGACGGAGCCAAGCCGAGTCCACCTGTCACCTCGGCCGCCACGTCACTCACGATATCGCCGAAGAGATTCGATGCAACGATCACCTGATAGCGCTGCGGTTGTCTGATGAGGTCCATGACCATGGCATCGACATACATCGCGTCTTGTTCGATGGCAGGATAGCGGGCGCCCACCTCAGCGAAGACGCGGCGCCAAAGGCCACCCGCATGGCGCTGCGCATTCGCCTTGTCGACCAGGGTTACCCGACTACGTCCGCGGGTGTCCGCAAAGTCGAACGCCGCTCGGACGATTCGTTCAACGCCCTTCCAGGTGTTCACGTCCTCTTCGATCGCGATCTCGTCGCGCGTTCCCGTCTTGAAGCTTCCGCCCATACCGGTATAAGCGCCCTCGGTGTTCTCGCGGAAGATCTCCAAACGCAACGGGCCGTCGACGTCCTTGAGAGGCGACAGTTCCGGCGAAAGCAGCACGCACGGACGGTAGTTCACATAGAGGTCCAGCTTGAACCTCATGCCCAGCAGAATGTCCTTCGCGTGCTCGTTTCCGGGCACGCGCGGATCTCCAAGCGCTCCTAGAAGCACGGCGTCGTACTCGGCCAGCGACGCGAACTCCTCGTCGGTGATCGTGACGCCCTCGCGCAGGTACCGCTCCGCGCCCAGGTCCCAGTCGATCAACTCCAGATCGAGACGCTCGGACGCGTTCAAGGCCTCGAGCAGCAGGCGCGCTTCGCGCACCACTTCGACGCCGATGCCGTCTCCGGGGATAAGCGCGACTCGGGGCATCTACGGGCGGTTTGAGGGGAACCTGACCCATGACTCGGACGTCGCGGATCGAGACCCAGAAGTCTGTTCTGGACGGCTGGGAGCTTAAGGTCTCATTTCGACAATCACCACCCCACGGCCGGTGGCGGTGCTTCCCGCCATGACGAAAGGATACCGACCCGGCGGACTGTCTTCGAAGTGGACAACGTACCGACTGTCCAGGCGCAGCAGCGGGGGTGAGGCAACCTGGTCGGTGCTCTCCAGGAACGCACGAGCGTCTGGAGCCAACGAGTCCACCTCGAAAACGATTTCGTGCACGAGCCAGTCGCCCGTCACGAATTCGACATACGCCCCGGTCAGGATCGTGGTCGCCGCAGGGGCGGCCACTTCTGCGGATCCTCCTGTTATGAGAACCCGGTGAACCCGGTCCCGATCGGTCAATCCGAGTTCCGAGCGAAGCAGGGCGTCCGGTTGCAGCTCGGGATCCACCTGGCACGCCGAGACGGCGGCAACGAGGGTGATCAGCCGGGTGAGAGCCCCCCACCAAGGGAGTCCTGCCCTCAAACGTCGACCTCGATGCCACAGGCTGCGCAGAACCGCCAGTTGGACGCCAACTCTTCACCGCAGCCGGGGCAAGGGGTCAGGCCCACGTCGGTGCCGCAGTACGGGCAGAAGTTCAGGGTGGCCCTCTCCGGCAGAGTCGCACGACACCAACGACATGCGGTCGGAGCCTCGGCCTGAAGCGAGGTTTCCGGGGCCGGCGCCTCATCGGCTGCTGTCGTGCCGAAGTCACCCGCAGGCTCCACGGGCGTATCGATCGCCGGCTTCGAGACAGGTGCGGGCGCCTCAGGCTCGAGAAAGCTCAGTCCGTCGTCGTCGCCAGCCTCGAAGGCAGCCGCCTGCGAATCCAAGCGATCGGGATTGAGTCGCACGTCTGCGGCAGCGTATTCGCGGTACAGGCCGGTGTTCGGATTCGCGGACTCGAGTTCCTGGCGTAGGCTCTGCAGCGCGGGCGCGGATTCGAGAATCAGGTAGCCGCCCTCGCCCGCCAACAAGCGCAGCAGTACGTCTTCATAATCCCCGTTCATCTCCACCCCGATTCGGTCCCTGTGTGAACCATACGGGATGAGGTTCTGGTAGATCTCCGCCACTGTGAACGGGCCGCTCAAATAGTCGGGCCGCTGCTCGCGAATCTCGTCGACCAGGATTCCATGGAATCTCGAGAGTACCTCTTCTGTCTCACCCATCACTCCTCCGATTCGACCTCTAGTCGCACCAGCCCCGCTTCGACGGCCGCTCTCAGGAACGCCTCGGGGTCGGCGAAGGGAATCTCCACACCACTCTGCTCATGCCAGCGCTCTGCGAGGCGGCGCATGTAGTGCGTGATCGTCTCGTGCGAAAAACCGGCCTGATCTCTCATCTGCCGAACGATCTCGTACCAAGTACCGCGCATCCGGTGCCCGTCCGTGAGCCGCACGACATGCCGGCCTTCGGACTCCCCCGCCTGGCTGAGCTCGAAGAGCTCGAGCTGGCTGGGATCGAAGTAGGCACCCGGCTCCGCGCCGCTCATCCGTGACTCGACCTCGGCGAGCAGACGATCGATCGGGTCATCGAGGTCCTCGAGTTCGCGCAAACGCTGCTCCCAAGGTGACATCCTCGAGTCACCTGCCTCCAGGTGCCAAAGCGCGCGCTTCAGCTCCATGAGCCGCCAGACGGCTAGGGCGTCCCAATGCTCCAAAGGGGGTACACGCTCGAGTTCGCGCAGCGCGCCCTCCCAGTCCCCTCGATCGTACAAGAGGTGGCCTAGGTAGACACGTGCTTCGTGCAAATCCGGATCCAGCCGGAGCGCCCTTCGAATCTGACGACCCGCGCCGACGTCGTCGCCGAGGCGATGCAGCGCGTACCCGAGGGAGGCTGCAGCATCCGCGTTATCGGGCCGCGCCGCCGCGGCCTTCGCGAAAACGTCTCGACATTGTGCATAGAGCGCTTCGCGGTATAACGCACGCCCCATGGTGAGCATGAGCTCGATGTCGTCGTCGTACCCCATCGTCGCAACGTCATCGAAAAGCTTGAGCGCGCGCTCTTGCTCACCGAAGCGGAGCAGAACCTCCCCGAGCCCGACCAGCGCGTCCTCATGGGACCCGTCCAAGACCACAGCCCGCTCGAAGGACTTCCGCGCCCACGCATACTCCTCGCGGGCCAGGCGCGCGTACCCCAGTCCGACGTACAACTCCACGGCATTGGGGTACAGCGAAAGGCCCTCCTTGAGCATCTCGAGGGCCGCGTCGTAGTCACCATCGTTGTAGAGCTTGTGCGCCTGCTCGTCGTATTCCTCTGAACTGAGGAATCGTTCGGGCATGTAGCGAACTCCTTGCCGACCGCCGCAGGCCGACCAGAATGAGGATGGTCTTGAGCAATCTAATGCCCGGATTTGGCCCGTACCACCCTGGAATCAGACGTTCGGGCCGCCGCGCCTAGCCTCTGCCGTACGCCACGCCGCAAGTGTTGCATACGACGTTCTTCCCCGCCCGCACGAGTCGCGTCCCGGGACCGTGGCGCGGACAGTCGGGATCATCGCCCGCGTCCAAAACGTGCTTCACCTTCTTGCGTTCTGTTCTCGTGGCCTTGGGGATCGTGAACCGATAGCGGAGCGAAGAGACGCTGCACTCGAGCAGGCCCGCCGCACCCCCATCTTCGTTGGGGCGGATGCCAAGCACGATCAAGAAGCCCCCATTCGGAGATTCAATCTGGGCGCCCGCATAGTACAGCTTCAGCAGCTGCTTTTCGTTGTCCAACTGTAGCGCATCAGTCAATGCGCTCCCCCTTTCGAGTCGTCACACTATTGGAAGTGGCACGCCCAGAACTCAGGCGCGCTCGAAGAGATATGCTGAATCCTCATGCCGAGAGGCTCCGTCCACGCTCACTGCGTACCGCGCGCCCGACCAAATCGCGGCGCCGCCGTATTCACCGTTCTTGTTCACAGCGTAGTAGTTCACGCTGAAGTTCGGGCGACCGTCGTCCCCCTTTAGGCGCGACTCGACGGTCACGTGTACGATTCTGCGAAGGGCCTCCAGACACGCGTCCTTGGGATGCATGCCATTGCGCATCATTTCCACGATCGTGTGGCTACCGCAGGTCTTGATTACGGCCTCGCCCCGCCCCGTCGATCCGGCGGCGCCCACGTCGTTGTCGCAGTACTGGCCCGCACCGATAATGGGCGAGTCACCCACGCGCCCCGGGATCTTGTACGCCAGACCCGAGGTCGTAGTCACCGACGAGATGTCTCCGTTCGCGTCGACGATATCGCAGTTGATGGTGCCCTGCGGGCGAATCCCGTCGTGAGAGTCGAGTAACCCATCTCCGAATTCGTCCGGCGTTCTGAAGCGGCCGATACGTTCGCCCGACTCCTCCGGCAGGAGGTAATCGTCCTGATCGCTCAGTCGTGCTCGCCACTCGATCCACCGCCGACGGCTCTCATCCGTCAGCAAGTCCTCGATCTTGTGCCCCATCGACGCCGCGAAACGCTGTGCCCCTTCCCCTACCAGCAGGTGATGGTCTGTGTAGCGCATCACGTCGAGGGCAACGAGCGAAGGCCGTTTCACACCCTCGATTGCCGCGACCGCCCCCGCACCGCGAGTGGGACCATGCATGAGGGAAGAATCGAGTTGGACTACCCCATCCTGGTTGGGAAGCCCACCGTACCCGACCGAGGTGTCGCTCGGGTCCTCCTCGACCAAGTTCACTCCACGCACGATCGCTTCGATCGTGTCCGCTCCATTCGCCAACTCTTCGATCGCCCGACTGACCGCTCCGAGACCGTTCGCAGATGCAACGCAGGTGGGCGTCACGCGACGAATGATTACCGCGGGCGCGCCCCGCAAGCTCCTCGGAAACACTCCCAAGGCCGCTCCGGCACCCACCCCAGCCGACGTCTTGATGAAATCGCGCCTGTTGCCCATGGAGCCTCCTCGGTCTACCTAGCGATTTGCGGCCGGAAGTATAGGCGGGAAGCCGATTTCTCGCTAGCCAGAAGTCAAAATTTGCAGAGCCTGCCGCAGGCTAACCGTAAACAAGGCCTTGTGGTGAGGCGCGAGCTCGAGGGAACGGCTTGAGCCCTATGAGAAAGAAAGGGAGCGGGAAGCCCCTCGGGCTCCCCGCTCCCCCTACTTCGGAGTTCGCCAACGGGCACTTACGCCACGGTTGCGTCCTCTAGCTTCTTCGCACCTCTGGTGCCGCCATGCGCGATCGCCGGCTGGCAGAAGCGGATGCCGATCTCGCGGAGACCAGTAAGATCGCCATCGGTCAGATCGGGGTAGCGTTCACCGATGTAGTCGATGGTCTCGTCCATCCAGTGCTTCTGGTCTTCAACCTCGGCCTGCAACACACCGCAACGATTGATATGGCTGAACAGCTCGTCGCGTGCCCGCTCCATGAGTTTCTCTTTACCCAAACCAGCCTCCGCTTATCGTTTCAGGAGCGCGCGTTCGGCGCGCCGTTTGTGGTCTTCATATGCTAGCTTTCTTCATTAGCCTTATAACGTAACCGCGAACGTCATGGCGGCCAAACCCGAGCCTGTACACGTGTCCACACGCACTGCGCCCGACGCGGTCGCACTCGAAGTCTTTCGCCATCTCTTCACCGCCCTCGCCGAAGAAATGGGCGCCGCGTTGAAGCGGGCTTCTTTTTCGCCGAACATCAAAGAGCGCCGAGACTACTCCTGCGCGCTCTTCAATCCAGCGGGTGCGGCAGTCTCGTTGGGCGACCACATGCCCGTGCACCTCGGGGCGATGCCGATGAGCGTGTCCGCCGCTCTCGATGAACTCGGCGACCTGGACCCGGGCGACGTGGTGTGTGTGAATGACCCGTTCCGAGGCGGCACCCACCTCCCCGACATTACGCTCATCTCGGCCGTCTTCGCCGAGCGACGTATTCTCGCCTATGTCGCGTCGCGCGCGCACCACAGCGACGTCGGTGGCTCGACACCAGGCTCCATGCCGCTCGCGAGGGAGATCTTCGAGGAGGGTATTCGCATTCCGCCTGTGAGGCTCTACCGCGCGGGAGTCTTGAACGAGGATCTCTGGAGGACGCTTCTGGCCAACGTGCGCACACCCGTCGAGTGCGGCGGAGACCTCGACGCGCAGCTCGCGGCTCTTCACACTGGCTCGACCCGGCTACTCGAGATCGCGGAGCGACGGGGAGTCGATCGAACCCTCGCTGCGATGGACGGTCTCATCGAGTACGCCGACCGCCTGGTCGAGGCCGGGCTCGAGATGATTCCCGACGGGCGCTACGTAGCCGAGGACTCCATGGAGGACGACGGCTTCGGTTCCGGCCCTGTCCCGATCCGGGCAACGCTCGAGCTCGTTGGCTCCAAGCTCACTCTGGACTTCACGGGTACGTCACCTCAGGTACCCGGGGGCATCAACGCCGTCGCCGCGATCACGTCGTCCGCCACGCGATATGTCGTGCGCTGCGTGGTCGAGGAGCTGCTCGGTGAGCTGCTGCCCGCGGGAGGCGGGTCGATGTCCGCTGTGACCTTGGTGCTTCCCGGGGGATCCCTGGTGAATGCCAGGCCCCCGGCGTCGGTCGCGGCGGGGAACGTCGAGACGAGCCAACGCATCACCGACGTGCTCATGAGGGCCTTCGCGATCGCGCTGCCCGATCGTATGCCCGCGCTGTCGCAGGGCACCATGAACAACATCACGGTGGGGGGTGTCGACCCACGCACGGGCGAAGCCTTCGCTTACTACGAAACGGTCGGGGGAGGCATGGGGGCCGGCCCCACCGGGCCAGGACGTTCCGGGGTGCACTGCCACATGTCCAACTCGCTGAACACGCCTGTCGAGGCACTCGAACACGCGTATCCATATCGCGTCACCCGCTACGGGATCCGCAGGAATTCAGGGGGCGCGGGGCTCCACCGGGGCGGAGACGGCCTCCGCCGCGACCTCATGCTGCTCGGCCCCGCCAGAGCGACGCTCTTGTCGGAACGAAGGATCAAGGGACCCTCCGGTGCCGAGGGGGGCGAAGACGGCGCGACGGGCGAAAACGTGCTCATCCGTGACGGGGCAGAGGAGTCTCTTCCGGGGAAAGTGACGTTCACCGTCGACGCAGGCGACGTGATCAGCGTCCGCTCGCACGGTGGCGGTGGCTGGGGCCCGGAGCAATCGTCATGAGCGCCCACCTCCGTTTCTCCGCCATCTGCGACGACGCGCGCCCGACTCCAGAGGGCAAGATCGACCTGCACGGGGTCTACAGCGACCTCTCGGCTCCAGGCTTCCCTGCGCAGCAGGACAAGCTGGTCCTCGTCCTGGTTCTGGAGTGGGCTCCGTCGGATGAAGGGCGCTTCCTGTTCAAGGCGGATCTGGAAGACGACGAAGGCAACATCTCGCTCACGGTCGAAGGCGAGACCGAAGTGCGCGCACAGGCGCCGGGACACCCGCCCTCACGGAGTCAGCTCATCATGCCCTTGGAAGAGGTCATCTTCCCGCATCCCGGACAGTACACGTTTCGCGTCAAGGTGAAGGGGCAGACGCTCCCGGGCCCCGGGGTCTTCCTCATCGAGGTACCCGAGCAGGCCGCGGAGGCGTGACTCTAGGTAGCGCTGGGAGGTGGAGCGATCGTCACACCGCGTGATGCCTTCGACGGCTACGAGATCCGACTCGGCGTCGACTCGCAGGGATTCGTGTGGTCAGCGGCAGCGGACTGGCTCTCCAAGATTCTGGGGGCGGGTCTCACGTTGCACCGATGGGCAGCCGAAGGCGCGGATGTGATCTCCTTCACCGGACGCGGCTCGGTCCACGCCGTTGCAGCGCCCACCCCCGGACCGGACCGCAGCGGAAGATGGGTCGTGCGCCACTACCGTCGGGGCGGCGCCGTCGCTCGGTATCTGGACGACCGATACCTCGCCGCCGGGGACAGCCGACCCGTGCGCGAACTGAAGGCGAGCGTCGAAGCCCGAAGGCGTGGAGTACCGACCCCGGCGGTCGTAGCGGGTGCGGTCTACGCCTCCGGATTATTCTATCGGGCGGACATCGCCACCGAGTTCATACCCGACGCCCCGAGTCTCGCGGACTTGCTCTTCCGAAGCGCTCCCAGCGACGAGAGTAACGCCAACCGAGTGGACACCGAAACGGCCTTGTACCTGGCGGGGAGGGTCGTGCGCAGGCTGGAGGGCACACGCGTTCTTCATCCGGACGTGAGCGCGGGTAACATCCTAGTGCGTTCGCGGGGCGGAGAGGCAGAGGCATACGTGATCGACCTCGATCGTTGCAACGTGCTGCCGGAGGCGGCTCGGTACCCGCACCACTTCATGCGCGATCGACTCGAGCGATCGCTGAAAAAGCTCGGAGAAGTGCACTCCGTGAGGCTGTCGGACGCAGCTTGGCAAGCGCTGCATGATGGCTTCGAGGAGCGCTCGTGAGCTCCGTTTGGGCGGGAACGCCACCGCGCGAGGTGTGCATCGTGATGCTCTCCGCGCTCGGCGACGCGGTGCACGTGCTACCCGTGGCGAACGCTCTCAAGCGCGCTTGGCCGGAATGCCGCATCACGTGGGTGATCCAGCCGGTCCCGTACCAACTCGTTCGGGGCCACCCGGCGATCGACGACTTCGTGATCTTCCACCGCCGGCGTGGCTTGGCTGGACTGGGGGCTTTCCTCGACGTGCGGCGCGCGTTGGCCGGCCGACACTTCGACCTGCTGCTCGGCTTGCAGGTCTACTTCAAGGCGGGCGTGATCACCGCAATGGCGAGCGCCGACCTCAAGCTGGGTTTCGACCGGGCGCGCGCGCGCGACGCACAGTGGCTCTTCACGAACCGCCGCATCCCAGCGAGAGGTCAGCGTCACGTCCAGGATCAGTACTTCGAGTTTCTGGCCGCGGTTGACGTGGACCCTGAGCCACTGACGTGGGACCTCGGTCTCTCCGAGCAGGAGCGCGAGTCTCAGGCTGCTTTCTTCGCCGAGCTCGACCGCCCGGCGTGCGCCGTCGTGTTGGGAACGAGCAGGCCGGAGAAGAACTGGAACGCCGAGGGCTACGCCCGCGTGCTCGAGCGAGTCGAGAGCGTGCACGGTCTGAGACCGGTGATCATAGGAGGGCCTTCGCCCATCGAGCGGCGCATTGCCGACGAGGTGATCGCGTCGAGCGGCGCCGAGATCGTCGTCGCGCTCGGCGACGACGTCAGAAAGCTGGTGTGGATCCTCGAGAAGAGCGCGCTGCTCATCAGCCCTGACACCGGCCCTCTACACATCAGCCGAGCACTCGAAACGCCAGTGGTGGGGCTGTATGGCTTTACGAACCCTAAGCGCTTGGGCCCGTACCGCGCCTTCGAGGACTTGATCGTCGACGGATACGCCGAATACGCCGGCGAACCGTACCCGATCATGTCGACCTATCGGGCCGGCATGGAACGCATCACTGTGGATGCCGTGTTGGAGAAGGTGTCGCTCGCCATGGAGCGATACGTACAGCTCTAACGACCGGAGACCTCGATGTCGGAAGCCGCTGCTGAGGGCGCGCAGGACCTCGTCTGGGAGAAGGTCCTGGACCCCGACGAGCTGCCCGAGGGTCGCGTGCGCCCCGTGACCTGCCATCTGGCCACAGTGTGCATGACGCGCTTCGATGGGGAGTACGCGGCGCTCGACAACAAATGTCCGCACCAGGGCAGGCCGCTCGGCGAGGGGTCGATCGAGAACGGGTGGCTGCGCTGCCTGTGGCACGGGTGGGATTTCCACCCGATCACGGGTCGGTCGCCCGGCAGCTTCGACGACGGAATCGACACATTCCCGGTCGAGGTGCCCGACGACGCCATCATTACGGTGGATGTGGGCAACAACGCCTAATCGTTCGGGCGCTACTTCGAGTGCTCACAGCAGGCGGTGTTGATGTCCGGATACCTGGGCTCCATCGGGTTCTCGTTCGCGGCCGCGTTGGGCGCGTGGGCGGCGACCCAGGAAGAAGACCCACGCTTCGCGGGCCGGAAAGTCATTTCGGTCTCGGGAGACGGCGGCTTCGGGCAGTATATGGCAGAGATGACGACCGCGGTGAAGTACGGGATGAACATCACGCACGTGGTGCTGAACAACTCCGAGCTCGGTAAGATCTCGAAGGAACAACGCTCGGGAAGTTGGGACGTTTGGCAGACGTCTCTGGTGAATCCGAGCTTCGCCGACTACGCGGAACTCTGCGGAGCACTGGGAATTCGGGTCGAGACGGCCGCCGAGTTCGCCGGCGCCCTCGAGCGAGCGCTCGAGCACGACGGACCCGCGCTCGTGGAGATCCACTCCGACGCGCAACTAGTCTGACCTGCAACCAGCTCAAAGGACGCATACTCTAATGACGCTACCCGACGCCTGGAGCCGCCTGGGCGCAGTCGCGCCGGCCGAACTCGCCAACGCGACACTGGAGCTCCACTGGGCCACCCAGTTCATCACCGCGGCCGGTCAGAGCTTCGCTGAGCCACGCGAGGACGACAGCCATCGTGGTATGACGTGGAGCGCACCCCGACGCGAGTTCGTGGGGGAGTCGTTCATGGGCCCTTACCCGTTCCGGGTCGGGCTACGCCCGGCGGACCTGACTCTTCAGCTATTCGACCGAACCGAGGAGCCGCTCGGATCGCTCCCTCTCGCGGGCAAGACGCGGGAGGATGGCTATGAGTGGCTCATGAGCCGTCTGGCCAACTACATGGGGAGGCTGCCCGAGATCGGGCGGCCCGACTACGAAATGCCGGAGCACCCTGTGCAGGACGGAGCTCCTTTCACCGGAGGCCGGCCAAAAGAGCTCGGGACTCTGAGCGCGCTCTACGAGTCCGCCGCTGCCCTACTGAGCGAGATCGTCGACGGGCACGAGGCGGCCTCCCAAGTCCGCTGCTGGCCCCACCACTTAGATATCGCGACGCTCGTTACGGTCGAGCGAGGGGAGGACTCACGGGCCACGAAGACCATCGGAATCGGGATGGCACCGATGCTCGAAGCTCCGAAGGGCGGTGCCCCGGGGGGCTGGTACTGGTACGTGACGCCGTGGCCCTATGCAAACGGAGCGGCGCTGCCTGCCCTCGACGGGCCGGGATCGTGGCACACAGAAGGGTGGGTCGGGGCAATGCTGAGCGGCGAAGAGGTCGTGGCGGCCGAGCCCGCGTTCCGCGAAGCGGTTGTGCGAAAGTTCGTGGACGTGTCGGTTGGAGCTTCGCTGTCGATTCTGGGAGCGTAGAGCGGCTCAGCCCAACCACATCTGTTTCGTGGCCAGAAACGCGAACGCGGCGCCTGCTCCCAGCAATGCTTCCCACTCGTTGTTGCGCTTGTACTGCCCAAAGCGGAAGCCGCCCGACGAGTCGGGCTGGCTCGGCCGATAAGCCGTGAGCCTCGGCAGCAGGGCCGGTACGTGCTCCGAATAGTGCAAGAAGCGATCACCGAAGAGTTCGGTCAGCAACTCGGTCTCTCCGGACATCGTGCGCCCGTACACTCCGCCATAGAACGCGAGAAAGAGCGCGGGCCAGATCCAGTGCCCGCCCGCGAGCACAACTCCGAGCCCGATGAACAAGCTGCCGACGTAGAGCGGATTGCGAACGTAGGCGTACGGGCCCGAAGTCGTGAGATCCTCTTCCTTGCGGATGGTCCCCGCGGCCCAACCGCGAATGATCAGTCCCGCAACGGCGAGCGCCGCGCCGAGAAGGAGCAACGCGCGGGTGGGCTGCGCGAACCAGAGGAACGGGAGCACCAGCAACCAAACCAGTTTCGTACGGATCCGCCTCATGCCCATGGGATCCACCCTGTCGCGGACCATCGAAACGACCCACCCCGGAGATGGGGCGAGCCTTCTCGCCCCTCTCTCACCGACCCGCGGCGGCTTCCGATTGAGCTCGGGCTCGCCTCGCCTCCGCCGCCTCGGTCCTCGAGTCGGCGTCGAGCTGCACGCCCGGCTGATAATCCTTCAGGTACAGCTCCAACGCTCCAGGGAAGCCCTGAATATTGGTTTTCATGTAGACCATCAGCCGGCGGTCGTCGTCGCTGAAGTAGATTTCCGCCTCGCCGCCATCGGAGAACATGCCGGAGGTCTGGATGATCGGCTGCACGACGATGCAGTCGAACTCGCCGGCGTCGACCTTCTTATGCTCCCTGCGCAGCACTCGGATCTCGAGCGGGTTTCCGTCCCGCTTGAAGTAGCGCGACAACGTATACGTCTTCCCTACCTCGAGCTCCATCTGGCGCAGGAAGTAGATCATGGAGATGTCGTCGAGCGGGAGAGCCGATCCCAGCGGGCCGGATTTGTCCTTCTCGCCTTCTTCCTTGTCCTCGTTGTCCCAAATGCCGTCTTCGGGATAGAACTCGTAGTGCCGGGTGGCGTGGTAGTTCACCTGATTCATCTCGCGCAGGAAGCGCCAGCTCTGCAGCGTGCTCACGTCGAAGAAGGTCGTATAGGTGTCGTGAACTCCGAGGCCGAGCATGCTGGCGTGGATGGTCATCTGCGCTCGATAGGTGCTGTTGCCACGCACGGTATCGAGCCCCTCCACCGTCAGGTGGCCTTCTCCGACGTCGAACCAACCGATCTCGACCCGATACTTCATCTGCTCTCCGGGTCCGAACGGGGCGGCTGCGGCCAGCTCGTTGGTCGGGTACAGTGCGGCGAGGCTGTCGAGAATCGCGGCGGGCTGCCTAGTGTCGCTGTCTTGGCAGAACAACGCAGGGGGCACCACGAGCGAGGCCAAGGCGAGACCGCCGAGGACACTCCATCTGGGGCGGAGTCGGACGTTACTCATGCGGCCTCCGTGCCGAGCGAAGACCAGAGAGCACCCCCGCGGAGGCGGGCGAGTTCAAAGAACGTCTTCCACGGCTTGAAGCGAGATTCACGTTGCTGTAGGTCGTAGCGAAGGCCGAGCGGCGACTCGGCGATGCGGCGCGCGTGGGGCGCGAGCCTGCCGAGCAGCTCCACGTTGGCAGCCCAACCCTCCGACCGCATGAGCGGCTCCTCCGCCGGGCCTGCACGCAACGCCTTCTTGAGCACGATCACGCGGTAAGCGCGCAGGCCGCTGAGTGGGTCCGACACGGGCGCGCGCGCGACGACGCCACGCAGGAGAGCGCGCGCGAACCCGCGCACCAGGCGCATGCTACGGGGCAGCGGGCGCTCGCCATCCTCCATGGTCCCCGCCACGATGTCGGCCCCTCCCTCGAGCACCCTCACCAGGCCGACCATGTCCTCGGGATCCTCCGTGAAGTCCCCCTGTAGCACGATCGCGCAGTCCCTCTTCGGGTAGGGCGCTTGCTCGACGACGTGCCGCAGCAGCTTTTCCACCGAGGCACGATACCCGATCCGCTGGTCCGACTCGAGGATCGTGAGCGGCAGCGACCGCCGGTAGCGATCCAGCACGGTGCTGGTTTCGTCCGTGGACGCATCGTTGTGCACCACGATCCGGTAGTCGCGATCGAAGTCGCCCAGAACGCGCCGCACCTTCCACATGAGTACACCGACCGTCGACGCCTCGTTGTGCGCTGGAATGCAGACGTAGATCACGTTTGGTTGCCGCTGAGAGGAATCAAGGCATGCCCGAGAGGGTGCCAGACCGCTTATACAGGGGAGACATGGTCCGGTTCCTGGGTTCCAGAGTTCCCTTAGGACTCGAGGGCCTCCCCTTCCGGGCGCTTCTTCCAGCGCTTGTGCTGCCAGAAGTACTGCTCAGGAGCCTCTTCGATCGCTCGCTCCAGCGCCGAAGTGTGCGCCACAGTGAGGGCTTCCACGTCGGCGTCGAGATTGCCCGAGCGCTGGAAGTCGATTCGGCGCAGCTCCACCGAGTACTCCTGCTTCCAACCCGCATGCCGGAGCGGAATGCCGAGAAACATCGGGGCGCCCGTGCGCAGCGCGAAGAGCGCTGGCCCGCGAGCCGTCGATGCCAGTTTCCCGAAGAACGGCACGAAGATTCCGCCGCGATGCGCGTTCTGGTCGGCCAGCATCGCCACGACGCGCCCCGCACGCAGACTGCGAAGAACCCCCCGTGGCGCTTCGTCCACGTCGATGATGCCCATTCCGGTCCGCCGGCGCGCCTCGAGCAGAGCCATACCAAACTCCGAGTTCGCCATGCTCTTTGTGACGGCGTCGAGGGCGATGCCCCGGGCCGTGAAGCCCGCAGCGCAGAACTCCCAGTTCCCGAGGTGTCCGGTCATGAGCACCACGCCCTTGCCTTCTTCGACCGCCGCCTCGAATGCCTCGAACCCGACCATGTTGGTCCGCGACATGACCTGGTCCCGCTCGAGCCGAGTCAGCCGGAAGGTGGCCATCCACTCGCGTGCGAGATGCACATAGCTCGCGCGGGCGACGCGATCCCTCCAGGAGCGGTCTCGGTCCGGAAAAGCGAGCGCCACATTCTGATCGACCACCCGTCTGCGAACGCGCAATACGCTGCCGGCCATCCACCCCAGGAAAACAGCCAGCGCGACGGCAGCCCTCTCCGGCACCATGGAGAAGAGAGCCGTCACGAAATTGAATGCTCCATACTCCAGGCGATGTCGCAGCGGTCTGCTCGTCACGAGCGCCGGTCGTCGAACTGGAGCTCGTACAAGCGGCGGTACAGACCTGCCTGTGCCAGGAGCGTCGCGTGGTCTCCCCGCTCGACGATGCGCCCTCCGTCCATCACCAGGATCTGGTCCGCCCGATGTACGGTCGAGAGTCTGTGCGCGATCACGAAAACGGTGCGGCCGGTGATGAGGTGTTCGATCGCGTCCTGGATGAGACGTTCCGAGGCTGTATCCAGTGAGCTGGTCGCCTCATCGAGCACCAAGATGGGGGGGTCGCGCAGAAGCGCCCGCGCGATCGCGATGCGTTGCCGCTGGCCACCCGAAAGCTCCACGCCGCGTTCGCCCACGATCGTATCGTACGTGTCGGGCATCTCGGAAATGAACCCTTCGGCGTTCGCGGCGCGGGATGCGGCCTCGATGTCCGCCTGAGACGCGTCCGGACGTCCATATGCGATATTGGCGCGCACAGAATCATGGAAGAGCACGGTCTCCTGGGACACGACTCCCATGAGGGCACGCAGGTCCGCCACGCGCACGTCGCGCAGATCGACCCCGTCGATCGTGATGCGCCCCGAGCCGACCTCGAAGAAGCGCCCGAGCAGATCGACGAGTGTGGTCTTCCCTGCCCCGCTGGGCCCGACCAACGCGACCACGTCGCCGCGCGCGACCCGCAACGAGACGTCCGTGAGCACGGGCTCGCCCTCGCGGTACGCGAAGCCGACGTTGTCGAACTCGATGGCGGACTCGAAAGACTGCAAACTGATGGCACTGGGTGCGTCATCGATCTCGACGGGCGCATCCAGGAACTCGAAGACCCGCTCAGCCGCCACGAGACCCGGCTGCGCGACGGCTGGGAATTTGGCCACGTTCTTCACGGGGTTGTACAGCTTCATCGAGAGTCCGAGAAACCCGACGAAGAGCGGTCCTGTGAGGTCTCCTGCCACGACCAGTCGTGCACCGAACCAGAGCAGGATCACCGTACCGATCGCCGCCAACATCTCGGTCATGGGAGCGGCGAGCGCGCGTGCGAATTCGGCCCTGAGAAAGAGTCGATAGTAGTCCGCGGTCAGCCCCCGGAAGCGGGCCTTCTCCCGCTGCTCAGCGGACGACGACTTCACGAGCCGAATGCCCGCCAGCGTCTCCTGGACGTGTGCCGTGATCTCCCCGCCGAGGTGGAGCACTCGGCGGTCCCGGCGCCTCAGCACATTGACCAGCGGACCCCAGATGATCATCGCCCCAGGGATGACCACGAACGCCGCAAGCGTCAGTTGCCACGAGATCAGGACCATGAAGAAGACTGCCACCACGAACTCGAAGACAGCGGAGACGAGTCTGGAAAACTGCGCGGTCACGAGCGTTCGCATCGCCTCGACTTCGGTCGTGAGGCGGCTCACGATCTGGCCCATGCGCACCCGACTGAAGAAGGTCAGGTCCAGCTCGACGAGGTGGTCGTACACCTCGTTGCGCACGTCCCGGTTCACGTCCTGTTCCGCGTGTGCGACTAGGTAGGTTCGCGCGAAATGGAAGAAGTTTTTCACCGCAAAGACGAGCAGAATCAGGATGACGATGCGCCCGATCGCAACGAGCGGATCGCCGGAAAAATCCACCCATCGGTAGACGGTCGCGTCGAGGAGTCCCGTCATGCCCGAGTCGTTCGCAGAGGGCGGTCCTCCTCCGCTGACAAATAGTGCCTCGATGAACGCGATGAGCAGCACGTACACGGATGCGTCGAGCACCGCGAAGAGCGCGGTCGCCACGATCGCCAAAGAGAGGACACCGGTGTGCGGCCTCAGATACGAGAGGATGCGACGGTAGGGAGACCCGTTACGTGGCGCCTGCGCCTCCGGCTTCACGGTCTAGGCGTGAGACTCGCGACCGGGACGATCATTTCTTCCGGGCTGATGCCGCCGTGCAAGAACGAATTCCTGTAGCGGGCCTGATACTCCCGGAGCTTCGTCGGATATACGAAGAAGTAGTCCTCGAGCGCGATGAGGTATGTCATGCCCATTCGGCCGGACGGAAGCCGCAGGTGCTTCTCGTCCCGGGTCGAAAATGCCGTGGTCGATATCTCCGCACGCAGATCCTGGCCGAACTTGTAGCGGAGATTCTTCGTCGCGTCGCGCCTCGCGAAGACCGTGCTGGGGCGTTGGCAGAGGATGGAGCCATGGTCGGTCGTCATGATCACCTTGTGGCCCTGTAGCGCCGCCTCCTTGAGCACCGCAAAAGCGGTGGAACGCTTGAACCAAGCGCGCGTAAGGTTCCTCAACGCCGCCTCGTCGCGGGCGACCTCCATGAGAATCGGGGACTCCGAGCGGCCGTGTGTCATGAGGTCCACGAAGTTGAAGACCAGAGCGATCACCATGCCCTGCGTCTTGAGCGCGGACTTCACCCGCGCGCGGACCTGCTCGCCCTGGCGGTCCGAGAAAATCTTCTCGTAGTGAACGGGGACGTCGCGCCCGGTGAGACGCTTGAGCTGCTCGACCAGCAACTGGTCTTCGAACGCGTTCAGGCTGCCCTCGTCATCCGACGCATCCCACCATTCCGGGCGTTTCGCGGCGATATCGTCCGGGTACTGCCCGCTGAAGATCGCGTTGCGCGCATACGGGGTCGCGGTGGGAAGGATCGAGTAGTGGTACGACTCCTCGATATCGAAGTACTGCGAGAGTAGCGGTGCGATCGCCCTCCACTGATCGAGTCGCATGCAGTCGAGCACCACGAAATACACGGGATCCGACCCGAGCCGAGGAACCAGGAACTCTCGAACAAGATCCACGGAGAGCCGTGGGCGGTCTTCCGAGTCCTCCATCCATCGTGGGTAGTGGTGTATCACCCACGTACCGAAGTCGCGCCTCAACTCGACCGTCATCGACCGGACCGTATCGAGCAGCCCGGTCTCATCCGCATCCTCCAACCTGATCTGCCAGTCGACCAACTCGGTGAAGACCTTCACGAAGTCGTCGGCGGTCTCGGCGTCCTCCCTGAGCCTGGAGAGGCGGCCGAAACGCGCGGCGAAGTCCTGCGCCACCTGCTGCTGCCGAATCGACGAGCCCTCCAAAATGCGCGTCACGACCGACAGGACCTGCCGCGGGCTCGTCGGCTTCACGAGGTAGTCTTCCACACGCCGGCCGATTGCCTCGGTCATGGTGTAGTCCTCCTCGGACTTCGTGACCATGACCACACGTTGATGCGGATCGTGGCGCCTCATGATCTTCAGCACCTCGAGCCCCCTACGGCCCGGCATCTGTTCGTCGAGCAGAACCAGGTCGTAGGAGTTCTCTCGGAGTAGCTCGAGCGCGTCGTCACCGTTCGAGATGGCGTCGACGTGGTAGCCGCGAGCCTGCAGGAACAGAAGGTGCGGCTTCAGCAACGCGATCTCGTCGTCGACCCACAGGATGCGTTTACCGGGGCGCACGTTCGTTGTGTTCGGCGTGTTCATGGCGGAAAGCTATACCCCCTGCGGGCCGAATACGACGCCGAGCCGGCGCTGCAGCTCGTCACGTGCCGCGCGAAAAGCGTCGAGTTCGTGCTGCTCGCTGCCCTCCACCCCCGCCGGGTCCGGCAAGGGCCAATGGGCGCGCCACGCAGCTTCGAGCCACACAGGGCACACCTCTTCCGCGCACAGAGTGATGACCGCATCGACCGGTCGCTCCACATCGTCGAGGGCGTTGGAAGCGTGGTGGGAGATGTCGATGCCAACCTCTCGCAGCACTGCGATCGCCTGAGGGCGCACCGAGGTGGGTTGTGAACCCGCGGAGGAAACCTTCACGTCGTGGGGCGCGAGGCTGCGGGCCAGGCCCTCGGCGAGCTGGCTACGGGCAGAATTCGCGACGCAAAGAAAAAGGACGTGCCGCGGACGCAACTCGCGCAGAGACTCGGCCTCCGCGATCCAGGACTCACTCATCGCATGCTCGTGATTGGGTGGAGTGCGGTCCTAGCCCGATCGGCGCGGACGCAACCATTCCCATGGCCGTCGCATCAGATAGCTTAGACCCTACCTAGAATTCTAGATGCGGAGGTCCGATGGGTCGGCTCTTCAGCCTTACATACCCGACAGCGGCCGTCTTGCTCGCAATCCGGAGCGGCCACCGCTACGGCTTCGACATCATGGACTCGACCGGCCTACAGGACGGGACGGTCTATCCGATCCTGCGGCGCCTCGAGCGCCGCGGTGTGCTGACCGGCGACTGGGAAGACGAAGCGGAGGCCAAAATCGAACAGCGTCCCCAGCGACGCTACTACGAGCTGACACCCCTCGGTCACGGTTCAATGGCACAGATAGAGGAGCGCTTCCCGATGCTGCTGCCCCACTTCGGTGGCAAGACGGCCTGAGCATGTCTCCCGGCGGAGCCGTGGTTCCCGGCGGAGCCTTGGCTCCCGGCGGAGCCTTGGCTCCCGGCAAAGCGCATATCGCCTGGGCGTCGCGGTTCGTGCCCTTCATGCGCCGCCGCGCTTGGCGTCGCGAGTGGGAGGCCGAAGTCGCGCACGCCTGGCAACGCCTGACCCGTGATGGACCGCCCCCGGCGTGGAGTGTTCTGCGCCTACGAATCCGTATCTACACCTGCGTAATCGACGCCCTTTGGGAAAGAAGAGAGACGATGAAGATGACGGGGCTTTTTAATGACGTACGGCACGCCGTGCGAAGCCTGATGCGATACCCGGCATTCACAGCGATCGCCATAACCACGCTCGCCTTGGGCATCGGCGCCAACACCGCGGTGTTCACGCTGGTCGATGGCGTCCTGCTTTCGCCGCTGCCCTTCGAGGACTCGGAGCAGTTGATCGCGATACGACACCAGGGGCGTGAGGGCCCGCGATCCGCTCCCTATGTCGCAACGTCTGTACGCGGTCTACCGCGAACGCGCGTCGTCGATCGAGGGCATCGCGCTCCATGCGAGCACCGCGCTGAACTTCATCAGCGACGGCGACCCCCAGCGGATTCGGGGCCAGGTAGTCACCCCCGGCTTCTTCGAGGTTCTGGGCGTCGAGGCCGAAATGGGCAGAACCTTCGTGGAAGAGGAAGGAGCGCCTGGTGGAGGGCAGGTGATCGTGCTCAGTGACAGCTTCTGGAGGAACGATCTCGGCGCCGACCCTGCGATCTTGGACAAGTCGCTCGCCATCAACGGGGTGCTCCGACGCGTCGTCGGTATCATGCCGGCGGAGTCCGGGCATCCAAACCAGCGGGCGCGGCTCTGGCTTGCACTGGTGGTGGACCCGGCGCGCGCCGGGCTTGCTTCCTTCGGCCCCAGTGCTGTCGCCCGACTCGGCCCTGGCAACACCGTGCAGAGCGCTTCGACCGAGATCGAGGGCCTCAGCAGCCGCCTCCCGGAGCTGTTCCCCGGGTCGGACGAAGTCGCCTTCCTCGAGGAAGTGAGCTTGCGTTCGATCGTAATGCCGCTCAAGCAGGCGCTGGTCGGGGACGTGACTTCCACGCTTTGGGTTCTGCTGGGGACCGTGGGCTTCGTGCTGCTCATCGCCTGCGCGAACGTTGCGAACCTACCGTTGGTCCGAGCCGAGGGCTGGCAACGCGAGATGGCACTTCGCGTAGCCGTTGGCGCCGGTCGGTGGCACGTGCTGCGATCCTTCCTCAGTGAGAGCGTCGTGCTGGCGGTGGTCGGCGGTCTGCTTGGGATGGTCGTCGCCGGACTGGCAGTGAATGCCTCGCTGGGCATGGTACCGACGGACATGCCTCGCGTGGCCGAGATTGGTGTCGACATGCGCGTCATGGGTTTCACCGCCGTGATCGTGCTCGCCTGCGCAGTGTTTTTCGGCCTCTTCCCGATCCTGCGCTACGGCACCGATGACCCGGCGAGTCAGCACCGGTCCCGAACAGCGGCAACGAAGGGGGCCAGCGCCTCCTTCAGGACCGGGGCGTCCGCGGGGGTCGCGGCGTCATCGTATACGCGCATCGCTGCGCGGATCGGGGCACGCCGACGAGGGTCGACCTCATCCAGCGCCCAGAGGGCCGCGGCAGTCTTCGAGACGACAACATCGCGGGCCTCCATGCTCCATACGATCCGGCATCCATGAGCACTGCGTATGCGGCATGCCCTTCGTCGTCCCGCCCCTCTGCAAGAAGGTCCTCGATGAACCGCAGCTCTCGAGCCAGGCCGTCTTCCTGTTCCTCCCAACTCGGGGGCCGAACGACATCGGTCGGATCCGCACCGACGAGATTTACGTACTGGCCCGCCAACCAATGCGCGCGGTACAATGCCCACGCGCCGTCGAAGGTATTCTCGCGCAGTACGTGGCGTGGCGACCACTCGCCCGTCGCGTCACGCGCGAGCAAATACCAACTATCCCACTCGATTCCGAGATCGGCGGCGATGGCGTCCTGGAGCGCGTCGATTGCGACACCAGTCGCCTGATCGGGCAGGCGAGCGAGAAACCCGTGCGTATCGACGTCGCCCAGGACAAGGGGGCGATCCGGGAACGTGGCTGCGCCATACGCCCACAACGCTACGAGGTCGGGACCCAGCAACTCCAGCAACGCGTCTCGAAGCCGCTCGCACGCCTGGCGCGCTTCGGGCGGCAGCACTTCGATCGGCAAGCTGGGCATGATCCGGCAAAGCTAGCCCGACGCCTCGATGACTTCATAGACGAAGCTCTCGCGGCCATCCGCGTCCGGCCTCGACCCCGCCCGCACGCCACCTATCTTCTCTACTGCCCGCTGAGAGCGCAGGTGATCCGGTCCCACGAGCAGCACCACGCGCTCAACGAACCGAAAGGCGTGCGTCAGCATGAGCCGCTTCATCTCTCCATTGTACGTGCCGCCCCAACGGGACCTCGCCAGAAAAGACCAACCGATCTCGATCTCGCTCCTGTTGGTGTCGTAACCGGGGTAGCGCGAAGACCCGATCAAGTCACCAGAGCGAGTGTCTATCGCAGCCAAGGCGCTATCCGAAGCCACGGCACCGTCGAAGAACTTCTGAAAACCCGACGACTCGTGCCGGTCCTCGGCTGGGTGCTGCTGCCATAGGAGCGGATCCGAGGGGACGGCAAATAGGGCGCCGTAGTCGTCCGCCCGGAGAGGCCTGAGTTCGACGAGCTCGCCCTTCAGGACTGGCTGGTAGTCGAAATGCACGGTCGCTCCCTCGCTAGCGAGAGGCGATCAAGTAGAACTCTTCCTGCCTGGGGCGGAAGAAACGCCACCCCTCAGCGGTCAAGTAGGCGGGATCCTCCTGCATGATGAAGACCTCCTGCCCCTCCCACTCGGCAACGGCCGTGCGCGTGTTCAGCTCGATCGAGATGTACGACCCCTCGACGAGTGGCTTGGACGTCGCCTCCCCGCGATCCGCGCTCCGGAAGTCGATGCTCGGGCCCATCCCGTGACCGTGATTGCCCAATGGATGCGAGTAGATCTGCGCCTGGATGCCGAGGTCTGCCATCTCCATCATCGTCGCAGCATACGCCTCGCCTGCCGTGCGTCCCGGACGTGAGGACCGCAGCGTAAGAGCGTCCTGCAGCGCCATGGTATTCGCGAGCGCGTACACGAGTCCTTCGGGCGCCTCCTGCTCACCGGGACGAAGCACGTACGCCATCTTCTGCCAGTCGCTGTCGAGCCCCATGTAGGAGATCCCGAAGTCGATGTGGATCAGGTCTCCGGGTTGTATGACAGTCTCCTCCGGCGCCACGGCGAGGAAGCCGCGAGAGCCGACCTCTGCCATTCCGGCTCGCTGGACGCGAAGATCGGGTTGGAACCATGTGTCGACCCCGTACCTCCACAGTTCGTCGTACATGAACCGCCGTACATCCCCCACGGTGGTGCGCCCGGATTCGATCACGGCGTCCGAGAAGGCGGCCTTGGTGATCGCTTCCGTGAGAGCCACGAGTCGTTCGTAGTGCTCCCACTCCTCGGGTATGCGGGTCGCCAGATATTCTTCGATGAGCGGAGCCGCGCTCTGGAATCGACTCGCGGCCTCGGGACCCAGCGCCTCCGCTAGGTAGGCGTGGGAGTCGTGGGTCAGGCTGCGGGTCATGCCACGCGCGCCCCCCGTACCAAGTCCCACGGTTGCCGGTCGGTACTCGTCGTAGAGCTCCCGCAGAACCTCCCCAGCGGGTTTGGGATCGATGGGCGACTCGAAGAAGCGGGCCACGGTCTCTTCCCAGTAGCCCGTCGCCGCCACCTTCCGCAGCCCCGCCTCTCCCGCGTCTACGAAAACGAAGATGTCGCGCCGCCCGGTATAGGGACGCGCCGGAGCGACGTACTGGGTCAGGGGGTCGTCGTGAAACTCCTCGTTGACCACGATCCACATACCGATGCCATGGCGACGCATCATGGGTAGCAGCATCTCATGCCGTGTAGTGAGCCACGCGTCGCGCACAGCCATTTGCTCCGTCCAGGTCAGCAGCCCGAGCGGTTCCGCGGTCGGAGCCGGGTTGTTGCGGTCAGGCGGGTCGCACGCTCCCGCAGAGAGCATGAGCGAGAGGGTGAGCGCGTAAGGAAGAGGGCGGGGCACGCGAGGACTCCTTGCAGAAGTGAAGGCTCGAGGACTGGGTCTAGTCACAAATCACCCAATTCGCGAGCCCAGGTGACAGGGCCAGGGGACTGCGGTCGGAATCCGACCGACGTTGGTTGTAACCAGCTCACCACCCAGCGTCGAAGTGCGCTCGAAGTGAACGCAGGGCGAGCGTGTCGAGCCGGCGCTGGAGTGAGACGGCCCACCTCGGTGGCGTCACCCGGGCTCACCCACTACGTCGAGGTCCCCCACCATGGCCTGTATGGCGCCCGTCGTGGCTCGTACGGCGGCTAGACCCTCGGCATTCACCGAGACCAGCCGCGGCGGTCTTCCGCCACGTTCTGGATGCCGCGCTCCGAGCCGAGTCGAGACCAGTCCCTTCTTCTCCAGGCGCTCGAGGGTCGTAAACACGTTGGCGCGCCTCACGGAGCGCCCCGTCCTGCGGGTGATGTCGTCTCCGATCGAGACGGTGTAGGCCTCGTCTGGACCCAGACGCAGCGCTGCCAGCATCACCAGCAACTCGAAGTCGGCGAGAGATTTGGATCTCATTCGTATCTCATTGAGTCACGCCGTGACTATACGCCAAACTGGTGCGCCGTCAAGCAATCGCTTCTAAGAAACAACATCAAGCTGATGGGACGGGGACGAGTTCGTAGCCGAGTGACGTGCCCCTCAGTGCGGTACGACATCCTATGTTAGACCTTGAGGCGTCTGAGGTCCAAGAAGCTGGGGCATTCTAAGGAACCAGTCGGCTGGTTTTACCGTCTCTGGAGCCGGGGGGCG
>Ga0066376_10000746_pt1 | contig 30673 bp, 27 predicted proteins | sample Knorr_S15_td_Bot_FD_77009 | JGI IMG/M metagenome (GOLD analysis project Ga0066376, IMG submission 77009) | Marine microbial communities from Southern Atlantic Ocean transect - Knorr_S15_td_Bottom_ad_5009_LV_A | ecosystem: Environmental > Aquatic > Marine > Oceanic | place: Southern Atlantic... | reverse complement strand
GTGTATTTGGAATTTCATGGTCGGGCAACGATGCAGGAGATGGAAGCGGGACAATAAATTTTTCATGTGCGTATATTTCGTTCTCGCGGCTGCGAGAGTAGGCTTCGTCCCGGTGTCGGGGCCGAGCCTGGAAAAAGGCACGCCACAACACCAATTTCAACATGTGACACCGCCTGTTTTATCGTTCACCTCCCAGCGTGAGCCAACTGGAATTAAAATGACCGACTACCTCCCCCTGCCGGGTACACCCGTCGATGAACTCGACACCCCGTGCATCGTTGTCGACCTCGACATTGCCGAAGCCAACATCGCGAAGCTCCAGGCTGCGGCTAACGAGATGGGCGTCGACGTCAGGCCTCACTTCAAGACGACCAAGAGCCCGTACTGGGCGCGCAAGCAACTTGCCGCCGGGGCGATCGGGATATGTTGCGCCAAGGTCGGCGAGGCCGAGGTGTTGGTCGAAGCCGGAATACCCGATGTGATGATCACGAACCAGGTGATAGGTGCGACCAAGATAACCCGGACGGTCGCGCTGGCACGGGCGGCGAACGTGATCGTTGCGGTGGACGATTCTTCGAATGTCCATGAGCTTTCGGAGATCGCCAGTGCGGCGGGAGCAGAACTTGGTGTGATCGTCGAGATAAATGTTGGGCAGGACCGTTGCGGAGTAGACGGGAACGGAGCGGTCGTTCTCGCTCAGCAGATCGCAGGTTCTCCCGGGCTCCGCTTTGACGGTCTGATGGGGTATGAGGGTCACATTGTTGCCGAGCGAGATTACGAAACTCGCAAAACCGAGGCCGAAAAATCCATGGCGATCCTGTTGGGCGCGGCCGACCAGATTCGCGCTGCGGATATTGAAGTAAAGGTGGTTTCGGCTTCCGGCACCGGCACATACTCGATCACGGGGCGGGTCGATGGGGTGACCGAACTCCAGTGCGGGTCGTACATCTTTATGGATGGCGACTATGTCGACGTTTTTGACGATTTCGCCCCGGCGCTGTCGGTACTTGCCACTGTGGTTTCACGGCAGCGTGAAGATATGGCGGTCGCCGACCTGGGCCTGAAGTCGATTTCGATAGATCGCGGCTTCGCAGATGTTCTGTCGCCTGCGGGTGCCACTATCATCGGCCACTCGGAAGAGCACACCAAGATCGAACTGTCGGGCGAGGCTGCGCGGGCGCTGAAGGTTGGCGACAAGGTGCGGGTGCGACCAAGGCACGGTGACACTACGATTAACCTGCACGAGTATTACTTCGGCATCCGAAACGGCAAGTTGGAGGCGGCGATCCCGATTCCAGGCCGCGGCAAGTTCCGCTAAATGTGTGGCATTGCCACGTTTCCTGAGAGATTGAGTGGTGCGGGTCGAATCGGCAAAGCAGTGCTTCTGAGTGGCGATTGTCGTTCTCCCTCCCTTACAGGGCGGACTTAGGGGGTGGGTTTGATGCGTTTCGACCGCTCCCGTTACTCATGAATATCGTGGCGGTCCACTGTCGTTCGCATGAAAAACACGCGTCACACCGGGTCCCTCCGCAGGGGTCGGGAGACGCAGCATCGTTTCGCTAGGTCCCTACAATCCCGAAACATGCCGAATTGCAGTTTCACCGAGCTTCAGTACATCTTCGGGTGGTGGCTTTTCTTCGCCGCTGGGAATCGGGAACGCTGTTTCGGCTTGCAGTTCCGAAAGCGTCACCCAGCGCCAGCCGCCGGGGGCACCGGGCCGTTTCTCGACGCTGCCCCGTAAATCCCCCGGAATCCCGGTCACCTTGGCGAAGTAGATGTGATCGATGTGCTGGTGCTCGCCGTGTACGGCGTCGACCACATCTTCGATCATCACTGCATAAGGCGCCGCGACCAGTTCGAGGTTCGAGATATCCGGTATTGGCTGGGTTGGGACTATCTCTGTATTGAGGCCGGTCTCTTCCTTGATCTCACGCAGGGTCGCCTGCACCAGGTCTTCGTTCGGTTCGACGTGCCCGCCGGGCGGGAGCCATTCCTGAACCTTTTGGTGCCAGTGGAGTAGTGTCGCGTCCTGGTGGACAACGAATCCCGTGGCGGTGAAATGTCTGATCATGGTTTTAGGGGATTAGATGGACTGTTTTCTACTCGATCAGTTGTGTGGCCGGGAACATTTCCCCTCAACCTAACCTTCTCCCCGGGGAGAAGGAATCGGGCGCACATGCTTGTGTCGCAGACGCGAGTAGGACCACCGGGTCAGGATAGCCGCGCTTGGCTTCTGCTGACCGGGTGGCCCTACCCTTGAGGTGCCCTACTGTAGGGCGCCCTACATTAATGCAGGGCACCTCGTTTGGTACTACACATTAAACAGACCACCTCCTTCTTGAATCGCAAATCCGGGTAGTCGAGTTTTTCTACCCACGATCGCTCCGCCTGAGTCAAGACCGTTACCGGGATTATACGGAACTGTTGCCGGGAAGGTTTAAGGGTGGTCACTCACGCAGGTCATCATTTTTAGTAACAGGCACTATGTGTTTAGGTGCAGAACGAGAGGGAATCGCTGCGATCGGCGGCAGTTCGCGTCACGATTGCCTGCACATGTTCGTTACGGGCGTTACTGGCGTTTTCGGCCGTTGTCGATCTCAGGATTCGAGTGACATCCGGCCAAGAACTTCCGGGTTTACGACTACTTCAGGACGCATGCCGCGCAGCACTCGGGCCGCTTCTTCACCGGCTCGCCTGCGGATAATTTCCCAGCCGACTTCACTCGAACCGGCGACGTGCGGGGTGCAGATCACGTTTTCCATGCTCAGCAGCGGGTTTTCGACCAACAGCGGTTCCTGCTCGTAGACATCTATCCCAGCGCCGGCGATCTTCCCCGCCCTCAGCGCGGCGATCAGGGCTTGCTCGTCGACGACAGGCCCACGAGAAGTGTTCACAAGGTAGGCCGTGGGCCTCATCAGGTTGAGGGCGGCAGCGTCGATGAAGTGGTGGGTGCTATCGAGGTGCGGAACGTGGAGCGTTACATAGTCGGAGCGTTCAAGGAGTTCATCTTTAGAGACGAATTCCACCTGGTATTCGACCGCCAGATGATCGCCGACGTAAGGGTCGTTCACCAGCACCGTCATGCCCAGGGCCTTGCATTTTCTTGCCATTGCGCGCCCTATCCACCCGAACCCGACGATGCCGACCGTCTCGCCGTAGATGTGATTGAGGATCGATCTCGAGTAGACCTCGTCCCACCTGCCTGACGTAGTGGCCAGATCAAGCCGTTTCAGTTCGCGTGCCGATGCCAGGAGCAGGGCCAGTGCGTGGTTGGAAACCTCTTCGGATGTCGAACCGGCGATGTTTGTGACGATGATCCCGGCCTCGGTGCAGGCATCGACATCGACGGTGTCGTAGCCGTGGCCGTAGCGAATGATGAGCTTGCAGTTTTCGAGTTCGTCGACCATCAAGCGGGTGACCGGGGAGTGATCGTTGAGGATCACGGTTGCGTTCTTGACGGCCTCGATGATCTCGCCTTCGGATGAAACGGCGACCGAGACGATCTCGCAATCGATTCCGGCAAGGGCTATTCGTTCGAGCTCCAGTGGAGACTCTTTTGCATCGATATGGACTACGAGCGGTTTGATTCGTGACAACTGTTATTCCTCGTTACGCAGCTCGCGTCGATATCAGAGACATTTGCAAATCAGGCGTCCTAAAGTAAACGTGCCAATGGCACCTTAGAACCAGTTGGCCTTGTCGACCTCGTTGCGCAGCGGTTCTCCTGCTGCGAAGTGCCTGAAGTTCTCAAGGACAATCTCGAACCGGCGCTCTTCGAGGTGCCGACCGCCCTGCGCCGCGATATGCGGGGTGAGGATGGTGTTTGGAGCGTCCCAGAGTGGGTGATCGGCCGGTAGTGGCTCGATCTCGTACACATCGAGGGCCGCACCGGCTATCCCGCCCGATCGCAGCGCGTCGTTCAGATCGTCGAGTTTCGTGGTCATCCCGCGGCCAATGTTGATGAACAGCGCAGAATCTTTCATGAGTGCGAACTTAGATGCGTTGAACAGTCCTTCGGTCGATGGGGTGTGGGGAATCGTCAGGACCACGAAATCGGCATTCGGCAGCTGTGCGTCAAGCTGATCTGGACCGAACATGTCGTCGACCCACTCCGGCTTGTCCTCGCGCCGGGCGTCGATCCCCAGCACGTGCATGCCAAGCGTCTTACACAGCCTTGCCGTTTCCGTGCCGATGCCGCCAACGCCGACGATGAGCACCGTCGATTCGGGCAGGAATATATCGTGATTTGGCGCGTCGAGTTTGTGCCAGTCGCGTTCGTTCTGGTAGTCCCTGTAAAGGTGCGTGTGCTTAGTAAAACTCAGGATGTAGGTCAGGATCTGGACCGAGATGTGGTCGTTGTAGATCTCACGGAAATTTGTGACCTTTGTCGGGTGGGCGATCAACTCGTCGAAGTAGTACCCGGCGTCGGGTGCGGCAGCCGGTGCCTGCAGCCACTTTAACTTCGGCGCCGCGGCTATCAATTCCCGGTTCATGGTCCCGAAAGCTGCATCGGCATCGGCCAGTTCCCGTTTAGTGTCCTCTGCGGACTCGGGCGCAACGATGGTCCAGCCCGGCGCACTATCGAGCAGGCGCGGGATCCACCGGGAAACCAACGATGACTGCGGGGGTAGAAATACGAACTTGTTTGCCATGGAATGGGTCTGGTTTCCTGAATTGGGCTGTTCAAAGCTGTGGTTGGGTAGGACGGGGCGGATTCTAGCACCGTGCCATAGCCAGTATTCGGTTGACGGGGCGGGCCAGCCATCGTTGTTTGACTGATGATCAAAAGAAGGGAAGCTGCTGCCGCATCGTTTCGGAAAGCGAGCCGTGTATCCTGTGGGTGGAATTCAGATCATGAAAATCGGTGATTTTGAAATAAACATCCCTGACATACCACTGCGCGACCCGCACTGCATCGCCATTCTCAAGCCGTGGATAAATGTCGGCAACGTGGGACAGATTGTGCTGCGTCGACTGGGGAGGATGTACGCGGCAGAGCGGATAGGGCAGTTCGACCGGCCCGGTAAGTTCTACGACTTCACCCGCTACCGTCCGGAAATTCGGGTTCGCGACGGAGTCCGCTCGGTCCGAGTCCCGAACACAGTCGTACGGATCGCCCGTCGCAAAGATGCACCTGACCTCGTACTGCTGCAGTTGCTCGAACCCCATGCGTTTGCCGAAGACTTCAACGATTCGATAATCGAGATCCTCAAGGCGTTGAACGTGACCCGATATGTGCAGATCGGCGGAATGTACGATTCTGTCCCGCACTCCCGGCCGTTGCCCGTGACGGGGTCGGCCCGGGGGTGGGAACCGCCGTCCGATTTCGGCGGCGTGAAGCTCAGTACTTCCCGGTACCAGGGCCCCACCTCGATGTCGTCCCAGATATCCGAGCGGGCACGCAGCGAGCTCGACCTCGAAACGCTTTCTCTAATGGTCCACCTGCCGCTGTACCTCAAACTTGATGACGATTACGCCGGCAGCGCACGCATACTGACGGTGCTTTCCGATCTTTACGGGTTCAGCCGCGAGTTGCCTGAGATTGAGATGGCCGAAAAACAGTACGACCAGGTGACCCCGGCGATGAACGACAACCCGGCATTGAGAGACATGGTGGAACGTTTCGAACGCGGCAGCGACGATGAGTCGGCAGGCGGCAACCCGGGTGGGGAACCTGTTGATTCTCCGGACCAGCAAATGGGTGGGGTTTCACTTTCACCTGAAATCGAGCAGTTTTTGAGCGACGTGGCGCAAATCGACGGGGAAGGCGACAGCGACGCTGACGACGATTCTGTTTAGTCCGTCGGTGAATGCGGCATCTGTGCAGCGGTACCGGGTAGTGCTGCTGTTCGCGATACTTTTCACCATCATCGCGGGTGTCGCGTGCGGGGGCGGTGGCGATGCGACCTTTTTGAAGGTGACGCCAGACGAGACCCTACGGGATATCGACGATTTCACGCGGATTGGGTTCAAGAGGGCCCGAGTGTATGACGTGAGCGAGCTGCCCGACGCCACCGGTGCCTACCTGATTTATTACACGCCCGCGAATAGCGAACCCGTCCAGTATGAATTGCGGATTTACCCCGATCACGCTACCGCTATCGAAAGTGGGTCCGGATACGCCGACGAGGTGACGGGTCCCGATGCGATGCTCCGGGAAGTTGATGTGCGCTGGAACGTGGGCACACGCGACCGGCGCGGCGGCGGAGCGTTCCGAGATTCACTCACCCCGATGTATGCCGACTACGCGGTGTACGGAAACGTCATTCTTATTTGCGAAGGCCGGGATTCGGCCCAGTCGCTGGGCCGATGCGCAGCGTTCTTAGAGGCTGCGGGCATTGATGTCGAGGGCTGAGAAATCTGGGCCGATAGGGCGCGTCGTACTCCTTTAAGCAATGAAAAAACTACGTGCGACAGTGCTCGCGTTTTCGTTGGTTACCGTGCTGAGCGCAGTCGCGTGCGGCAGTTCAGGTGGGCTGACAAGACCTACACCGACACCGAATCCTACGTCCGTAAACCCAGCGGAACTGGGCTCTGCAGCGGACCGTGGCGCGAGTCCGGCGGTAGCCGCTGCGAAAGGGACGGTAACGTCGCCAACCACTGCGCCCGGCGGCGAAACAATCGTCGAGCCGACCACTGGACCGGAGGCCCCGGAGTCAGCCCAGGAGCAAGAGGCCATCGACATCATGTGGCGGATGATAGCTCGATATGGCGCTCTTGATGAGGGTGCGGTAATCGTAGCGGGCAGAAACGGCCATCCGGGTCTCGTTCCGGTACTGGTTGAATCGGCGAGACTTACATTAAATCCATCTGTTGCACTCACGATTGCCAGAGCGTTGGAGCGAATCACCGGCGTATCGGTTGGTGGGGATTTTGTTTTGTCAGCACCGTGGTATTCATGGATGAGCAGACAGGATCCGCCACAAGTTGAACTCGATGGTTTCGACGAGTGGAAAGGCCAACGGCTTGGCGGGATAGATCCCACGTTCACGAAGTTCTTGTACCAGGATGTTCCAGCCCGGACTCCGATCTGGTCTGTCCAGTGGGGCGGTGTACTTCGCGATGGAATCCCGCCGCTAGAGTTCCCGAAAACCGCCCCCGGTAACGAGGCAGATTTCCTGTTGCCCGACGAGCCGGTGTTCGGCGTGACGATCAACGGCGAATCGCGTGCTTACCCGCACAGGATCATGGGCTGGCACGAACTGGCAAACGACTTGCTGGGGGGTGAGCAAACCACCTTTGCGTTCTGAACGCTTTGCGGACTGGGCGTCGTGTACGACGCCGAACTGGATGGCAAGGACGTGACGTTCGGCACGTCGGGGTTCCTGTACCAGAACAACAAGCTGATGTATGACAGGCCGACCGACACGCTGTGGCACTCGCTCACAGGTGAGCCAGTGGTTGGCGAGTTGGCGCATTCGGGTGTGAAGCTGGACAGATTCCCGGTGACGCACACCACGTGGGAGCGCTGGCTTGAGCTTCATCCCGACACGACCGTGGTCTCGCTGGACACCGGTTTCGAACGTCGATATTTTCCACCAAGCGAACCGGGATCGGCCTATTTCGAGTATCGGGCGTCTCCCGAAGCGATGTTCCCGGTCTTCAGTGTCGATGATCGGTTGCCGGAGAAGGATATGGTCGTTGGAATTGCCTCCGGAACAGGCGAGGCTACGGCGTTTCTGGTCGAACAGGTGGTGGCCGAGAGGGTGATCAACACAGCGGTGGGCGATGTCGAGGCCGTTCTAATCGGCAACCCGGGAACGGGCATCACCGGGGTGTACGAGCGGGGCGGTTTGAAGTTCCAACCTGGCGGAGATCCGCGCAAAATTATCGACGAGTCGGGGAGCGCGTGGACCGCCACCGACGACGGGCTGATATCCGATGATGGGCGCTCGCTGGCTAGAATTCCCGCAAGGGAGCTGTTCTGGTTCGCCTCGGTCGCCTTTTTCCCCGGTACCGAGGTTTATTCGGGCCGATAGGTATCCCGCTGTGTTTGTGCAGGAATTGGTTTACCTGTACCAGGCTGATTAGTACGTGCGTCTGATTTTCATTCGGCTTTCCGCAGGTAGCTTTGAATTTGTCGGGACGGGCGTGACCCCCTTGCGCTCACGTCCCGGACATTTTGAAAGCAATTTACTGAGGGGAGTCGTACCAGACATGCAATCCACACAAACTATTGCTCAGATCGGCTCAGCAGGCGTACGCAGCGAAGATGCCTTTGCGGCCGCCGCGAATGTTGACCAGCGAAATGTTCAACGGATCCTGTTTCTTCTGCTAATGGCTATGCTGCTGCCCATCTTCGGGGTCGCGTGATTACAACCCGGGAACACCCGGCGAATCCCCCTCAACCTATCCTTCTCCCTCAGGAGAAGGGGTTGGCAACGGCGCTATCCGTAGAATCTCCCCCTCTCCTCGGGGAGAGGGTTGGGGTGAGGGGGAAGTTGCTATGCAGACAACTTGCTTGTAATCGTAGCTACACGGCTGTGGAATACTTCCTCACATACTTTTTCACCTGGAGAAGAAATTTATCTCTGGTTACTCACTTTTTGGCCAATTACTTCCAACACACCTTCGATATTGGTAAGCACATCGATGTTTGTGAACCTGAGAACTTCATAACCTCGGCGTCGCAGAAACTCTGTTCGAAGTTGATCTTCTTCGATCCGCTCCATGTGCTGTCCGCCATCGACCTCCACGATCAGTTTGGCTGCTTCACAACAGAAATCGACGATTTATGGAGGTACGGGAAACTGCCTTCTAAACTTGGCTCCGTAGATTTGGTTCGCTCGAACGGCTCGCCACAATTTCTTCTCGGCATCAGTTTGATTCACGCGCAAGTGTCTCGCGAGTTGAGTTAGTCCAGACGTTTTGCCGATATCGATTACTTCCCCCTGAACCTATCCTTCTCCCCCAGGAGAAGGGATTGGCAACGGTATTGCTCGCTTAAACCCTTCTCGCCGATAAGAAGGGGTTGGCAACGGCGCTATCCGTAGAATCTCCCTCGTCTCTCTCGTGCCTACTTGTTCGTTACTTCGACGCCCGCGAGCTTTTCGACATAGTGCAAGATCGCCGAGTGATCGTTTTTACCCTCGCCCCAGGCCATTAGCGCCGCCAGGACCTGCTGGAGGTTTGCGGTGACCTGTAATGGCAGGTCGAGCTCGTTCGCTGTGGCAACCGCATTGTTGATGTCCTTGTAGTGGAGTTCGACCCGGAAGCCGGGTGCGAAGTTGCGCTCGAACATCATCGGGCCCTTGGCGTTCATAACGTTGGAGCCCGCGAGTCCGCCCTTGATGGCATCGAAAACAGTTTCCGGGTTCACCCCGGCCTTAGTTGCAAGTACCAGGGCTTCGGCGAGGCCGTGAATGTTGGCACCGACAACGATCTGGTTGGCGAGCTTGGTAATGTTTCCCGCGCCGATGGCCCCGCAGAGCACACTCGACTTGCCCGTCACATCGAAGAGTGGCTTTGCCCGCTCAAAATCGCTTGCACTGCCGCCGACCATGATCGCGAGGTCGCCGGAAATAGCGAACGGTTCGCCACCGGAAACCGGTGCGTCGATGAAGTTGACATTTTTCTCGGCGCAGGCGGCCTGGATAGACCGCGAGTAGTTCGGCGCTATCGAAGACATATCGACGATCAGGTCGCCGGCGGATGCACCTTCCAGCAGGCCGTTATCACCAAGGACGACAGCCTCCGAGTCCGGGCCGTCCGGAACCATCACGATAGTGGTATCGGACTTCGATGCGACTTCCGTGGACGAGGAGGCTGCCGTCGCACCTTCGGCGACCAGTTCATCGACGGCTGCGGACGAAAACGCGTCGAAAACCGTCAGGTCATATCCCGCCTTGACCAGGTTCTTGGCCATTGGCTTGCCCATGATGCCGAGTCCGACAAATCCGATTCGTTCTGCCATTTTTTCGGTTCCTTTTTTGTCCGGGTCAATGCCGGAGATCGCTGGTTTCGTTTTATTAAGGGATTTAGACGCGACAGTATAAGGTCGGCAGCGGCTGACAGCCGTTTTCGCACCGGAGTTGCGTCAGGTTTTTCCCCGCGTAAAAGCCGGGTTGTCACCTGGACTTGCCCGCACCACAATCTCTCCCTGGCGAGCAGGGAAGTTACGGTCCGAAAACGCCTAGTCGTCTTCTTTCCAAAAACGCTCTTCGAGGAAGGTGAATTCGGTATCGGCGTACCGTCGCCCTACATCCTCGATCATCTGCGGGTGACCGCAGGCGTAGATGCAGGTCTCTTCTGGGTCGATACCGAGTTTCTCAACATAGTCTTCGACAAGCGTGTTGATCCGGCCAACCGCCCCCTGCCAGCCTGCGTTCCGCTCTTCGGTCGGACGCGAGATCGACGGATAGAACTCGATGAAGTCGTTTTCGTTCGCCAGGCGGGCCAACTCCTCGTCATACCCGAACTCGTCAAGGTAGCTGGCGCCTTCGAGAACGTGGAACCTGTAATCCTCACGTGCGACCAGGTTCCCGTCACGGGCTGGCGCGGGGTATTCTGGGTCGTTCAGGAATTTGCGGAGTATCGAAATGTAGGGGACAGTCCCGGTGACTGTGCCGACCAGAATGTGGTGCTTGTACTGCGGCTGGAGAACGAAGATGCCCTTTGCCCGCGGTCGCAGAGTCATTTCTGCCCCGACCCCGAGCTCATCGAGAAGTGGGGTGAGATTGCCATCGGGCGGCGGGACCACCTCGATGAACAACTCGATCTCTTCTTCGTCGGGAGAAGAAACAATCGAGTAGGCCCGCTCAATGCCTTCGACGCCGATCGTGCAGTACTGACCGGGCTTGAACATGAATGGCTTAGCGGGCTTGATCCAGATCTTGAACAGGTCGTGAGTTAAGTTTTCCCGCCTCGTAATCTCACAGGTTGTGAGTCGTGCTTTAATTCGCGCACTTGCCGCATCCGTTTCTGGCATTTATCTCTCCATACAGTTTTTGATCTACAGCTATCCAGAATAACGCATGCTTAAAACGTGGGTAAACATGGATATGTGGTGATGTGCGTGAGTATTCAGGATATTAAAAAGCCGACACATAAATAACGAGGGGCCTGAACGGTCGCGGTGTTAGAATTCGGGTGCTTTCCAGCAGGAACAAATTCAACGTAAATCGAACTGACGACGATTTGCGCCACTGGCGCAAATACCGAGCTGTCAGTTGAACTATCTGGAGCGGACTAGATATGGCGGAACGTACACCGGGGGTTGCTTACAGTATTACTGTGCGGTCTGAGTACCCCAACGAGCCCGGGATGCTCGGTAAAATCACGTCCGCTATCGGACGGGCCGGTGGGAGTGCGCAGGGTGTCGACGTGGTACAGACGTCGAAGGGCAAGATGGTCCGCGACTTCACTATCAACACGTCGGGTCACGATAACGCCGCCGAGGTCGTCGAGGCCATTAAATCCATAGAGAACGTAAAAGTTCGAAGCGTTTCCGACCAGACTTTTCTCCTTCATGTGGGCGGCAAGATCGAGATGCGCTCCCGGGTAGCTGTAACCACCCGCGACGATATGTCGAAGGTATACACACCGGGGGTTGGTCGCGTTTGCATGGCTATTTATGAAGATCCTGCTGCGGTGTGGGCACTCACCGGAAAAGGACACACGGTCGCGGTCGTTTCCGACGGTTCTGCCGTGCTGGGGCTTGGCGATATAGGCCCCGCGGCCGCGCTGCCGGTAATGGAAGGCAAGGCGCTGCTGTTCAAAGAATTTGGCGGTGTCGACGCCTGGCCGATCGTTCTCGATACGAAAGATCCCGACGAGATAATTGCAATCGTTAAGGCTCTGGCCCCCGGCTTCGGCGGCATCAACCTGGAAGATATCAGCGCCCCCCGCTGCTTTTACATTGAAGAGAAGCTAAAAGAACAGCTGGACATCCCGGTTTTCCATGACGATCAGCACGGCACGGCGGTTGTGGTACTTGCCGGGGTCATCAATGCGCTCAAGATTGTCGACAAGAGGCCGCACGATATGAAGGTGATCGTTGCGGGGGTGGGTGCGGCAGGCACAGCCTGCACCAAGATCCTCAACAGTTACGGTATTACGAACATCATCGGGTTCGACCGGCAGGGTGCGCTCAATCGCACGCGTGATTACGGTGACAACAAGATGAAGCAGTGGTACGCCGAATTCACGAACGCCGACGATTTCTCCGGGACCCTGGCTGAAGGTCTGGTTGGTGCCGATATGCTGCTGGGGCTGGCCGGGCCAAACCTTGTAACGAGCGACCAGCTCGCGGCCATGAATTCCGATGCGATCGTCTTCGCCCTTTCAAACCCCGACCCGGAAATCTGGCCGGAAGAAGTGCCCGATAACGTTCGGGTAATGGCTACCGGGCGAAGCGACTACCCGAACCAGGTAAACAATTCGCTCTGCTTCCCGGGTCTGTTCCGTGGAGTGCTGGACGTGCGGGCTTCCACCATCAACGATGAAATGAAGGTGGCTGCTGCGGTAGCGATCGCGGGCGTGATTCCCGATTCTCACATTTCCGAAGACTTCATTATTCCCAGCGTGTTCGATCAGAATGTCGCACGGCGGGTGTCGAGGGGAGTGGCGCGGGTGGCGCAGGAGACCGGCGTGGCCCGGCGGAGACGACGCGGTGGCGACGAGGTGTACGCGGCGTTCAGGTCCTGACGCTAGCAATTGGCGATTCAGCAAGTTCGGGACATCATGACGAGCGACTTCGCAATGTTGTATCGCGAAGCTAACGCCCCAGTGGAGTTTTTTGGGCGACTAGTTGAGCGCGTGACGCCCGGAGCCAACGCATGAAAGTTTCGATCATCGGTGGCGGAATCGCCGGCTGTGCGACTGCCTACTACCTGGCCCTGGCAGATCACGACGTGACTTTGTTCGAACGCGATTCCCTGGCATCTCATGCATCGGGGTTTGCACTTGGTGGGCTTATCCCCTCGATCGGCGGCCGACCCGACGATCCATACGAGGCCCTTTCCCGCTATTCAATTGATCTTCACAGGGAATTGGCCGCGCAGTTGGGCGGTAGTTCGAGTACCAGAAGCCTCGATTTCCAGCGGAAACCATCGCTGATGTTGGTCCGGGACCGGGCGGAAGAAGACTTGATGCGGCGGGTCTACTCCGGGTACGCCGAAGACCACGCGCTCGACATCCGGTGGCTGAGTCTGGGGGAGCTCAGCCACATCGATGCCCGGATATCATCTGCTGTACTGGGCGGTTTGTACGTGAGCGAAGCCTACGAAGTCGATCCTTACAAGCTAACCCTGGCGCTGTGGCAGGCGGCGGAAGCGCGGGGCGCCCGAATAGTGAACCGGGAAGTATTGGAGATTGCCACGAGCGGCGAGCGGGTAACTGGTGTTATCACAACAGATGCTGTGACCGACGCTGATGTGGTTGTTGTCGCCGCCGGTCCCTGGAGCCCGAATATGCTTGTGAAACTCGGGGTCAGCGTGCCGATCACCCCTCTCAAGGGTCAGATCATCAGGCTTGGCGCCCCCGGCCCCCCGATGAAGGTTTCGCTCTGGTGGGACTCCAATTACGCCACGACGAAACCGGATGGGTTGCTGTGGGTCGGTACCACCGAGGAAGATGTGGGATTCGATGACGGAACAACAGACGCCGCCCGCGACCTGATCATCGCTTCGGCAGTCGAAATGCTGCCGTACCTTGAAGATGCAGAACTGGTGCAGCAAACGGCGTGCCTCCGGCCCATCACGCCCGATCGCGCACCGATCATCGACGCCGGGCCGGGTCCCGATGGCCTGGTCATAGTTACAGGGGCCGGTCGCCAGGGAATCATGCTGGGTCCGGCCATGGGCATCGCCGCCGCCGCACTCGCAACTGGAACGGAACCGCCTGTCGATGTGGGTGCGTTCTCGCTGGCGCGATTCTCCTGAATCGGTTGTCGGGGTAAGAGCCGGGCGGTTCGGGAAATCTCGATACTCGCGGGCGTATCGATCTTTTACACGCACGACGGAGACCAGACATATTTCGCTTTCAGTTCGCAACGCAGTAAAACGCCTCATCGCATCGCACGGGGCAACCGTGCCAGTTGACCTGGAGTTACAGCCCGAGCCTCCCCGCCAGCTCAGGTTCGATCTCGAACAGCCAGGTGTTGAGAAACCGACTGCGGCGCAGGTCGATCTCCTGATCAGGACGACGCTTGCCGACCACGAGCCGGACCTTAAACTGCCACCGGTGAGGATTTCCGGGCGTATGCGCCGGACTCTCGGTTCGTATATGCCGGCCCGCAGGAGAATTGCGATCTCGTCCAGACTTCTCGCAATGGGTGACGAGTCCGACCTCCGGCAGGTCGTTCTCCACGAGGTTGCCCATGCGATCGTTCACGCCCGTTTCGGAGAGAAAGCGAGCGCGCACGGCAGGGAGTTCCGGGCTGTGTGTCATGAACTCGGCGTCAAGGCGCGCCGGTATGTGGATGTCACAACCGAGAAATGGCGGTCGAGGGTGCGATTCCTCTCGAAGTGCGGGCACTGCAAGGTGATAATCGTGCGCAAAAAACGCATGAGGTCGGTCAGGTGCACTTGCGGCCTGAAGGTCTACCCAAAGTCATGGCGCGCAGTCGCCCCTGCCGAAGCCAACCCCAACGGCGACTGGGTGGTGCTTTAGCAGAGTCGGTTGCAAAGATTCTTGTTGCTCACATTGAGAGAAGAGAAACGACCCTCTTGGTGTATGCTTTCCGATCACCCGAAACCGATTCGCAAGCCGAGGTGGTAACCCCGCTTGGTTTCTTTCAGCTTGACAGTTCCTGAGTTGTTTCCGACTTGGCTGAACCACATGAAAGATTCAGGGACGTCGCTTGTATTAGTGCTGCTTGTGGTTGCCGGGGCTTGTACAACGAATGGCGGACCTGATGCTCAACCGCGCCCAGGCGCCGCAGAGACGGCCGAAGCGGTCTCGATAGCCTTTACCGCTCAGGCTGAAGAACTGGCATCACTCCGCGCAACAATTGGCGCGCCAACCGCGACGCCATCGGCAACGAGCACGCTGCCACCTGAACCGACCCAGACGGTTCCGCCCACGGCAACCGTCACACCAACGCTGATCCCGGCAGCGACCCCTGTAATACTGCCTTCACCGGTTCCGTCACCGTCTTCGGTACCGACTGGTGTTCCTCCCCCTTCTCCTACATCCACGCCAACCCCGGTTCCGACGGCTCTCCCAACTGCGCTACCAACATTAGTCCCAACCGCGACGCCAACACCGCCCCCAACTGCGGTGCCAACCCAGACGCCTACAGTCGAGCCGACGCCCCGAACTTTTTCGCTGGCTGAACTTGTCGATGAAGTCCGGGATTCCGTTGTCCAGGTAATTACCAACAAGGGTCTCGGTTCCGGCGTCATCATCGACACTGACGGCTCCGGCGGTGCGCTGATACTGACAAACCAGCATGTGATTGACCGGGCTGCGACGATAGAGGTGGTGTACTCGGAATTGACCACCTTTCGCGCAACTCTGATCGGGGTCGATGAGTTGCGCGACCTCGCGGTGCTGAGAATCTGTTGTGATGCAAATTCCGCTGCTCTCAGCTTTTCAGACCCCGATGACATAAACCTTGGTGAATCAGTTGTCGCATTGGGGTTCCCGCTGGGCGTCGAATCACTGAGAATCTCCCAGGGCATCGTCTCCGGGAAGCAGTTCAATTCTCTCGACGACAGGAACGAAATCCAGACCGACGCGTCGATAAATCCCGGTAACTCAGGTGGCCCGCTTCTGTTGTTGGACGGAACGATAGCGGGCATCAGCACGTATGTCATCCGGGCATCGTCATCGGGAATCTCGGTGGAAGGATTCGGCTTTGCGGTTGCGGTAGAGACGCTCGATTCTGTGGTGCCTGCGCTGGCGGCAGGTCAAGTGGTCACTGCACCGACTCCAACGCCACACCCTTCGCTGGTTGGTGACAAATATGTGGACGTAGATTTTGGATACGAAATTACGCCCCCGAAAAATTGCCTCATCGAAACCGAGGTAGATGGCGTGACGATGTGGGACGAGTTTTTCGGAGCGACGATCATCGTCAGGGTCAGTTTTAAGGGTTCCCAGTATTCCACCACCGCACAATTTACAGAAGACTGGACGCTAGACGCGGGTGATGACTGGACTGACTTCAAGATCGAAAAAGAACAGGTCATCCACCGGACGGCTGCAAGTGGAGTGACTCCCGTAGTAGGGCATGAGTTTGATACCAGTTTTACCTTCGACCAGGTTCAGTACGAAGGGTTCACTCACTGGTTCATACGCGATGGCTGGCTGTACCAGGTCGACCTGCTTACACCGGCAGAAATCTGGCAACTGCCAGAATATTCTGATCTGCGACTCGAACAACAGTTGGCGTACATTTCGTTTCACCCGCCCGCCTAGCTAGCGCAGTAAATAATTTCTGTCGTGAACTGTGGCAGCAAATTTTGATTCTTAGCGTTCACCGGGAATTCAAATCCACACGTTGTCGCGCGTTGTGATTCCTGGCTGGTGGTGGTAGTCTCAGTAGGTAAGAAAAGAATATTTTGTGGGCCTTTAAATCCAGTCCAGTGAGGCTGGCAAGGGAATCCGCTCAGGTAGCTCGCCCGACAGCCAGTTGTACGGTCGCAAGATCAGTGCACACTCGCCAATCGCGGCGACTGAGCACGCACACACATGCGATCTCGATCCTTGTCAGCACGGCAAGGATTTTTTTGTGCCCGTAATCGGGAAAGCAATCGGGAGAGCAAGCGTGGCCGACGAGGTCGATAAAATCCTGCTAACAGGGGACGAGATCAGAAGGGCACTGACAAGGATTTCGCATGAGATTCTTGAACAGAACCGTGCTGCCCGCGACCTTGTGTTGGTTGGACTCCATACCCGCGGCGTGCACCTCGCCAGGCGCCTGGCCGACAATATTGAAAAGTTCGAGGGTTTCGCCCCGGTTGTCGGCTCGCTCGACCCCAGATTGTGGCGAGACGATCCAGACAAAGCCCTGGATCAACCGCTTCAGCCCTCTGAAATTCCGACCGAAGTGACTGATCGTCCCGTCGTGATCGTCGACGATGTCCTGTATACCGGCCGCACCGTTCGCGCCGCCATGGAGGCACTTCTGGATTTCGGGCGGGCCAAACGCATCCAACTTGCGGTGCTTGTCGACCGCGGCCACCGTGAGCTTCCGATACGCCCCGACTATGTGGGGAAGAACATCCCTACCGCCCACGGCGAGCGCGTGCAGGTCCGGCTCACCGAGGTAGACGGCGAAGACGCGGTGCTGCTTGGTCGCGAGAGGTAATGGCAAACCAATGACAACATCCAGCAAAACTGGCAGAACCAGCAGAACAACGAGGACCGGTTCCGGCACAGGAACTTCGCCGAGCCAGGCCGACATGATGGCCGACCCGCGTCGGCACCTTCTGGACCTCGACGATCTCGATGCATCTGAAATCGAAGGACTTCTCAACAGTGCCGAGGGGATGCTGGAAATAGCGGGTCGTGACATTCGCAAGACACCGGCACTTCGCGGCAAGACGATCATCACGCTGTTCTTTGAGAACTCGACACGCACGCGTGTGTCGTTCGAGCAGGCTGGCAAAATACTCGGCGCCGATGTCATAAACGTTGCGGCCTCTACGAGCAGCGTGTCGAAGGGTGAATCGCTGCTCAACACCGTGAAGACGCTCGAGGCGATGCAGATCGATGCGCTGGTCGTTCGCCACCCGCATTCCGGGGCCCCGTATTTCATTGCGAACCATACCGATGCCGCGGTGGTGAACGCCGGTGACGGCACCCACGCCCATCCGACCCAGTCATTGCTCGATCTTTTTACTGTGAGAAAACATCTTGGCGATCTGGCGGGTAAGAAGGTCGCGATTGTCGGCGACATCCTCTACAGCCGGGTGGCGCGTTCCGACATCGTTGCCTTCCAGAAGATGGGAGCAGAGGTGGTGGTTTCATGTCCGAACACCCTGCTGCCCGATGAATGGAAGCCGGGCACGACCCTGGGCAAAGAAACCGGGTTTGAGAATTTGAAAATTGCGCGAAATGTGGATGAAGCTGTCGAGGGGGCGGATGTAGTCATGGCGCTGCGAATCCAGCAGGAACGCCAGGAGGCCGGTCATCTCCCGAGTCTCCGCGAATACTCCAACAGGTGGGGTATCAACGCCCGGAGGATGGCGATGGCAAACGTCGGCGCACTGCTGATGCATCCTGGGCCCATGAACGAGGGTATAGAGATTGCGAGCGATGTCGCGCACGGTGTTCAGAGCGTGATCGAAGAACAGGTGCGGAACGGGGTTGCCGTTCGAATGGCGGTGCTCTACGCCCTCTGCGCACCGGGCAGGTCGTCCCGAAACGGTGCCTGAAATGAAAATTAGAAAAGGAAACGCGTTTGGCGGCCAGGAATAAGCTGGCAATAACGGGCGGCAGAGTGATCGATCCGGCACAGGGAATCGACCGGGTCGCGGACGTTCTGATTTGGAACGGTAAAATCGAACAAGTCACCGGGATGTCGAACGGCAAGACACCGGACGGTTACGAGCGGATCGACGCTTCAGGCTTGATCGTTTCGCCCGGATTTGTCGATCTTCACACTCACCTCCGCGACCCCGGCCAGGAGTGGAAGGAAACCATCGCAACCGGCACGCAGGCCGCTGCACGGGGCGGGTTTACGACCGTCTGCGCCATGCCGAACACCGACCCTGTGCAGGACACAGCCAGCGTTATCGACGACGTGATGCGCAGGGCCGAGGCCGATGGCGTTGTGAGGGTGTTGCCGATCGGTGCAATATCAGTCGGTCAAAAGGGAAAGCGGCTGGCCCCGATGGGCGAGCTTGCCGATGCCGGGGTGATCGGGTTTTCAGACGATGGCAACCCGGTGAGCGACGCCAACCTGATGCGCCAGGCACTGGCCTACTCGGTCGACCTGGGCCTTCCGATCATCAACCACGCGGAAGATAAACAACTTGTCGCTGGCGGGATGATGAACGCGGGGCCGGTTGCAACAAGGCTGGGGCTCGCAGGTGTTGCTGCCGAGGCCGAAACGACGATGGTGACGCGGGACCTCCAACTCGCCGAATTGACCGGCGCAAGGCTCCACATCCCGCATATTTCAACGGTTGGCTCGATCATGGCCCTCCGTTCTGCGAAAGAGCGTGGGATCAATGCGACCGCGGAGGTTACGCCGCATCACCTGACTCTCACCGACGAGTGGGTTTACGGCCAGCAGGGCGAGGTTCCGGAAAGCGTGGGACCGGGGAGCTACGACACCAATACGAAGGTCAACCCACCGCTGCGGAGCAGGGCGGATGTCGAAGCGCTGATCGAGGCCCTGTCCGAGAGGTTGATCGACATTATCGCCACCGACCATGCACCCCATGCGGCCACCGACAAGATCTGCACCTACAACGAGGCGGCGCACGGAATCAACGTGCTCGAGACGGCGTTTTCATCAATCTTCACCCTCGTCGATCTCGATTCAGCAGGGCTTTCCCTCGTGCGCCTGATCGAATCGCTGACAGCAGGTCCGGCTGCGATCCTGGGGCGCGACCTCGGCACGCTGAATAACGGTTTTTCAGCCGACGTTACGCTGATCGATCCGGAGATGAAGTGGACTGTAGACCCCGAGGGATTGGCCTCGAAAAGTGTGAATACTCCGCTTGCCGGGATCGAGCTGACCGGCCGGGTGGTAGCCACGATTTACCGGGGAATGACGGTGTTCGATTTGAGGGCCCACGGATGAGCGACGTTCGCGGCAAGATGTACCTGGTGCTCGAAGACGGATCTGTTTATTCGGGCCAGAGGCTCGGTGCGGAAGCCGAGACGACCGGCGAGGTGGTATTCAACACTGCCATGACCGGCTACCAGGAAATGCTCACAGATCCGTCGTACGGCGGGCAGATTCTTGTGCCGACCTACCCGATGATCGGCAACTACGGCACCAGCGCGGCCGATGTTGAGTCAAACCGGGTGCAGGTGAACGGTTTCGTGGTGCGGGAAGACTGCGACGAACCGTCGCATCCACTCTCGGAAGGCACGGTCCACGACTATTTGCTGGAAAACGGTGTTCCCGGGATTTCGGGTGTCGATACGCGGGCGGTCACACGGCGGCTGCGGTCGGCCGGGGTCATGATGGGTATCATCACGCCGAGAGAAGACGTTTCCGCGGCGCTCGACGTTTTATCGAACTCCCCCCGCTACGGCGCGTTCGATGTAGTGGGCAAAGTTTCTACCAACGAGATTTACTCGTGGAAAGGTGACGCCGGTGAGCAATCACGGGCCTACTACGACCTGCTCGGCAGGGCACGGCAGGGGGGAATGGGCCGAGACGTTGCCGACGGTTTTGACGCGCAGACCGCAGGCGAAAATCTTTTGAAGATCGTGGTCAGCGATTACGGGGTGAAGCTGAACATCCTGAGGTCGCTGCGGGCACGCGGCTGCGAGGTGGTCGTTGTTCCAGACGATGCCACGGCTGAGGAAATACTGGCCCTTAAACCCGATGGCGTGATGCTCTCACCGGGCCCCGGTGACCCCGAACTGCTTGACCGCTCGGTCGAGTCGGCAAAAGGTCTTGCGGGAAAGGTCCCGATAATGGGCATTTGCCTGGGCCACCAGGTTATCGCCCGGGCGTTTGGCGCCAGCACGTTCAAGCTGCATTTCGGCCATCGGGGCGGTAACCAGCCGGTGAAAGACCTAAAGACAGGCAGGGTTTATGTGACGGCCCAGAACCACGGTTATGCCGTTGAAGCCGATGGGCTGCCCGATGAATTGGAGGTAAGTCACATCAACTTGAACGACAACACGGTCGAGGGGCTCCGCCACCGGGATTTGCCGATCATGACGATCCAGTACCACTCCGAGGCATCTCCGGGGCCGCACGACAGCGAGTATTTGTTCGACAGGTTTGTATCCATGGTGCGAGAGTCCCTTCTCCTCGGGGAGAAGGTTAGGTTGAGGGGATAGTTATCGATATTCTTCGGCCATCTCGCCTGGTTCGATTCGCCAGATATTTACGTTTGAGTCAAACCGATGCCGAGAAGAAGCTATGGCGAGCGATCAGGGCGAACCAAATTTACGGAGCAAAATTCAAAAGGCAGGTTCCGATACCTCCATACATCGTCGATTTCTATTGCGAGGCTGCGAACCTGATTGTTGAAATTGATGGTGGTCAGCACACGGAACGCATCGAAGACGACAGAGATCGAACGGAATTTATGGAGCGTCGAGGTGATGAGGTTGGCAGGTTTACCAATATTGACGTGTTGGCTAATTTGGAAGGAGTGCTCGAGGTAATCGGGCAAAGAGTGAACGGTCGGCGATGAGATTCATTTGAATAGAGATATCTGCGCAACGACTTTCCCCTCACCCCAGCCCTCTCCCCGAGGAGAGGGGGCATCAGACGAGAACAAGCTAAACAGGAGATTTTATTGGCGAGTGTGACGGGCGACGGGCAAAACACGTCGATGCCTAAAAAAGTACTGGTAATTGGTTCGGGCCCGATAATCATCGGGCAGGCTGCTGAGTTTGACTATGCCGGGACCCAGGCGTGCCGTTCCCTGCGCGAAGAGGGTGTCGAGGTCGTTCTGGTCAACTCGAACCCGGCCACGATCATGACCGACGAGGACATGGCCGACCGCATTTACATCGAGCCCCTCACGGTGCCGGTGCTCGAACGGATCATCGAACGGGAACGACCCGACGGCATACTCGGCACTCTCGGGGGGCAGACGGGCCTCAACCTCGTCGTTGACCTCCACAACCAGGGCATCCTCGCCAAGTACAACGTGCGTGCACTGGGCTCGTCCGTCGAATCGATCGAAATGGCTGAAGACCGTGATCTGTTCCGCGGCCTGCTCGAACGGATCGGCGAGCCGGTACTTCCGTCTTTTGCAGTTAAAACTGTTGAAGATGCCGTTGAGGCCGCGAATAAAATCGGCTATCCGGCGGTAGTGCGCCCCGCTTATACGCTCGGCGGGACCGGTGGAGGCATCGCCCAAGATGAGACCGAACTGCGCCAGATTGCAGCCGGTGGAATAGCCGCCAGCAGGGTTGGGCAGGTTCTTATCGAGCGGTCGCTCCTGGGCTGGAAAGAGATCGAGTACGAGGTGATGCGGGACGGCGAGGGCAATGTCATCACTATTTGCAACATGGAAAACCTCGATCCGATGGGGATTCACACCGGGGACTCGATAGTCGTGGCCCCCAGCCAGACACTTAACGACAAGGACTACCAGCGGCTGAGGACCGCCTCGCTGAACATCATTACGGGCCTCGATATCAAGGGCGGTTGCAACGTTCAGCTTGCGTATCGGCCGTCCCGGATAGTCGCCGAAAAACTCGGAGACGGAGCCGGGTACGACGATGATGGCCCGATGTACTACGTCATCGAGGTGAATCCCCGCGTGAGCAGGTCATCGGCCCTCGCTTCCAAGGCCACCGGCTACCCGATAGCCAGGGTCGCAACGAAGATCGCACTTGGCAAGACGCTCGACGAAATATCGAATGCCGTCACCGGGAAAACGACCGCGGCGTTCGAGCCTGCACTCGACTACTGCGTCGTCAAGATTCCGCGGTGGCCCTTCGATAAGTTCCCGACCGGTGACCGCTCGCTGGGAACCCAGATGAAGGCAACGGGCGAGGTGATGGCGATTGACCGCACGTTCGAGGCCGCGCTACAGAAGGCCGTGCGGTCGATGGAAAACGGTCGGGGCTCGCTGCTCTGGGAGAATCCAGATTGGGGAGGGGGCGGCCCGCCCGACCTGCGCGCTGATGACGACCGGCTCTGGAAGCTTGCGGCTGCGATTCGGGGTGGCCGTACCGCTGAAGATGTTTCAATAGAAACGGGTATTGACCCGTGGTTTACCCGTGCGATTGCCCGCATCATCAACATGGAGCGTGAACTGCTGGCTGAAGAGCTGGCCCCCGACCTTATGCGCCGGGCGAAACGGATGGGTTTTTCTGACGCTCAAATCGGTTCGCTCGCCGACTACCTGCCGGAACAGGTCCGCACCATGCGCAAAGAGTGGGGGCTCAGGCCGGTCTACAAGATGGTCGACACATGTGCCGGAGAGTTTGAGGCCGTCACCCCGTATTTTTACTCGACATACGAGCAGGAAAACGAGGCCCTGCCTTCTGGCGGGGACGAAGTCGCGATCGTCCTCGGAAGCGGGCCGATCCGCATCGGGCAGGGAATCGAGTTCGACTACTGCTCGGTACACGCTGCATGGGCACTCCAGGCCGCGGGTGTGAAAGCTGTGATGATCAACTCGAACCCGGAGACGGTTTCGACCGACTTCGACACGTCGGACAGGCTGTATTTTGAACCGCTCGATGAAGAGAGCGTGCGGGACATTATCGAAAACGAGGGCTCGGGCCCAGATTCAAAGATTCCTCCGTCAATGGTGCAATTTGGCGGTCAGACCGCAATCAACCTTTCGCAGGTGCTTGGTGTGGCCGATCTGCCGGTGATGGGATCAAGTCCGGATGTGATCGATCTCGCTTCGGACCGCGGTCGGTTTGAGGATGTCACCCAGCGCCACGGCCTGCCCCAACCCCCGGGTGGAATGGCGTCGAACGTGGAATCTGCCGTGCAGGTCGCCAACAACGTCGGATACCCGGTGCTCGTAAGGCCAAGCTACGTGCTGGGCGGCCGTGCGATGGAGATCGTGCAAACTCCCGCGGAGCTGATTCGCTACTTTGAAAGGACCACGCGCGAATTCAAGGGCAAGACGATCCTTATCGACCAGTACCTGACCGGGCTCGAGGTGGAGGTCGACGCGGTGTGTGACGGCGAGGACGTGCTGATCCCCGGCATCATGCAGCACATCGAGCGCGCCGGTGTTCATTCGGGCGATTCGATGGCCGTTTACCCCGCCCAATCGCTGACCGAGGCCGAGGTAGAAACGATAGTCGATTACACCCGCCGTATCGGACTCGCACTTGGAATCGTCGGGCTCATGAATATCCAGTTCGTAGTCGCCGGCGGCGGCGCTTACCGCGGATTCGGCAAGGGCAGCAGCAATAGCACGGGTGGCGACCCCGAGATCTACATTATCGAAGTCAATCCGAGGTCGTCACGCACTATTCCGTTCATATCCAAAGTCACCCGCATTCCGATGGTCCGAATTGCGACCGAGGTCATGCGGGGCAGGACGATAAAACAGCAGGGATATAAAGGCGGACTTGCGAAGAAGCAAAACCTTGTGGCCGTAAAGGCCCCGGTGTTTTCGATGTCGAAGCTGGCCGGGGTGGACACTTATCTTGGGCCCGAGATGAAATCGACCGGCGAGGTGATGGGCATCGATACAACGTTTGAAGGCGCGGTCACAAAGGCGCTTTTGGGCTCGGGTCTCAACATCCCCGAAGGCGCGGCCGTTCTACTGAGCATTGCCGATCATGACAAGGCTGACGCCCTCGGTCTTGTACGTACGCTCGACAGGGCGGGGCATGCCATTTACGCGACCGCTGGGACGGCCGCTGTGATCCGTGCGATGGGCATCGACGTGACGGAAGTCGAAAAACGGTTGAGTGTTGGCGGTAGAACTGTCGTCGACATAATCGAAGACGGGACGGTGGGCGCCGTCGTCAACACAGTCACCGGCGAACGCAGCACGATGCAGGACGGCTTCGACATTCGGAGGTCGGCGGTGATGCAGCACATTCCCTGTTTTACGTCGATTGACACCGCACGTTGCGCAGTTGAATCTGGAGGAGCTGTTGAAGCTGCCCTTGGCGGCCAGGGTTACAACATCAAGACCCTCGCCGAATATCTTGATGGGGTGGACGAATAACGGCTAGAGGGGTTCGATTGCGACCCCGGTCGTTTTTTCGAGGATATTTCGGATGACTGCGAATAGCACCGGGTGTCGCCATGCGTAGGCGTCGTGGGCTGTGTATGGCAGGTCGACTCCGCGGTTCGCAGAGATGACTCGCGCGTAGGCGTGGGCGGCGCGCAAAGCACCGTAGTACTCGAGGAGATCGTCGTCGAGCGGGCGTTGTGTTCTATAGGCTGCGAGGTACTCGGCCATCGCCCATTCGACCGCTTTTCGAAGATCCTCGCGCGGGGGCTTTTTACCGTCGAGGTCAATCGGGCCGATCGACATGATCATGTGGGTGATCGCCACGTCGTATTCGGGATGCGTGAACATCACGTTGCCCCAGTCGATCAGGCCGGTGACCTTGCCATCGGCAACAAGAATATTGGCCGGATGAAAGTCGCGTGACAGATAACCGGGTCAACAGGCTGGGTCGGCCAGCGTTCGGTAAGCCATTGGCGGATGGCGGTGAGCTCGGCGACACCGCTCGCCTCGGCCAGTTTTGAAACCCGCTCAAGCATTGATCTGGGGGTCATGTGTCGGATATCAACCTCGGCATCGGCCAGTTGTGTCCGCAGGTCTGCCGAATCTGTTTCATGAATTCCGACCTGCAAATTGCCCATCAGGCCCGGCAATTTCTCGAAAAGCGACTGGTCTTCCAGGCCGCTTGCAAGAGTTGATCCCTCAAGTCGCTCCATGATCAGGAACGGCCGTCCGATTAGAGAATGCCCGCCAGAATCTATGGGCACCCGGGGAACGGGGTGGCCAGCGGCGTGGATGGTGTTCTGGATCGTCGATTCTAGATTGACACGATCTGATTCTCCGGAACTGCGAAACAGGCGTAGTACGAGTTCTTCCGGGATCCCCGGGGGAGCATTCTGGACCGCGAACGCGAACGTATCGGTGTCGAAGCCGCCCTGCAGGCGTTGGAGTCCGCCCGCAATAGAAACACTGCCGCCCAACTTCAGGCGCAAAAATGCTTCGAGCTGTTCGGAATGGTTCGACATTTCTTCCGGGGAAGACCTCAGAGGTATCTTGCTGCGCCAGTTGGGGCTGTCAACAATACTGTCTGGCGGCGTCAGGACGACGCTGATGGCCCGTCCTGCACCTCGTAATCGATAATCTGCCAGCGACCGTCCTGTTTGATTAGATGGAACACAGCGGACCATTCCTCCCCGCCTGCTGTCGTAAACCGGCCTTTTACTTCAGCGGTCTCGTTCTGAACATCAGTTGCCCAGGACCTGTTTGCCTCGTTAAGAGACGAGGAGCGACTCTTCCAGGCTTGCACGAATTCGGGGAAGGATTGCCGCAGCCTGAGATCTGCATAAAACTGTGAGTAGGCGGCTTCGAAGTCGTTCGCTTCGACCGAAGCGATAAAAGTCTTAGTGGTCGACAACGGAGCCGGCGCGACTGTCAAATAGTAGATTGCCACCCCGAGGACCGCAGCCAAAAACATGCCCGCGCCAACCAGCAAGTATTTACTCATGTCGGGTCACAGTATCGCATCTTGCCAGACGCCGTTTGGCCCGCTCGACATGCGCAACAACCTGAACAGAGACGAGTTTAGCGATCTGATGACCAACAAAAAACCCTGCCGCCGGCAGGGTTTTCAGGTAGTTCGTTGTGTAAGAGTCAGGGTCGTGAGGCGCTGACCGAAAGCCACACCCTGGGAATTGTCTTCAAATTCATTTCTTCCCAGATCTGTCCCAGTCCCTTTTGCAGCGCTTCCCTGCCCGCGTCCAGCGGCACGCCGGGCATTACGCCTTCGATCCAGTCAGAGAAACCGGAAATGTGGTGCCATCCCTCGTATGGCACTTCGACCCGATTCAAATCGTTCACTCGAATTCTGAACCCTGCATTTTCGACAAATTCGATGTACTGATCCGCGGTGAGCTGGACTCGTGATTCGACTTTCGCTGCCTTGTTGGCAGACAGGCCATGCTCGCGCTTGAGGATGCGGAGCGAACGCATCATCCACTTACGGAAGAACTCATGGCTGTCGGGTGGGTGGGAACCATCGAAGAACGAGGTATTAAAGGCGAAGATGCCGTTTGGCGAGAGTTTTCCTTTTATCTGCGCCAGCAGCTTTGGCTTATCGGGTACGTAATGGATCGAGTTGCAGTAAACGATGGCGTCGGCGCGCTCTTTTACGGCGTCGGTAAGGTTCTGGACTTCCGCGTGAACATAGTTAATCGCAACGTCTTTGCGTTCGCCGATCTCTTCGGCTGCCGCTTTCAGAGCAGAGGCTGAATGGTCGACGGCGTAGATCACGGAGTCTTTCGCCGATTGGAGACGCTCTAGAATGAGCTTGGTCACCCCGCCGGTGCCACAACCGAGATCGACGATCCTGCGTTGCTTGCCCACCTGTGCCAGGTCGAGCAAACGGGCGTTAACCTTTGTGTAAAACGGGAGGTTGGAGAAGCTTGTGAAGGAGTATTCTTCGCTCGCTGTGACCAAAATTGCGCCTCATGCCCCACCGCACCCGCGGTGCTGATTAAAATCCGATCCAGCCGGACCAGTTACTTCGGAAGACCGTAACCACTGAATTCTAACAGAGCCAGAATGTGTCACCAGCCGGATATTCAACGAACGACCAGTCGTTGTTTTGTTCAGATCGCTCTCCTGATGGCGATCGCGATGCTGGCGGTGTCGTGTGGTGGGGACGGCGATAACCGTGGAAAAACCGATCGCGGTGTGCCGTTGATATTCGCTGCCGCTTCCCTGGCCGACGTGCTCGGCGAGGCTGCCAGCCTGTACGAGGCTGAAACGGGAAAACGCGTCGATTTCAGCTTTGGCGGGTCGATAGCGCTGGCAAACCAGATTGCTCTTTTCGGCGCACCGGCAGACGGCGTTTTCTTCGTTGGAGAAGTACCTGCCGAAGTGATCGCGGACGCCGGTCTGGTGCCCGCATCCGGCTATCCCAATATTTTCTCAAATAGCCTTGTAGTAATAGGTCCGAGCGATGCGGCCCGACTTGGTTCGCTGGGAGATATTGCCTCAAAGGAGGTTCGGTTCGCCATTGCCGATCCTCTGCTGGCCCCGGCTGGCGTGTATGCGCGGCAGGCTCTTGAAACGATTGGCATATGGGACGAGATATCCGGTCGGGCGATTCTCATGCTGGACGTTCGGGCGGCAATGGCGGCAGTTGAGTCGGGAAACGTCCGGTTTGGAATTGTTTACAAGACGGATGCTGTAACGTCAGACGATATTTCGGTTGTCTACGAAATTGAAGATGGCCATTCGCCGATCAGCTATATGGCTATTCCGCTCGAAGGTGCCTCGAACAAAGATGGCGCCGCGGAATTTCTGCAGTACATCGTATTTGAACAGGAGGCCCGCAACCTGTTTGAGCTGGCAGGTTTTACGATAGTGGGAGTCCCGGGTCAACCTGATCCAGGCAAATGATAAGAACCGCGTTCAGACAAGCAGTCGCTCACTCATGAATTCCGATATCTCAATAGTCGCCCTGTCTTTGCAGACCGCCATTGTGGCCACTGCGGTGACGCTGCCTCTCGGGATGTTTTTTGCCTGGCTGCTTGTGCGGAAGGAATTTCGGGGTAAATTCGCCCTCGACGTCCTGGTCTCGCTCCCGCTCGCGCTGCCCCCGGTAGTTATTGGATATGTATTGCTCTGGGCCTTGGGAAACAACGCCTGGCTGGGTCAACTTAGCGTATCGGTGTTCGGATCGACAATTGCGTTCACCTGGTTCGCCGCTGCCCTGGCCGCCGCCGTGGTATCGCTTCCGCTGGTTGTCCGGTCGTTTGCGGCTGCACTCGCCGGGGTCGACCCGAAGCTGGAAACAGCCGCACGCGGGCTGGGGGCCGGCCCGGCGCGCACGTTCTTCACGGTCACCATGCCGCTTGCTTACCGCGGTGTGGTTGCGGGAGTGCTGCTCGGTTTTGTGCGCGCGTTTTCCGAGTTCGGGGCAACCATCATTGTTGCCGGTAATATTCCAGGTCGCACACAGACCGTGCCGTCGGCGATCTTTACGCGTATTTCAACCGGGGACACGGAAGCTGCGTGGCGCCTGGCACTTGTTTCAGTGGTTATCGGAATTGCTGCGCTCGCAGTCCACAACTGGCTGCTGAAGCGCTCGTCTTCCGGGCAGGCACGCGCCGGTGGGTCGAACTGATGATTTCATTCGATCTGCAACTGAAGCGCTCCGGCTTTTCGCTCGATGTCAGTGGGGAGTTCGACGATGGGATAACCGCGATTTTCGGACCATCGGGTGCTGGTAAGTCGACCCTTCTGAACTGCATCGCTGGCTCGCTCCGCCCGGATAGCGGACTTATCCGGCTCGACGACAGCGTGGTGTTTTCGAGCGCCGAAGCCATCTGGACCGCACCCGAAAAACGCCGAATTGGCACTGTTTACCAGGACGGGGCCCTGTTTCCGCATCTCGATGTCCAACGCAATATCGAGTTCGGTTACCGCTTGATCCCGCAGGCAAGTCGCAGGTTCGATCCACTTGAACTCGCCGAATTCCTGGGCCTGTCGGGGCTTTTGACCAGAAAACCGGGCGATCTCTCCGGCGGCGAACGTCAACGGGTGGCAATCGCTCGTGCACTGGCGATATCGCCGGGACTGCTACTGCTTGATGAGCCGCTCGCCTCGCTCGATGCGGCTCGTCGGGGGTCCGTTCTCAACTACCTGAAGCGGGTGCATGTCGAGTTTGAAATTCCGATGATCTATGTGTCCCATTCGATAACCGAAGTTGTGTCGGTCGCATCAAGGGCGATGCTGCTCCGCAACGGAAAAGTTGTCGGATTCGACCGACCCTCTGCACTGCTCCTGCGTGCTGCGGCAATGGGCAGTATTGACGACTCGGACCCCGCGACCGAATATGCGTGGACCGATCGCTTTGAAAACATTCTCGACGGTGTAGTTGGAGAATCGACCGAACACTCGACGACCGTGCGTATCGGCGATCTCGAAATATCGACCCGTCGGCAAAATCGAAACCCTGGCGAAGATGTCGTTGTTTCACTTGGTGCGAGTCAGATAATCCTGGCATCGTCCAGGCCTACAAATATCTCGGCCCGGAACATCGTAAAGGGCACGGTGGCAGAGGTCTGGTCAAACGACGGACTGGTGTTCACCCAGGTCGATGCAGGTCCGAAATTTATCGTTGAAATAACTGAAAATGCCATGAATGACCTTGGAATCACCGTTGGTAACGACGTATTTTTAGTATTCAAATCAAGCAGCGTCGACGTGTTCGATGCATGAAAATCGGATGTTCGAAACCCATCACATGAAACGAAACACAACACTCGCCGTGCTGGTCGGTGCGCTGGTAATAGTCATCGCTGCATGTTCAACCGGTCCTGAGCCGACCGCCACGGTCGCGCCTACCCGAACGCCCGCTCCAACGATCAGCCCCGACCTGCCGCCCGCTATCCCGGCTGATTCCGAGATCGACCGAAAGGCGGCGATCAAAATTGGCATCGACCTGCACCGACAGCTCTGGGAAACGCGGCCGTCCAATAACTACAGGTTCGGGTTCCAGTGGGTAGTTGCCGATTACGCCTACCAGCGAGCAAATGTCCAGATCCGGGTCATCAAAGGCGAGGTCGATGAGGTCCTGTGGGCCGACAATGCGGTTAAGACGGACGGAACCGACCCGCCAGGCCTTGAAATTCCTGATATGCCAAATACTGAGGACTATTACAACATCGAAGGGCTGTTTGCGGTGATCTCGGAAGCAATCGAGAGCGACCCGGTACGAGTTTCTCTTGGGTTCGATTCCATCTTCGGATTCCCGACCGCGGTGTCCATCGAATTTGCCACTGACAACCCGCACAATAACGTTGCGTTTTTCGCGGCACAACTGGTGCCGATAGCGGGTCCACCCGAGTGATTTTTAGTTGCCTGGGGTGCCCCGCGGAGCTCGCGCGTGCGGC
>Ga0066376_10000744_pt1 | contig 30789 bp, 23 predicted proteins | sample Knorr_S15_td_Bot_FD_77009 | JGI IMG/M metagenome (GOLD analysis project Ga0066376, IMG submission 77009) | Marine microbial communities from Southern Atlantic Ocean transect - Knorr_S15_td_Bottom_ad_5009_LV_A | ecosystem: Environmental > Aquatic > Marine > Oceanic | place: Southern Atlantic... | reverse complement strand
TTCAGGTTTTGTGTCGGCCAGCGCACGTGTGCTGACCGAAATTTCCTTTTGTCAATCAGTCCTGCGAAGGACGTCCTGCATTAATCAGCACCAGAGAGTCAATAAGCTCGATGGATGCTTCTTCCATATCAATCACGATCCGGTCAATCTTGGACGTGATGTAGTTATAGAAGAACTGCAGAATGATCGCTGTAATCAGGCCAAAGACCGTGGTCAGTAGGGCCACCTTGATACCACCGGCAACGAGGCTCGGCGAAATATCTCCGGCAGATTCAATCGAATCGAAGGCCGCAACCATCCCCACAACCGTTCCGAGGAATCCAAACATCGGAGCGAGCGAGATAAAGAGAGAAAGCCAGACTAGGCCTCTCTCCAGGAAGCTCATTTCAATTGATCCGTACGAAACAATGGCCTTTTCAACAGCTTCGATTCCTTCGTCGTGACGGAGGAGTCCAGCCTGAAAAACGGCGGCGACGGGTCCACGAGTATTTGCACACACTTCTTCCGCAGAAGAAATGCCGCCTTCTTCAAGTGCACCCTTGACCGTGACAATAAACTTTCGAGTGTTTATGTCGGCCCTGTTGAGCGTAATAATTCTTTCGAAAGAAATGGCCAGACCGATAATCAGCGAAATGAGAACCGGCCACATATACTCGCCGCCCTCATTAAAGCGCTGCACCAGTACGTTGACAAAACTATCGTCGGCAGCCACTTCCTGCGGCAACATCAGAAGCAGGTTATAAAGCGTCATAGAAGTCATCCCCTCTATTCGGAACAGAATTATTTTTGATGGTCATGAGATGCTGGTGGGAGCAAGTCAACGATCTGACCAAAACCCCAATCAGTCAATCGGCCGCTCATCCGTCGAATCCCGGTTGATGAACGGCCGAAAAAGCAGGCCGAATAATATCCAATAAGCAGCCGTTTGTCAATGCACAAGACACGACATCCGATCGCATTTTTAAATAATTTCGATTCGTTGGCCTTCATTCACCACGCAAGACACCAATCGAAAGTTCAAGTTGCCCTTCAAACGGTGTAATTGTGACATTTTTTTGGATAGAGCTCATCTTCCGCACCGACGCGACTGGTGGGCCTTAATTAAAGCGCCTCCGCGTACTGCAAGGCCAGATCATCTGCCGGATTCCACAACTTCTGCGACTCAATCAGCAGGTGATCCACTTTGCTCCACACGGGATACCACGCGCTCCGGTCATACAGACGGGTGCCGAGACGTCCCTTTAGCAGCGCATGCAGCTCATCACGGACTTCTGCCAACTCATCGGTTGTGAAGTTCGCGCTCTCGGTTGCCTGGGTAGATCTGTCTCCCACGACAACCCCCCGTTCTGCCGCGTAGGATAGAAACGCATCCACCATTTTGTCGTCCACCTTGAAGGAAGCGACAAATCGCTCCTGCGTCTCTCCCCATGTGGCCCGGATGGACGCACCATGCAGGTCAACCCAGGTTCGGATAAATTTATTTTCAAGACTCGGACCGAGGACAGCCCTCATAAGAGGTGATAGACTATCGGGAGGGACGATGTAATCAGGAATCACGCCACCACCCGCAATCACAGTGCGGCCTGAATCCGTCTGGTATTTCAGCGAATCTGCTATGCCCTCCAGCAAGTCTGCGGAGGTCTGCGTGCCATCGCTCCGCCGCTGGGCTGCCTTGTTCGCGTAATAATCGGATCGATCCCCATCCTCATATGCAGTCTGAATCAGCCTTCCGGAAGGCGTAAAGTACCTGGCAACGGTCAGTCGCAGAGCACTTCCGTCCCGAAGCATGTACTGTTTCTGGACGAGGCCCTTTCCAAATGTCCGCCGGCCGACGATGAGTGCACGATCGTGATCCTGAAGGGCGCCCGCAACGATCTCGCTCGCCGATGCTGATCCTGCATCGACCAGGATCATGAGTGGACCCGACTCCCATAATCCCGAGCTTGTCGCATAGAACGATTCCTTGCTGTCGTCCGTCATGCCCTTCTGGGACACGATCAGTTGTCCGTTTTTCAGGAACTCATCCGAGATATCAACTGCCATTTCCATGTAGCCGCCCCGGTTTCCCCTCAGATCGAGCACGAGTCGTTCCATCCCCTGGCGCTTCAGCGTCCGAAGACTCTTCATGAATTCGACGTACGTGGTCCTAGCAAAACGATTCAGGCGAATGTAGCCCGTACCATTTTCCATCATGTAGGAAGCATCCAGCGTGTAGATAGGAATCTTGTCCCGGACGATATCGAAATCAATATTCGTCCCAACTCCCGGACGCTGCACGGTTACCCGGACCTTGGATCCGCGCGGACCCTTCAAATTTTTCTTGACATCGGAATCGGTGTAGCCAATGGTCGAACGCCCATCGACCTGGATGATTCGGTCTCCCGACTGCAGGCCAATTTCCTCACTTGGCCCTCCAGGTAAAACGTTCAGTACGGCCAGTGTGTCGGCTCCATCCGGCCCCTCGAGTAATTCATAGGAGATGCCGATTCCTTCGAACGCCGCTTCGAATTGTTCATTCTCGCCCTGCAGCTGCGCGGCATCAAAGTAGATGCTGTGCGGATCCAGGTTTTCCAACATCCCCTTGATGGCACTGCGAGCCATCTGATCCGGATCCACCTCTTCAACGTAGCGCTTGTTTACAAGTAGAAAAACTTCTTCAATCCGCCGTAACGCCTCAGCAGTGTCTGCACTCAGACTCTGGCCTTCCAACTGGGCGCCCAGAAGGATAACAGATACAACCATGGCAGACAGCAGCAGCGTTTTCTTCGCCTTAAAAAAAGTCTTCATGCAACGAATTGGGAAAATGTTGAAGATTGGTTCTGAATCGAGAACTGGCCCGATGCGATCCGATTGCGAGCCTTTACGGAAAGTTAAACGCGATTGATCCCGATTTGGTATCAGGTCACCCGTTTTCGACCCTTAATGAAGATCAACCTATATCTTGCGTGCTCATTATCGAGGTCGATGAAGGACGGTGTAATCCTTAGATTCCGACTGACCGGATGATTATTCAGCCAACTCTGAGAAGCCCAGCCCGACATGACCAATAAAGCAATCGCAAAGCCACTCAAAGAGACGGCCGCGTTGATCGAGCTGACCGGAGGAAATCCGTTTCGCGCACGCGCCTTTGCCAACGCTGCAAGGACCATTGAGCGGCTTGAAGAAGCGGTTTCAGACCTCCTGGCGTCGGGTCATTTGACGGATATCAGGGGAATAGGTAGCGGTCTGGCATCCCAGATCGAAGAAATTCTGACATACGGTTCGTTCGAAGTCCGAGATGAATTGCTCGGAGCCTTGCCACCCGATCTGCTCGATATACTTCTGGTTAAGGGCCTGGGAGCGAAGAAAGCGAGAGTACTGTGGCAGACTCTGGGTATCCAGTCACTGGACGATCTCGAAGCAGCGGCGGTGGCAGGCCGTATTGCTGAACTGGACGGCTTCGCCCAGAAGAGCCAGGCTTCCATTCTCGAAAATATCTCCCAACTCCGCTCCTATCAGGGCAAGAGGAGGCACGCAGATGCCATGGGACTGGCTGAACATTTCTACGGAATTCTTTTGGAAAACAGCGCCGTTGATGCTGTTACATACACGGGAGAAATCGCTCGGAATCTCGAAATTGTAGAGACGATATCATTTGTCGTCACCACAATCGAGCCGGGCTCGATTGACATCCCCAGCGTCACGTTCGAGCGAAAAGTTCGGAAGCCGTACACGGAACTGACGGCGACACTGGATGACGGAATGAAACTCCAGATTGTTTGCACCCAGTCGGCTCGAGCTGGTAATGCGATTCTCCACTATACAGGTCCGGAAGCATTTACCGCCGATTGGAAGGCACTCTATGGTGAGAGTCACCAGGCGGCAGATGAGCCCGCTCTGTTCAGCGCGGCAGGGCTGCCTTTCGTTGCGCCAGAGCTTCGAGATCTACCCGATGCTTTTTCCCGTGCTGGCGAACTGGCATCGATCGAATTGATCGAGATCGACCAGCTGCGGGGCATCGTGCACAACCACTCGACGTATTCTGACGGCGCCCACACATTGAAACAGATGTCAGATGCTTGTCGGATTCGAGGATTCGAATACTTCGGTATATGCGATCACAGCCAGTCTCTGAAAATCGCCCACGGAATGTCCGTCGAGACTGTGCTTAGACAGAAAAGGGAAATTGCCGAGTTGAATACAGCGTTCGCCAGCGATGGAGGCAACCCCTTCCGCGTATTTTTCGGGGTTGAGAGTGATATTCTCGCCGACGGAAGCTTGGATTATTCGGACGAGGTGTTGGCAGAATTCGACTTTATCGTAGCCAGCGTACACGTTCGGTTCAATATGACCGAAGCGGAGGCGACCAAACGGGTGATCAAAGCCGTTTCGAATCCGTACACGACCATACTTGGTCATCCGACCGGAAGATTGATTCTGAAACGGGAGGGTTATCCCTTGGATCATGTCGCCGTGCTGGAGGCTTGCGCTCATTATGGAGTGGCGATTGAACTGAATGCCAATCCATATCGGCTCGATCTCGATTGGAGATGGATCGAAAAAGCTCGAAGCCTGAATGTTCTGGTCTCCATCAATCCCGACGCCCATTCGATAGAACAGCTAGATCTCATGAAATGGGGTGTATCAGTAGCTCGAAAAGGTGGACTTTCGTCTTCTGAATGCTTTAATGCCATGTCCTGCAACGAATTTGAGGCCTTCTTAACACAAAAACGAGCAGTCGCAAACTGATCTCATGTTCAAGAGCGTTGGCCTGATTATTACCACGGTTTTGACCGGAATCACCCTCCTCGGTGCGCTGATCGCCTATCTGGCTTTCTCGGCGGGTCCCTCTGCGCCCAGAATGATCGAGACGCCGAGCGTGGGCCAGATGACGACGACTGCCTGGACTCCCCGTGGAGGGATCAGCGTATCGGCTTCAACATTTTCAGATGCCATCACTTCCCTCGGTTACGCACACGGCCGCTCTCGTTCATGGCAGATCGCGTTGTGGCGGCAGGCTGCGCTGGGCAGGCTCTCGGAATGGTTTGGCAACGATGCCGTCCGGATCGACGGCTGGGTACTCCAACTTGGCCTCGCCAAGGATGCTCGCCTGGCGGTAGAAACGCTGGATCCCGGGTCCCTCGAGCTACTGAAAAAATATGCGGAAGGCCTGACGCTGGCTCTCACGTCGAACGATCTAAATCGGGGTGTGCCTTTTCTACTGCTCGACATTCAGTCCGAACCCTGGCTACCCTGGCACTCCATCGCCGTCGAAAGACTCTTCGCATGGATTGCCACAGAAGCTTTTAACGTTGCGGACCAGAGCGATGCAGCAGTTGCCGATCGTGCTCTGCGTTCTCTCCTTCACATCTATGGGTTCGGATTAAATACCGTTACAGGGGTTCGAACCGATGCACTCGATTTTGTCGCTGCGCGTTACGTCACAGGTGATTCCGGGATTCCGTTTTTTGTAGAAACAGAGCTTGACTACGCATCAGGCACGTTTACCGGGTTGACGGTACCGGGCACCCTGATTGCTCCGTTCGGGAGGACGCATGCCGATACTTGGGCTCTCCTCCTCGAGGGAACAGGAAAAATGGGGATGGAGCACATACCTGCAGATCAAATTGTTCTTGAGTATGAGCGACTGTCGCTGAGTACCCACGAGGAACTGGTGGGAATTCTGCGTTTCCCCGGGGGTGTACTGCTCACCGAACCAGACAAAAGGGCGGCGAGAGCAACGGTACCAACTCTGCGCTGGTCGGGATTCGACACATTGACCGATACAGAAGTATGGCTTTCTGCTCTCGCGGGGAAGGCACCGTCTCCTGAGCTGATCGCCCCAGTGGGACTCCAAAAGACTCAGTTTTCGTGGACCGTAACCGGCAGCCCCGTCGCCAGTGAGAGATACGGTAATCAGATCGTTTTCATATCATCTTCCGGGGAAGAGCTGACGCCACAACGAACAGTGAGTACCCTAATCGATCTGGTCTCGGTCGAAGATTTACTGGAAAGTGACTTCAGTCAATCAGCCCGGGAATCCGTGCCGCTCCTTCTCGGGCGCCTTCCCGATTCCCTCATCACGATGGCTGACGAGCGGGAAGCGGTTCGATATCTACAAAACTGGAATCATCGGTATGGCGCGGCAGAACCCGGCGCCTCAATTCTGGAAGTTCTGACAAGGGAGATACTGCATCAAGAGCCGGGTACGAACTTCCTGATGGCCGATTCTCTCCTCCTTGAGCAGTTGACGGCCACGATCCAGTTCTTGAGATCCCGGTTCGGACCGGAGTTAAGTGGCTGGAGATGGGATACTGTACAGCAGCGGCAGATCCATTTTCCGGGCTCGACCCCGCTCCCTGCCGATGGGGGGAGAAAAGAGGCGGCGTTTGTGGGTAAGTATCTCCCCGCCTTCATCTCGGGCCCCGGGCATCCTCAAACCTTCACCTGGGGTTCGGCACGTATGCCAGAACGACTTGCAGCAAGCTCGGCCTGGGAGGGCGCTGTCGTCACTGATTCCAGTCCACTTTATTTTCGCCGACCCTCCGTCGATTTCAGCGCATTCCTCGGTACGTTTCTGACGGCCGATCGTCCCCCAATTCTGACCCGGCTGCTCCGGAGCGAACTTCAATATTCCACCAACCTGGTTCCTGCCAGTGATGCGGGCCTGAGCACCTCAATCTCCCCGGCATCAGATGACCAGTGACCGATCCATCATTGCCAGCGATCCTTCTGTCATCACCAGCGATCCTTCTGTCATCATAGGCGCCGATGCAGGTGGGAGCACGTTGGACGTAAAGTGCCAGATCGGTTCGGAGACGTTTTCGACCACTACCACGAGCGTCAATGTCAGAACTATTGATCCGAAAGCATTTGCCAAACACGTCGCCGAAACCATAGAGAAGTTGTTGCCGGTGGGAGCCAGGCAGGATCGGTTCCAGTTTTGCCTCGGCGCAGCGGGTGCGGGATCCCCTGCGTTTCAAAATGCTCTCTCCCGGGTGCTGATGGATCGTTGGGGCGTCACAGCGGATCGCGTTCTTGTTGTCACGGACGCCAGAATCGCCCTCGAAGCTGCGTTTGGGGCCACTCCCGGTATCATCGTTATTGCAGGAACCGGCTCTGGATGTTACGGACTTTCCCCGGAGGGAGACATGATTCGTGCAGGGGGATGGGGGCGCGAAATTGGCGATCCCGGCAGTGGGACTGCCATAGGATATGATGCGGTGAGGGGGCTGTTGGCTGAACTCGAATTGGAAGCTCTGTCTCCCTTCGGAATTTCTACTGCGGATGAGCTCAACCTGCCAAATCCAACCGTCGCTCTTGTTCTGGAGGCCGTCTACGCAGGCGACTTACGCGTGGCATCCCTGGCACCTCTGGTCCTGAAAATGCTTGGATCAGGTGATCGGGTTGCCGAATCAATCGTCGCTACGCAGTGCGCTCAGTTGGCGGGTCAGTGTCTGCGCCTCGCGCAGCGCCTCCCATTAGCGGCGCAGCACATTGCCCTGATTGGAGGCCTCACGCACAGCGATTCATTCGTGTCCCTGCTCTCGGACGCGCTGCGCAAAGTCCTGCCCAATGCGTCAGTGAAACGAAGTCATCGAATGCCTGTTGAGGGGGCACTCGACCTGGCGCGTAGAATGTGAGTCGGGGACGAGGCCCGTGAAAATCTAAACTGGGCTCAGGAGCGGGGGCTTGCGCTCGCAATCTCTTCGGAACTGGCTTCCCGGTACTCCTCAAAGTTGGTCGTGAATAACTGGGCGAGTTTTTCCGCTGCCACATCATATTCGGCCGCATCGGCCCACGTATCGCGGGGAATCAAGACTTCCGACGGAACGCCTGGCACCTCGGTTGGAATCTCCACTCCAAATACTGGATCCGTGACGGTATCCACCTCATCGAGTGAGCCACTGTGGATGGCATCTATTATCGCACGCGTATAGGAGAGCTTCATTCGAGAGCCCACGCCATAGCTCCCTCCGGTCATGCCGGTGTTTATCAGCCACGCCTTTGCGCCGTGCGTGTCCATCTTCTCGGCAAGCATTTCTGCGTAACGCGCTGGATGCAGAACAAGAAAGGCATCCCCGAAGCAAGCAGAGAACGTAGCCTGAGGTTCCGTTACGCCGTCTTCCGTACCCGCTACCTTCGCCGTGTAACCAGAAATAAAATGGTACATGGCCTGCGAGGAAGTCAGTTTGGATATCGGAGGCAGCACGCCAAACGCATCGTACGTCAGAAAAATGATATTCTTCGGGTGTCCACCGACGCACGGAATCTTGGCGTTCTCTATGAAATCGATGGGATAGGCGACGCGTGTGTTTTCCGTAATCGAGGAATCATTGAAGTCTACGACGTGGGTATTCGGATCATAAACAACGTTTTCCAGCACCGATCCAAACCTGATCGCGTCAAAGATCTCGGGCTCTTTATCTGCGGAAAGACCTATCGCCTTCGCATAGCAGCCGCCTTCGATGTTAAATACGCCGTCTTCCGTCCAGCAATGCTCGTCGTCTCCGATCAACGCTCTCCGAGGGTCCGCTGAAAGAGTGGTTTTTCCAGTCCCGGACAGACCAAAAAACAAGGAGACATCTCCATCTTCCCCTTCATTTGCGCTACAGTGCATGGACAGTACGCCCTGTTTCGGCATGATATAGTGCATGATGGAGAAGACACCCTTCTTCATCTCTCCGGCGTATTCGGTCCCCAGTATGGTCAGCTCATTGGCCTCGAAGTTCAGCGCGATGCTGGTCTTTGAGGACATCTGATCGGTCTGGCGATTTGCGGGAAACTTGCCGGCGTTCATGATGGTGAAGTCCGGCAGGCCAAATTCCTCCAAATCCTGCTCATCGGGACGGATCAACATGTTCTGCATGAACAATGCGTGATAGGGCCGTGTGCATATCACGCGCACCTTGATGCGGTAGGCGGGATCCCAACCGGCAAAACCATCGAATACGTAGAGCTGCGAAACCGTGTTGAAATAGTCGATGGCACGTTCGCGATTGATCTCGTAATTGTGAGGGTCCAGGGGAATATTCACCTTTCCCCACCACACGTCATCCGTGAGTCCTTCAATGTTGACTACGCGTTTATCCTTTGGACAGCGTCCTGTTTTTTCTCCCGATCGGAGCATCAAACCGCCAAGATTTGAAATTGCGGCCCCTTCGTCGCGCAGAATGGCTTCCTGATAAAGCATTGCACGGGAAAGGTTACGGGCAACGTTTTGGTTTGTAATACCGAGATATTCGAGCGAAAAATCGGAACTCATAACGCGTGTTTGAGTGGCTCCAGAATATTGGAATTCAGAAAATTACGGCGCCTGTGTCCAAGTAGGATGAAGATCAACCAAAGAAGATAACATCCTTGGTTCAGACTGGCACAATAAGTCGTTACCTGATTCGGTTCTGTCTGTTTTCGATCAGGCTATCAACCACGCTATCGTCGGCGAGGGTTGATATGTCTCCCAGGTTGGAATAATCGTCGGCCGCGATCTTGCGCAGAATCCGGCGCATGATTTTTCCGGAGCGAGTTTTTGGCAGTCCGTCTGTGAACTGCACGAAGTCAGGGCGGGCGATGGGACCAATGACCTTACGCACTTGCGCGATGAGCTCTGATCTGAGCTCGTCTGTGGGCTCAATCGAGGCATTCAGCGTCACATAGCAATAAATCCCTTGTCCCTTGATGTCGTGAGGAAATCCTACGACGGCGGATTCCGCGACCGTAGCGTGTGCCACAAGCGCACTCTCGACTTCGGCTGTACCCATTCTGTGACCGGAAACATTGATCACATCGTCAACCCGGCCGGTGATCCAGTAGTATCCGTCTTCGTCCCGTCGGCATCCATCGCCTGTAAAATATTTTCCCTCGAACGAGGAGAAGTACGTGCTCACGAACCGATCGTGGTCCCGATAAACGGTGCGAGCCTGGCTCGGCCAAGAGTCCGCGAGAACCAGCACGCCCTCACAGGCCCCCTCCAGCAGATTTCCCTCGGTATCCAGGATCTCGGGTCGAACGCCGAAAAACGGAACGGTCGCCGCTCCAGGTTTCGTCGCAATTGCGCCGGGAAGCGGTGTGATCATGATCCCTCCCGTCTCTGTCTGCCACCATGTATCCACGATGGGGCACCGGGATCCACCTACCACTTCGTTATACCATCGCCAGGCTTCCGGATTAATGGGTTCGCCGACCGTACCAAGCAGTTTCAACGATTTCCGGGAGGAGTTTTCCAGGAACTGATCACCTTGCTGCATCAAGGCCCTGATCGCCGTGGGTGCCGTGTAGAACTGGGTTACCCTGTGTTTATCCACTACTTGCCAGAATCGGGAAGCATCCGGATACGTCGGTACACCTTCAAAAAATACCTGGGTCGCTCCGTTGAGCAGCGGGCCGTACACGATATAGCTGTGCCCCGTAATCCACCCGACGTCCGCCGTACACCAGAAGACGTCTCCCGGCTGATAGTCGAATACATACTCGTGCGTAAGCGATGTGTAGACCAGGTAGCCGCCGGTGGTGTGTAGCACCCCTTTGGGGGTTCCGGTTGAACCGCTTGTGTAGAGAATAAAAAGGGGATCCTCCGAATCCATGTGCTCAGGAGGACACGTATCGGGGACAGAATCCATTTCTTGATCGAGCCAATAGTCGCGTCCCACCTGCATATCGACCGGACGTCCACTCCGACGAGCTACAAGCGTACAAGTCACCTCGGGGCACTGTTCGAGAGCCTTGTCGACATTCGATTTCAGGGGGACATATTTACCGGCGCGCCTGGATTCGTCAGCGGTGATCAACACGGTGGAATCACAGTCGAGAATTCTGCTTGCGAGCGAATCCGGGCTGAATCCGCCGAAGACTACCGAGTGAATTGCTCCAATTCGGGAGCAGGCCAGCATGGCGTAGGCCGCCTCCGGAATCATTGGCAGATAGATAGTGACCCGATCACCCTTCGAAACGCCGTGTTTTTTGAGCACGTTTGCGAATCGAGACACCTTTTCGTGGAGGTCTCTGTAGGTGATATGAGATGCAGCCTCGTGAGGATCGTCGGGCTCGAAGATCAGCGCGGTCTGCTCACCTCGGGATTCAAGATGTCGATCGATGCAGTTGTAGGACGCATTGGTTTTGCCTCCTTCGAACCAGCGAATGTGTAAGTCGTCCTTTTTAAAGGAGGTGGATTTGACTTTGGTGAAGGGTTCAAACCAATCAATTCGGCCAGCCATATCACCCCAGAACGCTTCAGGATCCTCGATGGAGCGCTGATACATTTCGTCGTAGGCCTGCCTGGATCCAATCAGCGCCTGTTGGGCAAATGAATCCGGTGCTGGATAGCTCGCGTCCATGTTGGCGTGTCGCTGGTTAAAAGGTTGGCGCGCGAATAGATCGGAATGAGCGCGACGTCAAGGATACGTCTTTACCACAAAATACTGCGCGAACACACCTCCGTCTTATCCGAATGACGAATTATCTCACCAAAACCAGCTTGCGTGTCTGTACGTATCCGGGCGATGTCAATCGGTAAAAGTACACACCGCTCGGAACGGGCTGGCCGAATTCATTCACGCCCCTCCAGGTGTTTACATTCACTCCAGAGCCCCGATAGCCGTCGGTGAGAGAGACAACTTTTTGTCCGCGCACATCGAAGATCTCAAGCCTCACGTTTGCGCCTCCAGGTGGAAGACGATAGACGATCTCAGTGGATGAGAAAAACGGATTCGGAGTGTTCTGCATGAGATCGAGTAGGACCTGAGCCGCTGCTCCTCGCCAGCCGTGGCCATCTCACAGCTCGACTGCTGCTCGTTTCCATTCAGAATGCCGTCATTGCAGGACCATCCGGATGATTGAATCATCGCTTCTGCAGCCAGCTCATCCAGAACGGCCTGTTCTTCGACTGACACTCCGCCGAGCAACAGGTCCACCGCCTCGAATGGATCCGCGATGAGATCATACAATTCTTGTAAACCACTTTCGTACTCGATCAGCTTGTATCGATCATTTCTGATCGCATACCCAGTCGTTGCGTCGATGGCGACCTGTACAAAATTGTACGGTCGGCTCTCGGATGCCGCGTCCGATAACAGGCCTTTGAAACTGAAACTGTTCAGAACCCCACCTTCCAGATCAGGTCCCACAATCTCCAGAACGGTGGCGTAAACGTCCATGACATGCACCGGGGTATCCTCCACTTCGTTAATGCGCGATACGCCGTATCCCGAAACAATCATGGGTACACGAACGCCACCTTCGTAGAGCGAACCCTTTCCCCTGCGGTTGGGAAAGCCCTGGAGCACGGAATTGGGCGTCCCATTGTCACCTGCAAAAATCACCAGGGTGTTCTCCCGTTCGGCGGGTGTGAGCGAATCCAGTAGTCTGGCGAGTAAACCAGCCTGGAGAGGTACACAGGCTGACGCCTATCTTGCCAGTCAAAGAAAATTCCCATTCAGCATGCAAACTCCTCCCTCTTCGAAGCGCGAAATGGTCGTCGTCATCACCGGCGCAGCCAGCGGTCTGGGATATCTGCTGGCCGAACTTTTTGTGGATGCGCACGCTACGGTTATCGGGCTGGATATCGACGAGCGTGGACTGCGCGAGGCCCGCACCAATCTGGGTAAAGGCTTTTTCGACGTTGTCTGTGATCTTTCAGATGCCACGGCAATTTCGACTGCATTCGAAGGGATAATCACGCTGCATTCAGGCGTCGATGTATTGATCAATAATGCCGGAATCGTGGCTGGAAAGCACCTCTTGGACCTCACTACGGCCGATATCGACCGCACATTTCGAATCAACGTCATCTCTCACTTTCACACGACTCGGGCTGTGCTCCCCTCGATGATTGAGCGAGGATCGGGCCACATCGTCACCGTGGCCTCGGCCGGTGGAATCGTCGCAACACCGCGCCTTTCAGCCTACAGTTCGAGCAAGTTTGCGGCCATAGGCTTCGACGATGCCCTCAGAACTGAAATGAAACGACTCGGGCATCCCATTTCCACGACGCTCATCGCTCCGTTCTTTATCGGAACGGGAATGTTTGAGGGCGTCAAGACCCGCTTTCCTCTCCTTCTTCCCATCCTGAAACCTGAGCGCGTCGCCCGTAAAGCCTTCCGAGCCATCGTCCGGAAGAAGAGAAGGCTGATCATGCCCTGGTTCGTCTACTCCTCATTTCCGCTGCGCCTCTTGCCGGTTGATCTGTTCGACTGGGTCGTCGACTTTTTCGGAATTACGAGGACCATGGACGAGTTCAAGGGTCGAGGCTGATCACGGTTCTACAAACCGCGCCGCGCGCGCACCGATGACCGCGTTGGTCAGAACGATTCGTTGAGCGTTTTTGATGTCTTCCGGAAAAAGTGTTCTCTCCCTCGCGCCGGTCTCGAGCATGAATACTCGTCTACCGACTCCCGCGAGTAGACCACAGGAGACGGGAGGAGTCATCCAAACGCCACCCGTCATAACGAAGATGTTGGTAATCGCGCCCTCGGTGACTTCACCCCGCTCGTTCGTCAGCAGCGCATCGAACCAGCCATTGGCGCGGGCCGTGGCCCGCGCCCTTTCGTATGTATCACGATGAGTTGTCTTATGTCTGAACCACGGATTCCCAGACGAGACCCGGGTGAACGAGAGACCGATCTTCAGCTCTTCATCTCCCTTGTCCTGAAGCGGCTTCGATTCGACGGAAAGAGCACCATTTTCGCTCAGAAGGACCCGAATTCGATGATCCCCGCTGCCCGGAAGAGACTGGCAGAAGGCGTTCACTTCATCTCTTACTCCGTTGCGATCGAAGGAAAACCCAAATTCCGAACTGGAACCCTCCAGTCGGTCAAGGTGGAATTCTATGAGCGCGATCTTACCTGAGAAACGCATCGTTTCTATCAACTCAAAACCACTCTCCAACCGTTTGTCTGGCGTTACAAACTGCCTTTTCAGCAGGGCTTCGAGGTATTCATCTTCGGGATCGGAGTCCCATACAATGCCACCTCCCGCCCCGAACGTCATCTTCGAGTCCGAAAACGTCGCGGTCCGGATGGCAACAGAAAAGGTAGCTTCTTCGGGTAGCGAGCCAGTGGAATCGGGGGAGCTGGGCGAGGCGTAGCCAATGGTCCCGCAATAGACTCCGCGGGGGGATGCTTCAATTTCTGCGATTCGTCGCATCGCCCGAATCTTAGGCGCCCCCGTGATCGATCCGCACGGAAATAGCGCGGAGAAAATGTCAGACAATCGCGTCCCAGGCTCGACGGTTCCGCGAACCGTAGACGTCATCTGAAGCACGGAGGGTAGCTTTTCGACCGAGAAAAGATCGGGCACGTGAACGGATCCCGGTTTACAAACCATCGAAAGATCGTTTCTGAGAAGGTCCACGATCATCAGGTTTTCGGCCCGGTTCTTCTCGTCATGTTGCAGCCACTCGCTGAGCGCATGATCTTCACCGTCCGAAACTCCTCTGGGTGCGGTCCCTTTCATCGGACGAGCGGTCAGCTCGGAATCTGACAGGTGAAAAAACAGCTCCGGAGAAAATGAAAGGATGGTGACGTCAGGCGCAATGATGATACTTCCGAAGTTGACTGGCTGGCGTGATCGGAGCACTGGATAGAGCGATACTGGATCTCCCTCGAAAGCTGCTGAAAATCGGGTAGTGTGGTTGATCTGATACACATCTCCTTCGTGGATGAGCTCTTTGATGGTATCGACAGCCCGCTGGAACGACCCTTCCGGCTCCGTTTCCGTCAGCGCCAACGCGTCCGCTCTACCCTCCAGGTTCGCCCCTTCCACCGATTCACGATCACTATACACGCCGAACCAGGCCAGTGGGTAACCCAATGCTGCCCGCCAGTCCTGCGATTTCAGATCGGAGAATTTGTCGGGTAAAAACGAAAATCCGGCCTCATAGCTCAGATATCCCGCCACGAACATTCCACCGTTCGTTTCCTCATCGAGACGGGACAACAGATCCGGGATTTCATGCACGAAATCAGCCCGGTACGTCCGAATCGGGTTTCGAAACAGAAATGCGCTGCCGTGAGGACCCTCACCTGTGCCGTCCAGGAAGACGGTGCCTTCGGCCCCGAGGGCCTCGATCAATTCATCAATAGTCGTCACCGAGGGCAAATACCGGTTTGCGATTCATCCATGTGCCACGAGTGAAGTCTGGAAAAGCCTGAGGCGCATTCCCAGCAGAAATGGAAGCTTCAGAAAGCGGAGAGATTACGCTCCAGGTTGCGGCGTCGTAGGCATCGAGTGGGGTATCGACTCCCCTTCTGACGGATTCGACGAAAGCATGATCAACGAAAAAATCCATCCCGCCGTGCCCGGCACCGGTTGCCTTCGATTCATACTTCTTCCAGAGAGGGTGATCGTACTGCTTGAGGAATGGTTCAGCCTCGGTCCAAGTGTGCGCATTGGTCAATCCATCCAAACAGAGCGAACGGTTCACGTCCATCCAGATACCCTTTTCTCCCTGAACACGGAAGCCCAGTGAATACGGGCGTGGCAGATTAGTGTCGTGGCTGACGATGATCGACTCCCCGTTCTGCGTTCGGATCACTGTTGTGATCACGTCGCCCAACATGAAATCGACCGATGCGTTGGGGTGATCCTCACCGCCTTCCTGAACGACATAATTGTGCAATCCCCGGCTCTTGGAAGCGGTTGACGTTAGAGAAACGAAACGATTGCCGCGATTGATGTCTGTGTAAACGGCAATAGGGCCAATTCCGTGGGTCGGATAGAGATCACCGTTTCGATGGACTGAATGTGCCGTTCTCCATTTGGCCTCAGAAAAGGCTTTTTCTCCAAATTCCACTCCTCCTCCATACGGCTGGCTGCCGTTGTTGAACTTGACGCCCCGCAGATCATGCTGATACCCGCATTCCAGGTGAATCAGATCTCCGAACAGATCCTGCCGCACCATGTTCAGAATGGCCATCACATCTCGGCGATAGCACACGTTTTCCAGAATCATGCATGGTTTACCGGTCTCCTCATACGCATTGACCAGGTCCCAGCATTCTTCAATCGTATTCGCCGCCGAGACCTCCACCCCAGCATATTTACCTGCCTTCATCGCCGCAACAGCCATCCGAGAGTGCCATAGCCAGGGAGTAGCAATGATCACCCCATCGATATCATCACGCTCCAGCATCTGCTCGAACGCCGTTTCGCTGTCTCCGTAAACGGCTGCTTCTGGCTTACCGGCTTCCCTAATCTGTTTTTGAGCCGCCTCGATCGCCGCTGGATCAATGTCGCAGATCGCTGGGACCTCGGTATCCTCACGCCGAAGGATTATGTTCAAATGGTTTCGTCCTCTCAGGCCTACACCAATGAATGCAATTCGGGCCCTCCGATCATCTTTTCCACTCAAGAAAGCTGCAGCCTTGTCCTTTACATCTTCCGCCAGAACCTTTCCCGATCCAACACTGGCTCCGACACCTGCGATTGCCCCTGCCTGTAAGAATTTTCGTCTGTCCATGCTCCGTCTTCACCCTGTCGATGTTTTTTTGGTTGGCGCGCGCACTCGAACCGTCGTGCTTGTGAAGTACGGTTGGCCCAAGACGAATGTCAAGCAGTAATAGCAGTAGGCACAGGATATTCGAATGCCGGATTGCTACCTTTGCGCCTCCCCCCATCTGAACGAGTTTTCTGCATGCAGCTTTCAACACTGGATTGGACCATCATGGGCGCGTTTTTCCTCGTGTCCCTGGGCATCGGTCTGGCCGTCTCGCGCCGCTCGGGCAAAAGCTTTCGTTCATTCTTTCTTGCAGGACAATCGATGCCATGGTGGCTGCTCGGCATTTCGATGGTGGCCACCACCTTTTCCACGGACACACCCAACCTCGTGACCGACATCGTCCGTGGATCTGGCACCGACGGAAACTGGACGTGGTGGGCGTTCCTGCTGACCGGCATGCTGACCGTCTTTCTGTACGCCCGTCTCTGGCGACGGTCTGGTGTGCTGACGGATGTCGAATTTTACGAAATACGCTATTCCGGAACGATAGCCGCGTTTCTGAGGGGATTCCGGGCCGTGTATCTGGGAATTGTCTTCAACATCATCATCATGGCGTCGGTGACCCTTGCCGCGATCAAAATTGGGAGCGTGATGATGGACTGGTCCCCGATCCAGACGGTCGTAATCGCCGCCTCGATCACGATGGTGTACTCAGCGCTAGGCGGGCTGCGGGGCGTCGTGCTGACCGACATGATTCAGTTTGTAATGGCGATGGTGGGCAGCATCTGGGCGACCATTTATGTATTGAATCTGCCAGAAATAGGAGGACTCGCCGCTCTGCTGCAGCACGAAAACGTAGCCCCCGCATTGTCCTTCCTTCCGACATTCTCGTCGGGCTCGCTGAACGATCTGATTCCCGTTTTTATCATCCCAATCGCGATTCAGTGGTGGGCCGCCTACTACCCGGGCGCGGAGCCAGGCGGCGGTGGTTACCTGGCCCAGCGAATGCTGTCCGCAAGGAATGAGCGCGAGGCCGCGGGAGCCACGTTGCTGTTCAACGTCTTGCACTATGCGCTCAGACCCTGGCCCTGGATCCTCATCGCTCTCGCGTCTCTCGTGATCTTTCCTGATTTGGCGTCCATCGCAGAACGGTTTCCAAACGTTCCGGAGCACGTCGTAAGGAATGATCTCGCCTATCCGGCTATGCTGACCTATCTGCCCGCGGGATTACTGGGATTGGTGGTAACCTCCCTTGCGGCTGCCTACATGTCGACCATGTCGTCCCAGGTGAACTGGGGCTCTTCGATCGTGGTGAATGATCTCTATCACCGATTCATGAATCCGGCGGCCACAGAAAATCAGCAGGTCTGGGCTGGCCGAGTTTCGACCGTCGTCCTGATGGTGGTGGCGTGCACGCTAGCGTTGTTTCTGGAAAATGCGCTGCAGGTATTCAATATCATTCTGCAGATTGGGGCGGGTACCGGCCTCATCTTCATCCTTCGTTGGTTCTGGTGGCGAATCAATGCTGAATCGGAACTGACGGCCATGATTGTCTCGTTCGCCATCGCCATGCTTTTCGCATTCACCGATGGTTTCGGACTCGAAGCCTGGCAGCAACTGCTCGTTGGTGTCATCGTCACAACCGCAGCCTGGGTTGCGGCGGCATTCCTGTTCTCTCCCACCGACGACGAAACCCTGAAAGCGTTCTATCTCAAGATTCGACCGGGTGGACGAGGATGGACGCGAATTGTCTCACAGATTGAAGAGGACACTTCTGGCGATGGCGCAGACTTTCCCCAAGCCATCCTTGCCATGATTCTGGGGGCAGGTGCCATTTACGGAGCCCTATTCGCGACCGGTTATTTCCTCTACGGGCAGGTCACCCTCGCATCCGTGGTAACGGCCGTGGCGCTAGCATGCGCGTATGGACTGTTCCGGATATGGCCACGCCTGCAGTTTGATTGATAACATTGCGTGTGACTAACAAAAGGCAGTTTGACTGATCCTGATCAGATCTGCATATCCAGGACGGGGTACGATGCTCCTCCGAGCGTCCAGCACCCCGCGGACGGAGTGTCTTTGAAAAATACCGCGTGTCTTGCTCTCGAGGGATGGAGCTTGAGGTAGGCCTCCTTCCACTCGGCCTGGAATGCGCTCGCCGACTCGTTCGGCACGAGCGCCCAAACCGCTCCGCCAAATCCTGCTCCGAAACCGTTGGCTCCCCTCGCTCCAAGCTCCTTGGCCAGGCGCGCAAGATCACTGGTTTCAGGGGTCTGATTTCCCAGCCACTCTTCGGCCATTTTCTGCGACCGGTCGGTTACGGAGGAAAACGTGCTCCAGTCGCGAGCAACCAGGGCCTGGATTGCCCTCGGGATAACCAGATCGCATTCCATTTCGAACTGCTGATACCGATTCCAGAGGTCCTCATCCCGGATACAATGCCGGAGAGTCTCTCGGTCGAACGAAGGAGATAACATCATTTCTCCCATTGTTTTACAGTCTTCATCGGCATCCTCCGACCATGCCATTGCGACTTCAGAGGCTCTGAATGAGGCCAAATTGTAGCGTTCTCTGGCGTGACCGGTTTTCTTGGCCTTCACTCCGCTCCCACCGATCACAAAGGTGTGATCTTCTGGAAAGTGCACGGTCTGCAGCGCTTCGATGGGCGCGTAGATGTTGAGTCCGAGTTCGCCTGGTTGAGACATGAATATGGCCGTGTGGTCTTCCGACCCGCCACGAGTTCCGACACCGGCGTCTCCCGCGAAATCCCTGAAGTCGGCTCCGGACTCAATGGCTCCCGCGAATGCGGCAAGTTCGGTTCGCGACGTCAGGGCGGCACGGGCCGCCGACATTTCACCAGCTTTAAGAAGTGCCAGAAGCACCGTGATCACCAGGGCCGATGACGAGCTCATTCCCGAAGCGCTCGGCAAGTCGCTTTCCATCACAATTCGAACGCCGCTCTCGGGTTTGCCAAAGTGTCTGATCATCCGATTCAGCACCGTGGACGGGTAGATGGACCAGGACGCACCTTCGATGGGCGCCGGATTGTTGAAAGGCAGCTCAATGCTGAGGGATCGGGCTAGATCTTCGATGATCAGCGACTGCCCATCGTGATGAGATACTACCGCCGCAATCCCTCTGGAGGATGCGCAGGTCAGGCTCACTCCTCCGGCATAGTCAGTGTGTTTCCCCACAACCTCAATGCGGCCGGGCACGAACTGTAGATGTCCCCCGCGATGATCGCCAGTGGGCAGCGCTTCAACTAACGCTGAAAAACGCTTCGTCAGCGGGGTTTGGCCCATCAACTTTAGAAGCTCTGAAAGATTTTCGCGCATTAAGCCCCGTTTTAAACCCTGCATTAAACCCCGCCCTAAACTTCAATATTTTTCCACTTTCCCTTCCTAAACAGATAGGCGCTGATCAGTGCAGCGACAACCTGAGCGAGTGCGATGGCGTAAAATACACCCTTCGTTCCCATTCCTGCCGGATACGCCAGCGCCCAGGCCAGTGGAATCTGAATCATCCAGAATGCAAAAAACTGAATCCAGGTTGGTGTGGTCGTGTCGCCCGCCCCGTTGAATGCCTGAACCGTTACCATCTGGATGGCCCAAATCGGGTATATCGCTGTCAGTATGCGCATGCTTTCGATACCTACTGCCTTGGCGCCAGGTGAATCGACGAACAGGTTTACAACTTCGGGAGCAAAAATCCAGAAGACGACCCCGAGAATGCTCAGGAAGATGACGTCCACCAGCGTACAGTACCAGACTGATTTCTCCGCCCTTTCGGGCTGCTTTGCACCCAGATTCTGCCCGACCAGCGTGGCGGCCGCATTACTGATGCCCCATGAGGGGAGCAGTGCGAAAATGATTACCCGGATGGCTACCGTATAGCCGGCCAGAGCATCAGATCCGAAGTCTGCGATCAGTCTCATGACGGCGAGCCAACTCGCCGTACCCACCAGATACTGCAGCATTCCGGGACCAGATATTTTGAGCATGCGGCGCAGGATCACCCGATCGAACCTGAGGTGGCGGCGCTGGCATCGCCAGCGCCGCGAAATATTGCGTTGAACAGGAAGAGCAGCAGGATTACCAGATTCGTCCCGAACATCACAGCGGCATAGCCCGTGCCCAGTTCCTGAACAGCTCCAGTAGCTCCCATAAGGCCGAGCAATTCAGGAGCAAAGAACGCGGCCACCAGACCGGCTGGAACGGCAAAACAAACCGTCAATACGATGGCCTGCCAAGCGGATCGCGAAGCTCCGTCGGGATCCTTCTCTCCAATCCTGCGCGAAACCATGGCCGAGCCGCGAGGCTCAGCCCAAGGCCTATCGCGAAATTTATGATGATCAACGATGCGGTAAGTCCAACCGCTGCAACGTCATATGATCCAAGGCGACCCACGAAGAAGATGTCTACTACTTCGAAAACCGATTGCATCATCATTTCCAGAACCATCGGGACGGACAGCACCATGATGGCTCTCCACAGACTGCCCGATGTATAGTCGTGGGGTTTCCCGCGAAGCGCATCGAAGATGTCGCGCCACGCAGAGTTGGAGTTGGAAAGCGGTGAATGTGAATTGCTGTCAGTAGTCATGGATTCGTCTGAGACGGACGGGAGACGAATTCTCAAATCACATTCTGGAATGAAATCTACAAGAAGATCTCTCGTCGCAGCGTGAATCGGTCATCATTGTCGCCCGCAAGATTCGGAAATGCGGAGCTCGATTGCAACGCTATTGCGTAGCCATATCGAGGGACGTGTCGAGAGCGAGATCGACGGTGGGGGCGAACAATAATTGACGCATGGGACGAATACTTTTCAAGCGGCCGAAAGCCGCCATGGCTCTGAAGGACGCACTCAGTACACAGCGAAAATCAGGCTTACCCAACACCAACTGAACTTCATATCCAAGCGGCCTGGGTCAGCCGCTTTCCCGCGCCGTCTTTATCGGATCTTTTCTTGCCCCTCCTTGTGGGGTTAGCTAATTTGCGCGCCGACTTGAACGAGGCTTTGCAGTTTTGAACCTGGTTCACTGCCGCCGTTTTGCACACCCCACGCTAATGACCGTATCCATTCTGTTCTTCGTGCTTGCTACCGCCGCCCTGGGCGCAGCACTTGGAATGCTTCTCTCCAGGAATCCGGTCACCAGTGCACTCTGGCTCATCCTGAATTTATTCTGCGTGGCAGGTCTCTACCTGACACTCAATGCTGAGTTTATCGCCGTCATTCAGGTACTGGTCTACGCCGGGGCGATCATGGTCCTGTTTCTGTTTGTTATCATGCTGCTCAATCTGGCATCCCTACCGGATCTTAAGCGAATTGAATGGAAGCGAATTATCTCTTTCATGCTGGGAATGGGCCTTTTGGCCATGTTGACGTTCATTATAGCGCATGCACTGGATGTGATGCCGGATCCACTATCTCTCGACCTCGCGGCCGAGACAGGCTCTGCGTCTTCTCTCGCAAAAGTACTTTTTACCCAGTACGCAATGATCTTTGAGGTCATTGGCATTCTACTCCTCGCCGCGACCATAGGAGCGGTAGTGATTGCGAAGAGGAAACCCGTATGACGCAGGCGCATCCCTTGCATAATCTCCAAACTATTTCGTGATGGAAATCACCCTCAATTGGTATCTGACGCTGAGCGCCTTGCTATTCACCATGGGTGTCCTCGGATTCCTGTTCCGACGCAATGTTATCATCATGCTGATGTCGATTGAGCTCATGCTCAATTCGGTCAATCTGACACTTGTGGCACTGAGTCAATCGATGGGCGATTCCGCTGGCCAGGTGCTCGTCTTTTTTGTGATGTCGGTAGCTGCGGCTGAGGCTGCGGTTGGTCTCGCACTCATCATTGCCATTTTCCGCAACAAGCTGACTGTCGACATCACGAAGATCAACCTCTTCAAGTACTAGCCTCTTCAATCAAAAATCGTAACCGGAAACGCACACCACCCGCGTATCCACCTTTCGCTCACCGATGGATCCTGAACTTTTAATCGAACTTGTCATCCTGCTGCCGCTCCTCGGAGCTGCCTTCAACGGTCTACTCGGACTGTTCCAGCCAGCGCACAGGACGAGGGAGAAACTTATAGGAACAGTAGCTACCGCAATGGTGGCTATTCCATTTCTGATCGCCGTCTATCTATTCGCGACGTTTGATGGTGAGGCGATTGTCGCCACCGTCTTCACCTGGATGGCGGCGGGTGATCTGACTGTCAATTTTGCTTTCCGGATCGATCAGTTGTCACTCCTGATGACGATGATCATCACCGGCGTGGGTGGCTTGATCCACCTCTATTCGACCGGGTACATGCATGGAGATGACGGATACTGGCGCTTTTTCGCCTATCTGAACCTGTTCATCTTTGCCATGCTGAATCTGGTGCTGGGCAACAATTTGGTGGTCCTGTTCCTCGGCTGGGAAGGAGTTGGTCTGTGTTCCTATCTCCTTATAGGATTCTGGTACAAGGATCTCAAGAACAGCGCGGCTGCGAATAAGGCGTTCATTATGAACCGTATCGGGGACTTTGCCTTCCTCATGGCCATGTTCATCCTGTTCCGTGAGATTGGCGCTCTGGACTTCGATTCACTGCTCGCCGGTGCATCATCAATGGATCAGAGCTCGATCAACTGGGCCGTTCTATTGCTATTCATCGGCGCCACGGGCAAAAGCGCCCAGATTCCTCTCTTCACCTGGCTTCCCGACGCGATGGCCGGCCCGACACCCGTTTCGGCGCTCATCCACGCCGCCACGATGGTTACCTCGGGACTGTATCTGCTGGCGCGCCTTTCGGTGATTGTGCTGAGTGCCCCGGTCATCATGACCGTTATCGCCGTGGTCGGTGCATTGACCGCCCTGGTCGCCGCAACGATTGCGATCACGCAGAATGACATCAAGAAGGTCTTGGCCTACTCGACCATTTCGCAGCTCGGCTACATGTTTCTGGCGACCGGCGTTGGCGCGTTTTACGTAGCCATATTCCACGTAATGACCCACGCTTTCTTCAAGGCTTGCCTATTTCTTGGTTCTGGTAGCGTGATCCATTCCATGCATCACGTCGAGCATGAACTCGCAAAAGACGGTCACGGACACGAGCTGGATGCGCAGGACATGCGCACGATGGGCGGACTGGGGAAGTACATGCCCGCCACCCGCATGACGTTCCTGATTTCCACACTGGCCATCGCCGGAATTCCCCTCTTTTCGGGATTCTTCTCGAAAGACGAAATCCTGTTCAAGGCATTCGAATTCGGATATGACGGGCACCTGGTTGGCTGGCTGGTCTATGGGGTCGGGATTGTGACGGCTCTACTAACGGCTGTCTACATGACCCGCGCTTACGTCTTGACGTTTGAAGGAGAAGAGCGCTGGCCCCACGCCGACACCATCCACCCGCACGAATCACCCTGGTCAATGACCACGCCGCTCTGGATTCTGGCTGGACTGGCCGCAGTCGGAGGCTTGGTTGGGATACCGGCCGTAATCGCCCACGGCGATTTGAATTGGATTCATCACTTCCTGGCTGGCGATCAGGCGCCTGTAGCGGAGTACGCGGTTCACGGACATGTCCCCGTGGCTCTTGAATGGGGCCTTATCGCGTTTTCGTCGCTGATCGCACTGTTTGGAGTAGGGATGGCCTGGAAATGGTACAGCACGGAAGGATTGGCCTTCGACGAGAAATTATCTGCCCGATTTGGAGGACTCTACCGCCTGTGGAAGGGTAAGTATTTCGTCGACGAGGCGTATGATCGCGCAGTTGTTCGACCGCTCATCGGCGGCGCTATCCATGGCCTGGCTCCCTTCGACAAATACGTGGTCGATGGCCTGGTAAACTTCGTGGGCTTTTTCACGCGTGGTGCAAGTTTTACGCTGCGATATATCCAGACGGGGATCGTGCACACTTACGCCGCCGCCATTGTTTTCGGGGTCATCTTACTCGGCTGGCTAATGCTGTCCTGAGCCTACGAATGGGGCTCCTACCATAACTACATGAATATTCCGTTTCTCACATCGATAGTCATCTTCCTGCCCCTGGCAGGAGCCGTTGTGACGATGCTCTCGAAAAGCGAATCGGCCATCAAATGGTCCGCGCTGGGCGTAACCGTTCTCACGTTTTTTGTGTCGATCGGCTTGTACCTCGGCTTCGACCCTGCGATCTCGACGGCCACTGTGCCACAGCTTGCAGATCTGTCGGGTAGTTGGTTTCCCGCACGATTCGATATCAAATATTTTGTGGGGATCGACGGGCTGAATCTGCTGCTCATCATGCTCACCACGCTGTTGGGACCCATCGTGGTGCTGTCGTCGTGGAATTACATCAGCAAATCGCACAAGCCATATTACACGCTGCTGCTCATCCTGCAGACCGGCGTGACGGGCGTCTTTGCCGCTTTTGACATCTTCCTGTTCTACATCTTCTTTGAGCTGACGCTCATCCCGATGTATTTCATCATTGGGATCTGGGGGGGCGAAAATCGTGTGTACGCGGCTCTCAAATTCGTGCTCTACACGCTGGTCGGATCGCTTCTCATGTTGGTTGCGCTCATCTACCTAGGATATGCCGCCGGGGACGTGGTCAATGCAGGCGTGTTCACGACGGACTGGTACAAGCTGGTCTCATTCAACATGCCCATCGAGATGCAGGGCTGGTTGTTTTTGCTGTTTGCCCTGGCGTTCGCCATCAAAGTACCCCTGTTTCCGTTTCACACCTGGCTGCCCGACGCGCACGTCCAAGCACCTACGGGCGGCTCGGTAATACTGGCCGGTGTACTTCTGAAGATGGGTACGTACGGATTGGTTCGTTTCTGCCTACCATTTTTCCCGAACGCCGCGCAGGAATACGCTATGACCTTCGCCGTCCTGGCAGTTATTGGAATCATCTACGGCGCGCTTGTAGCGAGGGCACAGAGTGACGCCAAAAAGCTTGTCGCGTATTCATCGGTGAGCCACCTGGGATTTGTTGTTCTGGGAATATTTGCGTTCACCGTGGAATCATTGCAGGGCGCGATGATTCAAATGATCAACCACGGCATCTCGACGGGAGCACTCTTCCTGATTGTCGGGATGCTCTACGAGCGCCGGCACACGCGTGATATGGGCGATTATGGCGGACTCGCATCGTCCGTTCCCATGCTCACGTTTTTCATGATTCTGAGTGTACTTGCTTCTGCTGGCCTGCCGGGCTTGAACGGATTTGTGGGAGAGTTTCTGATCTTGGTGGGCTCGTTCAAGAGCACGGTGCTCGACAGTCCAATCCTGATAGCATTCGCGACGTCGGGTGTCATTCTGGCGGCGGTTTATTTATTGCACATGGTTTACCGAATGTTCTGGGGGACCATCGATCGCGAAGAAAATGAGTCAATGAAGGATCTGAACAGGCGCGAACTGGCCCTCTTGATTCCTCTCGCGGTGTTGATGGTGGTCCTTGGAATCGCGCCCGCTCCGTTTCTCGCCAAGAGTGAACCCGCAGTAAAAGAGTTGCTGGAGATGATCGAGAGCAAGCGTATTGCCGCTGAGGTTGCGGCAGAACTGAGGAACAGTGTGGCGTATGTTGCTCCGGAAGCAGTAGAGGCGGATGAGCCTGAGGTCCTATCTCCAATCACCACTCACTGATCGGATTCAAGCTTGCTCATGATGCGCTCTCTGTCTGCAATATCTGTTCTGCCCTCGAGGCTGTCCCTGATCCTGATTTTAGGATTCATGGTAGCGGGAATGCAGTCAGTTCGTGCGAACGGATTGTTGGTGGTCGCCGGGCAGGATATGGAAGCGGTCCAGGCGCCAGTTCAGGATCACGATGCTGATGCCCCGGCTGCGGAGGGTCACGACGCCGAACCGGATGCGCAGGAAGAGCACGCAGACGATCACGGTCCGTTGCCGCCCCTCTGGTTGATCATTCCGTTCGCAGTGATCCTGATTATGATCGCAACAGGACCTCTCTTCTTCGCCCACCACTGGCATCAGAATTATCCCAGGTACGCCATCGGACTCGGACTTTTTGTAGGGGCCTATTACATTTTTGTGATGGACTCCATCGTGCCCATGGAGCACGCGATCTCTGAGTATATCTCGTTCATCGCGCTGGTGGCATCGTTGTTCATTGCCGCATCGGGTGTTTATCTGCACATAAACATCAAAGGGTCTACGCGCAATAACGTGATATTGCTGCTTGTCGCGTCAGTCATCGCAAACGTGATAGCGACCACGGGAGCGGCGATGTTGTTTATTCGATCCTACATGCGCCTGAATAAAGGGCGCCTGAAAGCATACCACATCGTCTTTTTCATCTTCCTGGTGGCCAACGTAGGAGGAGCACTCACGCCGATTGGAGATCCACCCCTGTTCCTCGGATTCTTGCGAGGAGTCCCGTTTTTCTGGACGCTGACCCACGTTTGGTACATATGGTTTCCCGCCACCGCGCTCATCCTGGGGGTATTCTGGGTCATAGATTCCCAAAACAAAGCGGAGAGTCCCGATCCTGATCCCGATCAACCCGTTGTGTCCATGATTGGCACCAAGAGCTTTTTCTGGGTCGCCATTATCATCGTTTCAGTGTTCATCGATCCCAACATTTTCGAGTGGGTGCCTGACCTGAACGAGCTCTGGCGAGTCCCGTTTGGCATACGCGAGATCGTTATGGTGACGGTCGCAGTCCTCGCCTACCTGACGGCGAACAAGACCGTGTTCGAAAAAAACGAGTTTCATTTTGAGCCCATTCGAGAAGTCGGCTGGCTCTTTCTCGGGATCTTTGCAACTATGCAGCCGGCGCTCCAGCTGATCAGCAATTTCGCACAGCAAAATGCGGATTCGCTTTCAGTCGGCACGTTTTATTGGGGTACGGGAACGTTATCCGGAATCCTGGACAACGCGCCGACCTATCTGAATTTTCTCGCGGCGGCAATGGGTAAATTCGGCATGGATGTGAACGATCCGTCCTCCGTGCTGGCGTTCGCAAACGGCGTCGATTCGGCGATATACCTACAGGCTATTTCTGTTGCGGCTGTGTTTTTTGGAGCCATGTCCTACATAGGCAACGCCCCGAACTTCATGGTCAAGGCAATCGCCGAAGCCAATGGAGTGGAAACACCCTCGTTCATGGGATACATCTTCCGATATGCCATCCCGATTCTGGTCCCGATTTACGCCATCATCTACATCATATTCTTCAGTGGCTGGGTATTCTAATATGGAAACACCAAACAACACTCCGCTATCCGAGCCCGAAATCGAAACTGCACTTGAGCAGCTTGACGGCTGGCAGTTTGCAGAAAACTCAATCGGAAAGACATTTCAGTTCGGCAACTTTCGAGAGGCGATCAGCTTCATCATGAGGATATCATTCGAAGCCGAAGAGATGAATCATCATCCTGAACTTTCAAATGTTTACTCGCAGGTTCACATTGCTTTAAGCACCCATGATGCTGGCAACCGGGTGACGGCCAAGGACATAGAGCTAGCGCGACGCATCAACGACATTTCCTGGATCTAACACTAAGTATGGACCTTTCACAAGCATATTCTCTAATGTGGGGCGACATGGCGGCGACGCTGTCGCTCGTCATTGTGAGCCTTGCCGGCCTTGCTCTGGTTGTTTTTGATGCCTTCAATAACAGGCACGTGGCCACGCCTTGGATAGCGGGATTGGCTCTTCTGGCTGGATTTATTTTCGAGATCGTGGGGTTGGGCGGCCCTGAAGGCACGGCTTACTCCGACATGCTGCGAACGGGCGGCTCGGCGGCGTTCGTGAACGCACTGGTCCTCGGCAGCGGAGTGCTCACCGTTATTCTGTCCGTTCCCTATCTAAAAAAGATTGGCCACAACATTGGAGAGGTGTACGCACTGATCTTGTTTGCGACGGTAGGCATGCTGGTTCTTGGCGCTGCGAACAATTTGATCGCTGTATTTGTGGGCCTCGAGACCATGTCAATATGTCTTTACATCCTCACCGGATTCGTTCGCTCAGAATCAGGGTCGGCCGAGAGCGCCCTCAAGTACTTTCTCCTCGGAGCCTTCTCAACCGGATTCTTCCTCTACGGCATCGCACTTCTATATGGCGCGACGGGAACGATGGACTTTTCTGCAATGAAAGCCGGGGTCGAAGACGGCGGCGGGGTCATGTTCTGGGGCGGCGTTTCTCTGCTTCTGGTCGGATTCCTGTTTAAGGTCAGCGCGGCTCCATTTCACATGTGGACGCCGGATGCGTATCAGGGTGCACCAACGCCCATTGCTGGATTCATGGCCACGGCTTCCAAAACAGCTGCTTTCGGAGCCTTGATCATCATCCTCTATAAAGCCCTTCCCACCGAACGATGGACGGATGTTCTGGCTGTCTTCGCCGTTATCACCATGGTTGTTGGCAACATCATTGCGCTGTCGCAGCAGAACGTTAAGCGCATGCTGGCCTACTCGTCGATCGCACACGCCGGGTACGTTCTTGTTGGCCTGTCTTCGGGCCTTGTTGAAGGATACTCGGGAGCGTTGTTCTACCTCATGGTGTATGTCATCATGAATATTGGTGCGTTCGGTGTTGTCGCGCTGCTCGAATGGGATGGAAAGGAAGGCAGCGAGCAGACGCTCGATTCACTGGCAGGAGTCGGATTCCGAAAACCGCTGCTCGGCTGGGCGATGGTCGTATTCATGTTCAGCCTGTCTGGTTTTCCGCCGCTGGCCGGATTTCTGGGTAAATGGGCCGTTTTCGCTCCAGCAGTGGACGCTGGACTCGTCTGGCTGGCCATCATTGGGGTCCTCGCCAGCGCGGTCTCAGCGTACTATTATCTCCGCGTGCTGGTGGTCATGTTCATGAAAACAGAGACCGAGGCCTCTTCAAAATTGGCGGACTCATTCACGATTCCGAGAAGCTCTGCCGCCGTAATTGTACTGTGTGTTATCCTGCTGTTCGTCTTCGGGCTCACAACTTCTGTCATTGAACTCACGGACGGATTCTTCCAGTCGGGCTCGGTAGCGACCGTGCTCGGACCTTAGCCGAAACCGACGCACACACTTTGCGCCCCGATGCCTCGAAACCGTGACGTTCGTACATTGACTATTCGCCAACGAGCCGACCCCCTCACAAAGCACTCGCGATCAAGATGCCTCATACACTCCCCGACCTCCCCTTCGCTCATGACGCTCTCGAGCCCATCATCGATGAGCGCACCATGCAGATCCATCATGGCAAGCACCACGCTGGCTACGTAGCAAAACTGAACGCAGCGCTGGAAGGCCACGAAGAGCAGGCCGGTAAATCTGTTGTCGCGCTGCTTAAGGGCATTGACAGTGTACCGGATGCGATCCGGGGTGCGGTTCGAAATAATGGTGGCGGTCATGCCAATCACTCTCTCTTCTGGTCGATTATGTCCCCGTCAGGCGGTGGAGTTCCAGAGGGTGCGCTAGGGTCAGCGATAGACAGCGCATTTGGATCTTTTTCAGAATTTCAAGCCGCTTTCGCGGCTGCGGCCGGAACCCGCTTTGGATCCGGATGGGCCTGGCTGGTCAAGGAAGCTTCGGGCACTGTGAAAGTGTACTCGACGGCAAACCAGGACAGTCCTCACATGAATGGAGATACTCCTCTTCTGGGTCTGGACGTATGGGAGCACGCGTATTACCTGAACTATCAGAACCGTCGCCCAGACTACGTAGCCGCATTCTGGAACATCGTGAACTGGAGCGCGGTGGCGACTAATTTTAATTCTGTCCCATAGCCAGTTCGCCAGATAGACGGCAGGCCTGGAAGAGCCGTCCTAGTTTGTTTTCGCCATGCACCCAACGCTGAGAGGTCTTCCCGAAGACATCCTGATTTGTCAGTTGTCGTATGATGACGAAATCGACGGATCATGGAAGCGATTTCTAACGGATGCTGAAATCGATCGCCGGGCGGGCATGAAGAATGAGGGACGAAAACGCAGCTTTACATTGGGCCGCGTAGCATTGCGCTCTCTGCTGGCCGGGCATCTTGGGATTCAGCCTCGCGACGTCGCCCTTATCGTGGAAGAATCCGGAAGACTGGCGTGCCCGAATTCAGGACTTTATTTGTCGCTGGCTCACTCGGGTGATCAGGCAATTGCTATCGCCGCACCGCGAAATGTCGGCGTCGACATGGAGGTCATCCGCGAAAAGCCGGAAGCGCTACTGAACTACATTCTGGCAGACGGCGAACGGCAGCACATTAAAGAACTGCCCCTCGACGTCACGCATTCGCTGTTCCTGTGCTGGACTCTGAAGGAAGCCGTTCTGAAGGCGAACGGGACGGGCCTACGCAGATCTCCCAAAAAGGTGGAGCTGGAAATTGACCTGGAAGCCGGATCTGCTCTGGCGACGGACCCGGAAGGTCAATCCTGGACCGCACGCTTCACCATTGAAAAAGAATATGT
>Ga0066376_10000743_pt1 | contig 30861 bp, 34 predicted proteins | sample Knorr_S15_td_Bot_FD_77009 | JGI IMG/M metagenome (GOLD analysis project Ga0066376, IMG submission 77009) | Marine microbial communities from Southern Atlantic Ocean transect - Knorr_S15_td_Bottom_ad_5009_LV_A | ecosystem: Environmental > Aquatic > Marine > Oceanic | place: Southern Atlantic... | reverse complement strand
GCGTCGACGCCCGGTCGGATAGGATGGCGGTCATGTCGACGACCTCACCCGACTTGAGCGTAAGCCTCATCGACCTGGAGTCGATCGGCTGCAGCATGTCGATATGCCCGAAGCGTACGCCCGCTAACGCACGACTGCCCCGGTGCGTTGCCGGAAGCAGGTCCGCCCAGCTCGCCTCGCGACCGTTCCACCTCATGTAGCCCGTCAACTCGGTTCCATCCGTCAGAGTGACGTTCCCATAGAGCCGATCCGCGCCCGCAGCAGGGTCCACTATCTCGATCTCGACGACCGGCACGGGGTTTATCGTGGCGAAGTCGGCCTCGAGGGCCGGTTGCGGCCCCATTTGTGCGAGGAGTCCGGTCGCCGCCAACGCTGAGAGCGCAGCCAGCGCAATCGTCGACAGGTTGCTGAGGTCTTCGCTGGCGGTTGGGTGATGCGGCTCATACGGCTCGTGCATGATCGGTCCTCCGGAGGGCGCCTCTACTTCTACATTAGGACCGGAGGTGTGCCTATATCAACTAGTTGTTTTCGCCCGAAACGGGAGCCCATCCTACCCGCATGACCGAGATGACCGACTCCTGGCGTTCCGAGGCCGAGGCTCTCCGGGCCCTGGCTCCCGACCACATCCTCTTCCTGTGTGTTGCCAACTCCGCCCGCAGTCAACTCGCAGAGGGGATCGCGCGCAGTCTGGCCCCACCCGAGGTGCGGATCTCCTCGGCGGGCTCGGTTCCTACCACCGTACGCCCTCAGGCCATCGCGGCGCTGCGCGAGATCGGTATCGATGCGTCTGCTCAAACTTCGACTGGTATCGACGACGTCGAGCGACCGGTGGATGCGGTGGTCACGCTGTGTGCCGAGGAGGTCTGTCCGGTCTGGTTGGAGGACGCCTTTCGGCTCCATTGGAGACTCCCGGACCCAGCCGGTGCCTCGGGTAGTAATGAGGATGTGCTCGACGCCTTCAGAGGTGTGCGGGACGAACTCGTGCGACGCTTGAGTGTGGTGTTCACATAGACACTGTGGCTGGGCGGATGCCTTCTAATAACTTCCCGTTATGACGACCCAGGCAGCTCGGGGTGCGAAGCGGATTCTTTGGGTGGACGACGAAATCCATCTCCTGAAGCCGCATCTGCTCTTTCTCCAGGCGCGCGGCTATCACGTCGACGCGATCTCGAACGGCGACGATGCACTCGAGCTCCTTCGCGAGAACTCGTACGACCTCGTATTGCTCGACGAGCAGATGCCTGGCCGACGCGGTCTCGAGGTGTTGGAGATCATGCGCCGTCACGATCCCCATCAGCGCGTGGTCATGGTCACCAAGTCCGAGGAGGATCGGACTATGACCGAGGCGATCGGTCGGCGGGTCGACGACTATCTGGTCAAGCCGACCAGCCCGCGGCAGGTCCTATCGGTGGTCACGCGCATTCTCGAGGGATCCTCGATTCGCCAGCAGCAGGCGGCTCAAGACTTCGCCGCACGGTTCGGGACACTCTCGATGCACCGGCAGGAGGCCGAGACCCCTGAGGACTACGCCACGATCTTCACCGAGCTGACCGACTGGCACATCCGGCTGGGCCAGGCGGGTGAGGAAGGCCTGCTCGATACGGTCCGCTCTATGATGGTCGACCTGCGTCGTGACTTCGGCACCTGGGTCGTCGAGGAATACCCTCGGTGGATGGAAGACTCCGAGGACCGACCCCGACTCTCGGTCGATCTAGTCCGGGAGTTCTTGGTACCGCGTCTGGGGTCCGAGCCGGTCTACTTCGTCGTGCTGGACTGCATGAGACTGGATCAGTGGCGGGTCATGGCACCGGTCCTCGCCCAGTACTTCGAGATCGAGGAGACCTACCACTACTCGATTCTGCCGACCGCCACGCCCTATGCCCGGAATGCCATCTTCAGCGGCCTCTACCCGGATGATATCGCCAAGGCGCGTCCGGACTGGTGGGACTCGTCGGACAGCGAAGGCAGTCTGAATGCGTTCGAGGACGAGCTGCTCGCCGAGCAGCTCAGGCGCCTTACCGGTCGGGACGTGCCGGTACACTACCAGAAGATCTTCTCCGACCGGCAGGGCGAGCAGGTCCGCTCCCGGGTCAACTCCGCCCTCCGCACGCCAGGTATTGTCATTGCGTTGGTCTTCAACTTCGTGGACCTGATGACGCACGGGCGGTCGGAGTCACCGATCCTGATGGAGGTCGCGCCCGACGAGGCAGCCCTTCGCGACCTGACTCGCGCGTGGTTCGAGCGGTCGACCGCTTTCGCGGTCCTCCGCGAGGCCGCGCTTCAGGGTCACAAGGTCATCCTGACCACAGACCACGGCTCGATTCTATGCCAGCACCCGACCACGGTCTTCGCGCGGCGCGATGTGACGAGCAATCTGAGGTATAAGTTCGGACAGGATCTTCGAGCCGAAGTCTCGACGACTGCGTTCACCACCACCAACGAGAAGCACCTCAGGCTCCCTGCAGGGCGAATGGGAATGACATACCTGGTGGCGCTCGAAGACTACTTCTTCGTGTATCCAACCAAGCTCCGTGAGTATCAGGCCCGTTACCGGAACTCCTTCCTGCACGGTGGCATCAGCCCTGAAGAGATGATCGTCCCGATCGCGAGCCTGACACCGAGGCGATGACCCCGACTCCGCGGCAGGCAGAACACCGCTCGCCCTACCGTCGGCTGCTCCCGTTCCTGGGGCCCCACGGGCCTACGCTCATCCTGGCGCTCGTGGCGACGGCTGGCTTCGCGATTCTCGACGCCTTCGTCTTTGTCCTGCTGATTCCCTTCATGGAAGCGCTGTTCGTCAGCGGTGGGGGCGCGCTTGCCGTGAGCGGGACGTTGATGGGCCGCATGCTGGACGCATCGGTGTACCGATGGGTCGACCTCACCGGGGACCCCCTGGTCGCGATTGGCCGCATCATCGTTCTGATCATCGCGGTGTTCATCATCAAGAACGCCTTCCACTTCGCTCGGACATACCTCGTATCGCGGGCCGAGCAGGGCGTGAATCGGGACTTGAGAAACGAGCTGTACGATCATCTGGTACGGCTCGACCTCTCATTCTTCGGTCGGACGCGAATGGGGCAGATCGTCAGCCGTCTCACCACGGAAGTGGAGCAGATACGGACGCTTGTGACTGCCGAGTCGGCCAAGCTCCTGTCCGCCGCATTCGAGTTCGTGGTCGCCGTCGCGTTCATGCTTGTGATCTCGTGGAAGCTCACGGTAGCCGCCTTCGTCGTAATTCCTCTGGCGATGATCATCTGGGGACCCTTGGTCGGCATCCTGCGTCGGCGCGATCGTGAGGTCCTTCACCTCGCGGGTGAGGTCACGGCTCACGTGCAGGAGACGCTGGCTGGCATTCGACTGGTGAAGTCGTCCACGGCGGAAGATCGCGAGCAGGAGCGGTTTCGTGGTCTCACGGGCGCGTATTTCGAGCGTTTCATGGACGCCGAGTTTACGCGTGCCCTGGCGGCGCCGCTCACCGAGACGCTTGCGGCGGCGGGCACCGTCATCCTTCTGTGGGTCGGTGCCCGCTTCGTGGTGGCAGGAGACCTGACAGGAGCGGAATTCGTGGGCTTTCTGGGCCTGTCCATGAAGCTGTACTCACCCGTGAAGAACGTGGCGAAGTTCCCAGCCATCGCTCAGCCCGGACTCATAGCCGCCGAGCGCATCTTCGAGTTCCTCGATACGCCGGCGGGAATCACGGACAGGGAGGGGGCGCAGCGCCTGTCCGATTTCCGGTCGTCGATCGCTTTCGAGAACGTCTCGTTCTCGTATCGGCCAGGCGAGGCGGTCCTGTCAGAGATCTCGCTGGACATCGCCCGCGGTGACGTCGTGGCGCTCGTCGGCCGGAGCGGCGCAGGCAAGACCACGCTGGTTGACCTCCTGGGTCGGTTCATCGACGTCGATCAGGGACGCATCACCGTGGACGGCCTCGACATCCGGGATGTCCGCATCGCCGACTTGCGGTCCCTGATGGGGGTGGTCTCCCAGGAGACCGTCCTCTTCCACGATACGGTGCGTACGAACATCGCGTACGGGCGGCCGGAGGCGTCTCGCGACGATGTGGTGCGGGCGGCCACGGCGGCTCATGCTCACACCTTCATCCAGGGCCTCGCGCAGGGGTACGAGACGCTCGTCGGCGAGCGTGGTGTGGCGTTGTCCGGTGGTCAACGGCAGCGGATCGCGCTCGCGCGCGCGCTCCTGCGTGATCCGCCGATCCTGATTCTCGACGAGGCGACGAGTTCTCTCGACACCGAGTCGGAGCGGCTGATCCAGGACGCCACCGGGCGCCTCATGGAGGGCCGAACGGTCTTGGTCATCGCTCATCGTCTCTCGACGATCCTGAGCGCCGACCAGATCGTCGTGATGGACCGAGGTCGGATCGTCGAGCGCGGGGATCATGGAACGCTGATGGCCCAGGCAGGGCTCTACCGCCGCCTCTACGAACTCCAGTTCGATGAGCGTGCGGTGGTGGATAGCTTCTAGATGGGGGTCACGTCGGAGCGGGTAACCCGCACAGCGGCGGAAGGCGTCCCCGCCGTACCCCGACCCCTGCTCCACTCCGTCGAGTTGGCTCTTTTCCAGGCACTGACTACTGCGGCCTCAGTGCTTCCTGAGAGACTCGCCCTCGCAGCTGGCGCATCCCTCGGATGGATCGCGGGGTCCGTCCTCCGGATTCGCCGTCGGGCGGTCGAATCCCACCTCGCTTTGGCTTTTCCCCAGCGAGCGGTGACCTGGCGGCGTCGTGTCGCCCGGACGAGCTACGTGCATCTGGGCCGGGAGGCTGTGGCTACGGTTCGCTTCTCTCGCATGGGAGCCAACGAGGTCGTGGCACGTACGGCCATGCCCGACTTCGCAATGTTCGACGAAGCGCTTCGAGCGGGCGCGGGGGTGATCTTGCTCACCGGCCACCTCGGCAATTGGGAGGTCGGTGGGGCAGCGTTCGCCGCGAGAGGCGTTCCGCTGGATGCGGTCGCTAAAGGGATGGCGAACGACTCCGTCCACGCCGGGGTCTCCGAAGTGAGGAGGCGTCTGGGCTTTGGGCTCATCGACATGAACGGTGCTCACCGAGCGGGCATGCGCAGCCTGGGCAAGGGTCGTGTGGTGGCCATGCTCGCCGACCAGAACGCGCACAAGGCCGGGATCTTCATCTCTTTCTTTGGGAAGCTCGCATCGACGGTCGAGGGTCCGGCGCTCCTGGCGCTGCGGACCGGCGCACCCATTTTTCTCGCGATTGCATATCGCTCGCCGCAGGACGGTCCCATGCGATACCGGGTTTCTGTGGAGCGCGTCGACTTCGAGCCCATCGGGGAGCTGGACGCCGACGTGCGCGCCCTGACAGAGGCGCATTGTCAGGCGCTGGAGCGAGCGATCCGCCAGGCGCCAGAACAGTATTTCTGGCAGCACCGCCGCTGGAAGAAGCGCCCTGACGCCGAGCGGCGCAGCGACTGAATCTCACGCCACAGGAACAGCGCCTGACACTCCCTGTATAATGTTCGGGTCGGTGGCGAGCGGTTCCTGCTGGAAACGCGAGCCCCGACCTCGGCGCGTCAGGCTGATTCATCCGACTAAACGGCTCGTGATTTACGTTTGCATTCCGGCACACGATGAGGGCTCCACCATAGGCCTCCTCCTCTGGAAGGTGAGGAAGGTTTTGGGCGAGTTTGGCCGTGACTACCACGTCGTTGTCCACGACGACGGATCGACGGACGGTACGGCAGCGGCCCTCGAGCGCTATCGGCGCACACTGCCGCTCACCGTGCTCCGGTCCGCTGAGCGCATCGGCTACGGCCGCTCCGTGGAGAAGCTCCTTCGCCACGTATCGGAGGTCGCGCCCTACCCCAAGCGTGATTGCGCGGTCGTCTTGCAGGGAGACTTCACCGAGGACCCGCATGATGTCGTCACGCTAGTGAAGGTCATGGAGGGAGGCGCGGACATCGTCGCCGGCGCGATCGAGCAGGATGGCAGGCCGTCGCCGTTTGGGGTCAGGCTGGTGCGACTTTTCTCACGGGCTCTCCTGCGACGCGTCATCGGGCGAGCTCCTGTCTCCGACCCGCTGAATGGGCTGCGGGCGTACCGGATCATCGTCCTTCGTAAGGCGCTCCGTGATCGGCCAGTCGACATGCCGCTTCTCGAGGCCGACGGATGGGCTTCCAACGTGGAGCTTCTCGGGCAGCTCGCGCCACATGCGCGGCGCGTCGATGAGACCCCCTTGGCCATCAGGCACGACTTGCGGCAACGCGAGTCCCGATTTCGGCCGTTCCAGACCTTTATGGGACTCGCACGCCTTTCCGGCGGTGCGCTTTGGTCTACCGCGAATACGGAGGCCGCATGAAGCCTCGGCGTCGGCTGCTGCTCGTCGCAGCGCTGTTGGGACTCGGGGCGTCGCCGTGGGCGGCCACCAACGCGTGGGGCCAGGACGTGATGCCTGACCCGGCCGCCGCGCGCGACAGTCTCACTGCGCTCTATCCGGCTGAGGACATGGCTGCTGCGACGCCCTGGGGCCTCGGGGAACACCTCGTCTACAAGGTCAAGGTAGGCATCTTGAACGCCGGCGAGGGTCACATGACCGTAGAGGCTCTGGACACCGTGCGCGGACATCGCACGTACCGGGCCGTGATGGGGATCAAGGGCGGGCTGCCCGGCCTCCGCGTGAACGATACGTACACAAGTTGGATCGACGTCGAAACGCTCCAGGCCTGGCGCTACATCCGTGACATCGACGAGCCGTTCTACGAGTCGTACCGGGTATATGAGTTTTACCCTGAGCGTCGAACCTGGCACCGTGAGGACAACGACGAGACGGGCACGCTTGCCTCGTCCCTGCCGCTCGATGAGATCTCCTTCATCTACTTCATTCGGCAGCTCCCGCTCGAGGTCGGTAAGACGTACAGCCTGTCACGGTTCTTCAAGGAAGAGGGGAACCCGGTCGTGATCGAGGTCCTCCGCCGTGACCAGCGCGAGACCGAGGGCGTGCGCTACAACACCATCGTGGTGAAGCCAACGATACAGACAAAGGGACTGTTCGCAGGTGGTGGGGCCGAGCTGCATTTCACCGACGACGAGCGCAGGATTTTGGTGTACATGAAGTCGGATCTTCCGGGCTTCCCGGGGTCGCTGACGCTCCACCTCAAGTCGATTGAAGAGGGCGTGCCTCTCAACCCCGAGTCCCGAGCGAACGCGGAGCGGGGGAGAGAGGAGCGGGCGCTGGCGGACACGATCAACCGCCCGTGAGCGAGACGCGGAGGGAGTAGCGCGGTGGCCCGCGACACGAGGGCGCTCCGTCTCAAATTCGTTTGGCTCTTGGTACTGCCCTTCCTTTGGTTCGCCCGGCCGACGCTGTCGCTTCTGGCTTGGGGCGCGCCCCTCGCGGTCCTGGGACTCCTGCTGCGTGCGTGGGCGGCTGGGACAATCGTGAAGGAGCGGGAGCTGACCACGACGGGGCCCTACTCGTACCTGCGGCACCCGCTGTACCTCGGGAGCCTGTTCATCGGCGTCGGGGTCACCGTGGCCGGCGGCCATTGGGCCTGGCCCCTCGTCTTCCTCGTCTTCTTCTCTGCCGCGTACGGTCGGACGATCCGAGCCGAGTCGGTGTTGCTCCTCGAACTCTTCGGCGACGACTACCGCGACTATGCGGCCAACGTCCCCGGGCTCATTCCCCGACTGGCGCCACACAGGGCGGCTGACGTCGCCTCAGGTGGTTTCCGGTTCAGCCGCTACGCGCGGCACAAAGAATGGGAGGCGCTGCTGGGCGGTGCCGCTCTGTTCACGTACCTGACGGCTCGCGCCATGCTCGAGTCTCATTCGTGAAGATCGGGCGTCATTCCCCTAAAACGCCCATTGAGGCATGGACGGCGGTGTCGATGAATTTGCGCACGACGGCCTCGCGGAAAGGCGCGTCGGCCTCCACTACCACATTGCCGTCCAGCACCGCTCCGACCCAACCCTCCGTGTGCCACTGACCGACCCCACCCAGCTCTGGTAGATCGCTCACGTCCGGAGATGGCCAAGGCGTGACATACCAGTACCACCCGTCGTAGCCACCCCCCATGGGAGCCATGCCGATGCCGATGGTCTTGGAGCTGTGCGCGTCCTCCTCGGCCTCGATCGTGACGAGCGTGGCGATGTCGAAATGGTGCGGCCAGCAGCGCACCTCGGAGGCGCTCTCGTCCGGTGCTGCCAGCGCCTCCAGGAGGCCTGCGGCGCTGCGGAACAGCGCCGAGAGAACACGAAGCTCATCGTCGCGACCATCGCTGAACGGCGCTCCGTTTGCGACGGGATGCTCGGGCAATTCGAAGTCGAGGCGACCGAGCTCGGGGAGGCCGCCCATGTAGTGTGCGAGCCCAGTGGCGAGCCATTCGTAGCCCTCCTGCATGGTCACGCCGACCAGTGGGAGCGAACCGAGCGGCTCATCGGTCTGGTCGACCAGCTGAAGGACCAAATCGGCCGGACGCACCGCGACCCGAAACGGATATCCCCCGGCGAACGGCTCGCCAATGAACGCGTGGCGGTTGGCGTCCCACGTCATGGCCCGATGGCTGTCGTCGTCCTTCGGATCGGCGAAGCTCTGCCCGGCCGCCGCGATGAACTGCGTTGCCCAATGAAGCTGGAGGGTCGTGTCGTGCAGGTCGGCGGGCGGGACCGATCCGAGGCGCGTCCAAGCGTCTGTGGCTGACATGTTCGGTCTCGAGTGTTCAGACGAGTTGTGAATCGGAAGCGATGCTGGCCTCCAAGGGACGAGTCGGTGGCCGATGCCATGAATCGGCGGGCGGCTACCCGGTCACGTGACGCTCCACGGCGAGCGACACTTTCTCCAACACGTGGTCCACTGTGATGCGTTTCATGCCGTCGCGATATGCACTCATGATGGGATACTCTTCGCCGGGAAAGTTGGCATACCCGTCCACGATCAAGTCGGGCCCGACCCCATAGGGACCGGAGCGCTTTGGGTTGGTGTGTCCGAAGAGCCCGACCACGGGTGTCCCGAGCGCGCGGCCGATATGCAGGGGGCCGGTGTCGGGACTGATCAGCAGGGCACTGCCTTCGAGAATCCAGGCGAGTCTGCGCAGGTCGTCTCCGAGCTCATCGATGACCGTGGCGGTGGTCGCACCAAGGACCGCGTTGGCGATCGCACGCTCGACTGGAGACGGTCCTCCGACAAGAACCGGAGTCATCCCGTACGTGGACTCCACCTCTTCCAGGACCCGCGCGTAGCCGTCGGCGTCCCAGTTTTTCTCCCGCTTGCTCGTGCTGACCACCACTGCGCAGACCGGTCTCTCCATGGTCCGGAAGAAGGCCGCCTGTCGCTCCCTCTCGGCTTCTGAGAACGTCAGCCTCCACTCGACGGGGGCCTCCTCGACGCCGAGGAAGTGGAGGAACTCGAAGTACTGGTCTTGAACGTGTTGAGGCGCGTGGGCTGGGATACGGCGATTCGTGAAGAGCCACTGGCCGTCGCGGGCACGGGCTGTGTCGAATCCAAGCTTCACGTCGGCCGAGGTCATGGCAGTGATGACCCCGGCCTTGAGGTAGACCTGGAGGCCGATGAGGAGATCGAAGTGTCGCCCCTTCAACGTTCTAGCGATGTCTCGAAATCCGCGTAGGCCTTTGAGCCCACGCCGACGTTCGAAGATGATGAAGTCATCGATGGCTTCGTGGTCACGCACCAACTGATGGGCCACCGGTTGGATCACCCACGTGATACGCGAATCGGGCCAGGCCCGACGGAGTGCATTTGCAACTGGGAGGACGTGGACCGCGTCCCCGATCGCGGAGAGCATGACGATGCAGATCTCGCGGGGGGGCGGACCTTGCCATCCAGTTCCCGCCGCCGAGCCGATCACGCGACGTCCTCGAGGCCTGCGCGGAGCGCCTCCCAGGCCGATTCTGTGAGCGGTCGCCCGCTTCGCCCACCGAGCTTGACCAGTGAGCGCTGGAGTCGGCGCCGCATCGCGCGGCTGATCGGGGTGTTCTGCGCCGCGACCGTGCACCGATCCAAGTCGATGACGTGGGCCTCCTCGTTACCTCCGGGGCCGGCGATGAGGATGTTCGTCGCGTTGAGGTCGGCATGCTGCACCAGCTCGGTCTCCATCCGGCGGACCAGACGTCCGGCGAGGAGGAGTGCGCGCTCGCGGTCGGCCGCCGAGCCTCGCTCCCCAAAGATCACGGAAGCGAGGTCGACGCTGTGAGGGACGAGTTCGGTCACGATGTCGGCGCGGTAGAATGCGCCGTTCGCGTAGGTCGCGCCCGCGACCACGACGGGCGTCGCGATGCCGCGCACACGGGCCTCCGTGCTCGCACTGAGCTCGATCCAGGGACGGGGGCGCGGGGACGCCAGGTATCGATCGCCGAGGTAGGCGGCGATCGCGCCGCCCCGGTGATAGTGACGGGCCACCCAACGTCGCTCGGGCATCGACACGCCAGCCGGCGTGAACGCGAACGTGGCCCCTCGGCCTGCAAACGCTTGTACGTCACCCGACCCCTCGGCGGACTCGTGGAGGGTCATGGAGGTCAGGACGTCGCGAACCCAACCCAGAGCGGGGTCCGACGCGAACGCGAGCGCGGTTCCCGACTCGACGGAGTGATAGCCGTCAGGCAGTGTCACCGTCGGGATGTGCCATCAGGTAAATGCCGGGGCCCGGCAACTCATCGCCCTTCACCCTGACCCGGAAGTTGTACTGCCCAGGGTGTGGGAAGACCACGTCCTCCATCGGCATGATCAGCTGGCTGCGGGCCGGCGGGTGCCCCTCGGGCGACGATTGGACCTCAGTCTCACCTTCGACTGTGAGCGAGATGTTGCCCTCATCGTCTTCCAGGTCTGCCTTGAACAGGAACCGGCCGTGGTCGCTGCGGTCCCACTCCAGCACCAGTACCAGGACCAATCGATCCTGTTTTGCAGGAAATCCGGGAGCGGACAGATCGTGGTAGACGCCGTGGATGTCGACCTTCCCGTCCGGGCTCGGTCGTGCATCGTCGCAGATGGCGGAGAAGCGCAGCGTACAGCTCATCTATGCGTGTGGTTGCGGTCAGTCTTCGTCGGGGGCGACACCCCAGCCACCCCCGCCCGGCGATCGAATACTGATGATGTCGCCGGCTTCGACGGAGAAGGTAGCCTTGGAAGGGAGCTGCTCCTCCACCCCGTTCCGAATCAGCACGTTCTCACCCGGCGCGCCGTCCCCTCCGCCCTGAGCTCCGGACGGACCAACCGCTCGGCGCTCACACAGTAGCGCCACCCTCGCGGGTCCCAGGAGCATGAGATCTCGACGAAGGCCGTCCCCGCCACGGTGAAGGCCCTCTCCGCCCGAGCCGCGCCTGATTCCGTACTGCGTGACCCTGTACGGGTAGGCGTGCTCGAGCGCCTCGATGGGCGTGTTGAGCGAGTTCGACATGTGACAGTGGACACCCGATAACCCCGGCCCTGTTGGGCCGGCGCCCATTCCCCCTCCGACTGTCTCATAGTACGCGAAGACGGCCCCCGTCCGCGGGTCGATGCCGCCCACCGTTGTGTTGTTCATCGTGCCCTGTGACTGGGCCGGCATATAGTCTGGGAGCGCCAAGCCAAAGCAGCTTATCAGCACGTCGGTGATGCGCTGGCTCGTCTCGACATTGCCTGCAGCCACCGACGCGGGGGGGAGCGCGTTCACGAGCGACCCCTCGGGAAGGACAAGCTCGACCGCTGACATCGAGCCGCCGCCCGCGGGCAGCGGCTCGCCGAGGAGCGCCTCGACGACACAGCGCACCACATAGCGGGTTGCAGAGGACGTGATCGCGGCGACTGCGTTCACGCCCCCCGGGACCTGGGGTGAGGTCCCCTCGAAGTCGATCGTCAGTCGCGACCCGGCCACAGTGAGCGCAGCTCGGATGGGCACGGGACCCGATCCGAAGCCATCGTCCTCGATCCAGTCTTCGGCTTCGTAGCGGCCGTCGGGAACCAGCTCGAGTCCGGCCTCGACCAATCGGTCAGCGTACTCGATGAGCGCGTCCATCGCCCAGAGCGTCTTGTCGACCCCGCGGCGCTTCGTGATCTCGAGCAGTCGTGTGGAGCCCGTATGGAGCGCCGCAATCTGCGCGTCGAGGTCCCCGGCCCGCTCGACTGGCGTCCGGACATTGGCCATCAACGTGTTCCACAGCCCCTCGTTCAGCGTGCCGGCCGCGTATAGCCGCACCGGCGGTATCCTGATGCCTTCCTCGAAGATCTCACGGGCCAACGGCATCGAGCCGGGCGTGGACCCACCCACGTCACTGTGGTGTGCGCGAGACGCCACGTACCCGATGAGTCTGGTCCCGCCCTCGTACACGGCGGATATGAGGGTGATATCGGGTAGGTGCGTACCGCCCCGGAACGGATCGTTCAGACATACGATGTCACCGGGGGCCAGCGTCCCGAGCTCGTCGAGCGCCGCCTCGACACTCATTGGCATCGCGCCGAGGTGGACCGGCATGTGATCTCCGAGCGACACTGCGGTTCCGGCCGGGTTGAAGAGCGCGCACGAGTAGTCGCGTCGCTCCTTTATGTTCGGGGAGAACGCCGCGCGCTTCAGCGCCGCGCCCATCTCCTCCGCGAGCGCCGTGAACAGGTGGCGGAAGATCTCGAGCGTTACGGCGTCGGGGGTGCGCATTCCGCTCATGCGTCAGACCGGTGCGCTCCGGTACCCGGCCGGGGCGCCGCCTCGCCACCATCGGTGCTTGATAACCATCTCTTGCAGACCACTAGAAGGCTCTCGAAGGCTCAGTTACGTTATACGGCTGAAGCATAATCGTAGCGGAATTATAGATCACGGATGGCGTGCAGTATGCGCGTGTACCGAATCCATAAGCGGAGGCAGACTTGGGCAAAGAGAAACTCCTCGAGCGAGCACGTGACGAGTTATTCAGTCACATCAATCGATGTGGCGTCTTGCAGGCAGCGGCTGATGACCAGCGCCACTGGATGGACGAGACTATCGATTACATCGGTGAGCGCTATCCTGATTTGAGCGATGCCGATCTTACTGGCCTTCACGCGATCGGCATTCGCTTTTGCCAGCCGGCCATCAAACACGGCGCCGAGAGCACCGCGAAAAAGCTGGACGACGTTAGCGTGGCATAACGCCGAGGATCCTAAGCCTTAGCGCGAGGAGGAGCGGGGAGCCGAATAGGGCTTCCCGCCCCTTTTTTTTTCCTGTCGAAACACCTCAGAAATCGACGGAAACCGGGTGGCGACGATGCGGGTTCCCGCATATACTTGCCGCCGATTTATGCGGGGTTTCGGCGGAGGCAGAATGAGCACGAGACGCGATTTCATCCGTACGTCCGCAGGGCTCGGTGAGCGCGCGTGATTTGTCGCGGGCACTCTTCACATATTGCGGTGATGCAAAGGGGGGAGCGCATTGACTGATGCGCTGCGGCTGGACAACGAGAAGCAGCTCTTGAAGCTGTACTACGCTGGGCAGCGAATGGAGTCGCCCAACGGCGGCTTCCTCATGCTGCTCGGCATCCGCCCAGGGGAGAGCGGGGAGGCGGTCGGAATGTTCGAGTGCAGCGCCTCGTCGCTGCGCTACGAGATCGTGATTCCGAAAGGAACCCGCACCGAACGCAAAAGGGTTCGGGATGAACTGGATGCGGGGGACGATCCCGATTGCCCGCGGCACGGTCCGGGTTTTCGCCTTGCGAGGGCCGGGAAGAGCTTCGTCTGCAAAGATTGCGGGATCTCGTACGCCCGCGGCTGAGTCCTGTCCCAGGCGCGGAATAGGGGCGAAGTCGCCCCGATTCTAGGGTGGTTCGCCCCAAGAGCCCGCGTTAAATTCGACTCTACCGCTCTCATACCGGTCGACGTCGGAGTCGGCGAGGAGTTTCCCGTATGCCCGAACCGTTCCTCAGTTCAGAGGAATACGACGAGCAGGCGCACAAGCTGTACAACGACGGTGACTACGACGGGGCCCTCGAGATGCTCAAAGAGGGCCTCTCGCTATATCCCAATGCGGTGGAGCTCTACGTTGGCCTGGGCTATGCCCGGTTGGCGAGGGAGGAGTACGCTTGGGCTCGGAAGGCCTTCGAGCAGGCTGCGGTACTGGACTCGTCCCACGAGGACGCCTTGGTGGGCTTGGGAGAGACCCTTCTCCGCTTCGGCGAGCAGGAGCGCGCGCTAAAGCTCTTCGAGCGTGTGGCCGGCATGGGCTACGACGATGACATCGATCTGATGCTCACCATGGGGCGCGCGCTGTATCGCGAGGCGCTGTACGCGGAGTGCCGTGACGTGTTCGCGAAAGCCGCTGCGGCACGTCCCGACAGCGCGGACGCGGCCGCGTCTCTCGGGTACGCGCTCCATAGGTTGGGGGACGACGTCGGCGCGGGGCGGCAGATTCGCCGCTCACTGCGGCTGGACCCCGACCTGCATGAAGCGAGGATCTATCTGGCCCACCTCCTCTATGACCGTGGGGACTGGGAGGGGGCGCTCCGCGAATTCGAGCGCGTGCCTCCGCTGGAGCACTGGGATGCGTTGGCGGTTTGGCGGCTCATGGAGCTCAAGCGGGCCTTGTGGCACCTCGACGCAGGTGACCCACGCCTTGCTCCATGGGAGCATCGCCTGAGTGAGCTCGAGGACATGGACGACCCCATCGACCGACTTCTTGCCGAGGTCGAGTCACAGATGAGGGGTGCGGAACCCGGGGCATACCTGGACCCGAGTCAGCTCGAGCTATTCGAGCGAAGTCAGGCAACGGCAGATGATACCGTGCATGTCATACGGCTGGGCGACGGTCATCAGATGCGAGGGACATGGTTCGAGATCGTTCGGCAGATGAGGGATCACGCCGGCTTCTCGCACGAGACCGTCGCCCACTACATGCGCCGCCTTGCCGAGCGTTGGCACGAGCAGAGCGGCGTTGAGATATCGTTCACAGATCCGGAAGCATTCCTGAAAGCGGCGGCGGAGGCAGGGCTCATCCGCCTCGAGGTGGAAAAATGACCGACACGCAGGGTGTCCTCGCCACGTTCCATGCAGCGCTGGTGGACGAGATTCGAGCACAGCAGCCTGAGTATATGACCAGCCCGTTCACCGTCGCGGAGATCTACCAGAACCTCGTCCCCTACGCGACCCACCGGGACCGCGTCGGCGTCGAGATGAATGGAGACTACGAGGACGCGCTCCTACGCCTGTTGGCCGGCGAGGGCGGGTACCTCATGCTCGAGTCGGAGCCGGCACTGCGCAATCTGCGGGAGGAATTGGAGTCATCCAATCCGAATACTGGACTGTATCGTGAATTCGCCGCGGTCGATGTGCGGCTCAACCCGGCGTTCATCGACGTCGAGGGCCATGCTGTGCCGCACGAGAACGACGGTGCCTCCAATGCGTTCGTTCAAGCGGAGACCGTCTCGATGTCCGATCTCGCTCCGCCAGATTTCGGCAACGCGGACACCGATGAGGAGATGCCCGTGGATGAGCCTGAAGTAGGAGTGAAAGCAGGCGCTCCGGGTTCTGAAGCTTCCTCCGCCTGTCGGTGGTGCCGAGCCGAGTTGCCTGAGCGTGACAACCTCAATTTTTGCCCGTTCTGCGGGACCGACGTGAACCTCACGCCGTGCCCGGGGTGCAGCGAGGAGCTCGATCCGGCCTGGAGGTTCTGCGTCGCGTGCGGGACTGAGGTCAATGTTTGAGTAGACGGGTTCTGGCCGTTCGGGCGCTGCTGATGTGCTTGATCACCGCCGTCACGGCGGGGTCCTGCGCCGTTGACTCGGAGTTGCGTCCCGACGAGGTCTTGCAGGCCGAGCTGGGACTGACCGACCGCGACCGAGTGCATCGCGTGACGATTCTGGGCGGTGCACGAGAGGTCGCGACGCCCGCCGAGACTACGATCGCGCCAGGCGCCTACGTGGAGTTCGTCACCAGCGATTGGCTGGTCCACGAGGTCCGCTTCGAGCTCGACAGCCTCGACGTCGACGCTCGCGCCTTCCTCGAGAGTACGGATCAGGTTGCGTCACCCCCCATGCTCCGTCTCGATAGCCGCTATGTGCTGGATTTCGAAGACGGGCCGCCCGGGCGATATCCCTACATTTTGGAAGGAAACGGAGCCCCCGGGCGCGGGGTGGTGGTCGTCAAGATCACGCCTTAAGCTGGACCGTTGTGCCATCTCCTGCCTGATTGGTCGGCAGACCCCAACCCCCATTTCACCCAACCACGCACCCTGATATGCCCCGAATTGCTGTCATTCCTGGCGATGGAATCGGTGTGGAGGTCACGCGCGAGGCGGTCCGGGTGCTCGAGAGCCTCAACGAGGCCGAGACCCTCGGGTACGAACTCGTAGAGTGGGACTTGGGTGCGGAGCGCTACCTCAGAGACGGTGTCGCCATCACCGACGACGAGTTCCGATCGCTCTCGGAGGATCACGATGCGGTATTCCTAGGGGCACTCGGTGACCCCCGCGTGCCCGGGATGGAGCACATCAAAGCGATCCTGCTGGGGCTCCGCTTCAAGCTGGACCTCTATGTGAACTACCGGCCGTGCGTCCTCCCCTCACCAGAACTCTCACCGCTCGCTTCGGTCTCCGGGCCGTTCCGCTTGGACACGTTCCGGGAGAACACGGAGGGGCTGTACGCCGGCCTCGGCGGAAGCTTCAAGACCGGCACGCCCGACGAGATCGCCATCGAGGAAGATTTGCATACTCGGAAGGGAGTGGAGCGCATCATTCGAGCGGCCTTCGAATACGCCGAGTCGAGGGGGCGGAGCCGTATCACGCTGGTCGACAAAGCCAACGTTCAGCGATTCGTGGGTGACCTGTGGCGGAGGGTTTACGCAGAGGTTGGGCGAGCCTATCCCGACATCGAACAGGACGCTATGTATGTCGATGCGATGGCCATGGATCTCGTTCGGCGGCCTGAGCGGTATGAGGTGATCGTCACGTCGAACCTGTTCGGCGACATCATCAGCGATCTGGCCGCGGAGGTGACTGGGGGGCTGGGCCTTGCCCCTTCGGCCAACATCCATCCCGGACGGTTTGCGCTCTTCGAGCCGGTCCACGGCTCAGCACCGGACATTGCAGGGAGGGGCGTGGCGAACCCTATTGGGGCCATTCGTTGCGTTTCTATGATGCTGGAGTACTTCGGCAAGGCCGAGGTAGGTGAGCGCGTCGAGACGGCAGTCCTCGCTTCGATTGAACAAGGCGTGACCACTCCCGATTTGGGAGGGGATTCGAGCACCGAAGACGTCGGCAAGTGGATCACGGCGCGGGTCGCGGAGCCGAGCAGCTAACAAAACAGGACGGAATCCGGATGGCGGAACGACGCACGATCGGTCAGATCCTGATGAGCCTGGGGCGGATCTCGGAGGAGGAGGTCGCGCAGGCTCTAGAGTATCAGCGGGACCAGGGAGGGTATTTCGGAGAGGCCCTGCTGGCTTGCCGGATCGTATCCGCTGAGGAGCTCGAGTGGGGGCTCGCTTCGCAGTTCGACCTCCCTTATGTGTTCCCCGACGCCGATTCGATCGACCCTGAGGCGGCAGCGCTCGTAACGCCCGAGTGGGCTCTGGCGAACTTGACGCTACCGATCATGAAGGCTGGGAACATACTTACCGTAATCGTCGAATCGCCTCTGAAGACCACCGCTGTCGATGAGCTACATGCCCGTACCGACTTGAATATCGAACTCGCGCTAGCGGCGCCCTCGAAAATCTGAGAACTCGTGCGAGAGGTGTATGCGCGCGGCAGCGCGGTGGAAGAGGCTCAGCGACCATCATCGATTTCCTTGCCTGCCGCGATCGGCCTCGCTCTCGAGTCCCACTCCGGCCGGTTCGGCATCTCGACCCGCGGGCACCGTTCCTGGATGTGGTGGGACGACCAGGGATCGATTCGGCGGCGGCCACTGGAGGGAGTGTGGGAAGCGGAACTCGAGCAGCTTGTCGCCCCGTCTCCGGCGGAGAAGGTGGCGGGCGAGACAAGGGTGATGTGGGAGGCCGAGTTGAGCCCGAGTCGCTCAAGGGCGTCGTGGCGCAGGTGCTGCTGAAGACCAAAGATGGGAAGGGCCGTCGCGCCGCGATGGAGATCATGGTAGGGACCCCGGCCATTGCGAACCTCGTTCGCGAGAACAAGATCCATCAGATCCCGTCGATCATTCAGACGGGTAAGAAGGATGGGATGCAGCTCCTCGACCAGCACATCCTGGAGTATTTGATGTCTGGGGTGATAACGGCGGAGGAGGCTTATATGAAGTGCAATAATAAGCAGGCTTTTAGGCAGTATCTCGACCAGGAGCCGGACGAGACGTTTGCCTAGGTGGGCGCGTCTTCAGACGCGGCGGTGAAGGCGTTATCTCGGCGGGGTACCCGCGCCGAAGGCGTGGGTCGCGTCGTTGGGCTCCGCTTCGGGACACTGCGGCGTACAACAAGTACGCCTCGGTCTCCGGTGCTCGCCCGCCTACCCCAGCACTCGAGCTAACGCCTTCTTGTGGGGGGATCTGGCCGGTTCTTGCATCGCGCCCGTTCGCGCGCGGCGCTGCGCGCGCGCTTTGTTCGCGGCGGCGGCCGGTTCTCTCCTTTTTGGTTGAGGGGGCTTCATGATTCCTACTCGATCTTCTGATCTCCCTGGGTTGGTGGAGGAAGTGGAGCGGCAAACTTCAGAAGTTCGTTCGATCTTTGAGGGGCTGTCGGCGGACACCTTGGGTTGGCGGCCTAGTCCACAGAAGTGGTCGGTGGTGGGGCACATGGTGTATTTGGGGATCGTGAACGGGCACTACGTGGGGGCGATGAGGGAGTGTGCTGCGAGGGCTCGCGCACGCTCGGAGCTGTCGGATGGGCCGTACAAGCATCCCTGGTTCGGGCGCTGGTTTGCAGGGCGGATGGAGCCTCTGCCGAAGCGGCGGATCGGAACGTTCAAGAAGCTGATTCCGGACCCGGCTGCGGATGCGGGTGACGCCTTGGCGGACTTCGAGCGGCTTCAGGGTGAGCTCGCCGAGCTGCTTCAGTCGGCGTCGGGCATCGACCTGGGGCGGGCTCGCTTCTCCTCGCCGTATGCGCGAATTATGCGCTTCTCTCTCGGCGCTGGGTTCGGACTGGTTTTGGCTCACAACCGCCGTCACATCTGGCTGACGCGTGAGGTGATGGACCGGGAGGGGTTTCCGGGCAGCTAACGCCTGATCCGCGTTCGAATCAGCCGGCGTCCTAGAGGGCGCCTAGGCGTCTGGGCTCGACGGACCAAAACTGGTGAACCGGTGACCACTCCGGGGGTAGCCTTGTGTCCGCGATCTTATCTTTCGCTTCACCATTCTCCACAGGGGCTTAATGGCAACGCAGGGTCACGCGCGCGACGTCGTCGTGCTCTCGGGAAAGCGCACCGGTTTCGGCACCTTCGGCGGATCGCTCAAGGGCTTCTCCGCCACCGATCTCGGGGTCTTCAGCAGTACGGCGGCCATCGAAGCCGCGGGCATATCTCCGGACCAGGTGGACCACACGTTTTTCGGGAATGCGCTGCAGACGTCGGCTGACGCCATCTATTTGGCTCGTCACGTCGCGCTTCGTGCAGGCATCCCCCAGGAGGCACCTGCGCTCACCGTGAACCGCCTGTGCGGCTCGGGCTTCGAGGCCATCGTTCAGGGCGCCAAGGAGATCGTCTTGGGTGAGGCGGACGTCTGTCTCACGGGCGGTGCCGAGTCGATGAGCCAGGCCCCCCACGTCGTGCGGGGCGCTCGCTGGGGAAGCCTGCGTCTCGGACCGGCCGGCAATCAGTTCGAGGACCTACTGTGGGAGGCGCTTACAGACACGAACTGCGATCTGACCATGGCTCAGACCGCCGAGGAACTCGCAGACCGCTACTCGGTCACGAGGGAGGAGGTCGACGAGGTCGCATACCAGTCACAACAGCGGGCGAAGGCTGCATGGGATGGCGGTCGCTTCGACGCCGAGATCACCCCCATCGTCATCAAGTCTCGGAAGGGCGACACCACCTACGCCGCCGACGAACACATGCGGCCCGATGCGACGCTCGAGGCACTCGGTGCCCTGCGACCCTACTTCAAGAAAGACGGTCTGGTCACCGCCGGGAACGCGAGCGGGATCGGTGACGGCGCAGCGAGCGCCATCGTCGCGAGCGCTGAATGGGCGGAGGCGAACGGCATACAGCCCATAGGACGCATCGTATCGTGGGGCTTCGTGGGCGTGGAGCCTCAGGTGATGGGCATCGGCCCTGCACCGGCCGCCAGGCTCGCGCTGGAAAAGGCCGGCCTGTCCCTAGAGGACATGGATCTGGTCGAGGTCAACGAAGCCTTCGCAGCCCAATACAAGTCGGTCGAGAAAGAGCTGGGCCTGGACCCGGGAAAGACGAACGTCAACGGTGGCGCGATCGCGCTCACACATCCGCTCGCGGCTTCAGGCGCCCGGATCACGATCCACTTGCTCCACGAACTCCGGCGCCGAGGCGGCAAGTTCGGTCTCGGCTCGGCCTGCATCGGCGGAGGCCAAGGTGGGGCGGTGGTCGTCGAGGCCCTCTAGACCACTAATCCGGCATGAGTGACCTGCAGCCCAAGGGCCTGACCCGCACCGAGTTCGATGCGGTGATCCGCCGCGCGGCGGAGCTGTCGGGGTCCGAGGGTAGCGGAGATACTGCCCTCACCGAGGACGAGCTCTTCAGGATCGCAGGTGAGGTTGGCCTGAGCGATGCCCACATAAGGCGCGCGCTCGCCGAGGTACGGTCGGGGTCCGATGACCCGAGCGTGATCAACAGGGTCTTCGGCGGGGCATCGGTCCACGCCTATCGAGTGGTCCCGGGATCTCCGCAAGAGGTGTCGGCCAAGCTCGACGACTTCTTGGTGGGCACGCAGCTTCTCCAGTCGGTTCGAAAGGGACCCGGCATTCTCCAGTACCGGCCATCGGTCGATTGGGCGTCGCAGATAGCCAGAGCCGCGAGCTTCCATTCAAGGAAGTATTACGTAGCGTCCGCGAAGTCGGTCGAGATCCGTCTCGACGAAGGCGCGGCCGGGGAGACCCGAATTGAGATCGTGGTCGATCCGGGCACTCGAGGCGACAGTGTGGGTGGCGCGGTTTTCGGGGGTGGTCTTGCCGGGGCGGGTGTGGGCAGCCTCTCAGGGTGGGCCTTGTCGGCGGTCACACCGATTGGTCTCGCGATCGGCCTGGGGGTGGTGGCCGGGGCCGGGGTCATGGCTGGCATCGCCTATCTGAGTGGCTCGGCCCACAAGAAGAAGCTGGAAGAGGTACGGACCGAGGTCGAGGGGGTTCTCGACACGTTGGAGTTGGGGGAGTCGCTACAGCCGCCGCCCTCCTCTTGGAGGCGCTGGGTGAAGCGTAACTTCCATGGCGTTGCGAAGGACTTGATGGCTAGGGACGAAGAACTCGACACCTAAACGACAACGAAAAACGGAGGAAGAAGTTGGACATCAGCAAGGTCGGTGTGATCGGATGCGGTCTCATGGGAAGCGGTATTGCCGAGGTAGCCGCCAAGAGCGGCTTCGATGTGACCGTACGCGAAATCAACGAAGAGCTCTTGGAGAAAGGGGAGGCGCGGATAAGTCGCTCCATGGACAAGGCGGTCGAGAAGGATAAGCTCAGCGCCGAGGATCGTGACGCCGCATCGGCGCGTCTCTCGTTCACGACCGAAGTGTCCGATCTGGCAGGTTGCGACCTCGTCATCGAAGCGATCGTCGAGAACCTGGAAGCGAAGAACGAGCTGTTCGTGCAGCTCGACGGCCTGTGCGGGGAAGGGACGATCTTCGCATCGAATACGAGCTCGCTGACCATTACGGACATGGCAGCGGCCACCGAGCGTGCGGACCGTTTCGTCGGCCTGCACTTCTTCAATCCTGTCCCGGTGATGAAGCTGGTCGAGGTCGTGCGGACGATTGCGACCAGTCCCGAGACCTTCGACCGCGCGTTCGCGTTCGCGAAGGCGTTGGGCAAGGTCCCGATCGCTGCGAAGGACAACTCCGGCTTCGTCGTGAACCTCCTTCTCGTGCCCTATATGCTGGACGCGATCCGGCAGCTCGAGCGGGGCGTGGCCACCATCGAAGACATCGATACGGCCATGGTCCTGGGACTCGGCCATCCGATGGGACCCTTCGTGCTGTGTGACTTCGTCGGCATCGATACGCTGTACAAGATCAGCGAGATCATGTTCGATGAGTACCATGAAGAGCGTTATGCGCCGCCGCCTCTGCTCAAGCGCATCGTGGCGATGGGAAGGTTCGGTCGAAAGTCGGGGAAGGGGTTCTACGACTGGTCTGGCGATGCTCCGGTCCCGCTGCCGCTATAGGCTGTAGGGCAGGTGGCTCCTCGACACTGGCGTGCGGTACAGTATTCAATGTGGTAGCACTTCAATTGGGGCGAGGACTTGGACTCCCGGGGGACGACGAGTATGATCGTCGCGTACGTCTCAGATCCGTATCTTAGGACCGTGGTAGCGCGCGCAGCGCATCCGGAAGAGGACGTAATCCTCGATCCGCAGCTCATTCCGAGCGCGGTCGAGTGGGGCTTCCCCAGGCTCGTGGTGTACTCGGACGCCGCCGGTGGTCCAGCTCATCGGTCTTCGCCCCGAGACCCCGACCTTCGCGCTCGAGCGATCCTTGCTGAGTCGGTGGGAGTCCGAGCGTCAAGCGGAGGCACGTCACGAGCCCCGCCTCGACTACCTGACGAGGCGGCTTCGCGCGTTGATCGACAAGCAGGCTCACGAGGCCAACTGGGTAGACAGGGCGCTTGCGGATCTGAGCCGTGCAGCGGGTGCGCCATTGCCGGCGACTCTGCGCTCGTTCGGACGCAGAATCTTGGAGTTCCCGACGCACTACACCGACCTCCATTCCATGGCTGAGGTCTGCGGCACGAGTCGCGGTGCGCTCAAGGTGAGGTTCCGCCGTCGTGGACTCGAGTCACCGTACACGTACCCTCAGATGCTCGCGGTAGCGTACATGCTCTCAGACCGGTCCGTGACGGTGGCGGCGTCAGCCCATCGGTTGGGCTTCACGTCCGACGGAAACCTCTGTCGAACTATGATGTCGCTGACGGGACTTACTCCCACAGAAGTGCGGACCGTGCGGGGATGGAACCGGCTCCTGATCAACTTCGCCTGGAACTATCTCACGGCACCGGCGCTCGCCACGTGGGACGGCTTCGACGAGCTGTTCGAGCACGAGGTGGCGTAGGACGATTTCGGCCCGATCAAAAAAAACGGCCCTTCCCCGGAGAGAAGAGCCGTCGATCTTGTGACGTTCTTATCTAGCCCCTGTTACGTCGCTGACGGCGACGCTCCCGACGGATCGCGGCCTCGCGCTTACGTTTGCGCTGTGCGCTCGGCTTCTCGTAGTACCGGCGCTTGCGCAACTCAGAATAGAGTCCGGATCGCTGCACCTTTCGCTTGAACCGGCGTAGCGCTCGGTCGAGGCTCTCGTTGTCTTGGATGACTACTTCCAAGAGGATCACACTCCTTCGGTATGGAACTGCTGGAAACGAAGCCCAAAAAGCTAAACGGGGACGCCGAACCGGGCAACGGCGTTCGGCCCCGGGGAATAACGCGGCGTCCCCTGCTTGTGCAGAGGTCCCCTAGGGTAGTCGTCCCTCGCGATGAAGGGTGTGCGTGTATAGCCGATACGCTTCGGGGTGGGCCAAGAAGTCCCTCGCCCAGGTGTCGAAGTCGGGGAGCGGCAGCATCCGCTCGATGTAATCCACGACCATCATCGCGAACTGCACTCGATCCTTGGACCGAAAGTCGATCGCCTCTCCGGACAGGATATCGTCGACCGTGCTCTCGAAGTCGACGGGATCGATGAGGCAAATAAAGTGAGACACTTGATCGAGGCGGTACGAGGCGTAAAGCGATCGGAGGCGATCCATCTCCTCGGGCGTCGGCGGGGCTGCGCCATTCGTGGCCCAATCTCCGGCGATCTCCTGGGCGTTCTCCTTGAGCAGCATCCGGAATCGGCCGCGAAGCTTGGGCCTCCCTGCGCCTTCCTTCCGGCGTGCATGTAGCGCCGAATCAAGGAGGCCGGTCAGCAAGGGTCTCCCGAGGCCACGCGCTTTGTCGTGAATCTCCGCCTCCGAGTCCTCGATGAAGATGTCGGCGGTGCGCACCGCATCTTCGTCCGCCTCACCGTGCCCGGGCCTGAACGAGAAGTACCCGTACCATGACCCATCGGGTGCGGCGAACGTGACCAGAAAGCATGCCCATGACTCACCTTCCTTCTCGATGAACGCGACCGATCGTCTACGTTCGCTGAGTGTCGTCATGGAGGGGGGGCAGGAGTTGCGCGAAGGCGCGCCGGATCAGCCGGCCTGAAAGTGACGTTCACCGCCGAAAGATGACCGGGACCGTTGTGGAGAGCAAGACATTTGTGGCGCGGTTCAAGGGCTCCTAGAGGTTTTTCTTGCGGTGGGCGTAAACAGATTGTTATCGTTTACGCCCGACCCATTTGGATAATTTGAGAAAAGTGTTGTGATCATTGGGCTCAGGCTCAGTGAAGACGTCCCCGAACCCGGCCGGTGGCCGGGTTTCTTTTCCGGAAAAGCCACGTGAACGTTCCGACCGAATCGACGACCCACGTACAGGCCCGTCCCGAGGCGATGGGGGACGTGCCAGGGATCTGTGAGCTTCCGCTTACGAGAGCCGTCGTCCAGTACAGGGCTGTCCATGAGATGGACACACCCGGAGGCCGGATCGAAGACATCGGCCTCGCGCTCGTCGTCGAGGGTCGGTACGCGGCCTCGTGCGAGGCGATCGACCTGGGCAGCGGCCGGGTGAAGGTGCTCGACCTCAGCACGGAACTGGTCGTGCTGGACTGGGTCTACGAGCCGACCCTCGAGCACATCGCCGGGCTCATCACCGCGACGGCGTCGAGCCAGCAGGAGGATCCGCTACGGCAATACTCGGCCCGACTCGGACTGACGATCCTCGAGCGGCTCGGGTTCGGACCACTCACCAGGCCCACGTTCCTCCGCATCGGGTACCGCGACCTCTGTCGCGACTTCGATCTGCACGAGGGCACCTCGATCCGGTTCGTCCTCGGGCCCGGTCGGCTGACGCGAGCGTATCTGGACTACGACGCCTGCGCTTTGGTCTTCAAGACTGCGTTCCGAGAGCCCGACGCCCAGCTGGAGCACTCTCTTGCCGCCGCGTTTCCCTCGGCTGAACTGAGAAGGTTCGAGACGACGTCTGATGCGGACGCTATCGACTACCAGGTGCGCTTCCCGTTGCCGACCACATTCTCCGAGGCTCGTACGAGCCTCGCCGCGATGCGTCTTGGCTTGGCTTCGTTGATGGCTCGCTTCGAGCCGCTTCGATACGAGTCCGTCGGCCACCTCATGGAGACGTTCGGGGAACGTGAGACGTTGGCCGGACTGTCGGTTCACGAGCCGCTTTCGTCGCCCGTCACAGTCAGCTCTCCAAACCCCTCGACACACACGGTTCACTAGATCGGTCGTGCTCGGGGTGCTGCGGCCGCGCGGTAGTCACCGATGATCGCGAATGGGCTCACGCCCTCCAATCCGATTCCACGCCCGAGAGGCGAGGAGTTGCGGGTCCGCTACGCGGCTTACCGACGAAGACACGCCACACGACTCGTGCACCTTCTGCCCAAGGAGGCGATCCGTCCTCTGTACCGGCGGGCTTCAGGCGAGGGCGACCGCGACCCTGGGAGTGATCCGCTCCAGCTGCTCGTCACATTCTGTGAGTCTCTTCTGCCGCTGCCACCGTTTGAGGTCTGGGAGCATGACCTTCGGTCCAATCCTGAGGCTCATCTTCACGATCTCGACGAATCACCGGCGGCGCCCACCGCGGACGCTCCGTCGACGCTAGCGGTTCGGCCTCTCGACGCTGAGGGATCGCGCTGGTGGGCTCAACTGAGGTCATTTCGAGATGAGTCGGTTTGGCGAGGATACATCGCCTTCGAGGATGTCGACACGGGTCGGCTGGTGCGCACGGCGCTCATCTTCACCGAGGAGCATCCGACCGACGTGCGCGAGCGCTTCCTAGACCTCGAAATCGAGACGCTCAGAGCGTTTTTGAGGTCGACTTTGCCGTAAGCGGTTTTTAGCAAAAACCGCATGTGCAAATCGGGACGAAAAATGCAAAGCGCCGACGGCGAAACTCCGTGAGCCACTTACACTTCCACGACCGGGGCGCTGTGGAGCATAAGCTGCGAGATGGGTTAGGAACACCTGGTTTAGCAAAAAAGTGATAATCCTAAGTCGTTTAACCACAACGAGTTACGAATTCTCCGATTTAGTGTGGTCCGGCCAACAAAGGGGTTGCGCCCTCCCTACGCTGGCCTTAACGTGGATCTCACTTCGAGGATGCCAGCACCCTCCCGCTGCGTCCACCGCGCGATCAGTCGCGGTGCGCGGTCACCCAGAAAAACCTTGACTTTTTGACCCTGCTACCTAGGGCGAGGTGTGTCTATGTGGGAAACGTGTTCCGTACAGCTCAACGTGCGCTTGCCGCGCGACATCGCTGCTCAGGCGGAGGAGGTCCAGAAGACCGATCCGGACTTTCTGAGTCGCGTCGTCCTGTACGGGCTGACACGCAGATCCATATACCGACACCTGCGCGAGCAGAGCGAAGGTCAGGATGATCAGCCTGGGTCAGAGGCGCCCCAAGCCGTTTCATAAAAGCTTGCGTTCGTAAGCCCCTCGGTTCATACCTTTGGCGCGATCAACCCCAGCGGTCGATATTTCGCGCGAAGCGAGAGCCGCGGGGTTCTTCACGTCCAGCGGGAGGGCCGCTGTGGACGCAGGCGAGAAGGGCTCAGAAGAGCCACTTGAGGTCCTGCGCGCGAAGTACCTGGACTACTGCTCCGCGCAGGTTGCGGATCTTCTTCTCTACCTGAGCCCCGACGAGATCTACTTACTCGCTCACAGGGCGTATCGGGAAGAGGGTGAGGAGGGCGATCTCACGTATGGAGAAATGGTCCGGATCGCGACTGACTGGTTGTCCAAGAAGGTCGCCCTCCCCCCCTTCGAGGTCTGGCTCGAGGATTACCGCGCTAACCCAGACAGTTACGAAGAGTACTTCCTGGGGCTGTGGGAATCCGAGGCGGAGGTCTCAGCCGACGGCTGATTTGGACCGGCCTCTCTCCTCCAGGCCCGCCCCGAGTCCTAGAAGGGCAAGTCGTCGTCCGGACCTGTCATGGGAGCTTCGGGAGCGCCACCACCACCACCACCACCACCACCACCACCACCACCACCACCACCACCACCACCGCTAGCTCCGCCCGAGAATCCACCACCGCCACCGCCCCCGCCGCCGTCGTCGAAGTTCCCGCCGCCGCCGGCGCCTGTCGAGCCGAGCATGACCATCTCGTTGACAACGATGTCGGTCCAGTAGCGGGTGCCGCCCTGCTCATCTTGGGTCTGCGAATACTCGATGCGCCCCTCGACGTAGAGCCGGTCGCCCTTCTTGACCCACTGCTCGACGATATCGACGAGTCGGCCGAAGAAGGTCAGGCGGTGCCACTCGGTCTTCTCTTGCTGCTGCCCCGAGCGGTCAGACCACGTCCGGTTGGTCGCGACCGACACTTTCGCGACGCGGGCACCTGAGGAAGTGGCCCGGATCTCTGGGTCGTTACCGACGTTTCCGATCAACATGACTTTGTTCAGGGACCGGCTCATGAACGCTCCTGCATCGGGGGGTTCCCGATCGAGACGTGAGTAATCAGGGGTAGGATTCGCGGAACTCCGACGAGTCCCTCATCGCTATAGGCGAGCAAAACTAAGGTCTCGGGGCACGTTTTTCCATCGCCCCTCGGGTCGCTATCTTGCTGGGCCGAGACACCCCGACCGCACCTGAGAGGGCGGGCCCAATGACGGATCCTACGAATGTCCGCGTCGAGACCGATGGTGACGCCGCGGTCGTCACGATCGATCGGCAGGAGAAGCTCAACGCCCTGAACGCCGAGGTGGTCCGTGAGCTTGGCAGAGCGTTCGACGCACTCCGCGACGATGATTCCGTCCGGGGGGTCATCCTGATCGGCGCAGGAGAGAAGGCGTTCGTAGCAGGCGCCGACATCGGCGTCCTGGCCGAGATGGACTCCCTGTCCGGGGTGGAAGTGAGCCGGGAGGGTCAAGTCATCTTCCGGGCCATCGAGCGTTTCCCCAAGCCCGTGGTTGCTGCGGTCGGAGGCTTCGCTCTCGGCGGTGGTTGTGAGCTAGCGCTTGCCTGCCACGTGAGGATCGCGAGCGAGAACGCTCGCTTCGGCCTGCCCGAGGTGGGCCTCGGTATCATCCCGGGCTATGGCGGCACGATTCGACTCGCGCGCCTGGTAGGGCTCGGTCGCGCGATCGAGCTCACGTTGACGGGAGACATGATCGACGCCGAGAGGGCGGAACAGATTGGGCTCGTCTCCTCCGTGGTGCCGAGGGAGGCGCTGCTGGACGAAGCCAAGAAGCTCCTTGGCCGGATGACCAAGAACGGACCTGTGGCGATTCGAATGGCGCTCGAGTCGATCTATGGGGCGCTCGATGCCACGACTGAAGACGCGCTCAACCACGAGTCATCGCTCTTCGGACTTCTCGCCTCTACCGAGGACATGAAGGAGGGCATGGCCGCCTTCCTGGCCAAGCGGAAGCCCGAGTTCAAGGGTAGGTAAGCTACGCTTTTCAGGTCAGCGCGCGGGGCGATCAGGAGCAACGTGTCCGGAGTCCATTTCCCGAGGGAAGCCCAGGCTCTCCTGAGAGGGGTCCGAATAGGCGTAAACCGTTCTGGCATAAGCGTTTTACGGGCCCTACATCGGCCTGGCCAGGGGTGTAGAATTCGGTTAAATTCTACAATGCCTCAAGGGACCCTTCCAACAGCCCATTCATGCGTCTGAGCGGGCTCACCATACGCCACTTCCGGAACCTCGGAAGTCAGGATCTGGAACTCCCGCCGGAGGGTGTCGCCTTGATCGGCGACAATGCTCAGGGGAAGTCTAATTTCCTGGAAGCGATCTACTATTTGGAGACGTTCAGGTCGTTCCGAGGGGCTCGCGATGAGCAGCTGATCTCATTCGATGAGGACGTTTTTAGGGTGACCGGCACCTTGGAGGTCGCCACGGAGGATCTGGGGGTGGAGGTGGTGGCCGCGGCCTTCGAGCGGACTGGGAAGCGTAAGAAGGTGTCGCTCGACGGCGTCGAGCCAGCGCGACTAGCAGACGCCCTTGGCCGACTCGCCGCAGTGGTGTTTTCGCCGAGCGATATAGAGTTGGTCAGCGGGGGCCCCAAGGAGCGTCGGCGTTTCCTGGACATCGTCTTGTCATTGAGTGTGCCCTCGTACCTAGTTGCGCTTCAGGAGTACAAGCAGATCCTGCGGCGCCGCAACGCTTCGCTCAAGGCGGCCTATGGGTCGGCCGTGGTGATGGCTTGGAACGACGGTCTGGTCGCATCAGGTGCGAGCGTGATGACAACTCGCCGAGAGTGGGTGGAGAGTCAGCACGGTGCGTTTCGCGATTACTATTCGCGCGTCTCGGGCGGTACGCCCGGGCACATGAGTTACCGCCCCAGTGTGGCCATCGCCGATGCGCTCACGCCTGAGGCTGTGGGTGACGCATTCCGGGAGGCGCTGGACATGTCGACCGAGCGGGAGCGACGGATGGGGACGACCGTGGTCGGGCCACACCGGGACGACGTGAGGCTGCGACTGGGGGACGACAGCGACGGGCTGGACCTGAGGCAATACGGTTCCGGTGGACAGCATCGCACCGCGGCCCTTGCGCTCCGCCTCGTTGAAGCCAGGACCATCCGTGAATCGCGCTCAAAACAGCCCCTCATCCTACTCGATGACGTTTTCGCGGAGCTTGATGGGGGTCGGAGTGAGCGCGTTCTCGACCTCATGGAGACCGAGGAGACCGGTCAGGTGGTCCTCACGGCGCCCAAGGAAGATCAGGTGCGAATTCGACGGGACTCCCTGCCCCGGTGGTACATCTCGAATGGGGAGATCACCGCGTGATGACCAGCGGCGGACCCGTGCGGATCGGATCGGTGATCTCGGATGTGCTGGAGAAGCATGGACTCAAAGATCAGATCGACCGCATGGGAGTGCTGGATCTGTGGCCGGAGCTCGTCGGCGAGCACGTGGCGGGCGTCACGAGGGCGAAGGCGGTAAGTGACAAGACGCTGTTCGTCGAGGTCTGGACCAGCGCCTGGCTCATGGAGCTGAACATGATGAGGGCGGATTTCTTGGCGAAGGTGAACGAGCGCCTCGTGGAGGTTCCGCTTGATCGAATCGTATTCGTGCTGGCCGAGACTGAATAGAAGACTGACCTACTGCGATTAACGCTCACGGAGCGGACATGGCAAAGAGTAAGAAGCAAGGGAGCGACGACTATACCGCTGGCCAAATCCAGGTCCTCAAGGGCCTGGAAGCGGTGCGCAAGCGGCCGGGCATGTTCATCGGATCGACATCGGCTCGTGGCCTCCATCATCTCGTGTACGAGGTCGTGGACAACTCCATCGACGAAGCGATGGCCGGGTACTGCTCGGAGGTCGTCGTCACCATCCATCTGGACAACTCGGTCACCGTCACGGATGACGGTCGAGGGATTCCGGTCGACATCCATCCGACCGAAAACGTGCCCGGCGTCGAGCTGGCCATGACGACGCTTCACGCGGGCGGGAAGTTCGACAAGAACACCTACAAGGTCTCGGGCGGGCTCCACGGCGTCGGCGTGAGCGTCGTGAACGCGCTGTCCGAGTATCTGGAGGTCGAAATCCGCCGCGGTGGCAGGAAGTACCACCAGCGGTACGAGCGCGGCATCAAGGCCAAGGATCTTGAGGATCTGGGCAAGGCCACCGGATCGGGGACGCTGGTCACGTTCAAGCCCGACCCGGAGATCTTCACGGAGTTGGAATACTCCTACGAGGTCCTGTCGAACCGCCTGCGTGAGCTTGCGTTCCTCAACAAGGGTCTTCGTATCACGCTCACCGACGAGCGCAACGGC
>Ga0066376_10000739_pt1 | contig 30884 bp, 17 predicted proteins | sample Knorr_S15_td_Bot_FD_77009 | JGI IMG/M metagenome (GOLD analysis project Ga0066376, IMG submission 77009) | Marine microbial communities from Southern Atlantic Ocean transect - Knorr_S15_td_Bottom_ad_5009_LV_A | ecosystem: Environmental > Aquatic > Marine > Oceanic | place: Southern Atlantic... | reverse complement strand
GGTGTTTTTGCTTTTTGAAGCTACCGCGGACGATCTGGCGGACATCGACCTGAGAGACGGCTCGGTTGAAGACTGGGAAGATGTGTTTGGCGAACCCTCTTGGGTTCCCACCGACCTTTACGCGGATCCGACGGTGGGCGATGGTGCCCAGTACGATCCGGCGGACCTCGACTACCGCATCTGGGCGGGCTGGAATAGCGACACCAATACAATCTGGTATGCCATGGATCGCATCGACAACGTCTACTTCGGTAGAGAGTACGACGGTAGCAGCCCCTGGAATTACGAGGCCATCGAGGTCATGCTCGACGGCGATCACACGGGTGGCGACTACACCGGTTCGGCCAACCCGGACTGGACAGACGAAGAGAAGAAGCTGAACAACAACCGCACCGCGCAGCAGTACATCGCCGTCGCTGACGATCCCAGTGGCCGTCACGTCTTCTACCTGGGTGCAGGTTCCGACTGGGTCAACGAGCTGCCTTATGCCGATGGTTACGGTGTTTCAGTAGGCGACGGGCCGACGCAGAGCATCATCGAGTTCTTCGTAACGCCTTTCGACGATCTGATCTGGAACAGCCCGGGCGACAGCAGGGCTTCAAACCTGGTTGCGGGCGGTATCATCGGCTTCCAGATTTCGTGCCCGGATACCGATCAGGCTCCTGGCCAGGATCGCGCCTTCCACACCCTGTCCGGTCAGGCCGCGACCTGGCGCTTTGCCGAGCGCTTCATCGACGCTCGCTTGGTGGGCGCTGGTGGTGCCACAGCGGTTGAGCAAGCCTCCTGGGGCCGGATCAAGGCTTCGCTGGGTGAGTAAGCAGACCGCATATTCTGTTTGACCAGTGTATAGAAGAGGGGGGGGATGCGGTCCCCCCCCTCTTTGCACTTGGAATCTTCACCTCCTGAAAAAAATCACTGCGGCACAATGACCTAACCAAGGCACGATTCGGTGCTCATCGCTGCATTCCCTCCCGTGATATAGATGTAGCGTTCGCTACCATTATTTGTAACGTCAAGTGCATGATAGCGATGAGGCAGGCAGTGGGCATGCTCAGCATAGCTCCTTATTGGGGACCAATAGAGGGGACCAACGGCCAATTGATGCAGAACTCCAGCCACGGCACGCGCACCAGACAGGAGGCCGATTTGTCAGCCAGGACGCCACCGTGGCAAAGGCATCCGGCGAGGCTAAGGCATTCGGGGCAATCTGGGCGAGAGCGCATGCTCTGCCGGGGAGTAACGGAATGAGAATCGGGATTTATGTCGCGTTGGTTCTGTCGGGTCTGGTGGCAAACGCCGACGCGGAGCTGAGCCTGTTATCCATTCCTGGCAATTCTACCTGGGGCGATATCAAACAGGGGTCGATATCGGAGAACACCTTTATTGAACTCGTAGAGCTCGAAAGGTATGAGAACGGCATTGGCCCCATCTCGCCAGCGCGGATGGTGCCCGTTCCCGAAATACCCCTTACCCTGACCGCCGACGAAGTGGATGCGGACACCGAAACTATCCTCTTCGTCTTCTCGACCAATGTGACCAGAGCCGACGTGGTGGCACCGGCAGATGTCGAGCTCGAGGATGGCACGATCGTCGCGGAGGGCACGGTGCTTGTGCCTCGCTGGAGCGCATTTCCGCGCAACTTAGAAACGGTCCAGTTGTTGCGCCGGGCCGGCATCACCGAGATTGAGGCCATGATCAACGTCGCCGAGTCTTGCCCCCGACCGCCCGGGGCGCGCAAATACAACAAGAGAGTGAGCCTCACAACCCTCGGCCGCTTTGAGGGGGCCCTCACCGGAATACGTTTGCAGCAGGGCCTGGGGCGCGTCTTCGATGGCGATCCGTCGACTCACTTCGAGCGCATCGATCGGTTGGGGCAGGACGTCACGCAAATATGGAGCCTCTACATCGACTTGGGATTCAACTTTCCAATCCGTCTGTTTCGCCTCTATCCCAGCCTGGCGGAGCCGGTGCGTGTATCCGGGTTCACTTTTTCACGCGGCCTGCCAGGAACCGAGACGGTGATTGCCGGGCTCAGTCTCGAAGACCCCATAACGGGACCCTTGGGCTTCCCGAGGTTTGATAGAATCGGCAATACGTTTCCAACCTTCGTCCCTGCAGCGAGTGTGCCCGTCAACCTGGCTGACACCATTGAGGTGGTCTTCGATCCGCCTACCTCAATGCGCTACTCACGCTTCGCTTTTTCAACGCCGCTGGACTACGACCTGGCCGAAATGGAGTTCTTCGCAGACGGTTTCGTGCCTGCGGCGGTGTATAGCTCCAATGCGCTGCCGCTGCCCCGAGCGACCCTGGGGAGGATCTTCTGGGATGAGGAAAAAGTCGGCGATCCCACCCAGTCGACGGCGATCGTGCGCGTGCGGACGGGAGTCACTACCGAGGCCAACGTATACTTCCGCGTCAACTTCTACGACCGCGAAGTGGAGTGGAAGGAGGTGGCAATTATCCTCGACGATCGACCTGGTTCACCGACCCGGGGCCAGCTGGTAGATCTGGAATCCCCGGAATCCAACCTGGAGGCCCGCGAGATTTTCAGTTCCGCCCTGCCCGAAGCCCGCGCGTTGGTCCGCCTGTCCCGCCAGGACTACATAGGTCTGCCCGTCAGCGTGCGGCGGCGCATCGAACCCGACCTCGAGTTCTGGAGCAGTGCCCAGACAGCCAACAACGGCGACCTGGTCAATGCGCCAAGCGGACGGCCCTTTATCCAGATAGAGGTGGAGTTTCTGAGCCAGTCCCCGGAGTCGGCCACGATCATCCGCAATATGCGTCTTGAATTCTCCGCCCCACAGAATACCGATCAGGTCCTCGGCGAGATCGCCCCGGCAGTAGATGTAGTCGCCGGCCGCGATACTTCCTTCGTACTGGCCTTGCAGGCTTCGCTGGGAGCCGACAACAACGGTTTCAACCGCCTGCAGGTCTTTACGCCGGCTCGCACCGAGGCCATCGACGGGATGGAAGTGGATCTGGGCGATGGGCAAGTCGTGCAACTGACCAGTGCGGGGGATGGCGCGGGCGAGCCAGCGGAAGGGCAGTTTCGGGAACTCTACCTCGATGACGATCAGTTCGTCGTCGGTTTCCCGACCATAACACCGGCCGAGGATGGCCAGGAGCGCGAGGCGCTGGTAAAAATACGCTTCCGCAGCCGGGTCATCGATTTCCGTACCATTTTTTCAGCCAGCGTCTTTCTCGATACGCTGGGTGCAGATGTGGAGCGTCGTTTTAGCCGCAACGGTATCCTGGCGGTCGCAGGCGATGAGAGCGCACTCGATACGCTGGCCTTTTTCCTGCCGCAGAGGGTGGAGGGCGACGATGTGGTGGACTTCGGTGCGACCGAGCAGCTCTCGGACCGCAACTCGCTGGCGGTGATCGCCGATATATCGGCGCAGAGCCAGAATCTGGTCAGTAATTTCGAGATCGAGCCCAATCCCTTTACGCCCAATGGCGATGGCGTCAACGACGAGATGACGGTGTTTTTCGACGTGCAGCGCCTGCTGACGCCGAGGCCGGTGAACCTGGAGATATTCGATCTGAGCGGTCGGCGACTGCACCGCACTGAACTCCTGCTGTCGTCGGGAGGATATTCTCAAGTGTGGGATGGCCGCGATGACGGTGGACAGATCGTACCGCCGGGCCTCTACGTTTTGCGCATTTCGACTAAAGCCGATGATTCGGGGGCCGCCCTGACGCGGCTCGTTTCTATAGCGTATTGAACCTAAGTTTGAAGAACAGCACGAAAAGCGAGGATAGGCTATGAAGCGGCTACTAACCTGCGGGGTGTTCCTCCTCTTGGTATCTCTGCCGAATTTCTGTACAGCCCAGGGCGGCGCTTACAGCTCAACAGGCAATTCGATCCGCGTGGATCGGGCTTCCCATTGGAACAACTGGATATATCAGAACGATCTGGTCACCAACTTGAACGTGCCGGTTCGCGAAGCGAAGATCCTTCAGGTCGATTCCGACGGGCTGCGTCCGAAGTTTTTTCGCGGCACTATCAATGTCGCCCCCACGGCAAAGGATTTCACCTATCTCGACCGGGTCCGCGCCGGCGGTGCGGTGACGGCCGGCGGCGGCAGCGCCAAATCCAACGACGCCCTGGCCGACAATGTCCTCGACGGGGACTTGAGCACGTTCTGGGAGCCGGACACCCCGGCCAGTTTTGCAGGCCGCTTGGCCAACCCCGGCGACTTCAGTATCGATGGGCTCGGCACGTGGGAGGTCGAGATCGATCTGGCCCGGCTGGTCTTCGCCGACAGCGTGACGATCATCTTTCCCGCCGGCCAGTTCGAGGACCAGTTCCTCGGCCAACCGATCAAGTCCTTAGCGGTCTTCGCCTCGATGGGCGAGCGGTTTCCATTTCCCCTGGGCAGTAATCTCAAGTTCACCCTGGTCAAACAGATTTCGACTGGATTCATCGCGGGGAAAGTAGCCCAGACCGGAGTAGACGCGCAGATCATCCTGGCTCCGGTGCCCGGCACGGACGGCCGCTACGTCAAGATGACCTTCCCCCTCTCGCCGTTGGATAAAGCTGACTGGGATCTGGACGGTTTGGCCGATATCAGCGGGACCTTCGTTCAATACATCCGCATCAAGGTGACGGATTCGGATCTCTGGCGTGATTCCTTTCTGGGTGCCGGCGAAGAGGCGCGCCTCGCTTATGAAGCGCTGCCAAGGGAGCAGCGCGGCGCCCTCGTCTACCAGCGCCAGACGGCCGGCGGTTTACTCGTCGAGATCCAGGACGACGACGACCAGAGCGCCGCCGAGAAATACCAGGACCCCCAGCTCGAGGGAAAGCGGGGGCCGATCCTATACTATGTCAAGGAGGTCCCCCGCATCGCCGAGGTGCAGGTATGGGCCAAGGGTGACAACTACGCGCTCCAGCCCGAAAAGCGCGCCGGTGCCTCGTTCGAACACGGCGGTCTGGGTGACCCCAGCGCTGCCACCGACGGGATCTACGACTCGGAGTGGCAAGCCAATACGTGGTCGCCGGTTTATCTCAAAGGCACGGCCTGGTACGATTTAGGGGCCGTGTTCTGGGTCGACAATATTTCGGTGGTCAACAAACGCATCAACCAGAGTAATCAGGGCGCCTTCTTGGGACCGGGATTTCTGGTGTCCGACGGCACCCTGCTCAAACCGTTGAGCATGAAGGACCGCAACGACTTCCCCCAGCTCGAAGAAGGGCTCAAGTGGGACAACATCATCCCCGAGGAGCACATCTACAATAGGACGCAGCAGGTGCGCGTTTTCCAGGAGGACTTCCCCCGCCGCAAGATCCGCTTTTTGCAGGTCCGCGATCTCGACCCCACTGGGATACAGTCGGGGCGCTACGGCGCCTTGGCGACCGTAGCCGAGATCCAGCTCTACGGCGAGGGGTATCCGGTCAGCGTTTGGGCCTACTCGCCGCCGATCTCGCTAACAGATGCGCGCGGCAATTTCATCCGCAAAACCCTGCCGCGCATCGCCTGGGAGGGCGACGCCATTATCCGTGACACCGATCCGGTTACTGGTGAGTCCATCGAGCGGATCGAGTCGCTGGAACTGCACCCGGATGTCCGGCTGCAGCTCCAGACCCGCACCTCCGACCAGACCGACAGCACCTTCACCTATTACCAGGTGGTCGATGTCGCCGGTAGTGAGGAGCGCGAGGAAGTGCCCAAAGAAGTCTACGATGCCATCGCGTTGGAGTGGACGGCGTGGAACATCTGGCAGACCCTGCCCGCCAGCAAAAAACACAAATCGCGCACCGACGACGACGGTGATGGGCTCGTGGACGAAGATCCCATCGACCTCATCGACAACGACGGCGACGGCCTCATCGACGAAGACGGCAAGAAGCTGCGCCGGGCGCCGCGTTCGAGCTTTGACAGTGACGGCGAGTTGGCGTTTATCGGCTGGAGCGAGTGGAGCGAGAGCTATCTGCCCACCAATGGCGTCAGCGAGGCGACGATAACCTCGCCCAACCCGCGCAAGTTCGTCCAGGTGCGCATCAACATCTCGTCGGACTCCCCCTTTAAGACGGGGCGGATCCGCAATCTGCGCATCCAACTGGCGCCGCCGCTGGCGTTGGAACTGGCCGGCGAATTGGCGCTGATAAGCGACGAGGGGGCGACGCGAGGATTGACCGAGTTAGACGTTTTGCCCATCGACTACACCCCGCCGCGCGGTATCAATCCGCTCCAGTCCCAGGAGTTTTCCTACTTTATCCGCGCCGCCGCGCCCGACGCCACCGTGCGTGAGGGCTTCAACGAGGTGCTGATCGTCACCCCGCGCGCTGCTCGCCTGACCGGTGTCCGCCTCGGCCGGGTCGACGTCGTCCGGACGTCCTCGGTTATCGACCCAGATCAATTGCGGACCTCGGCGGTGACCACGCGCTTCGACCGTGTCTTCGCGCCCGATGCCGACGGCGTCTTGCGCTCCGGGGACGACGCACTGACGCAGGTGGCGACCGGTGCCGATTCCATCTACATTCGCTTTCCCTTCTCGGTCAACGCCGGTCTGCCCGCAGCGACACACGCCCTTATCGAGGTGCAGTTCGAGTCGCAGAGCTTTCGCGAGGGCATAGAGTTCGTCTCCTTCATTCGCGCGACGGATTCGGATGAGGACAGCTCGCAGCGGGCTGAACTGGTCTTCCAGCGGGTTGACTCCGACGACCAGGACGCTACCGAATTGGTGGATTCTTCGACGAGCCGAGTCAGTCTGATGGCCCTGCAGGGATCACTGATCCAAGACGTGGCGCTGGCATCGATCTTTACGCCCAACGGCGATGGGATCAACGACGAGCTCTCGGTGCGCTTCGTGCTGTTGAAGGTGTTGGAGGAGCGGCCGTTGGGAGTTGAGTTTTACGATCTGCGCGGTCGTTTGGTCGGTCAGGCAGAGAGCACGGCGACCAGCGGCAAGGCGGGGAATCAGACATTTACCTGGGACGGGCGTGATTTGGGCGGGCAGGTCGTGCCACCGGGGATCTATCTCTGCCGGATCAAGGTCGAGGCTGACGACCAGGATATCAAACTCACGCGCCTCGTCAACGTAGCCTACTGATAGGATCAATTATTGTAGAGTTCGGTTATACACTAGTTTGGACCGGGGTTTCGACAAACAAGGGAGGGCTTCTGTGAACATAGGCTGGAGTTGCCGTATCGGTGCGGTTGCAATTCTATTGCTGGGAGGGGTTGTGGAAAACCTCCCCGCACAGGAGGATTTTGGCGCCCGTCTGGGCGTGCGCCGCGGCGGGGAAGTAGGTTACGATCCCATGGGACCTGGCGTGCTCTTTGACGCGCTGGATCCGGCGGTAAAGAGGTGGTATGTACCCCAGGAGCTCTTCAACGAGTACCAGTGGCGGCAACAGGACTATACCAACTATGCCAGACGCCACTATCAGCGCTACGTGAGCACCACCCAGGAAGGCGAGTATTTCTACGATCTCTACGGAAACTACATCACCCGTGGCGAGCTCGTTTACGATTGGAGCGTCGCCTCGCCGCAGACGGCGGGCAGCAGCCTGTTCAAGACTACACAGTTCTCCCAGTGGTTTTCGAGCCTGGTTGTGGCCTCGGACCAGAAGGGCCAATACTCCTATGCCCTGACCATCGGCGATCGCATCCGCACGACGCTGACGCCGATGACCTTTTCCAAACCGTCGTTCGCCGGTTTGCAGTTCGATCTGGCTACCAATAAGTACGAGGCGACCTTTCTCGTCTCGCGCCCTAGTTCGCCCGGGCAAGTCGAAACATCGGCGACCACCAGCACCGGTCGTTTCCGCTCGAACGACACCAACTTACTCGGCGGTCGCGGCACGATCCAACTCGGCGACTTTGTCAAGGTGGGCGCGACTTATGTGAATGCCTTCAACGCCACGACCAAGGGGCAGGCATTCGAGGGCAACCCCTTCAAGGGCACGCTCACCGAAGGCCAGAACAACGGTGATATTTCCCGGATCGAGGTGCGGTTGAGTGACGATTCGCCCGAGGACGGCATCGCTGGCGCGGCCTTCTTCCAGGAGGAGATGATCATCACCACCATCGACGGTGTTCGCATAAGCAACCGCCGCCGAATCGACGAAAGCAATATCCTCGGCTATGAACCCTCGGTGCAGGGCGGCTTCCGCCGCGAGGGCTTCCTCTCGGCCGACGGCAAAGAGATCATCGTGCTGATCTATGATCTGAACGGCCCCCAATACCGCAGTTCCTTCGGCCCCCGGCCGGAGCAGATCAGGAACATCGAATTCCTGCTGCTGTTGGCCAACGATTACCGGATCGATGTTACCTCCAACCGCCAGCTCAACGCCAACGGTCAGCCGGTCTTGCTCTCCGAAGGCATCCCGGAGCGCACGGTGCGCGCCGATGGCAACGTGCGGGATGGCTCGAACCAGGGCTTTGTGCGCGTCAAATACGGACTGCCGGTGGCCAATGAGATTTTCGGACTCACCCTCGACATTTCCAACGTCGCTGGGTTTTTTCTTTCGGGTGAATTCGATCGGAACCGCCAGCACTTTCGCTACCCGCGACGGGCCGAGATTGACGTGACCAATCACCAGGCTTTCAATACCTCGTCTGACGCCTGGTTTATCAATGCCTATAAACGCGAGTATCCATACTTCGGCTTCGGTGAGGTCTATAACGTCGATCCCGGCTACAGTACCAGTTCCTTTTTGGCCGGCACCCTCAACGACGCGGCCGATATCAACTACGACGACAACCTCCGCTTTGTCTACGAGTTCGTCGACGACAACGATGACCAGGATCGCAACCCCGATTGGCTGCGGGCCAATTTCTCGCAGGACCTCAGGGTCTTTCCGGGTTTCGACGAGAACAACGACTTCATCAACGACTTCAACCAGAACGACTCCGATCTGCGTCGGAACACGGTGCCCGACTTCGAGGAGCCCTTCCTGCGCTACGCCTCTGACCGGCCCGAGTTTCTCTTCGGCGTCGATATGAACAACAACGGCATTGTCGACCGCTTCGAGAACGACAACCTGCCCGACTACCTCTACAAGCGGGATCGGCGCGGTTACAATGTGTACGTCGGTTCCCACCTGGGGCCGGAGGCGCGGCTGACCGTCGGTCGTGTCGATGAGCGCCAGTTGGCCGACAACCGCGAGAACACCACCAACTACGCCCTGCTGGCCTTAGATCGGAACTTCGCGGGCAAGGGACGCGTGCAGATTTACAACAACTTTCGCCGGGGCAAGGACAATATCCGCGACAACGTCATCGAATGGGTCGTGCGCCCAGGCACCCGCGGCGATCTGGTGCCCTACACCGATCCGCTCCCCCTGCGCGACGGCTGGGCCAATACGCTGTACCTGAGTTACCAGTACCAAAGCGATCGCATCCACTTCAAGAACCGCGTCAAGTGGGAAGTCTTCAAGCAGTCCGATTACGACGAGCGGCCGATCGAGCAACAGGATATCCGCGAAAAGGCTTCCTTCTTTGGCATCCTCAACAAGGTCGATTACACCTTCAACCTCGGCGCCCTCAAGGTCCAGCCGCGCTGGAAAAGTGAGTTCCAGCGCCAGCGGCCGTCGCTCCGCGAGGACAGTCAGGTACGCGTGTCGACTACCGAGTTACTCGAGCTCTGGTCGCTGGTGCTGCGCGTGCCGATTCTGTCGCGCACCGAGCTGCAGACCGGCGTCGAGTATCTGTACGTCAACCAGTTCCGCAAGGAATTAAAAGACCATCAGCTGCGCTCGGATCGCAACGAAATAGTCTATGCCCTTCAGCTTACCAACCACGCTGACTATCTGGGCTACAACCTGTGGACCCAGACCGGGTTTCGCGTGTCGCGGATCGACCGCGCCTCGGCTGAAAAGGCGCGCACGGAGACGACGATGTTCGCCACCGTCTTCGCCGGTTTAGAGTAGGAGGGCTATACCGTGAGAAAATTCCTGTTTCCGCTGCTTTGGGCTGTGCTGCTTTTGCCGGCGTGCGCATATCGCTATTACGCCGAGGACCTCACGCCGATGAACGAGGCCGAGCAGGGCGCCGACAAGACGGTGGCCGACGACGGCACCGTGTCCTACAGTCAGGGCCGGCTCGAAATCAGCCTGCGGCCGATGACCGACGTGGAGTTGAACCGTCAGTTCAGCGCCTACTCCAAGGACGGAGCGAACTCGCGCAACCCCTACACTTTTGGCAACTCGACGTATTTTCGCACCGGGGAGACCCCGCAGCGCTTTACCGTCTTCCGCGCCTTCGTTTCCAACTACGAGTTTCCCAAGGTCTACCTCGATCCCAAGAAGGTCTATGTCATGACCTCCAACGGGCGCAAGTACTACGCGCTGACGCGCGAACAGCTCGAAATATACTACCGCCGCTACACCCGCGGCGGTAGCGGCGGCAACCAACCGGGGGTTACCGGCAACGCCTACAGTGTCTGGAAGGAGCGGGACAGCATCCTGCGGCGCTCGATGTTTGTCGATGAGCAGGTCTTCAGCGCCCAGGAGCGCGAAGGGTATCTCGTCTTCGAGCCGCTGGCTCCGGACGTCGACGAACTGACCGTCCACATTCCCGATGTGGTGGTGCGCTTCGACTACAAGGGCGACCCGACCGAGAGGGTGGACGTCGAAATGCGCTTCGAGCGGAATATCGGCCGTGTCTACCCAGACGGGAGCAAGGTTGCGACCGGCAAGTAGCGCGGGAATATCGGCGTAATGTATTTCAATGCGCGGTGCCGCTTGAGCGAGCGGTACCGCGCAGATTTTGTATATAGGATGGGAATCATATGTCTTGGAGATCTTATTCAGTGGGCGTCCTCGTGGCGCTGGCAGGGTGCGGCCCAGAGGGCAAACCCGCCGATTCCGCCAGAGACCTGGCCACGGTGGCTGGGGTGGTGATCACCCAGGTAGACCTCGATCGCTACGAGCGGGCGTTGCCCGACTATTTGCGTTCGCAGGAAGAGGGCGCGAGCGCACATCGCACCCATCTGCAGAGTCTGGTGGACAAGGAACTCGTGCTGCACGAAGCCAGGAAGCGGGAACTCGACCAGCTGCCCGGCCTGGTGCAGAGGCTTTCCGAAATGGTCAACGAACGCCTAGCTGAGGAGCTGTCCCGCGAGCTTGTCAGCGCCCTCACGGTCACTGAAGAGGAGGTGCGTTTGGCCTACGATGGGCACCTGTTGGGCTGGGAAATCTGGCCCGCGCACATCCTCTCCGCCAGCGAAGAAGATGCCCGTGAAATCATCAGCCTGCTTGAGACAGGGGTCGGGTTTTCCAAATTAGCACGCCAGCGTTCCCTGGCTGACGACGCCAAGAAAGGCGGCGACCTCGGTGGTTTTTTCGGCCCAGGTGATGCCGTGCCCAACCTGCGCGAGGGCGTCTTTCGCCTCGAGGAAGGTCAGGTCAGCGAGCCGATCCGCACCATCGACGGCTACGAATTGGTCAAGGTAATAAAAAAACGGCGCATTCCCTTGGAGGCATTGCGCGCCGGTATCGTCGAGCAGCTGATCCGGCGCAAGGGGAAGGGGAGGCGCAAGGCGGTCGTCGATTCGCTCAAGGAGGCGCGCGACCTGCGCTATCACCGGCACCGCATCCACGCCGTGCTCGACGGGTTACACCATCGCGGGCTAGACCCGGCTGTCGCGCAGGCACCTCTGATCGAGTACGCAGGCGGCGAGCTCAAGGTGGGCGACGCGGTGGTGGGACTGCGCAATTTGGAGAAAGGCGACGTTCCGCCCGATAGTGCGGCCGCCTTCCGGGCACTAGAGCGGAGCATAATACCCGATTCGCTGTTGACCCTGGAGGCCCGCTCCCAGGGTCGGCATCAGCGGGGCGATATAGTGGAGTGGAAAGAGAAAAAGCGCCAGATCCTGATCGCGTCTCAACTGCGCCTGGACGAGATAGCGGGCAAGATAGAGGTGACCGAAGCAGAAGTCCGGGCCTATTACGAGGAATATATCGACACCTACACCTCCCTGCCCGGCTTTATCCAGATGACCGAGGTGCTCTGCGACACGCGCGCGGAGGCCGAGGCGATCCTCGCTCGGGCGCGGGCCGGGGAGCGTTTGGAACAGCTTGCCGAGCGCCATTCGGTGCGGCCCGGTATGAAACCGGTGGGCGGTCACACCTTCGCCGACAGCGGCCGCGTTACCGTCGAGCCGCTCTTCCAGTCGCCCTACCGCACTGTCTTCGGCGACAGCAATACCAAAGATGTCGGCGTGCTGCAAGGTCCCCTGGAGGTACAGGAGAAGTACAGCGTTTTCCGCCTCGACCAGGCTGTTGAGAAGACGGCGGTGTCATTTCGACAGGTGCGGCGGCCCATTGGCGTAGACATTCGCCAGAGCCGGGAAGGCGTGGTCTTCGACGCCTTCCTCGATTCGCTACGCCGGGTTTATGCCAACCAGGTGCAGATAAGCGAAGAGGCGCTCTCCACCTACGCTGCCACGCGTTAGGTGAAATCTCAATGAACGCAGGTCCCATCGGCGGCCGGCTCGCGGCGCTGCTGGTCGGGCTGGCGTTGGTGGCGCTGCTCGAAGGCGGGTTGCGGTTGGTCCCGTCGTTGAGTCCCCCGGCGTTCACGCTCCAACTAGCCCGCGTACAAGACCGCGTGCTCCACGCGGTTAATCCCGCCTACGCCCGCCGCTTTTTTGGTGGAATCGCCGGCGATATTCCTCTGCGCGGTATTCGCATGACCCCTCGGCCCTATATCGAGCCCGCCCCCGACGATGCCTTGCGCGTCCTTTTTGCGGGCGGTTCGACCGTGGAGGGCTATCCCCATCCGAAGCGTCTGTCCGCGCCGTCGTATTTGCAGGAGATGCTCGGGGATCTTTACCCCGAGCGCCAGGTCGAGGTCTTTAACGCGGGGATTACCGCTGCATCGAGCTTTGCCGTTGCCCGTGCGGTGGAAGACGGAGTCGCGGCGCTAAAGGCCGACTTGGTCGTGGTCTACACCGGGCACAACGAGTTCTACGGAGTATACGGGACATCGTCACTGGCTCAGGGCGGGCAGGGACTGTGGACCAAGCGGGGCCACTACGCGATGATGCACTGGCGGATGACGCGTCTCGTCGGCGGGCTGCTAGCGGCGTTTGGCGCTGAGCGGGCTGGGCCGCCCACCGCCTTGATTGAGGTCATGTCCCGGGCGGGTCCCGTCCCGGCCCATGATCCGCAGCGGGCAAGGGCCGCGGTGAACCTAGAGGGCAATCTGCGTGACGTGGCGGCTTTTTGCCGGACGCAGGGCATTCCGCTGGTGCTCTGTACTTTGACCAGCAACGAGCGGGGCTTTGCGCCGGCTCGCGCCGAGCCACCTTTGGAGGACGAGGAGCGCCAGCGCTATTTGAATTTGCTGGAGGCCGGCGGCCGTCAGCACGCCTCGGCTGACGCCGTGGCGGCTCTGCGACGGGCAGAGGCCCTGTGGGCGGATGACGCCTATCTGCATTTTTTGCGCGGCTACCACCTGGAGAGCCTGGGGGACGGTGCCGCCGCCCGGGCAGCCTACGCGCAGGCACGTGCTCTGGACAGCCAGCCCTGGCGGGCTCCGACCGCATTCAATCAAGTCGTGCGCCGGGTAGCGGCCGACGTAGGAGCGCTGCTGGCCGAGGTCGAGGCGTCCTTCGTGGCGCACAGCCCGGCCGCGGGCGTCGGCTGGGAACTGATGGCCGACCACGTGCATCCGACCGCGGCTGGGAAGGCGCTCATGGCCCGTGCCGTCGTCGACGCCCTCGAAGAAGCACCGCCACCCTGGGGTTTGGCGTCCAAGCGGCACCGGCAACTTCAGGCCGACGATGAGTACCGCCGTCGTCTCGGTGACCTGCCGGTAGAGCGGCTGGCGGTGGTCAGGGCTATGGCCGCCCTTTTTGGCGCGCCTCCCATGGATCGGGGCAACGAGGGCCGGGAGAGCGCCTTGCTCCGCCAGGCCGGCGTCCTGCGGGAGCAGTTGAGCGTGGGGGAGCAGCGTGGGATGGAGCGTTGGCTGGAGGGGGAGGGGCCGGACATGTTGGCCTTGAACGTGGCCGAAGCGCTCTTTACAGCGGGGGACTACCCCCGGGCGCGTGATTACTATCGCGCCGCCCGCTTGGAGGAGCCCTATACGATATGGGGCGATCTGTGGAGCACGCTGCGCTGGATTCGTTGCGATCAGCTCATGGGCCGCGGGTTGGGCACGGCAGAGAGGATCGCGCTCCGCAGTCTGCTGGACCGCCTGCGCTTTCTCGGCCAGGCACCGGACTTTTCTCCTGGGCTGCAAGCCTTTATCAGAGGCTATGCCCACCACTTTCTCGGGGAGCGAGCCAGGGCCCTGGCCGCCTTTGAGAGCGCCGTCGGCGACGGCAATATGCGGCAGCTGTTTTTTGGCGATTTGCTCGAACTGCTTGTCGCTGAGCTGATGGCGGCGGGCCGCTCCGCCGACGCCGAGCGCTACGCCGTGCAGGTCTCGGCCCAGCAGCACCAGGAGGCGTTCGGGCAGGCGCTTGTCGAGCGGATCAAGGCGGGTCAGAAGCCGCGCTGACACCCTGGCCCTCGACGAGGGCGAGGGCTTGGTTGGCTGCGAGGGGGCCGAATCGCTCGATCCGGCCCTTGGGCCAGCGCACTTCAATGATGTCGAGCTGGGGATGTTTTCCCAGGCCCATACAGATGCCAAGCTGGCTCTGTGACAGATACGAGCGGCTGCCGCGCAGCTCCCTGGTCTGGACCAGATTGCCACTATGCGCTGTCAAACGGGCGCCGATGCCGTTTGGGTTGCCGTCGACCCCCACGAGCCGGAGGGTGATCCAGTGGTTGCCGTCGCCTTGGTCGTTGCGCAGCAGGCTGAGCGGTTGCCCGGAGTTAAAGACCAGGAGGTCCGGATCGCCGTCTGAGTCGTAATCGCCGACCGCGCTGCCGCGGCTGACTCGTTCGAGGGCGAAGCCGGGGCCCGCGGACCTTGAAATATCGGTAAAGTGCCCCGCGTCGTTGCGGAAGAGCAGGTTGCGCTGGCCATAACTGGTGGATTGGTCGACGAGTTCGACATTGTCGAGAACGTGGCCATTGGCAGCAAAGAGGTCGAGGTCGCCATCCAGATCGGGGTCGAAGAACTGGGTGCCGAAGCCGAGCCAGGGCAGCGAGGGCAGACCGATGCCAGCGGCAAAGGTCGCCACGGAGAAGAAGCCGCCCTCGCCTCTGTAGAGGGCATTGGGCTCGGCCTGGAAATTGGTCACTGTCAGATCGAGGATTCCGTCTGAATCGTAGTCGCCCCAATCGACCCCCATCCCCGCCTCCATCTGTCCGTCCTGGCCATAGCCGACCCCCGCCAACGCCCCTTTTTCGCTGAAGGTCCCGTCCTGATCGTTGCGGTAGAGGAAGTTACGCACCGCGTCGTTAGCCACGTAGAGGTCCGGCCAGCCATCCCGGTCGTAGTCCGCGAAAACTACGCCCAGCCCCTTGCCGCCCGCATCGGCGATTCCCGCCGCAGCGGAGACATCGGCAAAGCCCTTGCCGCCGTCGTTGCGGTAGAGCAGATCGGCCTGGCCCGGGAAATTGTCCGGGTGCGGATAGGTCGGCGGCGCCTGGCCGTCGTAGCTCTCGAACCCGGCCGCATAGGGGATCTGGTTGGCGTTGGCCGCCTGGGCGTCGTAGTAGACGTAGTTGGCGACATAGAGGTCGAGATCGCCGTCCAGGTCGTAGTCGGCGAAGGCGCAACTGGTACCCCAGCCCGGATCATCGACGCCGGTTGCCGCGCCGACGTCGGTGAAGTGTCCGCCGTCGTTGCGAAACAGTACGTTGGGACCGTAGTTGGTCAGGTAGAGGTCGAGATCGCCGTCCAGGTCGTAGTCGGCGACGGCTACGCCCATGCCGACGCCCGGGTCAGCGACGCCGGCCGCGACCAGGGTGAAGTGCCCGTCGTCATTGTTGAATAGCTGGTTGACCGGGGGAGGCTCGGCTGGCGGATCGGCGGCGATAAAAGCGCCGTTGACGGCGTAGATATCGAGATCGCCGTCTGAGTCGTAATCGAAGAATGCGCCCCCCCCGCCCATGGTTTCGGGGAAGTGCCGTTTAGGGCTCAGGCCGTTCTCGTGGTGCCAGGTCAGGCCGACCGAGGACGCTACTTCGACAAAGCGGATGGACTGGACGGCAGGTGCAGCTTGCGGGGGTTGAGCGGGCGGTGCGGTTTCCGCACCGGCATTGCCGGCCAGAAGCAGGACGCAAGCAAGGGTCGGGATGCGTAACACAGTATTGATATTCACGGGAGTTGGGCCAGCTCTGCGCGCGCCTGGAGCAGAAAATTTGGATCGCCCCGCCAGCGCTCGATAAAGGTCTGATAGTTTTGGCGCGCCTGGGGGATTGCGCCCTGGGCCTGGTAGACGGCGGCCAGGGCGTAGTAGGTACGCGCGAAGGTCGAATCGGCGGCAATAGCTGCCAGATATGAGCGACGAGCCTGATCCAGTTGTCCCTGCTGCAAAAAGAGGCTGCCGAGGTTGTAGTGGGCATCGGTCAGGGTCGAATCGGCGCCGACGGCAGCTTCCAATGCCCGTCGGGCCGCCGCGGTCTCACCGAGGGCCAACAGAGAATTGCCGAGATTGTTCCAGGCCTTGGCCGAGGATGGATCCAGCTCCACGGCCCGCTCAAAGTCAGTACGGGCCTGGCGCGGCTGGTGGCGACGCAGGCGGACCAGACCCTGGGCGAAATAGAGCATGCTGGTGCGTACATCTTCGGGGTGTCGGGCGATGCCCAGTCGGCAGAGCTTGAGGACTTCGTCTGCCGCGTCTTGTTCAAGCAGTAGACCGCTCAGCTGGATCAGGGTTTCCAGATGAGCCGGCTGGACGAGCTGCGCGGCCCGATAGTGGGTGAGGGCGGCGTTGCTCTGGCCCAGTTGCCGGTAGTGGTGAGCCAGCTCCAGGCGGGTCTCGACCTGGTCGGGATCGACATCGAGCTGGCGGCGCAGGCGGGCGACCTGGGCAGCGTGGCCGGACAACGTCTCGAAGTGCGCGAGGGCGCGTTCAGCTTCTGCCTGGCGGCCGAGCGCGGAGAGCGTTGAAGCCAGGTTGTATTGTGCTTCGATGTGGAATGGCTGGTAGGCGATGACGCGCTGGAATGCGGCCAGGGCCTTTGCATAGCGCCGTTGAGCGAGATGGGACAGGCCCATGAGACGGTGGACTTCAACCCGGGTTGAATCCAGCGCCAGGGCGTAATTGAGCTCTGCTTGCGCGTCGGTATAGCGGCTCTGGCGCAGGTAGAGCTGGCCGAATTGTTGCCGGATATCGACGTGATCCCCGCCGGCTGCCAGCGCGGCGCGCAGGGTCTTTTCGGCCAGGTCGTAGCGTCCCTGTTTGAGGTAGAATAGGGGCAGCGTCCTCAGCGCGGGGGCATAGGTCGGCATTTGTTCGAGCAACTCGACGGCCAACGGCAGCCGCCCCCGGTCCGCTTCGGTCACGGCGAGGTTGTGTCGGGCGCGGTCGTGGGTCGGATCGGCTGCGATCGCCGCCCGGTAGGCCCCACCGGCCGCCTCCAGACGCCCGAGATTGGCTTCGAGATTGCCCAATTCGTAGTGGGCCTCGGCGTCGAGAGAGTCCAGCGCCAGGGCTTTCTCGTAGGCGCCAAAGGCCTCGTCGAAGTGTTGCTGTGCAGCGAAGGAGAGTCCGGCAAGCACCAGGCGTTGGCCTTCTTCGAGCGGCTGGGTGTCGGTGTCTGTGTCGGTGTCGGTGTCTGGGGCGCAGCCCCACAGGAGGGCGCCTAGTACAGCGAACGAGGCGTAAGGCCGCATCGATCTCAGGGCTGTTGCACGGCGCGGTGCTGTGATTCAGCGATTTTGGCTTCGGCGATCTTGGTGCGCAACTGGTCCTGGGCGGCCCCACTGGACCGAATACTCTCCCACAGCACGATGGCTCGTGTGTATTCGCCGCGGTGGGCGTGGATATCACCGAGCAGCACGCGCGCGCTGACGAGCGTGCTGTCCAGCGAGAGCGCGCGCTCCGCCGCCGATCGCGCCTGGTCCAGTTGCTCCATTTCGAGGTAGGCATTGCCCAGGTTGGAGTAATAAAAACCCACATCGGGGGCCAGCTGTACGGCCTGTTGGTACTGGTTGAGGGCCATCTCCAACTCGGCTTTCTTGTGAAAGAGCGAGCCCAGGTTGTTGTGGCTTTGGGCCAAAGTCGAGTCGTAGCGCAATGCCTCGAGGTAGTAGCGAGCGGCCAGCGCGTCCTCGCCCCGACCCTGGTGCATATTGCCCAGGCCTTGATATCCCTGGCCGTGGGTCGAGTCGATACGGATCGACTGGCGATAGTGCTGGAAGGCCAGTTTGAGGCGTCCAAATCGATTGTAAAGGCCGGCGAGGTTGGAGTGGGCCTGGGGCTGATCGGGGTATTGGCGCATGGCGTCCTGGTGGGGTTTGAGTCGGGCGTTTTGCTCGTCCAGAACCCGAGCTCGATCGAGCATCCGCTGTCCCTCCTCAGTCCCGCCCGCGCGCCTCAGTGCCTGGCCCAACCCCCGGAATGCGGTGGGATTGTGTGGGTTGAGGCGGGCGACTTTGCGCAGCTGATCCTCGGCTTGGCGGTAGTCGCCCAGTTGCAGATGGACCAGACCCAGCTGGATGCGGGCCTGGGTGTGGGTGGAATCGGCGGCGGCGATGGCGGCAAAAATATCGCGGGCCTCGGGCAACTGGCCCTCGCGCTGATGGATCACGCCCAGGGTATAGCGCGCCTCGGTGGCGTCGGGCGCCAGCTCCAGGGCTTCGCCGAGCAGTTGGCGGGCTCGATCCGCCTCGCCGCGCACTTCAAAGAGCATCTTGCCCAGGGCGATGCGGGGCCCGGCGTAGTCTGGTTTGAGTTTCAGAGCTGCTTCGAGATGGGTTTGCGCCTCGGCAAATCGGCTCTGGGCGTGCAAGACGACGCCGAGATAGTAGTGATACTGGGGGTTGGCGTGCGCCTGGTCGAGCGCCTGGAGATAGGCCTGTTCGGCCCGGGCGAAGAGCCCGCGGGCCTGGAGGGCGCGACCGGTGGCAAAGGCCTCGGACGCCGAGGCGGTCGGTGGCGGGGGCGCCGGCGGGGTTTCGGCTACTTCGCTGGCGCAGCCAGCGAAGATGAGCAAGAGCAGGGCAAAGCGCATGGTTTACTCCGTCAAGAGAAGAACAGCAAAGCCCATAAGATAGCGCAATAATACGCTCCCCCAGGCTAGTTGTCGCCCATGCGGCGCCGGACCTCGTCGAGCAGGCGTTGCGCCTGGGGGGAGTCGCCCCGCGCCAATACTCCTCGCAGGCGATCGATGGCCGCCACGGGGCGTCCTCCCTCGAGATCGAGCAGGGCCAGGTTGATATGGGCTTCGGGATTGTCCGCCTCCAGCTCCAAGGCCTGGAGGAAGTGAGTACGGGCTTTGTTTTCGCGACCTGCGAGCACGTGCAGGGCGCCGATCGCGACCAGAGCCTCGGGGCGCCTGGCCAGGTCCAACGCCTGCTGGTAGTAGCTCAGTGCCGCATCGGATTTTCCCGCTTGCTGCAGGGCCCGTCCCATCTCGTAGCGAAGCCAGAAGTCGTTGGGTTGCCAGGGCAGCGCCTGTTCCAGGTGGGCGGCAGCGGCCTCGTAGTTCCCTTGGCGATAGAGCAGGCGACCGTAGTAATAATGGGCCACACCAGATGCGGGGTCGATGGCCAGAGCGCGCTGCAGATGGGTGGCGGCACGCCGCGTTTTTTGCGTATCCAGGTAGATCCGGCCTAGGAGCACCTGAGTGTCGGGGCGCTGGGGGTTTTCTGCGATAGTCGCCAGGGCCTCCCGTTCGCTGGCGCCGTAGCGCCGCTGGTGAAAGTAGGAGACGGCCAGATTGTGCCGGGCGTAGTTGTAGTCGGGGTCCAGCTCCAGCGCCCGGCGCGAGCAGCGCTCGGCCAGGGCATAGTCTCCCTTGCGCAGATGCACCTCGCCGAGGTCGAAGTGAAGTTGGGGGTCCTCGGCGGTCGAGGACGCGACATTGAACAGGACCAGCAGTGCGCCCAGGGGCACGGCTTGACCTGCTGTCAGGGCCCAGGATTTACGGCGGACACTCAGATAGAGACGCCAGGCGGCAAAGGAGGCAAAGGCGATTAGCACGGGCAGGACCGGCATGCGATAGCGGGCGGCGGGGAAGAACAGCACGACCGAGGCGATATAGCTCAACCCGTAGAGCCGCAAGAGGACGATCGGTGGATCCCGCATCCTGACGCTCAGGGCCAGACCCAGCAGACTCAATGGTCCGAGCAGGCCAAAGGGAAACGACAGATGCCAATCCCAGAGCAGGACGCTCAAGATGCGCGAGTGTTGCCGGCCGTAGTAAATGTCCTGATTGCGCTTGGTTTCGCGGCCGTCCCAAAAGAACCATCCCTTTTCGAGGAGCAGACCGAGGTAATCGAAGGGGTGTGCGGCGATATAGGAGAGGGATTTGCGCAGGAAAAAGGCCGACTTGGCCGCGGCGGTTTCGTGGCCCGACCGCACGGGTTCCATGACCAGCTTATCCCACTCCATGCCCGGATGCAGTGAGACGGTGCGCGCATAGTCGGCGTTGTTGCCGATGTAGAAGTTGACGCCGCCATTGGAGGAGATAAAGACCAGGTCGGGCTCGATGGCCCAATTCCGCCAGGTGACAGGTAAAATCACCAGCGCGGCGGGCAGCAGGAACGACAGGATCGCCCGTCGAGAGGCCGTGCCAGAATCGCGCTGTCGCCAGCAGAACCAGACGCAAAAGACCGCGGTGAAGAGCAGGATATTGGGCCGGGTGAGGGCGGCCAGACCCGCTATGAGGCCGGCTGCGATCCAATCGCGGTCGCGGTTTCGATCCTGGGCCAATAGCAGCTGGTTGAGAAGCAGGAGATTGAGAAAAATCTCCACCGGGACCGCCAGCAATTCGCCTTCGAAGTACAGAAAGGAGCCGCACAAAGCGGCAATACCGCCGGCGATACGGGCGATCCGTTCGCCAAATGCGCGACGGGCGAGGGTGTAGACCAGTAGGCACGACAGGGCGCCGAGAGCGGCGTGTACCAGGCGGATGGCGACGAAATACGAGATGGGAAAAAGCCAGCAGACGACAGCGAGCAGGTAAATGTAGAGCGGCGGCTGCCAGAAAGGTTCAGGGCCACCCCAGAGATCGCCGCCGGCGATGGCTTGGGCTTGCTCGAGGAAAGTCCTCGCATCGACGACCGGCGCGTCGAAGAAGGGGCTCGTGCGGTGTTCCCACAAGTAACCCAAGCGCGGCGCCAGGGCCACCACCAAGAGCGCACCGGGAAAGAGGCGGGTGGCACCCTTCGTCATGGAGATGGCAGGCCAGCATCAGAACGGCAGGGAGGGAGAAAGGGAGAAAGGATTGCGCTGAATCCCTTCTCCCTCCCTCCCTCCCTGCCGTCGATGTGCCCTTGCCGGCGAGATCAATAGACGAGCGAAACCGTGCCGGCTCGTTCGGAGGATGTATCATCGGAGCCGACCACGAGTCGGTAAATATACAAGCCTGGCGGCACTAGCTGTCCCTGTTCGTCCTGGCCGTTCCACTGGACTTCGAGATTGCCCGCAGTGGATGTTCCACGTTGCAGTTCGACAACGCGGCGGCCGGAGAGGTCGTAGATGCCGAGTTCGACTTCGACCTGATCGAGGAGAAGGAACAGGTCAATAGAGAAGGTGATCTCGTCGTTGATACCATCGCCATTGGGGGTGAAGGGGTTCGGGGTGATGATGGGAGCGTTGACGATATTGACGATGTCTCTGACGACGACGAGCAGGGCGTCGGTGGCCACGTCGGGCGAGGCATCGCCGTTTTCGACTGGTTGCGAGATCGTGCCGCCGCCGATCGCATCATTCCGCACCACACTGGAAAATTCCTTGGATCCGCGAAATAGCGTGGATTTGAAGACGACTTCAATATTCTGGCCAAATCGAAAGTGCTCCGAGCCCATTCTTGGCAATTTGATCTGCAGTTTAGGTGACTTCGAGAACGGGTCCAAGGTGATCGTTTGGACGAATTGCCCCAGGCTGTCACGTCCGGCGGCAATGGGCGCAAGTCGTATTGGATTTGTGCCCAGTAGGGGGTCGTCCGCCTCATCATCGGCCCCACCTATTTCGGTCCAATCCTCGCCGTCAAAGCGCAGGGTGTCAATGCGCGTGTCGATGCTGGGCACGGCGATCTCGATGCGATTAAAGGAGGTTGTTCCACCCCGCTCGAACAGCGGCCGTATGAAGTAATTAAAGGAGGTCTCTTCACCCAATGGGACTCGCGGCGGGAAGATCTCGGCGACGACGCCGCCCGAGACCAGGGGCGAATCGTACTCGATCTCGATGAAATCCAACAGGCACGCGCTGTGTTGCTCGCTGTCGAAGAAAACGCGGAGCTGAATGTAGCGAGTGCCCCCGGGCAATGGCAACTGGACGCCGCTATTCACCCATTCAGACTCGGGCAAGCTCTCGTCGATCAGGCCGTCTTCGAGTTTAAAGGGAGCCGACCAGAAGCTCCAGCCCAGGCGGCCGTCCACCCCTAGGTCAGCGCCTAGCTCATTGTACTGAAGCTCGCGCTCGGGAATGCGGCCGTCGGTGAGCTTGGTCCAGGAAAACAGCTCCAGGGGATCGCCGTTTGCGTCGTCGGTGTCGGACAGGCCAGCGCCCAGGCGGCGGGCATAAACGTGCGTATCGAGGGTGTTGCCGACGCGGAACTGTATGCGGACATCGCCGCCGAGACCGTCGCGACGGCCGCGCCAGCGCACCTTGCCCCAGTTGACCAGACCACCTGGGACATCCGGGTTAAACTGGCTCAGGAACGCCGCTTCTTCCGAGCGCGCAAACTGCTCGATCTCGCGGTCGTAGCGGCGGGAGCGGGGCGTCGGGGTGCCCACGTCGATGATGGCGGACGTGTACTGACCGTCGATGACATAGCCGTCGCCGAAGAAAGCGAGCTCGGCGGTCTGGCTGAGTTTGCCTTCGGGATCGACTGAGACTACGTCGATGCGGCCGGCGACAAAGGGCGGGTCGAAGCGGAGGTCCTTGATCACCGGGTTGAGGTGGCCGCGGGTTACTGGAACAAGTATTCTTGGCGCCCTGATGCTTTCGGTTCTGAGGTCAATATTGGCCTGGTTGCCGTATCGGATGGTGTAGTTAGCTATGGTGCCGCCGGGCAAGGTCGGCCGCGGGCGGAAGACGATGCGGTTGATATAGTGGAAGCCCATCAGGTTGAGGCCGAGACCGCCGCGGCCGTACTTAGTCGCGGTGAAGGCCGTGTTCAGATTGCCATCGACGCCTTTTTCGGCATCTTCCCGGACAATTACTCCGGCGACCGCCCAGTAGTCGGCCGAGATGGGATCGGCGATCTCGGTGCGGATGGGAAGGGAGGGGTCCGAGCTCGGGACCACCATGAAGGGATTTCCAGGGGGCTTGCCGGGGACGATGCCGCCGTACTCGCCGGCTTTGAAGCGTTGGTTGAGCATATAGGCCAGATTGCGCTCGCTGTCCAGTAGTAGCGGCCTGAGCCAAGTAACGCCCTGGGGCATCGGCGGGTCTTCGTCGATGAGTCCGTCGCCGTCGTTGTCGATGCCGTCAATCGGGTCTTCGTTGAGTAGGCCGTCCCAGTCGTCGTCGTAGGGGCTGTATAGCCCGTCCTCGTTGAGCAGGCCGTCGCCGTCGTTGTCGAACTGAGGGTCGGGACCGTCTTCGTCGAAGAGCCCGTCGATATCGTTGTCGATTAGCTCGGGACCGTCTTCGTCGATGAGTCCGTCGCCGTCGTCATCGAGGTTGTTGACCGGGTCTTCGTTGAGCAGCCCGTCGCCGTCGTTGTCGACCTGAGGGTCGACGGGGTCTTCGTTGAACGTCCCGTCGCCGTCGTTGTCGATCAGCTCGACGGGATCTTCGTCGATGAGTCCGTCGCCGTCGTCGTCGACGAGTAACTCGACGGCCCAGCTGCGACCCAGGTTGAGGCGACCCGTAACCGGGCGCAGGATCCAGGGATTGGCGTCGCCACCGATGCGCAACCGCTTGATTTCAGCATAGCCGTCAGTGGTCAGAAACACCGCGAATAACGCCAGTACCAGTAGCCTTAGCATGTAGAGCCTCCGCAAAGGAGATTTGGGCCGGAACGCAGCCGCTCGATTGGCACACCCTCGATTGGCACACAGTCGCTCGTTTGGCACAATAGATTGTAGCAGAAGCTAAAGAAAATCGCTCTTGGTTACAATATAATAATCTGACGAGGTTGCCGGACTACTCCGCCTTCGCCGTCGTCGGTCCCTCGGCGTCCTGAGCGGCTCGGCGCTTAGACGTACGGCGCTGCAAGTCGACCAGCACGATATGGCGGTCGAGACCCCGTTGCGCCGTGGCCGCCCGGCGGAATCGGCGATCGTCCGTCCATACCCGCGGATAGGCGCTGGGCGAGGTGATGCCCCGCGCCAGCAACTCCCGCCAGAAGGAAGTATCGCTCCTGGCGTAGCCCATGGCGGTCACAAAGAAGGAGGCCCCGAGGTCCGACAGGCTGTCGAGGCGGCCGGCCGAGAATTGCTCTACGGGGATCTGCCAGCCCTTGCGGTGGAAATAGTACAGCAGCGTCGGAGCCTGGGCGCGAAGAGGCGCTGCCGAGTTGTCGTCGAGCTCGCCAGTGACGAGCAGTGCGTCGGGAGGGATCTTCTCGTCCAGCAGGCGCCCGGCCTCCCAGGAGCTGCGGTAGAAGCGGTGGGCGTTATCCCCGGGATCGAAGTAGCTGGAGGCGGACCAAGCGCTGTACCCGGCGATGGCCAGCAGGGCCACAGCGGCGAGCACGCGGCCCCTGTCGCTGCCAGCGAACCCTTGTCGCCCCGTCGGATTCCGGCCGCTGCCGCCATGGCCGCCCGCTGTCAGGCGAGCCAGAGGCAGGGCCGCGAACAGCGCTCCCACGGGCACGAAGGGCATCTGGTAGTAGTGGAGCTTGCGGTTGCCCTCCGGCACCAGGAGTACATAGAGCGCTATTCCCCCCAGCCACACATAGGGCATCCACTCGGGCGCTCGCCGCTGCTGGGGATGCTGGCCGGACGCCGGGCCGCTCGCCGCCCGCAACGGCCACGCCGTGACCAGGCCCCACAGAACGAGCACCGCGCCGACCGGGGTGAAGACGCGGTGGACGAGTCGCGTGCCTACTTCGAGGTAAAAACCCGCTTCGAGGAGGAGCTCGTGCGACCACTTGTTGTATCCATAGCGGTTCCAGATTCCGAAGGTGATCCCCGTCTGGTGGAAAAGGTCAGCGGCGTGGTCGTACCACCAGACCGAGGGCGCCAGGACCAGAATTGCAAAGACCCAGAGGTTGGGCTGAGCGATAAAACGCCATCCCTCCCATCTCCACCAGGCCAGTGCTACCAGGGGAAAGCCGATGTAGAGGGTAGGGATCTTGACCAGAAAACAGAGGGCTGACGCGAGCACGGCAAGGAGGAAGGCGGCAGAGCCGGGCCGCTCCAACCAGCGCAGGAAGGTGAGCAGGGAGGCCACGCTGAGGAGAACCATGAGCGCCTCGGGCATGAAGGTGCGCCCGAAAAAGACGTTGAGGGGCATAGCCAGGTACAGGAAGGCGGCCAGGAGCGGGAGCCGGGGCCGGTCCGGGTAGATGCGCGAGGCGAGGCGATACAGGAGAGCAGCCGTGAGCGTGGAGAACAGGGCCGACAGCAGCCTGCCCAGCCATTCGTAGGAGCCGCCCACGACGGCATAGCTGCAGGCTACAAGGAAAGGATACAGCGGGAAGTTGGTCTCCACGTACCCCGAAGTCGTCCCGCGCCAGTCCACCCGGGGATGGAGGATGTCGAAATCCTCCTCATAGAAATTGCGCGCGATGGCGGCGGTGTCGGTCTGGCGCCAGGCCTGCTGGTCGACGAGGGGTTCGTCCAGGCCGATGAGGCGGACGCACAGCCCCACCAGCAGGAGTGCCCAGAGCCACCGCTGGCTTGTCTCAGTCAGATCGGATTCCATTACCAGCTGCATTCCGGCCGATTCGGCGACCACCACGAGCTTCTGGCAGAGCTGGCTCTGAGGGGAACACGCCCTCCACGACGATGTCGCTTTGGGTTGCCGATCTCCGGCGCGGCCTCCGCGGACAGGACGGCGCCGCGATTACGGTTGTGCGTCCGCCTCCGCGGCTGACTTCTCAGGCGACTGTTTGGACTCGGCCGGAGCCGTCTCCTCTTTGTGGAAGCGGACCAACTTGACCGCTCGCAGGCCGATGTTGAAGAATCCGGATTTGGTCTTGCCAGTGAACGCCATCAGCAGCCTGTCTTCGAACATCCGGTCCGTCTCTCCCGACAACCGCACCGTGCTGGCGTCGACGGTGCCCTGTACCTTCTTGCCAGACCAGAAGGTTACTGTAACAGGTCTGATTTCCCCCGATCCCACCTCGAATTCCAGCTCTGCAAGCTTCGCCATCTCCTTCGCTCGCCGGGCCTTGCCTTGGGAATAGCCGAAGCGGGTCTTGCCGCGGTAGCGGAGGCCACTGACCTCGAACCGCCGACCCTCCATGTCGATCACGGTGGCGTGAAGGGCATGCTCCGGGGAGACAGCGCCCGTATGGTGCAGGATGACCTGGGCGACGTCGGACAGCGGAATGGTGAACCGCCCGAGCTCGCTGATCCCAGTAAAGTGCACCAGCCCGTCCCCACCGCCAATTGTATCCTGGTGCTGGGAGATACTCCCCGAACCCGAGAACATGGTCGCTGTCAGGAGGCGCCCACTGCGCAGGTGGAGGGTGAGGCTCAACTCCTCTCCGCCCCGATCACCGCCCATCTCGATCCGGTCCACATCAGCCAGCATGACGATCTGGCGTACGTCGTCGACGTAGATCTCTATATCCTGCCGATCCTGCAACGCCAGCTTAGTGACGTCGCTGCGGTTGCCGTCGCGATCGACGATGGTGGCGGCTGGCGCGGAATCGGAATACACAGGTCCCGTAGCAGCCCACATCAGGAGCAGCCCGGCCGCGAGGGACGACACCCGGGACCGCGGCCGCTTTATCAGCTCACGCGGCCGGGCTAGGTGAAAAGCCGATGGGGGAATCGATAACATATGCGCCTCCTTGTAATTGCGTCCTGAAGTGAGGACAGGCCCGTCTCCACCTCAACTTTCGGTCTATTGTAGGCCGCCCGGGGGCTGATCGGGTACCGTGGAGGCGGGCTCGCCGATGGTCAGCTGCGCGATCCCGCCGAATCTGACCTCCACCGGACGAATTACATCGAGGCCGCTGGGAGCGTTCTCGATGCGAATCTTGTAGGTGCGGCCGGTTGGCAGCAGGAAGTGCCTCACTTCCAGAGACGTCATCCCCTTGCCCAGAAGAGTGCGGGCCCGGTAGTCCAGAATCACGAAGGGGACCTGTTGCGGTGTTCCCTCCGAACCGAGAAATCTGATCTGGAACCGCCCAATCGGGATTGTGGCGTACCTGTCCTCCCCCATGACAATCTCGACGTCGCGCACCTCGACGATGTCGTCGATGTGCGTGCTGACCACGACGGTGTAGGTGCCCGGTGCCAGATCGACCGTGAGTCGGTTCCGCTCGACTCCGGTTTGGTAGGCGCTGGGGGAACTGGCCGCGGCGAGCGGCGAATCGGAGTAAACCTCCTCATCGGTCTCCTGGTCGACGATGTAGAAATTGAGTTGTGGGATGCCGCCAGCTTCCAGATGCAGCCGACCCATCCCCTCGGGAATGGGAGGCGGCATGTTGGGGTCGACCCCCCCTGTGGTGGCTGCGCATCCGATGGTCAGCCAGCAGCAGGCGATCGCCGCGATACATCTCCATGGGCCTTCGATTCGACTCCGCATCTTATTCACTTGAGCCCTCCGGATGGTTATCTTGTTGGAAACATAGTGAGTGTCATCACGATTGTGCGAAATTCATCAGGGGCTCCGTGGCCGTCAACCGTGCCTGCCAGAGGTCCCCTTCCCGAATTCGCCCCCCGGCTTCAGATCCTAATAGGAGCGCCAACTGGGAGACTTGTCGTCCCGATCGGTGCTGTTGGTAAGGTTGAGAGGCAAGGTTGAAAGCGACTCCTCGTCGTCGAGGTCGAATCCGGAGGTATCCACCACATAGATCTCGTAATTGCCGTTCATCTTGCCAGAATACGCCAGCGCCCTCCCGTCGGGGGCCCATTCCGGCTCCTGCTCGTAGGTCTTCTCCGCCATCGTCACCCGGGTTTGACCGGCCCCCTCCGCAGTTGCCAGGATCAGCTCCTGCCCGCCGAAGCGCTCCGAGCAGAAGACCAGGCGGTCGCCAGAGGGCGACCACGCCGGGAACCAGTCGAATTTCTTGTTCTCGGTCAGCTGGCGTCTATCGGTGCCGTCCGCACGGATTAGATAGATCTCGTCGCTGTCGTCGAACTGTCCGGACACAAAAGCGATCTGAGAGCCGTCGGGTGACCAGGCCGGATCGCGGCCCTTGACCAGCTTGCGCTTGTTCTGACCGTCGGCATCCATCACCCACACCGCTACATCACCGTCTCGCTGGCTGACAAAGGCGATCTGAGAGCCGTCCGGTGACCAAGCCGGCAAGTTGTCCCTCTCAGGATGCTCGGTGAGCCGCCGCGGATCAGAGCCGTCCTCACCCATGACATAGATGTCGATATTCGTCATCACCTCTCCCCTGGTGAAGAGGATGCTCTTGCCGTCGGGGGACCAGGTGGGGTGTTGCTCGAATTCGCGGCCCGTGGTCAGCTGGGTGAGATCGCTGCCGTCCGCCTTGACCGTGAACAGGTCCCAGTTGATGATGTTGGTTTTCGAGGAGCTGAAGACGATGGTACCGCTGCGCTCTGAAGGCGTATTTGACCCCGGCGGCAGCTCGAAGGTCAGGAGGTATTTTTCGACTCCGGAGATCGGTGCGGATTTGACTTCGATTGAGAGCCGATCCTGGTAGGTACCGGCCACGACGCCCACCGAATACGTCCCCCGCCTCATCTTGGGAAAGATGAAGGTACCCGCAGACACCAGCCGATTGCGACCGAATTCGAGGTCGTTGGCGTCCAGGCGGATCGGATTTCCGTCTCCGCCCTTGATCTCCACGGTGACTTCGTTGACACCACAGCCGAGGACCAAGGCCGTCAACAGAAATACGGACACTCTGCGCATTACGCCCTTCCTCCTAATACAGTCCTAAAAGTCCTTCGACGATCTCCGTGCCAGACGGATGGGCCCTGTGGGGCCATCATTCGTGCGGGCTTTTTTGCGAGATCTTGCTTCGCCAGCTTTGTTGGCCACCCGCGCGAACTGCCGTCAACGCCTATGAAGGCGTCTAGAGAAATGGCGGCCATTGAAGCGGGAAAATAGAGGTATGAAAAAGAGGCCTGTTGGTGGAGAAAGCAAGCCCCGCGGGTGAAGTCTTGTTCCGGATAGTCCCCGGCCCCCAAAGTAAAAGGTTAAGAGTCGGGTAAAAAGTTAAGAGTCGGGCAAAAGGTTAAGAGTCGGAGGCTCGGACGACTACCTGAACAGTTCCTTCACCTTGCCCCAGGTGCTGAAATCAATGTCCGTAGGCGCGCCCGTACCGGCGAGGCGAAGGAAGCTGGTAATCCCTTCCTTTGCTTTTATTCCCCTGCCGGTGAGATCGATACCCGCGCTATGATCAAAGGCAAAGAAGTCACCTCTTTGCGATAACACTTCGCTCAGCCACTCTCTGGCTTCGTCGCTGATACGGGCACTGGCCAGCGCCTGGCCGGCATGCAGCGTCTCGAACACAGGGGAGGTCGCCGTTGACAGAACCGGACGCTGGCTGATCTCGGCTGGTTGCCCAGAGCGCACGATGCCGATGATCTCCAGGAATTCGCTATGCGGCTCGATGAGGACGGCCAGCTGTTGGGCTCTGGCCGCCTGAGCCTCGACCTGAGGGTCAAAAAGAAAGAGCAGTCGGTGGGGGGTCCCCACGCCAGCGCTTGCCGTTGCCTGCAGCAGGTATACCCCGATCGCGAGAATCCCAAACCCCCGGCGCAAAAATACACTCATCTTCCTGCTCCACCCGATTTACCCGCCATGATCTGTTCCTACTCCGCCCTGATGGAGAATCCCTTCTCTATTACCCCTTCACCCTGTAGGATACGGACTTGGGAAAGTCGGTCGTTGAGGACGAGCTCAACCTGTACGACTCCCACACGCGCCGGCAATGAAAAGCCAAGCACGATGCCGGTGTCCGGATCGCTCAGCTCCCGTCCCCGATTCCAGACGCCGTATTTGTCGCCATTTCGCACGCCGTTGGCCACGCCGACATTAATATACGCTTGTGCGCCAGTGATATCTATTATTTTTGGCTCGAGGGCGATCAGCTCCGGAGGCGGCAGAGCAGATTCGGTGACGCCGGTGGTAAGATCGTGAAGGCACATAGCCACGGCTTGCCCCACGAGCGATTCGGCAAAATCCTGGCTGCCCCACGCGGCGGGCGAAAATCCGAGCAGGCTGTACTCCCTCTCCAGAGGAAGGTAGGCCGCCGGATTGGTCACTCCCGTGCGCTTGCTGGCGATATCGCCAACGCCGAGAAATTCACCCAGGGAGGTGCCGTCGATGACATTGTAGAAGTAGAGCTCCACTTCCAGCCCCGCCCGATAGCTCCGATATCCGCCGATGGGGACGACGGCCTTCATTCGGCTCATGCTCAGCACCTGGATCTCGCCCAGGACGACGACATCAGCCTCCAGTTCCCTACCGAGGTCGATGGCCCGCCCCACCGGTATTTCTCCGGTCAGCTCCTTTTCGTTGAGACGGACGAACCCCGAGTCGACCGGGATGGTCCGAATGTACTTAGCGCTGCGCAGACTGTCGGCCAGCGCCCTCGGCAGACGCGTGTAGATATCCCAGGGGCCCTTGTACGAGCTGGCGTTCCGCAGCGGCAACAGCAGCAGGGTCTTTTTGAGCGATTCCCTCTGCTCGGCCGCCGTCTGCACGGCCCCTCCTCCCGAGGCGGCGGAGGGTGGGGTCGCCCCCGCTTTTGCCGCACTATCAGCGGACACTGGCTGCGCTACGCCAGCGTCCGCGATCTGAGGAGCGGGCTCCTT
>Ga0066376_10000738_pt1 | contig 30931 bp, 25 predicted proteins | sample Knorr_S15_td_Bot_FD_77009 | JGI IMG/M metagenome (GOLD analysis project Ga0066376, IMG submission 77009) | Marine microbial communities from Southern Atlantic Ocean transect - Knorr_S15_td_Bottom_ad_5009_LV_A | ecosystem: Environmental > Aquatic > Marine > Oceanic | place: Southern Atlantic... | reverse complement strand
GTCTTGCCTTCAAGAATGTTCTGCTTCCTGAACGCCAGGGAGAAGATCGGCTCGATACCGCTTGAGCAACCGGCGATCATCGAGATCGTGCCGGTCGGCGCCACCGTGAGTCGGCAGGCGTTGCGGATATCCGGGTCGCCGTCCGTCTCGTACCTGCTGCCTGCGAAAGCCGGGAACGGCCCGCGCTGCGTTGCCAGTTCAATGGACGCCTGGTCTGACTCGTCCCGGATGAACGCCATCAGCGTCCGGCCGATCTCGATCGCCTCGTCGCTGTCGTACGGCACGCCGAGCGTCACCAGCACGTCGGCGAAGCCCATCACTCCGAGCCCGATCTTGCGGGTGAAGTGCGCCATCTCTTCGATGGCCGGCACCGCGTACTGGTTGGCGTCAATCACGTTGTCCAGGAAGTGGACACTCAACCGGGTCACCTTGCGCAGGTGGTCGTAGTCGATTTCTTTGTTGCCGTCCGCGTCCTCGACGATGAACTTGGACACGTCGATAGAGCCCAGGTTGCAGGACTCGTTCGGCAGGAGCGGCTGCTCGCCGCAGGGGTTGGTCGCCGTGATCTCGCCGAGGTGCAGCACCGGGCTGTTCCGGTTCACCTCGTCCATGAAGATCATTCCTGGTTCACCGTTCCTCCATGCGCCGTACACGATCTTGGAGAACACCTCACGGGCATCCAGGCGTCCGACCTCCATCATCGGGCTGTCCGGGTCGGAAGGCTTGACCTTGGATCGGAGCGCGTAGTCGGTACCGTCCTTGACGGCCTGCATGAACTCGTCCGTTGCGCCGACAGAGATGTTGAAGTTGTGGATCTCGCCCTCGACCGTCTTGCAGTCGATGAACTCCAAGATGTCCGGGTGGTGGACGTTCATGACGGCCATGTTTGCGCCGTCACGCTTCCCGCCCTGGGTGACAAGCGTGGATACAGACGATAGGTGCCGCAGCACGGCGATCGGTCCACAGGCCTTGCCGTGGGTTGACTGGATCGGCGTGCCTTTTGACCTGATCTCGGTCAGCGCAAATCCGGTTCCGCCGCCAAATTTCTGGACCATCGCAGCGTCGTGCGCCGCGCCCATGATCCCTTCCATGCTGTCCTGGAGGGGAAGCACAAAACATGCAGATAGCGTTCCCGCGCCTGTGCCAGCGTTCATCATTGTGGGCGAGTTCGGGAGGAACTCTAGCTTCGCCATCATCCGATAAAACTCTTCGGTTGTTTCGTCAATCTGTTCGTCTGACTGCCCGTACGCCCGATCAGGAGCCGCAAGCGTCCTGGCGACTCGCCGGAACATACCCTGTGGGTCTTCTTTGATGTGGTCGTTCGTGTCCTTGTCCAGATAACGTTTCTCGAGCACGACGAGAGCGTTGTCTGTGATTACCGCAGGTGCGAACTCTTCAGACGTGTCATCCGCAGGACTATTGTCGGCGCTACCACCGATACCGAGCACGGTCGCTGCCTCTGTTATGTCCTCTATGAGGCCGCGTTCTTTCAACGCCGTCAGCATCTCGGTAGTTGCGTCGGCGTTGCCGTGTCCGTTGCGGGTGGTGTCCGTGCTCATTCGCGAATCCTGTATCTGAACTTGGGTCTGGTGACCAATGGCCGTGTAGAAAGGTATGGCTCCCGTGCGGTCGGGAACTCGGTCGATTAGATGGAGGGCGTGCGGAAGGTGATCTGAAACCGGTCGTTGACCACAGATCCACCGGAAAGGCTGGGCCTATGAGAGCTTTAGAAGCCCTCTTCCGCGTGGCGCATCGGGAAATCTGAGAATCCGAACGCGCCTACGTATTGTTGAGCCGGCAGACCGGCGTCGTGCTATGCGCATCGGATCCTCCTTTCCCCTCACTCCCGTCCGTGGGAGCGGCTTGATCGGCAGTGGTAAGGCCCTAATTACTTGTGGCCGCCCTGCGTGTCCTTCGTCTTCTGCCTCGATCGGCAAGTCTCGGTACGTCGTCTTCGATCAATCTGAGCTGTGGTTTGGGGGTGTCTGGCGATTCATCACGAAGCGCCTCGACTTCCTGGGCGAAGGTGTCCAGGTCTTCAAAGTCCCGGTACACCGATGCGTAGCGGATGTACGCCACGCGGTCCAGTTCCCGTAACCGTTCCATCACCATCTCGCCGACAACCCGGCTTTCAACCTCGGCCTTGCCGAGACGATGCAACTCGGAATCGATATCTGTAACTATCTTGCCAATCGCTCCAACCTCTAAGGGGCGCTTGGCGCATGCAATCCGGAGTGATCGCTCAAGTTTGTCTGTCGAGAACGGCTCTCGCCGACCGTCCGACTTCGCGAGAAAGAGTGGGGTGGTATGCACCCGCTCGTAGGTCGTGAACCTTAGTCCACAGCCTGTGCACTCTCTTCGCCGTCGAACTCCGTCGGGTGATTCCCGTGAGTCGATGACCTTTGAGTCGTTATGGCCGCAAAACGGGCAATGCACGTTTGAGCCTCCGACCCTCCCGAATTAATACGCCAAACCCTCTTTTGAAAGGGCCACACACTATCTAGTGGTTTGATGTCTCCAACCCCTACATATCGTGCGTGAGACGTAGAGCATGCACTAACTGTAGTGGGGTGTCAAGACTCGGATTGAGCCGATTATCGGCCAAATGCGATGCGTCCAACGATCCCCGCAGGCGGTGACTTCTGGATGTTTGATTGAACACCGGAAGGGATCCTTATTTTACCACTTTTGAACGTATTCCGGGAGTTGGTCGGCTTAAGGCGTGCGAGCGATACAAGACATGCGAGAAGGCCCTCCACACGAATGTGAAAGGCCTTCTCAGATTTGTCTGAAACCTCCGGCGAATGACCGCCGGAAAGGCGCTTAGTCCATCGCCGTTGCGGCGACGTTTCCGCGCATCCGGCGTCGTGCCGCCGGGTGGTGGCGCAGGAACGGCGGGATGTCGAGATCACCGACATCGGCTGTCAGGGCCTCTGCGTCCGACAGATTGATCGAGCCATCATCGACCGGGAATCCGGTGGCGATGATGGTCAACTTGACCTCGTTCTCCATCTTCATGTCTGTCACCATGCCGAAGATGATGTTGGCCTCCGGGTCGACGACCTGCGAGATCACTTCAGAGGCCTGGTGGACCTCGCTGATCGTCAGGTCGCTGCCGCCGGTGATGTTGAAGATCACGCCACGTGCGCCTTCAAGAGAGACGTCTAGCAGAGGGCTCTGGATTGCCTCTTCTGCGGCGTCAATAGCACGGTTCTCGCCGCTGCCTGAGCCGATGGCCATCCACGCCGGTCCGGCGTTGCTCATGACGGCCTTGATGTCGGCGAAGTCCAGGTTGATCTCGCCGGCCACTGTGACGAGTTCTGCGATGGACTGGACGCCCTGTCGGAGGATGTCGTCCGCCATCCGGAACCCGGCTTCCATGGTTACCTCTTCATCACAGATGATGAGAAGACGATCGTTCGGGATCGTGATGAGCGTATCTACTTTGTCCTTGAGGCGGGCGATGCCTTCCTCGGCGTGCTTCATACGTCGTCGGCCTTCAAATGCGAAAGGCTGGGTTACGACGCCGACCGTCAGAGCGCCCATCTCGCGGGCTATCTCGGCAACGATCGGTGCTGCGCCGGTGCCGGTGCCGCCGCCCATGCCGGCCGCAATAAACACCATGTCTGCGCCTTCGAGAACCTCACGAACTTCGTCGCGGCTCTCCTCGGCACACGCCTGACCCTTCTCAGGATCGCCGCCAACGCCAAGGCCACGTGCCGTTTCGTCGCCAATCCGCAGGCGAACCGGTACGTCGCTGCGCACGAGCGCCTGCGCGTCCGTGTTCACGGTGATGTACTCCACCTCTGCCATTCGATCGCGGTACATTCGGGAAACAGCGTTTGATCCGCCGCCGCCAACGCCCACGACCTTGATGCTGGCTACTCCGATGATGTCCGGTGTCGCTTCAATCCTTGCGTTCATATCGTTTTAAATCTCCTGGCACACATCTGCGGGCCGCCGGCTACGGATCACTTCCGCTGTCGCCCATTGGTCCCTAAATGTTCTGGGAATTGGTTGGCCGACTACCTGGCCGTGGGTTTTGGTAATTCTTTAAGCCGTCCGAGTCACTATTCGTTGAGTCCGGACGGGTTCTGTTTGATCACACCGAGACCCCTTCACGGGTCTTGTTGGAGCTGCTTTCTCCCCGCTTACGCCATCCGGTGAAGGCGTCATACCAGCGCCCGCCGCCACTTACGATTTCAGTTCCGTTGACGGTTGAAACTCCGAGGTGTGAACCACGTGGCATGTTGCGCAGCCCCCAGATCAGCATCCCGATTCCCGCGCTGTACGCCGGGTCCTGGTACTGCTCATCAAGTCCCATCAGCGGCCTCGGGCCGGAGATGCGAACGCGTCCCTGAAACACGTAGCGTGCGAGCGCCTGCATTCCGTCCAGCTTTGCCCCCCCGCCTGTGAGGACGACGCGATCGATCGGGACGTTTGCGAGGTGCGGCGTGGCCAGTTTTCCTTTGACCAGGCGGAACAGCTCCTGTGCACGTTCTTTTAGCAGTTGGCCGAGTTCTCGTTTTGTTATCGAGATAGGACCGTCAACCGAATCGGCGAGGGAGTTTATAAGCAACTCTTCCCGCATGGTGGCGATTTCAGGAGTGACTGAACCGGATGCCCGTTTCAGTTCCTCGGCCTCTTCAAATGAGGTTATGAATGACAGAACGAGGTCGTTCGTGAACTGCCATCCACCAACCGGTAGGACGACGCTATGCACGATCTGGCCGCCGACGAACACCGCGATGTCGGTGGTTCCTCCGCCGATGTCAAGGAGCACCACTCCGTCGTCACGTTCCGATGTCGTCAACGCCGCTTCGGCGGAGGCTATCGGCTCGACAATCAGGCCTGCCACGTGGATGCTCGCTGCCTCAACCGCTGCCTTGAGACGCTCGATGGCGGACTCGTCACCCTTGACTATGTGGGTGTGTGCGTGGATCTCTCTCGCGTGCATACCGAGCGGCAGCCGAACGAGGTGCCGGTTGTCGAGGGCGTAGCCCCGGGAGATTACGTGTAGAAGCTGTCCGGGACTATCGGACGCAAGGACACGAACCGTCGCAAGCGAGGCATCCAGGACATCCTGGGTGATCACGCTCTCGACCGCGTTTTCCTGCACCTGATCCCAGCGATTATGGGATTCGATGTGGCTACCGGATAGCCCAACGTAGGCAGATTTGATCGACAATCCTGCGTTTGCCGAAGCTTCCCGCACGGAAGCCCGGATTGCCTCCGACGTGGCGTCGTCGTCCCGAACCATGCCTTTACGCAGCCCGTCGCAAGGCGATACTCCAACGCCGGCGATCTCCACACTGCCGTCAGGACGCTCGCGACCGATTACGGTTACGACCTTTGTTGTGCCGACATCTATTGCCGCTCTGTAGTCTTCCTGGATCATTTTGCTGTCCCCGTCAGATACCCGTTGTCAGATTTGCCGGTTGCTCTCTTCACCCCTGTGACTCCCCACATATCAGGAGGTTCGAGGGAGCGGTATCTCGTGAAAGGTTTCATAGCCGCTCCACCGCCCTGAGCCTTGCGCTTCGGCTCCTCGGGTTGCTTTCGATCTCGGCCTGAGACGGCTTGATGACCCGTCGGGACACCAGCCGCAACGAGGCGGTGTGGCCGCAGTCACAGATCGGTCGTTCAGGTGGGCAGATGCAGTCGGTCGCCTCTCGGCGGAACAGGTTTTTGACGATTCTGTCTTCGAGAGAGTGGTAGGCGATCACGACGAGTCGTCCACCCGGTTTCAGTAGAGATATGGCCTGTTGCAATCCGGTTTCGAGAGCGCCAAGCTCGTCGTTGACAGCTATCCGCAACGCCTGGAAGGTTTTAGTCGCCGGGTGAATCCGTCGAGAGCCGCGTCGGGGAATTGCACCCGCGACCACGTCTGCAAGCCGCGTCGCCGTCTGTAGGGGTCGCGCCGCTACTATCGCCGCTGCGATGCGACGGGAAGCCCGTTCTTCGCCGTACTGGTAGATAACGTCCGCCAGCTCGTCTCGGTCGTAGGTGTTGACGATGTGGTCCGCCGTCAGCGTCTGACGGATGTCAAAACGCATGTCCAAAGGCTCAGAACGCCGGAAACTGAATCCGCGTTCTTCGGTATCAAGCTGTAACGAGGAAAGGCCGAGGTCGAATAAAACGCCATCGACCGATCCCGGGTTATGGCCATGTTCTGTCGAGACCGATTGGATGTCTCTGAAATTTGCGTTCGCGGCGGTCAGGCGGTCGGCGAGTTCGGGAGAACCCGAGAGGCGCTCCACTGCCGAGCTGATGGCTTCTGCGTCTGCGTCGATTCCCAGCACGACGCCGTCCGGCGCACTTGCCCGGAGGATCGCCTCTGTGTGGCCGCCCTCGCCAAGATTGGCGTCGATGTAGAAACCGCCCGGGGCTATCTCAAGTGCTCCAAGCACCTCAGGGACCATGACGGGGATGTGGCGTGTCTCAGGCATCCGGGCTACCTCCCGCTCGGTCGAAGCGGAGAGCGCCGGGCTGCCATGCGAGCGCGACTCCGCCACGGCACTTCGCAGTGTCGAAACCGGGAGCGTAGGGAGCATGACGGGCATCAATTGGCGGGCCGTTTCCTGATCGAATACCTGAGTGGATGACAAGGGGAACGCCTGCGCGTTTCAGGCCTGAGATTGGCGACACCGGGATCCTGATCTGGGACTTCCGCGTACGCACTCGTATATAGGTACCAATCCGTGCCACTTTTTCGCTAGCGAGGCGAATTACGTGTTTGGGCACTTTTCTTGAAACGCCCGAGGATTTCGGCCAGAAAATCTAATCAAGCACCGGTCGCGCTTACGGACTGTTTGTCGTATGCATCGTGCTAGCATCATTCTCCCGATGACTCACGATGCCGGACAACATAATTCGCCCGATTCTGGGGATTCCCAATCCAAAGGCCACGCACATGCCGACCCGGAAGGGCATGCCCATGAGCACGATCATGGGGCCGAGGGCCGACGCCGATTCGCCGTCCTGACCAGCAGTGACGCCGGGGCGGCAGGGCATCGCGCAGACACGAGTGGCGACACCATTGTTGAGATGCTCACGACCGCCGGGTTTGAGACGGCAGACCGGGTGATGGTCCCGGACGAACGCGACCAGATCGCCGGGCAGTTACGCGCATGGGCAGAGAGCGGCGACGTCGATTTAATCATCACGACCGGAGGCACGGGACTCGGTCCGCGCGACGTGACCCCGGAGGCCACCATGGACGTGATCGAATTCACAGTGCCGGGCATCGCCGAAACAATGCGAGCGCAGTCGATAGCGTCCACCCACGCGGCGATGTTGAGCCGCGCCGTGGCCGGTGTTCGAGGCCGCACGCTGATAGTCAATCTGCCGGGTAGCCCGCGCGGCGTTAAAGAGACTCTTGAAGTGATCCTGCCGGTGCTGGGCCATGCGATCGACATCCTCTCCGGAAGGCCCGGGTCACACCCCGAAGACGGATTTTTACGTTCAGAGCGCGGCTCGCATGGTGCCGATGGATCGCACGGGAGTTAAGGGTGCGAATCAGAATCATCACACTTTTCCCAGAGATGTTCGACGGACCTTTCGGGGCGAGCATCGTCTCGCGAGCCGTCAGGGACGAACTGGTCGAGATCACTACCCACCAGCTTCGCGACTACACGAAGGATCGGCACCGTACGGTCGATGACGCGCCTTATGGTGGTGGAGCCGGGATGGTGATGAAACCGGCCCCACTGGCGGATGCCGTCCAGGATCTCAAGAAGGACGCGTCCGAATCCGGACAGCCGGAGCCTCACGTGATCCTGCTGTCTCCGCAGGGACGTCGGCTCGACCAGACCATCACCAACGAGCTGGCCTCACGCGACTCCCTGATACTGGTTTGTGGTCGATATGAAGGCGTGGATGAACGATTTATCGAGGCGATGGTTGACGAAGAAATTTCGATCGGCGACTACGTGATCTCGGGCGGAGAACCTGCGGCGATCGTGCTGGTGGACGCGCTTACGCGCCTCATCCCCGGCGCTCTCGGGTCCGGAGACTCCGCACCTTCCGATTCATTTGCCTCTGGCCTCGAGGGCAATCTGCAGGGACCGGTCTACACGCGCCCGGCCGAGTGGGACGGCCGCGAGGTCCCCGAGATTTTGCTTTCCGGGGATCATGCACGCCTGGAAAAATGGCGGAACGAGCAATCAGAATCCCGAACTCGGGAACGGCGCCCGGATCTATCAGGTAACGAGGACCATAAAGAGTGAACCGAAATATCCGGCTGTGTGTGCTTCTCTTACTTATGCCCGTCATATTGATTAGCGCCCTCGCATGCAACTCCGGCTCCGAATACGGTGGCTCAATCGAACCTGATCTTTCGGCGGCGCAGATCGCGTTGGCTACGGCTCAGGCGGAACTGGCCGCTTCCGTGCCGAGGGGCGCGGCCGGTCTATCGGCGGCGGATGTGTTGCAGCGGGCAGGCGTGGCATCAGCGAGCCTGAAATCGTTCCGGTTTACAACGGAGACGGTCGTCACATCCGGGAACGAAGCGCTTATATCCACAGTCAACGGCGTGTGGTCATTGCCTGGTAGATACCGTGCGACAGTGGGCGACCCTGACGATCCGATAGAGGAGTTTATCGTCGCCGACGGTCGACTGATCTACCGGGAGAGCGGTTCGGATGAGTGGCGGCTGGAGACTGAGTTTGATCCGGGTCTCGGCATAGGATCAGGCCAGATCATCCCGGCCATGGAGATCTTCGAATTCTCGGACCCGCTCAACCCCGACGACGGCGAGTTCTACCGGATAACCGGGGCCGAGAACCTGGATCTGACCGGCATCGATACAACGATCGTCCAGACTCACGAACTCGTGGTCCGGATTTCCGATTTTCATATCGAGAGCGTGGTCTCGTTTATCAACCCGAACCCGGAAATAGGATTGGAAGGCACACGTCGGGCGTTCGTTGTGTACGACCGGAATGTGCCGGAGCAGATTGTTATTCCGGAGGTTGTTTCGAGTACCGCACCCACCGGGGGCGGCTGATTTTCGATCGGCGGGTTAGCCTGATTGGTCGTGAATCGCTCCCAACCGTTGCCGTCAGACGGGTGGTGGTCCTACAATCAATAACTCACTCAGTTTTATATCGGCCGTCCCGCGCGTCCCTCCCGTCTGGACTTTCCAGAAATTAGGGTCCACCACGGCCCGGCACACGTCACCGGGAACTTTCCCCGGCCCGCACAGAGGTATAACCGTGATCGAAGCAAGAGCGCTGATCGACGCCACACCGCGCGACTCCATCCAGGAATTTCAGACCGGCGATACCGTTCGTGTGAACGTGATGATTCGTGAAGGCGATCGTCAACGTGTTCAGGCTTTCGAGGGCATTGTGCTCAAGGGTCGACACCGCAAAGGCGACACACCCGCCCCCGGAGCGACATTCACTGTTCGACGGGTTTCCTACGGCGTTGGCGTAGAGAGGACCTTCCTCATCTGCTCTCCGCTTCTCGACTCACTTGAGGTCACACGCAAGGGCAAGGTCCGCCGCGCCCGGGCCTACTACCTCCGTGGCCTCACCGGCCGCCGCGCCCGGATCAAGGAACGCCGCTAACCCTGCCGGGTGGCTATTTGGATCGCGTCGTCCCGTTACTGGAGTAGCGGCGAGTGACACTGTCTGCTGACACGAGAGCCGTCAATTCGCTTACCCTCGCCTGATGGAAGCGCGCTCAAAAAGAACTTCGGGCAACGATGTTGCCGGTTTCGCTCAGGTTGCCGTTGACGGCGCCGGCGGTCAAGCGCGGACTTTTACTTACAGCGTCCCGGACGAGATGCACGTTCAGCCGGGCCATCTCGTATGGGTGCCGTTCGGATCCCGTGTCGTCCAGGGAATTGTGTTCGGCTTAACGGATTTCCCCGAGATCGAAGAGACCAGGGACATTGAGCGCGTCGCGTATGAAGACCACCTTATCTCTTCGCGGCAGATCAAAGTAGCGACCTGGATGTCCACCTACTACCGGGTGGGACTGTTTCTGGCGGCCTCCCAGATGCTCCCGCCGGGCTTCGCGAGCCGGCTTCGGACATGGGTAAGCGTGGATGCCAGTCGAGTCGCAGATGCAGCTAAGGCGGATGACCTGGGAGCGCGAGACGACCGTGCGTTGCGGATGGTTGAGGACGTAGGGGAGATGCGCAGGCCGTCACTGGCGCGTCGACTCGGAAGAGGCGGCGGCGTCGTGGTGGACAGGCTGATTCGACGAAAACTGCTCGTTACGAGGTCCGAGTGGGAGCATCAACGGCAGAAGCCCAGATACGTTCGTGTTCTGGCGCTTGCGGTGGAGCCGGAAGTGGTGGAAAGGGCGGCGGAAGAGCTGGATAACGCTTCTGGGACGCGCGGCATCGAGCGGGCGTCGCTGCTTCGACGTGTGATCGATTCGCCTGGCACCGAGACCCAGGCCGATCTCGCGAGGGAGTTCGGTCGCTCACGCGTTGACTGGGCAAAGAAGGCCGGACTGCTGCGGGTTGACGAGATGCAGGTGCAGCGAGACCCGCTGAGGGAGCACCAGTTCCAGACCACGATGCCGCTCGACCCCACGGCCGCTCAGGCGGGCGCGATCGGCGCCATCATCTCTGCGCTCCGCACCACGCGAAAAGAGGCCGGCCCCACCCGTAAGTTCCTTTTGTATGGAGTTACCGGCAGCGGCAAGACTGAGGTGTACCTGCGGGCCGCCGCAAAGTGCCTTGAACTGGGCCGGTCGGTTCTGATTCTCGTACCCGAGATCGCACTTACTCCACAAACCCTTGCCCGTTTTGCATCTCGATTCCCGGGGAAGGTGGCGCTGCTCCACTCAGGCCTCCAGCCGGGAGAGCGATTTGATCAATGGTGGCGTATCGCCAAGGGCGACTACCCGATCGTCCTCGGATCACGGAGCGCCGTGTTCGCGCCTATCAAGGATCTCGGACTGGTCGTTATCGACGAAGAGCACGAATGGACCTACAAGCAGCACGACCCCGCGCCGCGCTACCACGCACGGGCGTTAGCCGAGCGATTTTGTGCCGAGCACGGCGCTGTGCTGGTACTTGGCAGTGCCACCCCGGATATCGAGACGTTCAGGCGCGCAGAACGCGCGGAGATCGACCTTCTTCGCCTGCCCGCACGCGTGGGGATTGAGGACGGATCGATGGGGATGCTGACTAATTTCAGCGGTCCTGCCCGTACCAGTGCAGGACAGGCCGGCGTCAGAATTGTCGATATGCGCGAGGAGTTAAGGGCCGGCAACGCGGGCCTGTTCAGCAGGGCGCTCCTGGCAGCGATCGGGGAGTCACTCGATGCCGGTGGCCGCGTGATCCTGTTCCTTAACAGGCGAGGAACGGCGGCTTACGTCCAGTGTCGCCAGTGCGGCTCCGTCCGCACGTGCCGACGCTGCGATACGTCCCTGACCATGCACCGATCCGATATGCCGGACGGCATTGATAGCCTCGTCTGTCACTACTGCGGATATCGTGTCCGGCCCAGCGTGAAGTGCCGGGCATGCAAAGCCGAGGATATGCGGCCGATGGGCAGCGGGACGCAGGCGGTGGTGGCAGAGGTCGAACGCCAATTTCCGGGCGTCGGAGTGTTGCGCTGGGACCGTGACGTTGCCCGCACAGCGAGGGCGCACGGGGAGGTGTTGGACAGATTCATGAAGGGCGAATCACGCGTGCTGGTTGGAACCCAGATGGTCGCCAAGGGGCTGGATATTCCGGAGGTCACGCTGGTCGGCGTGATCTCGGCGGACACCGGTCTTTCTATCCCGGATTTCCGCGCCGGAGAGCGTGCCTTTCAGGTACTGACACAAGTCGCTGGACGTGTAGGTCGCGGGCCGGACGGCGGTTCGGCCATCATCCAGACATTTCAGCCCGAGCACTACGCCGTACAGGCCGCCGCCGTTCAGGATTTTGAGGCGTTTTACGAAGTGGAAATAGGTTTGCGGGCCGAGCATGCGGACCCACCTTTCACACGACTGATCCGGCTTGGACACTCGCACTACGATCCTTCGGCCGCGCTTGAGGAAGCGAAGCGGATGGCGGCTGCGCTGAACGATGAGCGGATCGCATCCGGTGATACCGGGACAGAGGTGATTGGTCCAAGTCCCAGCTATCCGTTCCGGATGCGAGGTGTGACCCGCTGGCACATCATCCTTAAGGGATCGCACCCGGAAGGCATTTTAGATCGTGTCCAGTTGGGCCGTGATTGGACCGTCGACGTCGATCCCGCCTCTGTGTCTTAGGCCCATCAAGACCGTTGGTTCGATTCCCGGCTTTGCAACTGAATCTATACTCGTACACAGTTCAGTCCTTTGAGAGCAATACCCAGGCAAAATGACAATCCTTCAGATAAGAATCGTTCCTGACCCGATCCTGCGCAGGAAGTCGCGCAAGATTCGTGAGGTCAACGACGCCATCCGCGAGTTGGCGCAAAACATGGTAGCGACGTTGCACGAGGCCGGTGGGGTAGGGCTTGCCGCGCCACAGGTTGGCGAACTCAAGCGATTGATCGTCCTCCAATTACCGGAGGAAGAGGACGTTAGAATCCTGATCAATCCGGAGATCACCCGTCGCGACGGCGAGCGTGAGGTTGAAGAAGGATGTCTCAGCGTGCCGGGGTATCTGGGGACCATCATGCGATCCGAGCGCGTGAAGGCGCGTGCCGTCAGTGAGTGGGGCGCAAAACTCAGGCTCACCGCGGACCAGGTCTTCGCCCAGGTACTTGAACACGAGGTCGATCACCTGGACGGCATTCTCTATCTGGATCATCTCAAGAGCCACGAAGACCTGGTCGATCTCAGTAAAGTGGAGGAGTCCGAACATCAGCACGACTTCGAGGTGGAGGTCGAAGACGAGGGCTTGATGAAAAGCCGGGGCGAGAAGCGGGTGTTGGTTGCCGGAGACATGGAGGACGGGGTCGCAGAGATCAAGGACGAGAAGATCGTGGAGGCCACGGAAAAAGATCTCGAAAGACTTTCCGGTGGGTAGTCGGCCGTATGTCACCGCCTGAGGCCCTTCTGACCCGCGCCGCTGAATTTATGTCCACCCGCGATATCACCGCATATGTGGTTGGCGGTGCGGTGAGAGATCGGATTCTTTCACTCCCGGAGCGTCCCGGCGCGGGCCCCGGGGACATCGACCTTTTACTAACTTCCGCGGTGATCGACCTGGTGGACGTGCTCGCAGACGAGACCGACGCCAGAGCCGTGGTGATCGACGAAGAGCGCGGTTTTGTCCGCCTCATGGACCACTCTGACGAACGCAATTGGCTGGACCTGGCTGTGTTCGAGGGCGATGTCGAGTCCGATCTCGCACGCCGGGATTTCGCTATCAACGCAATGGCCGTGCTGCTGGACGAGTGGCTGGCGCGTGACGTCAACGCCGACATCGAGGATGCGATCATAGATCCTCACGGCGGGATGGCGGATCTCCGCCAGCGCGTGATTAGAGAAACAAGCCCCGGGAATCTGCTCAACGATCCTGTTCGGATGTTCAGGGCGGTTCGTGTCGCGACACAACTCGAGTTTGAGATAGAGGTGGATACCGCCGCCATCATCCGGGGCAACGGACATCTGCTTGGCAACGCCAGCCCGGAGCGTGTCAGGGATGAATTCTTCGCGATGATGGCCAGCCATCGGCCAGAATTCGGTATTCGTGAGTTGGATCGTCTTGAGCTGCTGGACCTGCTCCTTCCAGAATTGACGCTTGGGCGTGATTTTGAGCAGCCGCGTGAGCACTACTACTCAGTGATGGAACACCAGTTACATGCGCTGGGGTTCGCTACCCGGCTGGTAGATCCGGCAATACGCTCTTCGGACCCGCTGTTAAAAGACCTGCCCTGGGGTCCTCAATTTGATGACTACTTGCTGGAGATCGTCGGAAACGGTCAGACGCGCGGGACGCTACTCAAGATCGTTGCGATGCTCCACGACATCGGCAAACCCGAGACAAAGTCGGTCGATCCCCCGACGCCAGATCGCCCGAACGGCCGCATTCGGTTCCTCACTCACGATGAACTTGGCTCCCGGATGGTGTCAGACCTGCTTACGAGATTCCGCTGCAGCAGGCACACGATCGCCCATGCTTCCCTGATGATTGAGAAGCACATGAGGCCGGGCCAGATGAGCGCAAATCACGATCCGCCGTCCGACAGAGCAATCTATCGGTTCTTTCGCGACGTTTCGCCTGTGGCGGTAGATACCGTACTGCTTAATCTGTGTGATTACCTGGCGGCACGTGGACCACGCCTAAATGACTCTGAATTTCAGCGATTTTTGGAAATGCTCAGTGATATACTCTCTCGCGGCCTTAAGCCAGAACCGGAGCGATACACAAAGGACCTGCTGGTCGATGGACACCAGGTTCAGGAACGTTACGGTTTGCAACCGGGACCGGAGATCGGTCGGTTGCTGGGCGCGCTACGAGACGCTGAGTCTTCGGGCGTTGTCCGCACAAAAGCAGAAGCCTATGAACTGCTTGCCCGCCTTCTTGGGCGGGCAGCATCGCGTCGCGGGAGACCCTGAGTGAGAAGACCCCGAAGAGGACTGGTTCTACTCGCGATCCTGTTTGCCCTGAGCGTGGCCGCCCTCGCAGTGCCGAGGGTGGAGATAAACACGCCGATATGGGATCTGGATCGCGGGGACGCAGAGAACATTCTCGGATTATCCCTTGGCCTTGATCTGAAGGGCGGATCCCACCTTGTCTACAAGGCGACCAAGGATGATGGCTCTCCGGCAGACGCAGAAGACCTTGAGGGCGTGCGCAAGATCCTGGAGAAGCGTGTCAGCTCCTTCGGTCTTGCCGAGCCAACTATCCAGTTGCTCGGTAACCCGGCTGACCGCATCCTGGTTCAGTTACCGGGACTGAGCGGCGCAACGATCGCCGTCGACTTTGACGGCAACACGGTTGCCGCTGAAGAACTTGAGGCATTTTTCCGGTCTGACGCTATCGGGCACCCCGAGACAAATGTCAGCATCGATGACAATCAGCTGATCGCGAAGATGGATGAACTGCGTCCGGCACTCCGCGCTACCGATGGAACCGTCATCACCGAATCTGAGGCCGACGTTATCAGGCGGGCCGTAGAAAACAATTTCCCGGTGACCGCCGTTATTTCATTCGCCGCCATCGACCCCGAAACAGGCGAGATTCCGGTAGCGGCCGAGCCGGCCGACGATTCCGCAGGTGCGGGATCATCGGATGACGGCGTCACTGCGACGCCCGTTCCACAGCCCGCCGCAACGCCGTCCGCTGACGGAACCGACTCAGGCGATGTCACGCCTGTGCAGACGGACGCACCGGCGCCCGTCCTCGCAGAAGACGACACCGACGATGATGCGCCCGTCGATGTTGGCCCCGTATCGATCGTTCCAGAGATCACCCTCGAACAGATCGAGGAAGCGCTTGCCGGTATCGGACTTGCCGATGTCCTCGTAGAGACGTTCAACGACACGGCGGGCGAAGCGATCAATAACTTCTGGTCCATCGAACTCGTCGGAGTTCGCGCACAGGAGTTCGACGAAAACGGTGACTCTATCCCGACGCTCACCGAAGAAGTGCGTGAGGCCCTGGATGAGTTGAGCCCACTTGAGGTGTTCGTCACCGCCGGTACGATTGAACTATGGGCGGTCGGGGGCGGTGTGCAGGAAGCCAAGCATTTGATCGGCCAGACTGCGCAGCTCGATTTCAGAGAACGCAAGTGCGGCAGCCTGACGCCCCCGAACATCGGCGATGAATGGCCACCAGACGGTATGTCACCAGATGAGTGGCTTACGGTTCGTTGTATAGATGAGTCCTACTGGAACCCGCCTTACGGTGGCGGCGAGCTGGACATCGACATCCAGGGTTCCGACCTGACGGATGCTTTTGCCGGCACGCAGCCCGGAGTGGTCGGCCCGGTCGTCAACATCAGCTTCAACGACCACGGTTCGGACGAGTTCTGTGACGTAACCGGGAGGATTTCCCGGGCTACCAACCAGGACGTTCTCGCCATTTACCTTGACGGCGAAGAACTCGTGGCTCCCGCCGCATCGACGGCGATCTGTAATGGGAGCGCTTTCATATTTGGCAACTTCACCGCTGAACGCGCACGCACGGTTTCCATTCAGCTCCGGTCGGGTTCACTCCCGGTAAACCTTGAACTGATCCAGGAACGTAACGTGGACGCCTCGCTTGGTTCAGACTCGCTCAGGAAGAGCGTGATTGCCGGCATCATCGGCCTGGGACTCGTCCTCGTCTTCATGGTGCTCTACTACAAGATCCCGGGCGTCGTTGCCGCTCTGGCTTTGATCCTCTACGCAGTTGTCCTTCTGGCGTTGTTCAAGATGATGCCGGTCACGCTCACACTCTCCGGGGTGGCGGCGTTGATCTTGTCGATCGGCCTGGCGGTTGACGCCAATATCCTGATCGCCGAGCGCACCAAAGAAGAACTCCGTATGGGCCGTCCGCTACTGGCCTCGATCACGACCGGATTCGACCGTGCGTGGCCGTCGATCAGAGACGGAAACATATCCACGATAATCACCTGCGTAGTCCTGTTCTGGTTCGGAGACAGACTCGGTACCAGCCTGATCCAGGGATTTGCGCTCACGCTGGGAATCGGTGTTGTCGTATCGATGTTCACGGCGTTCTTTGCAAGCCGTGTGATCATGCGATCAATCGCTGGCACGTCCCTGGGACGGCGCATCGATTCGTTCGTGCCTGTAGGTTCGATCGGCGTTGAACGAGCGATCGGCTCAGGGGAGTAGAACGATGATCGATTTCATTGGAAAACGAGCCTGGTTCGCTGGCCTGTCCGCCATCCTGGTGATCGCGTCGGCGCTGTTGTTAACGGTTGGTCCCGGCCTGAACGAAGGAATTGACTTCACAGGTGGAACTTCGACCACTCTTCAAATTAACGACCCAGACGTGCGTACAGACGACGTCCGATCTATATTCGCCGAGGCCGGATTCGGCGACGCTCTCATTCAGAGCACCGGCGACGGCAGTTTCTTCATCAGGACGGAAGTCCAGAATGAGGCGGCCCAGAACGCAATTCTGGCGGCGTTGAACCGTGCCTACCCGGACCAGACTGCGAGTGAAATTCGTCCGGAAGTCACGACCGTCGGCAAAAGCGTCGCAGACGATACCGTCTCCAACTCGATTCAGGCGATCGTGGTGGCGTCGATCTTCATCATCCTGTTCCTGTTCTGGGCGTTCCGGTCGGTTGCTGCGGCGTACCGCTACGGACTGGCTGCCGTGATTGCTCTGGCACACGACGTCATTTTGACCCTGGGGTTGTTCGTCATTCTTGGCGAGGTGATCGGCGCAGAGGTCAACGCATCATTCATCGTCGGAACGCTGACCGTGATCGGTTACTCCGTGAACGACACTATCGTGGTGTTTGACCGTATTCGTGAGAACGTCAAACTCGGCACCGGCCGATCGTTCAGGGCGATTGTTAATCAGTCGCTCAACGAATCGATCATGCGGTCACTCGGCACCAGTTTCACTACAGCGTTCGTGATCGTATCCATGCTGCTGTTCGGTGGCGAGACGCTGCGTGACTTCTTGCTGGTCCTGCTCGCCGGCGTGGTGATCGGGACTTACAGCTCGATCTTCATCGCTGCGCAGGTACTGGTCTTCTGGGAAGAACGCGGCCTCCTCGGCCGCCGCCGGCCGGTCGAGGCGAACTAGCAGTTACTCGCGGTTCGGCTTCGGTGGCGATAATCGTCACTCGGAATCGAAGCTCGCGCGATGGGACCGCAAACTGTCGTCCTGAAATTGATTCAGGATCCGACGGTGGGGCGAGCCCGTGTGTAACCCTCTTCACGTCGTCCCGAACGTCGTTGAGGTACTTTCACCGCGAGCCTCCCCGTGCGGGCAGGCCGTTCGGGACTGGACGATCTGTAGCAAAACAATCAGCCTGGACGTTTGATGGCAAAAGTTGGGATTCCCTCACCTTTGATGCATGTAGGCCTTTCCCGCTGGGAGAGGGGGCAGAAAAGCCTGTCATCCTGGACTTATTCATGCTCCTCACATAAACCGGCAGACAATCCCCTGTATTAACCGGCCACATACCGATGCCGCAGCGGCATAATGGCCGGACTTCGTGAATCGCGACATACATGCCCCGTACAACGCCGACCTCGGCGTGGTTCGGGCCGGGAGGGAACGAATATGCACATCGGCGCTCACGTGTCCGCGGCAGGAGGACTCCCGAAGGCAGTTGGCCGCGCTGTGGACATAGGCGCCGAAGCAATGCAGATATTCGTTTCCTCACCTCGAGCGTGGAGATTCAAGCCGCCGGAGGACGCGCTGGTAGAAAAATTCAAAGAGGAGTCTGAAGAAGCCGGCATGGGGCCGACCGTGTTCCATGGCATCTACCTGTGTGCGTTGGGATCCCAGGACGAGGCGCTTGTGGAGCGCAGCATTGAGTCCCTGACAAACCACCTTCAGACCGCCGAACGCTGCGCCGCCTTGGGCGTCATCTTTCATCCGGCCAGCCATCGCGGTGTTGGATTTGAGGCCGTCCTGGACCAGTTCGTCGAGGGCGTGAAGAAAGTCCTCGACGCCGCTCCCGGGGACGCCCTGTTGATGCTGGAAAACAGCGCCGGCGCCGGTGATCACATCGGCTCAAAGTTCTCCGAACTGGGGGCGATCATCAAGGCTGTCGGCAGTGAGCGACTTCACGTCTGCCTGGACACGCAGCACGCATGGGCCGCCGGGTACGAGCTGAATGACGCCGAGAAGTTTGACGAGATGCTGGCGGAGTTTGACAAAGAGATCGGGCTGGATCGGCTCAGCGCCATCCACGCCAACGACTCGATGCGGCCGCTCGGATCTGCTGTAGACAGGCACGACAACATCGGTGAGGGCGAGATCGGTACAAACGGATTCGAGCTGATGATGTCACGCACGGCGTTTGCCAACGTTCCGATGTATCTGGAGGTCCCGGGGTTTGAAAAAGGCGGTCCGGACAAAAAGAATGTGAACCTGATGAAAAAAGCCCGAAAAACAGCTGGCGCAACGCGCTGAGTTTGCAGGCCCCTAAATAAGATGCGTGCGATCCCTCAAGAGACGTTTGAAGCGCTCGTAGCCCAGGCAATCGAAGGTCTGCCGGACGAGTTTCTAGACCGACTGGATAACGTCGGTATAGTCGCGGCGGACTGGCCTACGGAAGAACAGCGCCGATACCACCACCTCTCGCCGCGGGACACTCTGTTGGGCTTATACGAGGGAGTGGCGTTGACCGATCGGCAAACCTACGGCATGGTGCTCCCGGACAAGATCACCATCTTCCAGCGGCCGCTGGAAGGGATCTCCGAAAACGAGGAAGACCTGATCTATCAAGTTCAGGTCACTGTGGTTCACGAGATAGCGCACCACTTCGGGATAAACGACGAACGGCTCCACGAACTCGGGTACTAGTCAAGACAGCGAGGACCAGTGACTCAGATATTCATCATGGTGTTTGACGGCCTGCAGCCGTCCCAGGTCATCCCGGAACTCATGCCAAGGTTGTCTGCATTTGCGGAATCGGGCGTCCAGTTCCAGAAGCACCATCCTGTATTTCCAACAGTCACTCGTATCAACGCGGCGAGCATGGTTACGGGCCGCTACCCCGGCGGCCACGGCCTCGCCGCCAACACAATGGTGATGCGAGAGCTGGACCCGGGCGAACTGTTCCCAGTTCTGGAACCCGGTCTCAAGCGACTGGCCGAACACACCGGCGGACGTGTGCTGCTATCGCCGCCGCTGTCCGAAATCCTGTCCCATCACGGACGACAGTACGTCGCCGTGGGCGTCGGGACCTCGGGCAACGCATTCGTGCACAACCCGCACCCCGAGCACTCCAACGGAGCGACGATCCATCCCGAGTTCTGCCTCCCGTACGATCTGCATCCGGAGATAATCAAACAATTTGGCGAATGGCCGGACGAGGCCTATCCGAACGAGGCCCGGGTGCAACATGCGGGCCGGATTGTCACCGACTACGTGATGTCCGAGCGCCAGCCTGACGTGACGCTCTTATGGTCCTCGGAGCCGGACAAGTCGCAGCACCGTGATGGAGTCAACTCTGATCTCAGCAAACAGGCACTGGCGATGGTCGATACGGAGTTCGGGCGGATTCTGGACTGGCTGGACGAAAACGGGCGACTTGGAGAGACCGACGTTATCGTTCTCTCGGACCACGGCTACTCAACAATCACGGAGGTAATTCCGGTTGAGGCGATGGTCCGGGACGCTGGATTCCCGGCGTCAGGAGATAACGGAGTGGTCGTTGCAGCCAACGGCGGTTCGGTGATTTTTTACACGAACCCGTCCGATCCAAATACGGCCGAACGTCTCGCCCGGTGGCTCATGATCCAGCCCTGGTGTGGAGCGCTTCTTTCGTCCGAGGCGGCAGGAAATATCGCAGGGACGCTGCCCATCGACCTGGCCGGCGGGGATGGTGAGCGGGCACCGGATCTGGCAATGTCGTTCGCGTGGAATCATGACGAGAACGAGCAGGGTGTTCCCGGCCACGCCTTTTCCTCCGGCGGTGCTCCCGGAGCGGGTCAGCACGGCTCGATGAGCCCGCATGAGTTGCGAAACACGATGATCGCGAGCGGTCCCCGTTTCAAATCCGGGCTACTGAATGAGATCCCATCCGGTAACGTGGACCTCGCCCCGACGGTCCTCGAGTTGCTGGGATTGCCGGGTGCCGAACACATGGACGGCCGTGTGCTTACAGAGGCGCTTGAGGGCGGGCCTGAACAGCACGAAGTTGAGGTAGGCGTGGAACACCACACGATGCGTCGCACGGTGTTCAAGATCGAGTATCACCAGATGGTGCGGACATCCCGTGTCGGGAATACACAGTATCTGGACGAGGGAGACGCGCGCCGGGATCCGATGCGCACTTAGCGCGCTTAGAATCCGGCGACGGGTTAGCCTTACGCCGGAACTCGGACCAGTTACGCCATCGAGAGATTGTCAGCAAAGAAAGAGGACAGGTCGTCGTGATCGAGATGCGAGACGCAATGCGGGCCGTGAAGAGTGAGGACCCCGACGCCATAGTGCTCCTGGCGGAGACTTCGATCATGGCGTTTGCGGACGTATCTGAGCCGGACGATCTTTACCTGCCGGTTGGCTCGATGAGCAAAGCGTCATCTGTCGGTCTTGGCGTGGCACTGGCTCAGCCTGAGAAAAACGTCGTCATTTTTGACGGCGATGGCTCGATATTAATGAACCTCGGCTCGCTGGTCACGGTCGGCAAACAGGCGCCAAAGAACCTAGTGCACATCCTGCTGGCAAACGATGTGTACGCCCTAACCGGTGGTCAGCCGATTCCAAGCGAGGAACGCGGCGATCTTCCTAGGATGGCAAAAGCCGCTGGATACGCATCGGTGCTCCAGTTCGACAACGTCGAAGAGTTCGCGAGCGAACTACCGGCGATCTTGAACGAAGACGGCCCGACCTTTGTGGTGCTGGATACCGTGACAGAAGTCACCAATGCCGCCGACTGGAAGACTTACCCACGACCACCAAAGGGCTGGAAGGTCCAGGCGCCAGCGATGCGAGAGGCGCTGACCGGGGAGTAGGCGGGCGCATGCCGGGGTGTACGGCAATACGCCCATGGGCGGGGCGCCGGCCGGCCGGATCTACGACTCGAGGGCGTTCGCCCGGCACCAAGTCATTCTGAAACCCGGCGCAGCCGGGCTGAAGAATCTCGCCGTTAGTGGACGACTAAACCCCTCAATCCGCATTTCGAAGTGGAGTGTGGAGGGTGAACGACGAATTTGAGCGCGGCGGAGAATAAACCGGGAGATCCTTCGCCTCGGGCTCAGGATGACGGAACACAGGTGCCTCGCGATGCAAGAGGCCGACGGGCGGAGCAAGGCCCGCCCCTACAACGAAATCAACGACCGATCCACGAAGCGCCACAAAAATAATGGCCGCACGCAGACGGCGCCTAGAGTGGTTGCCAGTAGTGCCGGTTTTCGATCTCCACCACGTGGCCGATGTTTGAGTCCACGACGAGGTGGCTTGATGCCACGGTTAGATTCTCGGAGACGATCCGCTCGATCATCGCTTTGCGGGTAGCAATCGCTGTTGGCTTGTCCATATCGGCGCCGGCGCACCATTCCGGGTCCGTGTACTGCGTGCGTGAGTGAATCACGTCGCCCGTGACGATCCCTTTTTCGCCATTGGACTCGATCAAAAACGACTGGTGGCCGGGTGTATGTCCGGGCGTTGCGAGCGCCCTGATCCCGGGCGCGATGTCGTCGCCGTCCGAGGTTAGTTCGAGCAGTCCCAGACCTTCCAACGGCTGCGCCTGTGCTGGAATGTGCGGTGCGTTCTCAAGCACACCATCGCTTGTCCAGTGCTCGTAGTCTCGGGCTGAAAAGTAGTACCGGGCGTTCGGGAAGGTCGGGTCTCCGTTCGTCATGTTCCAGCCGACGTGATCTGGATGCAGGTGTGTGTTCAGTACCGCCGTCACCTGGCTCGGCTGAATTCCGGCTGCCTTGAGGTTGGGCATCAGCCGTCCCTCGCCGCCGCCGAACATATCTGGCACGGACGGTCCTATGCCGGTATCTACCAGCACAACGAAATCGTCCGAGATGAGTGCGAATACGCCGAACGAGACCCGAAACTTGCCGTTTTCATCCAGCGCATGGTGGGAGCGATGTGGCTCCCATGCGTCGATCGGTACGTCCGGGAAGAACACCTGCGGGTCAAAGGGCGGGGGGGCGTAATCCTCGATGTTCAGGATCTCAACGCGACCGATTCTTGCTGATCTCACCATACTCACCTTCCCTATCTGGCCTCAATTTGAGTCGGCTGTAGTCCCATAGACTACTCCGCTCCTGGAATTAGTCTGCCAGCACCTGCCAGTATCGACGGCCTTCGATCTCCACAATGTGACCGATGTTCCCGTCGTATCGGAGGTGTCCCGCGGCCACCGTGAGATTGTCCGAGACGGCCTTCTCGATAAGCGTCTGTCGTGATGTGATCGCCGCGGCCTTATCGAGGTCGGCACGGAACGACCAGCCGGGTTCCTGAAGCTGGGCCGGTGTGTGTAATACGTCGCCCGTGATGACAGCGGACTCACCGCCTGACTCGATTAGAATCGACTGATGACCGGGCGTGTGTCCCGGCGTGCCCAGGGTCCGCACGCCGATGAATATCTCCTGATCGTCCTCAACCAGGTCCAGAATGTCGAGGTCTTCCAGTGGGAGCGCGTTATCGCGCACGTGTGGCGCAAGTTCACTCTGGCTCGTCCAGTGCTCCCAGTCCACCCGAGACACGGTGTACCGGGCACGTGAGAAGGTGGGCTTGCCGTCCACGATGTTCCAGCCCACGTGATCCGGGTGGATGTGGGTGTTGATTACGCCGTCAATGTCCGATGGCTGCACGCCAACCGCCGCCAGATTCTCGAGAAGCTTTCCCTCAACACCGTTCATCGCCGAATGCGGTCCCGGGCCAAGACCGGTGTCCACGATCGCCGTGAAGTCGTCAGATTGCAGCACAAAAACGCCGTAGTTGCGCGGATACAAGCCTTCTTCGTTTAGCGACGATTCCCGATACGGCTCCCACGCCTCAATCGGAACTTCCGGGAATGGCTCTGTAGGTGGTGCAGGCGGCGGCACGAAGTCACAGATAGCGATGATCTCGATGCCGCCAATCTTGGTCCGTAGAGCCATTCTTTCTCCTTCACCTGGTTAATGCCCGTAAACCCCGGAGCGTGATCCCAAGACGCATTCAAGGTCAGGGCGTTATTTCAACGCCCCCGCGTGTCAGCAAAATCCGCCGTTCACCAAGCTGCAATGACACGTCGCCCAGCCGCTCCAGTTCGGCGACCACCTGTTCCATGCGTTCGTCCATCGGGCCGCTTTCGTTCCCCGGTCGTCGGGCAGCGTCCCCGCGCGGAGGAACGTTGCCCCACAGGGTGCGAATCGGGCTCGACTTGATATAGGTCGATAGCCTGTCCATGAAGGCCGTGAACGCCGATTCCGAGACGGGGTGCGGCGCGTGATCGGCGGATGGCTCTGCGAATCTGAACTCGATCACCATACCGTCGGAGGACGTGTCGATCACCTGAAACACAAGCTGGGGCGCCGGAGAAGAGGCAAACGCCGCAGCTCCCGCCGGCGAACTCTGCGCCGCTTCCCGGACTGCAGCCTGGGTAGTGCGCAACAGTGAGTGGAACGCCGAGACGGATTGCGTCGCCGAGGGCAGCCGAAGAATCAGGGCATCTTTTCTTCCGGGGTTTTCGGAAGTCATCTCAATACCCGTTCGTCGCCGACACGACGCGTGATCTGCTGACGATCAAGATGCTCAAGCAGGGCGAGCGTGTACTTCCGGCTGGTGCCAAACATCTCACGCACGTCGGTGATAGTGATATGTCCACTCTCGGCAGCCTGTTTTCTAACGCCGTCCAGCATCTGGTCGTAGGCCGACTTCAGAAAAACAACATCTTCAGTGGCGCGCACCACCTCACCCTGCTCGGCGAGCGCTGCGATCAGCTCCGGGTCTATCGGCCGATCGGTCGGAGGCGAGTAAGGATTCTCGGCAAGCTGCTTCAAATATCCATCAGCGATCTGCTTCTGGGCATCGTCCAACTTCGGTTCATGACCTGGGATTCGGACCGCCGATCCATCGTCGCCAATCGATGAATCTGTGACTAATTGATCGATCACGAGATTGAACACCGCCGCCCGCATTTCAAGTCGGCTCCGCAACTCTTCCCGGGGCATGCCCTGTCGCAACGGGAACGACGCGTGATATCCGCTGACTGCGCTCGTGGCTGTCGCAGCAATTTGTGCCCAGCCGCTGGAAGAGTAGAACACCTGATTCTGGCCATCACCAAGCGGTACGGCGAGACCGTCTTCCACAAGTTCTTTTAGCTGCTCGCCGATAGCTTCATCGGCCAGGTTCGCAGCAGTGGCGAGCGCCTTTGCTGTTGCGGGCTCAACCGATGCCAGGGCGCTGTGCAGGACGTCGGCTTCCGACCCCTGACGCAGCGTTCCAAGCCGATCAAGTGTCGGTTGATGCTTCCGGCGATGCCTCTTCGCCTGAGCTTCAACGACGACGCCCCCTCCGAGCGTGTAGTTGGAGTCACGAATAACAAATGGATCATCCTTCACCACAGGCATCGGGTCTTGCAGCTTGATCTGCGCCCAGCTTGTATCGCCCGGCGACATCTCATCGACCGCCAGAAGCCGTATCCGGGCCGGTGTTTCCGCCGCGCCTGCGTGGAAAGTTACGGTGGCGTTGTGTTTGATCGACCGGGGCGCATCGGGGATCAACCGAAGTGACACATCGATTGCGTCTCCGGCGGACAGCCAGCTCGGTGTCGTCAACACGTCGCCGCGGGACACCTCGTCGTGAGACACGCCGCCCAGGTTGACGGCAACGCGGGTGCCGGGGAAGGCGACTTCTTCGGCGGTCTGGTGCGTCTGGAGGCCGCGGATCCTGGCTTTCAGGCCCTTTGGCAGGAGCTCTACTTCCTGTCCGACACGCAGCGTCCCATCGACCAGCGTCCCGGTCACCACCGTCCCAAACCCTGAGATGGTGAACGAACGATCTACCGGCAGGCGAGGCCGACCCAGATCACGTTTGTCCGGCATCTCGTCCAGTGACGCGTCTATTGTCTTGAGCAGCCCATCCAGCCCGTCGCCTGTAACGGCGGAGACAGGCAGTACGGGCGAACCTTCAAGGGTCGTGCCGGCCAGCGCTTCTTCGATATCCAGCGTCACCAGTTCGATCCAGTCCGGTTCTACAAGATCGCTCTTGGTGAGCACGACGATGCCGCGCTCGATTCCCAGCAGATCGAGTATCGCCAGGTGCTCACGGGTCTGGGGCATGACGCCCTCGTTGGCTGCGACGATCAAAAGCGCCAGATCGACGCCGCCCGCGCCCATCAACATTGTTTTGATGAATCGCTCGTGGCCCGGCACATCGATAACGCTGACCTCACGACCGCCCGGCAGCGTCACCCAGGCGAACCCGAGTTCGATTGTCATCCCACGCGCCTTTTCCTCAAGCAACCGGTCGGGATCGATCCCGGTCAGGGCTTCGATCAGAGTCGACTTGCCGTGGTCGACGTGGCCGGCGGTACCGATCACGAACATAGGCCGGAAGGTATCCCCAGAGCTTCGAGTGAAAATCAGAGGTGGACGGGTCGGCGTGTGACATCCCACGCGGGCGCCCGAAATCAAGCGATTCCGAAGATAACACAGGAGTCGGAGAAATCTGGACCACAGCTTCCCCGGAGCGGACGTACAATCCGCAGGCTCCAATCCGTCATAAGAACCAACAGGAAGGCACTCCCGCTTGGCATTCACTCACATATTCGCCGGAGATCCCCTCGATCGAGCAGACGCAGAGCGTCGGGACGACCAGTGGATAGCTGAACGCCTCGCAAATTCAAACTCCCGAATTCTTCCGTTCTGGCGGCTCAATCCGCTGGCGACCACGGGCGACGAGCCGAAGCTCGCATGGCAGGACAACAGCATCATGGCGCACGCGGCTGAGAACGCTGTGCCGGTTCTTCTCGGGATAAAGGACGACGTCGCGCACTTCGCCATCGACGTCACCGGCGGAGCAAAGGTCGCTGCAGACGTGGACGGCGGGGGCGAAGAGAACCCGGCTGAATTGCTGGGACTGCCTGACGATACGACGTTCCAGGACGCCCGCGGCGTGGCGACGGAGATATCTGGAGAAGAGTCTGGGAAACTGGCCCACGCCCGGGCCGTTATCGGCTGGCACCAGCGTCACGGGTTTTGTCCTAACTGCGGCGAACCCACCCACTCCACAAAGGGTGGCAAGGAGCGGATCTGCGACGCATGTGGCGCGCACCACTTCCCGCGCACAGACCCGGTGGCGATCATGGCGGTCACGGACGGCGAGCGATGCCTGCTCGGACAGACCCGTGCGCGCAGAACGAGTCGCTTTTACTCCGCTCTGGCCGGGTTTATCGACCAGGGCGAATCGATCGAAGAGGCGGTACGGCGGGAGGTATTCGAAGAGGGCGGTATCCGTGTTGGAGACGTGCGATACCACTCGTCACAACCATGGCCCTTCCCGTCATCCCTCATGATCGGTTGTATCGCGCAGGCAATTACCACCGATATCAAGATCGACCCGGGTGAGATGTACGACGTTCGGTGGGTATCCCGCGATGAGGTGCTCGCCGCGCTCGAAATTGCATCGGCGCCCGGCTACTCACTGACGGCCGACCCCGGAGGCAACGGCGTCCGAGTGCCGGGACCGATAGCGATAGCGCACCACATAATCAAAGCCTGGGCCAACGGCGAGTAGGCATTTGTTGCTAGCCTCCTCCCGGCGAGGGAGGAGGTTGGAGTTGGGTCGCGTCAACGTTGTGCCAGGACGACCTTGGGAACCTTTCACATGTGCTGCCTCTCCCCTTGCGGGCGAGGGACAGGGTGAGGGATTCGAGACCCCTCAGTTCGAAAGTTCGCCATTCCGTGCGCTGGGGTTCTCGAACCATGGGAGTGGGCGGAAGTCAACCCGCCCCGACGGCCTCCTGATCGCCATAATCGCTACAGCAGCGTCGAATCCCTGACTCCCGAGCGCCATCGGGGCGTCTTCATCAGTTGCATTCATTAGACGGTTGTCGATCCGATCCGATACAGCAGCGTTGGCTTCGGATGTCCGCTTGCGGGCTCGCTCCAAGAACACCTCGGTACTGGGGGATCCGAAGTCCGAGGTCCGTTAATTCCCCGGCAAATCCACGTCGGCTGATGCCGTCACGAACCGCTCGAACACCTCGTTGCCGAGCAGGTGGCCGCTTTCGCTCAGTCGAATCCCGGAGTCATCACTGACAAGCAGGCCGATGTCGGACATCTCATCAATCAGTGGGCCAAACACATCCCGAAGGCCGGTGCCAAACCGCGCCTGGAACTCGTCAGTCCGGACGCCCCGCGACAGCCGCATCCCCATCATCATCGTATCGGCAAGCTCCATAGCGGGAGTGATGGGTTCAACTGACTCAAGCACACCGACCTGTAACAAAACGTCCACCGGATCACCCTCTGGCAGAACGCCGCCAAGCAAATCAACATACCGACGCGGCGACCGCAATGCGGCAAATCGCCGATCTGGCAGATATGAGTGCGCGCCCGGACCCACACCCAGATAGGGCGCGTTCAGCCAGTAGGCCAGGTTGTGCCGGCTCTCCCGCTCCGGGAGCGACCAGTTGGAAATCTCGTAGTGATCGAAGCCGGCATCGCCAAGCGCCGATTCTGCGTACAGGTACATATCTGCGGCGAGGTCCGGGTCCGGGTCTGACACCTCGCCACTCTTCACCATTGCGTCAAGGGGCGTGCCCGACTCCAGCGTGAGCGCGTATAGCGACAGATGCTCCGGTCGCAGATCGATCACACGGTCTACCGAGTCTCGCCACTGTTCAATTGTCTGGTCTGACAGCCCGAACATCAGGTCCAGGTTGATGTTGTCAAAACCGGCTTCCCGGGCAGACCGGTACGCGCTGATGGCCGTTTCTGCGTCGTGGCGCCTGCTTAGCGACTTCAGCAGTCCATCGTCAAGGCTCTGAACGCCGATGCTTAGCCGGTTGATCCCGGCGCTGATATACCGGGTCAGGTCACGCCTTGAGTAGTCGCCCGGGTTCGACTCCAGCGTAATCTCGGCGTCGTCATCCACATCAAACGCCTCAAAGATGGCAGCGCAGATCGCCTCTATGCCCTCTATTGGGACGTAGGACGGGGTGCCGCCGCCAAAGAAGATCGTCGAGATCCTGGGCCGAGAGAGCCCGCGACCCCAGAAACGTATTTCCGCCTCAAGCGCGGTCAGGTAGCCGGGGATTAACGCCTCGATTCCGGCGTAGGTATTGAAATCGCAGTAATGGCACTTTGTCTCACAAAATGGGATATGGACGTAAAGTGAAAGACCACCCGAGTCGGCCTCAGCGACTTGCGATTCCGCCGTCCCGGACGGACTTATGCGGATCCCGGAGTCCATAGCCCAGATCCGCCGTTTTCCGGCTCACTTTGTGAATGATCGTGACCCGCATGTGGATCCTCACCCGCGGCGGCGGCCTCCTGTGCCCGTTGCGCCTCGGCCATCGCCTGTTCGCTTGCATCGCGTGTCCATCGAACCAGCTCGTCGAGTTCCGGCGGCATCACGTTGAACTGCTCGGCGCCCTCCGGCATTTTGATGCCACGGGCCGATGAAATGATCACGATGGCGGCCTCTGCGTCACCGATCTTCTCATCCAGCGCCTTCGACATGCCATCGAAACGCGCCTCGGCCGCCGCTGTGTACTTCTCCTGGATAACGTCGGCCACCGCCTGGCTTGAAAGCCCAACCTGCATACAACGGGACCAGTCCACTATCTGAGCGAAAAGATCGTCATCGTCGAACGCCTCAAGCGTCGCACCCGATTCCATCCGGTTCTTGATCATCGACCACGCCGGCTGGTTCACCTGCGACACCAGATTCAGACCAAGATCGCCGGATACGGAGACGGCCTCGTGGAAGATTCGATTGACCATCCCGGCACGCGCCTCCAACTGCGAGATATTGGTCTCGATGGCGTCCCAGTAGTTTTTCAATCGGCTGGTGAAGCCCTCCGGCGCCCCCGGCAATGGCGAAACCATTGTGACGAGATATACCTTGCGTTTGCCGATCACAGACGATGCGCTCGGCCTCTCGATCCGTCCGAGTTCTTCAGGCGCCATTTAGTTCCATCTCCCGTGTTGGCCTGTTGCTCCACATCGCTGGAAACTTTTGCGGCCGCTTGATTTCGTTAGACAGAGAATAGGAAGTTGACCGTATCGCCATCTTGCATCAAGTACTCACGTCCCTCAGACCGGAGTAATCCTCGCGTGCGCGCTTCTGACTGGCTGCCGCATTCGAGGAGGTCATCGTAAGCGACCACCTCACCGCGGATGAAGCCTCGCTCGATGTCCGAGTGAATTCGTCCGGCAGCAACGGCTGCAGGAGTGTCGCGCTCGACTGTCCATGCACGGACCTCATCCTCGCCGACCGTCAGGAAAGAAATAAGGCCAAGGACGTCGTACGACAGGTTGATGATGCGTGAAAGGCCGGACTCCCCGGCTTCCATCGATTCCCGGAAGTCCGCTTCTTCATCTGCGTCCATCCCGGCGAGTTCTGCTTCAAGCGAAGCGCAGACGGCGACCGCGCCCGACTTCTGGCCGCCCACCGCTTTCGAGGCTTCGGACGTTATCTGGTCCGAATTCGGTATGTCGCTCTCGCCGATATTTACGGCCACAAGGAAGGGCAGGGCGGACAGGAGGAAGGTGTCGCGCACCGCGCCACGCTCCTGATCCGTGAACTTTCTGGCCCTCAGGGGGGTGCCTTCTTCAAGCTCCGCCTGGAGCTGACGCAGCGATTCGATGTCGTTGTTTATGCGTGCCCGATCTGCCTGGCTCGCACCCTTTATGTCTTTCGTGAGCCGTTCGATCCGTCGGTCCAGCAGGGCGATATCGGCGAACAGCAGATCGAAGGCGATATAGTCCACGTCCCGTCGCCAGTGGATCCCGCCTTTCACGTGCGGTACGGAGGCGTCTTCAAATCCGCGCACCACAACCAGCACGGCGTCCACCGTCTGTAACTGCGTGAGCGCTTCCCCGGCGAACATCCCGCCTTTCGGGCCGTCGTATTCGGACGGTCCCGGGAAGTCCACGTAGGTCACCTCCGCTGGCACGGTGCGCTCTGGCTTGTATAGCTCGGTCAGGGCGTCGAGCCGGCTGTCCGGAACATGCGCCACGCCGATATTGGCGCCCCGCCCGGCGGCGAAGCCCGTCGCGGCCCGCCCGCGGGTGAGCGCGTTAAAAAGCGTTGTTTTGCCGCTTGCCGGCAGTCCGATGATCCCGATGCGCATTAAGCGTGCACTACCTCTTCACGAGGCCCAGTGGGCCCGGTTATTTTTATTTGCAAGTCAATTATGAACGGTCGCGGTCGTCTGACAAACGTTTGCCC
>Ga0066376_10000737_pt1 | contig 30950 bp, 22 predicted proteins | sample Knorr_S15_td_Bot_FD_77009 | JGI IMG/M metagenome (GOLD analysis project Ga0066376, IMG submission 77009) | Marine microbial communities from Southern Atlantic Ocean transect - Knorr_S15_td_Bottom_ad_5009_LV_A | ecosystem: Environmental > Aquatic > Marine > Oceanic | place: Southern Atlantic... | reverse complement strand
TAGGAGGGCCCGAGCCGCTCGCACCTTCTCTCGCGCAGCGCCCAGGTCGATGCCCGTACGGAACGCCAGCCAGTGGGCGCACGTACGATGGCCGCCCGCCTTCCACCCCTGCAGTACGTCGAAGCGGGCGATCAGCATGAGTAGCCGGTAGGTGGCGGCATGTATGTGGGCGGCTAGCGTAGCGATCTCGTCACCGAGATCGACCAGGGCGTCCTGCTCGGCTAGCGTGTGCTGCTCGGCTAGCGTGTCCTGCCCGGCCTCGGCTGAGTCGTCGGTAGGTTGGTATGCGGCGAGACCCATAGAACCCCCTCATCTGTAATACCATCAATGACTTACGCTGAAAGATAACGGGGGGTTCGGCGGCCTCTCAGTACCCCCTGGAAGGCCGGAACAGGGGTCGCCAGGTCAAAGCAGCCCGGTGGATCGGATGAAGAGCGTCGTAGTCGCCAAGGGGCTCGCCCACGTCCAAATCCCGACCGAGTCCCGGACTGCCCCACCACCGAAAGCGCCAATGCTGTCCATGGCGGAATGGGACTGATTGTGCACTAGATGGGACTCATTGCGCCGTCAGCGCGGAACGGGACTAATCGTGCCATCAGGGCAGAATGGGACGCGTGGGTTGTGCGCCACCCCTGGACGCGCGTTGGCGTGCCCCCTCTAGATCCTCGCCTGCACCGTATACAGCTCGTGGTAGCGGCCGTCGATGGCGATCAATTCTTCATGGCGCCCTCTCTCGACGATCTCCCCGTCTTCGATGACGAGGATCAGATCTGCTCGCTGGATGGTCGACAGCCGGTGCGCGATAACGACCGTGGTTCGGTTCTCGAGGAGGCCCATGAGGCTCTCCTGGATCAGTGCCTCGCTCTCCGTATCGAGACTAGATGTTGCTTCGTCCAGAAGCAGAATACGCGGGTTGGACAGGAGCGCGCGGGCGATCGTCACCCGCTGCCTCTGCCCACCCGAGAGCTTGACACCCCGCTCACCGATCACCGTGTCCAGACCGTCCGGGAAACGATCGGTGAACTCGGTCACGTAGCCTTGCTCCGCCGCATCCTGTAGCGCCGTGTCGCTAGCGTTCGGGCGAGCGAAAAGCAGATTCTCACGAATCGTACCATCGAAGAGGAAGTCGTCCTGGAGCACCAGGCCGAGCTGCTCTCTGTAGCTCGAGAGCTTGACCGTAGCCAGGTCGATCCCATCGACGAGGACGCGCCCCGAGTCGGGCGTCAGGAACGTTGCGGCCAGCCCGGCCAGGGTCGACTTTCCGGACCCGGAGCTGCCCACCAGGGCGATCACCGTTCCCGGATTGGCCTCGAAATTGATGCCCCGCAGCACGGGTTTATCGGCGTCGTACGCGAAGCGAACGTCCTCGAATTGCAGATGGCCCTGGATAGCCGGCATCGTAACTGTCCGCTTCGGATCGTCGTCTTCTGAGGGGATGGAGAGGAGCTCGGCGGTACGGTCGAGCCCGGCGAAGGCCTCCGTCATCTGGGTTCCGATGTTGGCTAGCTGCACGATCGGTGCTACCAGAAAAGCCATGAAGAGCGTAAAGGAAAAGAGCTCGCCGAGTGTCAGGGACCCCTGGAGGATCAGCCAGCCTCCATAACCCATGATGAGCACGCTGGCGAGGCCGATGAAAAACGTGCCCAGGCTCGTCACCGAGCTCGAGGTCTTGAGCGTGGTCTTGACGTTCTCAAAGATCCGAAGCACTCCGGCCTCGAAGATGTCCCCCTCTTTCTCGAGGGCGTGGAAGCCCTTGATGACCCGAATGCCTCCAAGTGCTTCCGTGAGTCGACCCGTGACCTCGGCGCGGATCTCACCTCGCTCGCGGAAGGCCGGCCGTAAGGTCTGAAACGCCTTCGTCGAGACGAACGCGAAGAGCGCCAGCGGCACGAGCGCGAGCGCGGTCATCACGAGGTCGATGCGCACGAGGAACGCGAACGCGACCACCGCCGTAACGACACCACCGACGAGCTGGACGAGCCCGGTTCCGACCAGATTCCGCACACCCTCGACGTCGTTCATGATGCGCGAGACCAGCTCGCCGGTCTTCGTCTCGTCGAAGAAGCGCACAGGGAGAGTGAGCACGTGTCTCTGCACTTGTGCGCGGAGATGTGCGATTAGGTGCTGGGCCTCCACGCTGAGTAGCATGGTCAGGAGAAATGCGCTGCCCGCCTGGAGTGCCACAGCCCCCGCCAGCAATGCCAGCAGCCTCACCAGCAAGTCGAACTCGCCCTGGCCGAGCACTTCATCGACCAGATACTTCGTCGAGGCCGGGAGCACGAGGCCGCTCAATCGGTTGATGAGGATCAGGACGAGCCCCACGGATATGAGCTTCCTGCGCGGCCAGATGATTTCCCAAAAGGCATGGCGAAGGCTGTTGCCCGTCACCTTTGTGCGTTTTGCCATGGTCAGCGGTCTGAAAGAGTTAGTGGCCCCGCGGCCCAGAAACAGTCAATGACCACGAGAAGTTAGCAGCCTACGAGAAGTCAGCGGCGCACAAGCGATCAGTGGCCACAAGAAATCAACGGAGCACAAGAAGTGTCAGGCCCCAAATCACCATTGCCGCGCCGGCCAGCCTTCCGATGCGAGCGCCCCCAGGGGCGAGTGTCTCGAGGGCGACGATCGCCGCAAGGGCCGCCATCCAAGCCAAGCTCATCAGGCCCAAGGCGAATGCCGAAAGCATGAGCGCCCAACAGCACGCCACACAAAACGCACCGTGGGAGATCCCCATGCGAAGGGCCCCCCTCGGACCGTCCTTCCAGTGCGAAAGGAAGTAGCTCAGTGGCGTCCTACAATGCCGAAGGCATGCCATCTTGGCCGGCGTCACCTGATAGAGGCCCGCCCCGACCAGAAACAGGGCTCCCAGCGGCGCGGGCACGGCAAGAGAGCCCTCGAGGAGTGCCCGGTCTCCCAACCACATCTGGAGCGACGCGGCCACGACGCTGAATCCACCCCAGACGGTCAAGTATCCAAGCCCGAAGAGAGCGACCCATCCGCGGCGCATGGCGCCCGACTTCTGATCGCGCGACATGGCCGCAAATCCGGAAAGCCAGGGAAGGGTCGAAGGCGCCATCATGACGGTCATCATCAGCATCCACATGGTCGTGGTTACGAGTAGACTCGTCGCCATACTCATATAATCGCCTTCACTTCACCGCGTCGCCCCGCCTTCACTCCGGGCTCACCGACCAGTCGAAATTACTGTAGAGTGCGTGCGTGCCTTCCGTAGTGACCGCGATGTCGCCGTCATCATAGGCCGTGTTACCGCGGGCGATGATCTGCTCGGGGGCATGGATCTGATTGAACATGTTCTGAAACGTCACCGGCTGATCGCGGTCCTTGCCGCGTATTTCCTCGATCGTCCCCTCGAGGAGTCCTTCGACGACGATCTTCTTCACCGCACCTTCGTCGGCGATCTCGATCGGAAGCGCACGGGTTGGAAGCCGCCGTCCCACGAAACGATCCAACACTTCCCAGGGTCCACCCGCTCGCCCCGTGAGGATGGCTTCGGTTGCGGACCACTGCGCATCCGAGCAGCGCTCGTCGATGATCACGACCTCTGTCCAGTCACCGGAGATCATGTGAGAAGGGCAGTCGTAGGCGATGACCGCGCGCACTCCATCGAGAGCGACGTCTCCATACGACCCCTCGTCGAACCGTATCGCCCAGTATCCGATGCAGCGCTCGTGCGTGCATTCATTGGAGAAGTGGACATGGCCGGGGCAAACGACCTGGCAGTTGCAGTTCTCGAACAAGAGCCCCTTGGCCCACCATCCGGTCTTGGACTCGGCCTCCTGTTTGGGCTCGGCCTCCTCTTCTGCCTCGACAGCTTCTTCGGCCATCTCGGACCTTACCGGCCCTCCGCCTGGAGTGCCACCACCGGATCGATTCGCGCGGCCCGATGGGCCGGTATGTAGGTGGCTACCATGGCGACGGACGACAGTACGACGGCCACCAGCGCGAAGGTTGATGGGTCGATCGCCTCTACGCCGTACAGCTGGCTCGCCATGATGCGACTCAGGGCGGCCGCGCCCAGAAGCCCGAGAACCACTCCTCCCAGCGCCAACTTGGCACCGTGCACCATCACCAATTTGAGGACGTCACCCCGGTCGGCCCCCACGGCCAAGCGGATGCCCATTTCCACCGTGCGTTGCGATACGGAGTACGACGTGACGCCGTAGATGCCGACGGCGGCGAGCAGGAGGGCGACGACGGCGAAGAGGGTGAGGAGCAGCATGCTGAAGCGCTCGCGAGCGACGGAAGAGGACAGGAGCCGCTCCATCGTTTCGATGCGTGAGATGGGGACCGTGGGATCGAGCGACACGATCTCCCGACGGATCGGCTCGATCAGAGACTCGGGGGCGCCGGCGGTTCGAATCGTGAAGTTCATACGACGGAATGGGGCCTGAGCCACCGGAAAGTACAGGGAGGGCCGTGCCTCCTCCGCCAAGCCAAAGTACTTCACGTCCTCGGTGATCCCCACGATCTCGAAGCCTTCCACGAGAAAGCCTCCCAGCGCGAGGTGAGGGGGAAGGCCTACGATGGTCCTTCCGATCGGGTCCTCGTCCGGAAAGTACTGCCGCGCCAGGGTCTCGTTGACGACAGCGACGCCCCGAGACTCTCTGTCGTCTTGTAGATCGAATTCACGACCCTCGGTGATTTCGATGCCCATCGCCTCGAAATATCCAGGCGTCACCTGACGATAATGCGCCGTGGGTTCCTCACCCTGCCTGGGTGCCGCCCGATCCTCCACCAGGAAATTACCGAGAAAAGGGATCTCCCGAGCGAAGGGCAGGGCGGCTGTCGCTGCCACCGCCTCGACACCTCCGACGTCTCCCAGGCGCTGCGTGAGCGTAACGTAATAGTCGGCAACCGTCGTGAATTCCCGATAACTCCCCGTCGGTAGATCGACCCGAAGCGTGAGGACACTGCCCGCGTCGAACCCGGGATCAGTGGCGAGCAGCCGTGAGAAGCTCCGAGCCAGGAGGCCCGCGCCCACCACGAGCATGACGGCGAGGGCGATCTCGGTCACGACCAGCAGGCCGCGTAAGCGCCCTCGGCCCCACCCCGCCGGCGAGCTTTTGCCACCCTCGTTGAGGGTCGCTTGGATGTTCGTGCCGGCGAGCCGGAACACGGGAGCCAGTCCGAAGAGCAACCCCGTGGCTACCGTGCTGCCAAGCGTGAACAGGAAAACGCTGCGATCGAATCGGACTTCGTCCAGTCGTGGAAGATCCTCCGGACCGAGCGCGACCAGGACGTCGATGCCGATCGCAGCGAGGAGGAGACCCACGACCGCGCCGGCTCCCGCTAGCACGAGGCTCTCGGTGAGCATCTGCCGACTCAACCGCCCCCGCCCGGCTCCCAGCGCCGTCCGTACGGCGAGCTCCCGCCCGCGATCCGCCATGCGCGCAAGGAGAAGATTGGTCACGTTGACGCATGCGATGAGAAGCAGGAACCCCGTGGCCCCGAGCAGGATGTATAGCGGCGTGCGCGTGTCTCCGACGGAAGCCTCATGCAGTGGAAGAAGCGAGGTACCGTAGGCTTGGTTGATCTCCGGAAATTGCTCCTCGAGCCGAAGCGCGATCCCGGCGAAGTCGGCCCTTGCCGCATCGATGTCGACGCCGGGACGCACACGCCCCACGACGTCCATCCAGCGCGCGTAACGGCCCGGGTAGGACAGCAGGTAGCGGTTGAGCCAGAAGCTCGAGCTCCCGGGAAAATCGAACCCCGGCGGCATCACTCCGACGACGGAGTAAGGGCTCTCCTCGACCACGATCGACTGGCCGATGACTCCCGGATCCCCACCGAAGCGACTCTGCCAGAACGCGTGCCCGAGGACCATCACTTTGGGGGCGTCCGGAACGCCGTCCTCCGGCAGGAGGGTGCGCCCGAGAAGCGCTGTGCTGCCGAGCACCGAAAAGAGGTTGTCACCCGCCCACGTCCCCGTGATTTTGACGGCTGAGCCGTCGCCATCGATCATCGCCAACTCCGCCTCGGAATAGGCGGCGATATCCACGAAGGTCCGATTCTGACTCCGGTAATCGGCGATGTCGGGCGGGGACATGAAGCCCCTCGGCACGCCCCGTTCCATGTTCGAGGACCAGATACGCACGAGCTGGTCGGGTTGCTCGTACGGCAGGTCACGAAGGAGCACTCCGTTCACGACACTGAAGATCGCCGTGTTTGCGCCGATCCCGAGTGCGATGGTCAGGACCGCCACGGTCGCGAACGTGGGATGCTTGGCCAGGCCGCGAGCGGCCAAGCGTAGGTCTCTCAATACGAATTCCATCTGTTCGCAGTCTCCGTCAGCGAATGGGCCGGCCGTCCCGAGTCGAGGGGGCGACGCGACAGGCGATGCACGGACTGGAAGAATCGGGAATTGGAGACACTCTGGCAAGCAACCGGAGTGACTTCAGGGGGCGGCGAGGGCCCCGACCCGCAAGACCTCATCCACCAGAAAGTCCACGTCGCTCTGCTGGGTTCGAAAGCTCACGATGCAGGCTCGGAGCGAATACTTCCCCTCTAGGGTGGTCGGTGACATGTAGCAACGCCCCTCCCGTACAAGCGTTTCGATGATCGTCCGGTTGGCCGCGTCGACGGCTCTCCCGTCTGTGGCCCCTTCCGGCACGTATCGGAAACAAGAGATGCTCAACTCGGAGCCGAGCGACTCGAGGCGGGGGTGATCCGCGATCCTTTGGTCGAGATGCCTCCTCAGGGCGATGTCGTGTGAGATGGCGCCCCTGAGCCCTTCGACGCCCCGCGCCTTGAGGATGGTCCACACCTTGAGTCCCCGGAAGCGCCGCGACATCTCCAGGCCTCGGTCGAAGAGAGCGTAGCGCTCGATGGGGTCCGTCTGGGTGATCTCAGTGTACTCGCTGAACAGCGTGAAGGCCCTGCGGGCGTCCTCGTCGTCGCGGATCAGGATGCAGCCCACGTCCGCCGGGGCGAAGAGCCATTTGTGGGGATCCAGCGACAGAGAATCAGCCCGCTCGAAGGTTCGGGCCATCCAGGCATACTCTTCGGTGAGAACGGCTGGCGCACCATAACTTCCGTCGATGTGGAGCCACACGTCGTGCTCTCCAGCGATGTCCGCCACCTCATCCAGGGGATCGATGGCCCCTGTGTTCGCCGTCCCGGCGGACACGCCGATCAAGGCCGGCACCAACCCGGCGGCTCGATCCTCTTCCAAGGCGTGCCTGAGGGCCTCGGGACGAAGGCGCCGCAGCGCGTCGATTTCCAGAAGGTGGACCTGAGAGGGCGGCACGCCCAGGAGTTGCGCGGCCTTGCGCATCGACACGTGCCCCTCCTTGGAGAGGTAGATGCTCAGCCGATGCCGAGAGCCCGGTGGAAGCCCCGCTCGCTCTTCGGCCCGGGTCACGGCGCAGGCCATCGCGTGGAAGTTCGCCGAGGAACCACCACTCACCAGGAGCCCGCTTCCCTCACCCCCGAAGCCCACGAGGTTGTCGAGCCACCGAACCACGAGTCGCTCGATCTCGGTGGCGGCGGGTGCCGACCGCCACGCGGTGACGGGCTGGTTGAGAGCCGAAGCCATCGCGTCCGCCAGAACCCCGAGAGGGTCGGCCGTCGTGCATACATAGCCGAAGAATCGAGGGTGCCCATTCCGGCGGCAGTATGGGAGCACGTTGTCCCGCCACTGCGTGAGGATGTCGTCCGGTGCCGTGCCTACCTGAGGCAAAGGCTCATCCAGCAGAGCGCGGAGCTCGGGTCCGGAGACCGAACTGAGCACTGGTTCGGAGCGCTCGGCCTCGAAGGCCTCGATCATCAATTCGGTGAGGCGCTCCCCCAGTCGTCCGAACTCCTGGGGCGTCAGGTCGAAGGAAACTTGGTCTGGGGTCGGCTCGGACATCCCGTGGGTATGCCTCGGCTGAGGCCAAATGTCAACCGAACACCCGGTCCGCCAAGGCCGTCAGCTGGCTCTGGAGCGCCGCGGTCTCGTCGGGGTCGACCCCGTACGCCGAGATCCATACGCCGCAGCTCCAACCGTCTCCGCCACTCGGCTCCATCTCTACGAAGAGCGTCCCATCGTTCAGATCGCCCAGAGTTCCCGCCAGGTTTCGGGGATATCGAACGTACGTCACGTCTCCTGCCAGGCTTCTGTCTCCGACGGTGAGAGTCAGGCGGTCCCCCGCCGCCAGAGTCTCGAGTCCCTCGACGGCCAGGGCCGCCGGGCCGAAAAGCTCACTCCACACGTCCTCGAACGAGCGGGTGGTTTGGCGGCGCTCCGAGATCATCGTACGGGGCACGCCGAAGTGACGTTCCACGTAATGGCGCAGATTCCAAAGGAAGTAGGTCCAGCCGGCCACGGTGGCGTCGAAGTACTCGTCCCACTCGGCCGATGCAGAGAAGCCCGAGTGCACGAGTCGGAGGACTGTGGATCCGCCTCGGGTCTCGATGTGAAAGTCGACGGCGGTCTGCGCGACCTTGGAGGAGTCTTCGGCGTCCTCGGGATTCTCCGAGTCTCCGGAGCTTGTTGCGTCCTCTGTATCTTCTTCGGACCCCCAGGATTCTATCCAGCGAAGGCGGCGTCCGGGCTCCCAGATGTCGATGGCGCCCTCTCCTTCTACCCCTCCTCCCCAAGACAACCAGATGACCCCGCCGACCCCCGGGGTGACTCTAGCCTCCGGCGCGAACCATCGCCGGATCTCCTCACCCTCGGAAATGGCCTTCCACACGACGTCGGTTGCGGCGGCGATTTCCACTTCCATCTCTACGGCGGGCGTGGCCTTTTCCTTTGCGGCGTCAGTCATCGTTATCCGTCTCCGTATGGGAATGTCCGGTCGCCGGATAGCCGGCCAAGATGAAGCGAAAGCTGCGCCCTCCGTCCGTCTCATGGTCGTCGTATTTGTTCACGAGGTGTGCGACGCAAGTGGCTAGCTCTTCGGCGAACGCGTTCTGGTCCTCGGCACATGAGAAGCGAACCTCCGTGTCGAGGGAGAACGTGGCCAGCTTCTTTCCGGCGTCGGAAGCTCGTTCCCGGAGTGTGGCGACGTCGCGGATGGCCTCGGCCACCATGCCCACGAGGTACGCGCTCGAGAAGCGATCCTGGGCGGCGTCGAGGGTCGGTGCCAGGCCTCCGAGAGCGTGAGGGGCGCTCAGGTAGTAGCGGGCCGTGGCCTGGACCAGCTGTTCCACGAAGTTGCCTCGCCGACGCTCACCCACGTTCCGGAGAAGACCGGACTTCTCGAGGGCCCGCACGTGATAGGTCACACGTTGCCGGGGCAGTTCGAGCTCCCTGGCCACTGAGGCCGCTGACCGTGGCTCACGAAGGAGCTTGAGAATCTGCATGCGCACAGGGCTCAAGAGGGCTGCTGCCGACTCGGTTCGATCGATGAGAGAGATGGCTTGTTGCATGTCAGTAAATATTGTCGCGACAGTTAATACTGTCAAGACATGACAAGATCTCGCTTATGGGACAGAGAGGAGGAAGTGGAGCACCGAAGAGAAGTAGGGACCGGGCGTGCGAAGATAGATGTGTTCAGGCGCTGATCTCGTGTGCCTCTCCAGCACCCCGCGGTACGCGTATCATCTCGACCATCTGTACGATCTCTTTTGGGGGCGGGGGCGTGAAGCGGGATACCGTCACCGCTACGGCGAGGTTGACGAGCATGCCCAGCGTGCCGATTCCCTCCGGCGAGATTCCGAACCACCAATACTCAGCCGTATTCGCAGCCGGGTTGATGAACTTGAAGTAAACGATATAGCCTGCCGTCAGCGTGATTCCGGAGATCATTCCGAGAACCGCGCCCTCCCGGTTCATGCGCTTCGAGAAGATGCCGAGGATGATGGCCGGGAAGAACGAAGCGGCCGCGAGGCCGAAGGCGAACGCAACGACCTCGGCGACGAATCCAGGCGGATTGATCCCCAGGTAACCGGCGATTACGACGGCCACGCCGGCACTGACTCTCGCGGCGATCAACTCTCCTCTCTCGCTGATGTCCTGCTTGAACCCGCGCTTGAGGAGGTCATGGCTTACGGCAGACGACACCACGAGAAGTAGTCCCGCCGCCGTCGACAGAGCTGCGGCTAAGCCACCCGCGGCGACCAGGCCGATGACCCAGTTCGGGAGCCCTGCGATCTCGGGGTTCGCCAGAACCATGATGTCCTGATCGATGGTGAGCTCGTTTGCGATGGAGGCTCCTGTAGCGTCCCGCGCGTCTGGACCCACAAACTGGATGAGGCCGTCTCCATTGTGATCCTCGAACGAGATGAGTCCGGTGGATTCCCACTTCGTAAACCACTCGGGCATCTCCGCGTACGGTTGCTCGGAAACGGTATTGAGGAGGTTGGTCCTGGCGAATACGGCGACGGCAGGAGCTGCGGTGTACAGGAGGGCGATGAACATCAGCGCCCAGCCGACGCTGATCCGCGCGTCCCTCACCTTAGGCACCGTGTAGAAGCGGATGATCACGTGTGGGAGCCCCGCGGTGCCCACCATGAGTGCGGCAGTGATGAAAAAGACATCGATCGTGGACTTGGTGCCGGACGTATACGCGGCGAATCCAAGCTCCTCATGGAGTCCGTTCAGCCGGTCGAGGAGGAACGTTCCGCTCTCCAGATCCACTCCACCCAAGCCGAGTTGAGGGATGGGGTTCCCGGTGATCATAAGAGAAAGAAAAATGGCCGGGACCAAATAGGCGAAGATCAACACACAGTACTGGGCAACCTGCGTGTAGGTGATGCCCTTCATGCCGCCGAGCACGGCGTAGAAGAAAACGATGCCCATTCCGATGACCACGCCGATCTCCACCGGTACCTCGAGGAAGCGACCGAAGACGATTCCCACCCCTCTCATCTGACCCGCGACATAGGTGAAGGACACGAAGATGGCACACACGACAGCGACGATCCGGGCCGTCTGTGAGTAGTACCGGTCACCGACGAAGTCGGGTACGGTGTACGCGCCGAATTTTCGCAGGTAGGGGGCGAGGAGGAGAGCGAGGAGCACATAGCCGCCGGTCCAGCCCATGAGGTAGACCGAACCGTCGTAACCCCGAAAGGCGATGAGACCCGCCATCGAAATGAACGATGCGGCCGACATCCAATCGGCGGCCGTCGCCATCCCGTTGGCGAGCGGCGAAACACCGGACCCCGCTACGTAAAACTCCTTAGTGGAGTTCGCGCGGGTCGCGATGGCCACCCCGATGTAGAGAGCGAACGACAGGCCTACCAGCACGAAGGTCCACGCCTGGACGGTCATCACTCGCCACCCTCATCCACATCGAACTCCCGGTCCAACCGATTCATGAGGAAGACGTATACGAATATCAGGACCATGAACGCGTAGATGGAGCCTTGCTGGGCGAACCAAAATCCGAGAGGAAAGCCGGTGCCCGGAATACGTATGCGATTGAGCTGCTCGACGAAGAGGATTCCGGCTCCGTAGGAGACCGCAAACCACACGGCCAGGAGGATCCCCAAGTACTGGAGGTTTTTCCGCCAGTAGTCTCCCGCACGGGGGTTCTTGCCGTCCGGCCCACCGACGGTCGCGGGTGTCTCGGGGGTATCGGTCACGGTCGCTCCACCGTCGTCTTGGGACTCTTCACAGCCGTCGTGCAGCGTGCAGGAGGCCTGGATCGCGGTGCAAGGCTGCGCCACGGAGGGGCTTCGCGCAACATCCGACCCCACCTGAGTCCGCTCCGGCCCACGCCGAAGCACGCAAATTCCATTGCCAACGTCTTGGCGGGCTGTTCATACTTCGGGTGTAATCCCCGTCACCCGAGAGGAGTGGACTATGGCCAACATCGAGGTGGATCGTCTGCGCCCTCGCCAGGGCCCCCGCCCAAGTGGCCGGCCCGTGGCGTCGTGCAGCACGGCGGCATCGCTCGCGGTGGTGATGACGCTCGTATCGACCCTCGCCGGATGTTCCGTGCCCGAGGCATCGAGTTCGACCTTCCGTGTCGAGACCGTGGTGTCGGGCCTGGATACTCCCTGGGACCTGACGTGGGGCCCCGACGACGCCATCTGGGTGACAGAGCGCCCCGGGAGGGTGTCACGTGTCGATCCCATCACGGGAGCCCTGACCCTTGTAGGCCTCATAGAGGTCCATGAGCAGAGTGAAAGCGGCCTGATGGGGATGGCCTTCCATCCAGATTTCGGGGCACAGCCGTACGTTTACTTCGCCCACTCCTACGATGTGGGAAGTGGCATCGAGAACCGCTTGATCCGCATGACATACGACGGCACCGAGTTGGTCGCGCCGGAAATTCTGATCGACGCCATTCCAGGGCGCGGAAATCACAACGGATCGCGCCTAGCCGTCGGTCCCGACCGCTTGCTCTATATGACCACGGGGGATGCAGGGCGGACCGAGTTGGCCCAGGATCTGGGTTCAACAGCGGGGAAGATTCTGCGCGTCACGCTAGACGGACAGCCCGCGCCCGACAATCCTTTCGGCACGTTGGTGTATTCGTACGGGCACCGGAATCCACAGGGTATCGTCTTCCATCCCCAAACCGGTGACCTGTACATCGCCGAGCACGGCCCGAACGACAACGACGAGGTCAGCCGCGTCGTGAGGGGCGGAAACTTCGGGTGGCCCGATGTGCACGGCTTCTGTGACGGGGATACGTCCGGTGAGGAGGCATACTGTCAGAGCAACGACGTTGAAGAACCCCTGGAAGCCTGGACTCCGACCGAGGGGGTCTCCGGGATCGCGTACTACGACCACGACCGGATGGCCGGCTGGCGTGGCAGTCTTCTGGTCACGTCGCTGACTGGGTCGGCGATGTTCCGGCTGACCCTCTCGGACGACGGCCGGAGCATCGTTGGGAGAGAGACGCTCTACCGCGGCGAGTTCGGGCGTCTCCGGGACGTTCTCGTGGCGCCCGACGGCGTGGTGTATCTCGCCACGAGCAACCGAGACGGGCGCGGTCGCCCCGACGACGACGACGACCGTATTCTTCGGATCGTACCGTAGGCGTATTCACCTCGAGTCAGGAGAGGCGTCTCTATCAGTCGATCAAGTACGGCCTCGACGCCCCTGGATCGGCGCCCCCGGAGGCGGACCTCGGCGGAACGGCCGGTACCGGGGAGGGCCGCGGAGCAGAGCCGTCCTGACGACTGTTTGCGACCGGCTTTCGACTTCCTCATGTTTGGTGCCCCATTTCTCGAAAGAGGGAGCTTAGATGTCGTTCCGATCGACCCTTGTGGCCGTCTCGGCGGCCGCCATGCTACAGGCGTCCGCCACGGCCCTCCATTCGCAACAGGCTGATCTCGCCTCCTACGTCGACTCGCTCGCCTCAAGCCTGATCGACTCGGCTCAGGTGGCGGGGGTGAGCGTGGGTGTGATGCGTGGAGCCGAAACGCTGCTGTTCGAGACATACGGGTACGCGGATCTGGAATTCGACGTCCCGATGCCGGAGGGCGCGGTCCATGAGATCGGCTCGATCACGAAGCAGTTCACGGCGGCGGCGGTGCTCAAGCTCTGGGAGCAGGGCAAGATCGACCTCGACGCCGACGTGACCGAATACCTTCCGCAGTTCGACACGCAGGGACACGAGATTCCCCTCCGGCGACTGTTCGATCACACCTCGGGTATGCGAGGCTACACCGAGATGGACAGCTTCGACGCGATCGGGACGGAGGCTCACCCCAGAGACTCACTGGTCACGCTCATCGGGGCGACGCCGTTCGACTTCGCTCCTGGAGAAGCACTGATCTACAACAACTCGGGCTACTTCCTCCTCGGCCTCATCATCGAGGAGGTCTCGGGACAGTCCTATGAGGAGTACCTCGAGGAGAACATCTTCGGGCCCCTGGGCATGGACGATAGTTCGTACTGTAGCTCGACGGCGATCGTCCCGAATCGGGCCCACGGGTACGATTGGGGTCCTGAAGGACTGCAGCTCAAGGAGTACCTCAACCACCTCTGGCCCTACGCCGCCGGCTCGTTGTGCTCCACCGTGGGGGACCAGCTGACCTGGCTGCGCGCCTTTCATGGTGAGCGGGTGCTGTCGCCGGAAGCGTACCGCATGATGATCACACCGCGGGCTCTCCCCCATGGAGCGACTCTACGCTACGCCATGGGCTTGGTGCACATGACGACGCCTGCGGGTCGCGTGATCATGCACGGAGGGGGCATCCCGGGATACCAGTCTGCCAGCCGATACTACCCGGACGACGACCTCTCCGTCGTCGTACTCATCAATACGAATGGGCCGCCGGGGCCCGCTTGGGTGGCCGACCAGATCGCGGAGCGCCTACTCGGTCACAGGGAACCACCGGTGAGCACGTACCGCGGAGATCTCGGAGCGCTGGAGGGCACCTATGAAGGCCAGGCGCGCGGTCGGAGGATGACCCAGGCGGTCCGCGTGGATGCCGACGGCGTGCTGACGTCCGGCGACGGTGATGATCGCAACGTCATCAGCCACCGGGAAGGGACGACGTTCGCCAGTGGCACGACGCACTACACCTTCGTGGTGGAGGGCGGCCGAGCTGCGGAACTGCACGTGGATCATGCGACCGGACACTACGTGCTCAGGCGCATCGGGAGGTAGGTCCGGCATCGGGCGGCAGGCAGATCACACGGAATGGAGGTCCGACATCATGAGGGTGGAAGACATAGAGGTCAGAGAAGTGATGCCGGGTTTCCGGGGCCGCTTCATCCACAGTGAGCGTACGACCCACGTGTACTGGGAGATCGACCCCGATTGCCCTCTGCCTGAGCACTCACACCCGCATGAACAGATCGTGAACATGCTGGAGGGGACGTTCGAGCTGGTGGTCGACGGGACACCACACGTCCTGAATGCGGGTGACGTCTTCGTCGTGCCGCCGGACGTGCCGCACACCGGGGTGGCCCGTACCCCATGTAGGATCTTGGACGTGTTCGCGCCGGTTCGGGAGGATTATCGCTAGAGGCGATGACTGCTAGAGGAGAACTAGGATGAGAGTGACCATGCTCGCGACGGCCGCACTGGCGATCAACCTATCCGCTTGCCAGGGTACGACGCCCGATGCCGCAAACGCCCAGGGAGCGTCGGGGGCCGCACCCGAAGTCGAGTTCCTATCCACCCCGGAGCGGCGCGCGGCCGGCCTTCCGTTTTCGGAGGCGGTGCGGGTCGGGAACATGCTTTATCTGTCCGGCCAGCTCGGTGCCGCACCCGGCACGATGGCCGTGGTGGAGGGTGGCATTCAGGCCGAAACACGCCAGACTCTCGAGAACATCAAGACGGTCCTCGAACGCTACGGATCCTCCATGGACCGCGTCGTGAAGTGCACGGCCATGATCGACGACATGAGTGAATGGCCGGCCATGAACGAGATCTACGCCGAGTACTTTCCGGGGCCCAAGCCCGCTCGCAGCGCTTTCGGTGCGGATGGTCTCGCGCTGGGCGCGAAGGTCGAGATCGAGTGCTGGGCGACCGTCGACTGAGGGGGCTAGGACCGTTCGGTCCAGGTGCGTGCTAGCTGTCCCCGTACACTTCCCGGGCGGCGTTTTCGGAGACGTATCCGTTCAGGACGTCGTCGCGCACCTTTGCAGCGTCCCGCTCGGCGGGATCGCCCAGTCCTCCGCCCCCGGGCGTCTCGAGCACCAGTCTCCCGCCGGGGGGCACGACGTCCCGGCCCATGCCTCTGAGCTCTTTACCGTCTTGCAGGTAGACTCGGCCCGTGGCGCCCGGCCCCCCTCCGTCCCGTCCGCGAGCCGGATTGCTGACCCTGTCGAACATCTTGGAGATGGCGAAAGGAGAGCCGTCCGCATGGGCGATCTCCATCACCTGCCCCAGGCCTCCTCGATGTCGGCCCGGCCCCCCGGAGTCGGTGATGTACTCCTTCCGCCAAAAGACCAGCGGAGCCACCGTCTCGGTGATCTCGATTGGGGTGCTCCTCACCCCGGAGGGGAACGCTGTGGCGGACAGGCCGTCCTTGCCGGGCCTCGCCCCGGTGCCACCCGTGTGGAAGGGGTTCACCACGAAGGGGTCGGCGTCCCCATAGGAGTGTTCGCCGGTGAGCCCGGCTCCGCCCATGAGGACGGGGTTCCACAGACACGACGCGCCTTCGGCCGGGACCGGTGTCTCCAGGGCCTGGCCGAGGCACCCGAGGACGACATCGGGGAGCATTTGGCCCACAGCGTGGCGAGCCGATACCGCGGCTGGATCCGGCGCGTTGAGGATCGAGCCACGGGGCGCGGTCACATGGATGGTGCCTAGGGATCCCGCGTTGTTGGGGATGTCGGATCCCACCACGCATCGGACCCCGAAGGACGCGTAGGCACGCGTGTAGGTGAGCGGCACGTTGATCCCTCGGTTCGAGATGGGTGACGTGCCGTCGAAGTCGACTGCGATCCCGTCGGCGGACACTTCAAGCGTGCACACCAGGTCGATCTCTTGGTCGTAGCCGTCGATGCGCATTTGGTGCTTGTAGCGACCGGGTCGGATCTCTCGAATGCGCTCGAGCATCGCCAGGCGCGACCGCTCGATGACGAAGTCGGCGAGTTGCTCGAGATCGGCGAGCCCGAACTCGTCCATCATCGCCACCAGGCGCTCGCACCCGGTCCGGTTGCACGCCACCAGGGAGTAGAGGTCGCCTTCGGCCACGTCGGGATCACGGACGTTGGCCCGGATGAGCTCGATGAGGGTCGCGTCGACCTGCCCGCCACGCATCAGGTAGCTGATTGGAATGCGTATCCCTTCCTCGAAGACCTGGTTGGCGTCGGGACCGAAGCCACGTCCCCCTACGTCGGCGATGTGACTCGTCGCGGCGAATAGGGCCACGGCCTCGCCGTTACGGAAGGTGGGTGTCACCACGGTGAAGTCGTTCAGGTGCCCCGTGCCTTTCCATGGATCGTTGGTGATGAGCACGTCGCCGTCCCTCAGCGACGCCACTGGGAATCGCTCCAGGAAGTGCCCGACCGACTCCGCCATGGCGTTCACGTGACCGGGCGTCCCGGTGATGGCCTGAGCCAGCATTCGACCGGAGAGGTCGAAGACCCCGGCTGACAGATCGCCCGCCTCCCGTACAGGCGTGGAGAAGGCCGTCCGCACGAGAGTTTGGGCCTGCTCCTCCACCACGGAGAGGAGGCGGCTCCACATGATCTGGTCGTGGAGAAGATCAAGGCCAGCGCTCTCTCTCCCGTCCTGAGGCCCGAGGCCGTCCGTCGGATCCACGGGACGCTCACTCGTGCCCTCCTCGGTCATCCTGGTGAGCTCGAGATAGCCGCCCGCGGCAACCCGGGCCTGGAAGCCGGTGGGGACCACGGTGGTGGTCTGATCCTCCACGATGAGCGCCGGGCCCTCCAGCGACACACCGGGCGCCAGGTCCGAGCGGGAGAAGACGTCAGCCTCCACACTTCCGCCCGAGCCGTCTTCGACGAGCTCACTCGTTCCTGTAGGGGTCGGCGTGGCGGGTGACGCGGGCGGCGCCTCCAGTGGGGCGACCGCCGGCGTGGGAGTGGAGACCACCAGCGTCCAGCTCAGGACCTCCACATCGAGGCCTGGGATCGTGCGACCATACAGTTCTGCGTAGGCGTCGTCGAAGGACTGGCGGAGTAGCGCCCCACCGGCTTGCCCGTCGTCCCGGATATCGTCTGGGATCCGCACTCCGATCTCGTGCCCCTGGCCGACGTACCGCATGAAGGCCTGAGCCGTGCTGACCGTGGCCGCATCCGGTGCTCCTTGTGCCACGACCGCCTGGGCCTCAGCGAGCATCTCGGACAGGACTGACTCCACGAGGCGCGGCTCGTACGCCGAGAGCCGCATGTACCGGCTGCGTACCACCTCGTAGGAGATGGGAGCCAGCAGGAAGCCCACTGCGGACCCGACGCCCGCATGGTTGGGCACCAGCACCCGATCCAGGTTCAATTTTTCGATGAGGCGGGCCGCGTGGATGGGTGCGCAGCCGCCGAAGGCCACCATGGCCCGCCCGTCGACGCCCTTGCCCCACTCGATGGCGTGGGTGCGGGCGGCGTTCGCCATGTTCTCGTCTACCATCTCGCTGATGCCGTACGCGGCGAGGCCCTCCTCGAGACCGAGGGGAGCTCCTACATGGGTCGCCACGGCGCTCTTTGCCAGCGACGGATCGATGCTGATCGAGCCGCCGGCGAAGCGGCCGGGATCGAGCCTGCCCAGGGCCACGTCCGCATCGGTGACCGTGGGCTGGGTACCTCCCATCCCGTACGAGGCCGGACCGGGCTCAGAGCCGGCGCTCAGTGGACCGACCCTGATCTGGCCCATGGTGTCCACCGACGCGATGGAGCCACCCCCCGCACCGATCTCCACCATCTCGATGACGGGGACCCGCACGGGGAGACCGCTCCCCCTCCGGAAGCGGTAGCTGCGGGCGACCTCGAAGTGACGTGAGCTCAGCGGCTGCCCGTCGTCTATGATGCAGAGCTTCGCGGTGGTGCCGCCCATGTCGAAGGAGATCACCCGATCCAGGCCACACTGGCGCGCCACATGGCTGGCAAGGATCGCTCCGCCCGCCGGTCCGGACTCCACCAGCCGAATGGGAAACGCCGTCGCCGTCTCGAGGGTCGTGAGGCCGCCGCCGGAGGTCATCAGGAGGAACGGGCAAGCGACTCGTGCCTCCCTGAGCGCATCGGCGAGAGACACCAGGTAGCGGGACATGAGGGGCTGCACATAGGCGTTGGCGCATGCCGTGGACAGGCGCTCATACTCCCGCACCTCTGGGCAGACCTCCGAGGCGAGCGTGACGGGCAGCGACGGCAGGGCCTCTCGGAGCAGGTCCCGGACTCGCTGCTCGTGCCGAGGATTCGCGTAGGCATGGAGGAGTCCCACCGCTGCCGACTCGACCTCATTGTCGACGAGCACCGGCACCAACGCACGGACCGAGTCCTCGTCCAGAGGCACCAGCACGTCACCGTTTCTGTCGATGCGTTCCTCCACGGGGATGCGCAGGTGTCGCGGCACAAGCGGGACCGGACGATCGACGCCGATATCGTACTGCTCGAATCGGTTCTCATGGGCCATTTCCAACGCGTCGCGATGACCCGAGGTCACCACGAGGGCGGTCTTCGCCCCTCGGCGCTCGATGAGCGCGTTGGTGGCCAGCGTCGTCCCGTGGATGACCAGGCGGATCTGATTGGGGTCGACACCCGATAGAGCCTGGACTTTCTCGAATCCCGCCATCACCCCGTGCTCGGGAGCTCGGGGCGTCGTGAGGACCTTGGCCGTGACGTGGCGTCCGTCCAGCTCCAGAACCACGTCCGTGAACGTGCCTCCGATGTCGATGGCCAGGCGTGCTTCGGGCATCAGTCTACGTGAGCCGTACCGGGCCGCTCCGGCCGGCTCAACCGTCCTCGCGCAGCGGGACGGTGTAGTTGAGCGCGAGCCGCCCCCCATCCGGATAAATCGTCTGCCCCGTCACATAAGACGCGTAGTCGCTGGCGAGGAAGACCGCCACGGAAGCGACCTCTGACGCATCTCCGGCCCTTCCCATTGGCGTCCGGGACAAGATCGTTCTGCGAGCGTTGTCGTCTTGCATGACGACGTTCAGCATGTCGGTGGAGATGGAGCCCGGGCCGATCGCGTTGACACGGATGTCATGCGCGGCGAGCTCCATCGCCATGACCTTGGTGAGTTGCGCCACGCCTCCTTTCGACGTCGCGTAGGCGAGTTGATCGGGGATGGTCACCACGGCGTTGGTGGACGACATGTTGATGATCGTGCCTTGAACGCCCTGCTCCACCATGTGTTTCGCCACGGCGCGGCTCAGCAGGAACGCTCCTCGCAGGTTGACGGCCAGGACTCGATCGAAGTCCTCCGTAGAGACGTCGAGGATCGAGCCCTGCGCGATGATACCGGCGTTGTTGAGAAGGATGTCGCACTGGCCGAAGCGTTCCACGCAGTCAGCGAGCAGCGCCTCACAGTCGGCCTCCTGGCTCACGTCGATTTCAATGGCTGCCGTGTCCGTTCCGGTATCCCTGGAAATGGACTCCGCGCTCGCGGTGCACTGCTCCACGAGGATATCTGCCATCACCACCCGAGCGCCGTGCTCGGCGAAGGCACGGGCGCACGCCGCACCGATGCCACGGGCCGCACCTGTGACGATCGCGGTTTTACCGGCTAATGAGATCAATCGACGGACTCCAGATCGGTGCGAGATGTGTCGAGGGTGCGGGGGGATCGGCCCCACCGGTACCCGAGAACGTGCGAAGTTGTCGACGACGAGGGTCTCACGGCAAGCGGAGGCCCGGGCGGGGGCTCGCGCTGAGGCTCGCGCGGAGGGATCCCTGGTTGCCTGTTATGTGCCGCCCCCTCACGTTGTGCCCATGAGCTTGCCAGTAGGTTTTTGGAGGGCCTTCGGCCCGGGCCTGATGTGGGCCGCGGCGGCGATCGGCGTATCGCACCTCGTCCAATCGACGCGCGCGGGGGCCCTTGCGGGTTTCGGCCTGGCGGGCGTCATCCTGTTCGCCCTGATCCTCAAGTATCCGTTCTTCGAGTACGGGCCTCGGTACGCCGCCGCCACGGGGCGAAGTCTCGTAGAGGGATATCGACGGATCGGGCGCTGGGCATTGTGGCTCTACTTCGTCATGACGCTCGTGACTGCGGTGATACACCAAGTCGCCCTCCTTCTCCTGCTGGCGTTTCTGATCCAGTTCACGTTGGGTGCGAGTGCTCCTCCCGTATGGGTGATCGGAGGGTCGGTGTACGTCGCGTGCGCGCTACTGCTGACCGCCGGTCGGTTTCGTGGTCTGGATCTCGTGATCAAGGCGGTAGTGGTTGTCCTCGCCGTCTCCACGCTGGTGGCGGCGGCGATCGCGGTGCCGCGAGCGGATTTATCCACGTTGTCGCTCTCTCCATTGGCGATGCGGGCCCTGCCCCTCGGGTTCATCCTCGCTCTGGTCGGTTTCATGCCGGCGCCGGTCGACATGTCGGTCATGAGCTCACTGTGGACGCTCGCCAAGGACCGAACCGTCGGGCAGCGCTCGAGCGTGGAAACGGTGGTCCTCGATTTCAGGATCGGGTACGCGGGTACGGCGTTCTTTGCCTTCGCTTTTCTCATGCTCGGTGCGGTGGTCATGCATGGATCCGGTGAGACGTTCAGCGAGGCTGGGCCGGCGTTCAGCACACAACTCATCGAGCTTTACACGACCATGCTCGGTGACTGGACACGTCCGGTGGTCTTGGTGGCAGTCCTGACCACCGTGTTCTCGTCGGCTCTCGTGGTGATCGACGGCTTTCCGCGAGTCCTGGATCGATGCCTGCCGAATATCCGGGGGGAAGAGGAACCGGGCCGCGACCGCTCCCCCGGACGGGGATATTGGGTGATGCTCGTCGCGTTCGGCGTGTTGAACCTGCTCGGCTTGAGTCTGTTCACCCAGAACCTGACGCCGATGATCGATTTCGCGACCATTTTCTCGTTTGCCACCGCCCCCGTTTTGGGATACCTGAACCTGAGGGCGGTGACCTCCGACGACGTCCCCCAGGATGCGAGGCCCGGCCGCGCCATGTTGGCCTTGTCCTACTTGGGTCTGGCGCTGTTGGGCGGGCTCACGGTCCTCTATCTGGTCTCGAGGATAACCTGACCTCACGGCCCTGCTCCGCCAGCGGAATCGGACTCAGTAACCCTTTTGCGGGTCACAGATATTGAGTAACGGCTCTCCTGCCACATATCGCCGAAGATTGTCGCAGAAAATGTCCACCATTCTGTCCCCTATATAGGGTGACGAATGGCTGTCGTGGGGCACGATGAAGACGCTGTCCATATTCCACAACGGATGCTTGTCGTCCAGTGGTTCGTGGTCGAAAGCGTCGAGGTAAGCGCCGGCGATTCGATGCTCCTCGAGCGCCGCTATCAACGCGGATTCTTCAATGACTCGACCACGCCCGACATTGATGAGATAGGCAGACGATTTCATGGCGGCGAAGGCTCCGTCGTCAAGCAGGCATTCGGTTTCTGCAGTGAGCGGGGCAGCGATCACGATGTAATCGGCTGCGGACAGATGGCGTTTGAGTTCGTTGGTAGCGAAGACGGTGTCGACATTCGCCACCGGTTCGACCCGCCGCTTGGTCCCGATTACCGTCATCTCGAATGCACCGCACAAACGGGCCACGGCCTTTCCGATGTTTCCGAGTCCGATGATCAGCACAGTCCTGCCACACAATTCATCGTTATCCAATCGCCGCCAGGCATGCGCCTGTTGGTCGATTCTTCGTTGCCCGAAGTTCTTGGCATGGTCGAGCATGGCCGCCAGCACGCTCTCGGCAATGGGTACCGTGTGCAGACCAGGGGCGTTGGTCAGCGTGACGCGACCCTCGACGATACTCTCAGTGACGTTGTCGCTGAAGCCGGTGCTGCAGAGTTGTACCCATTTGAGGCTGGGGGTGAAAAAGGCCTCGTAGTCCTTCCTATCGAGCTCCCCCGGGTAATTCGTGCGGTTACCCCCCTCGGCCAGCACTATCTCGATCCCTTCAACGTTCGTTACTCGATGCGCCGGGATTTCCACTAGATCAATACGAGGCGAAATGTCGAGAATCTGTTTTCGATGGCTTTCTTGAAGCCAGGTCCCGTCGGCCTCCGGGAACTGATATCCCCGAGGTATGCCGCTGACCGCGATCCCCAACGGACCCGGCTGATCGGTGCTTGTCATACGCAAGTATGCGCGGGTTCAGTCCAAGAGCGCCATGACCAGGCCGCTCCGGATCTTCGGCACGAACCACGTCGATTTGGGGGGCATATGACGGTTCTGGCGGCACACCTCGATGAACTGCGCCATGGTGACCGGAGGCAGCGTGACCGCGTAGGCGGCCCGCCCTTCGTCGACTTCGTGCTGTAGCCAAGCGGCGTCCTTGTTGCCTCCCACGAAGGTGAGGCGCTGGTCGCCCGGGTCGGAGATTCCGAACGCGTGCTCGAACAGGTTTTTCTGGACGATGTCGGCGTCGATGGCTCCCGCCGCGTCCTCGGGATCGAATGTCCCGGGAAGAGGTCGTAGGGCCATCCAACCCTGCCCCGGCGCATAGAGCCCGATCCGGTGGGTCTCAGTGGGCTGAAACGCGCCCTGTCCCGGAGCATCCTCGACCTCGAACTTCGCCTCTAGCGCCGTCATGAGCCGATCGGCCGGGAGGGTGTCCACCAGCTCGCCCACCAGGCGATTGTACGGAGCGATCCCCATGGTGCGGGCTGGGAAGAAGACGGCGAGGAAATGTTCGCAGCCGAGCATCGCAGCTGCGGCGCTGCGGTGGTTTCCGTCGGCCACGTAAGCGTGCGGTTCCTCTGCGAACAGGTCCTGGAACCGTCGCACGGCGGTCTCCTCCGCGACGATCCAGACGCGGTGCCGGTATCCGGCATGATCGTCGACCTCCAAGTCTGCAGGAACGCCTCTCGCATGAGCCTCGAGTGCCTCCTGGATTCGCCCCGCGGCGTCGTCCACCGTGTTGTTCACGGTGCCGATGATCGCTCGGGTCGCTCCGATCAGGTCCGCTCGGCCCCGGGCCTTGGGCTCGCGGATGCCCTCGTTACGGATGATCGTGCCGTTGGGTGACGCGTCGGTGCGGATCTCGTCCGTCCGGGCCATCCCGCCCAGGCCGATCTGGCGGATGCCCTGAGGCTTCGGGTCTTCGATCTCGTAGACCCAGAGCACATTCTGTATCTCCCGCGTCAGGTCGCTGGCAATCAATTCGGCCATGTTGGCGGCGGCCCTGGCCAGCGAGTCCTCCGAGTCCGCCACTAGGATCCGGGCGGGTGAGTCCACATCACAGTGGGCCATGGTGACCCTGAGGGCGCTCGCGGGGTGGGTCTGGATGACCTCCCAGACCTCCTTATCCCCCTGGAATTCGTCGTAGTTGGGGGCGCTCACAAGAGCGGCTGAGTCGGAGTCGACGGGAAGCAGCGCGCGAGGCACGGGAGTGAGAGTAATCACATCACTCCTGCCGCAATGCTGTGCCCGGATCCACCCGGACGGCACGCTGCGCCGGAACGAGACATGCCAACGCCGACACGCCGAAGAGGAGACCCACTACGGCGACGATAGCCCGGGGATCTTGAGGGGACGCCTCATACAGTAGGCTCGTCATCATCGGGCCCACGCCCAGCGCCGCGCCGGCACCGATCGCGAGCCCTGCGGCCACCAGGCCCAAGCCTTGTCGCAACACCATTGTGAGCACCGAGCCGGGAGAGCCACCGAGTGCGATCCGGATGGCGATATCGCCGCTCCGGCGTTGAACCCAGTGAGTGGTGATGCCGTAGAGGCCGATGGTGGCCAAGATCAACGCGAGCGCCGAAAACCCGGTCAGGAGCAAGGTGAGATGGCGTGGTTGTGCCAGCGAGTCGGACAAGAGGCTGGTTCCCGTCGCGACCTCGGTGATGGGCGCGTTCGGATCCAACTCCCGGAGGGCGGCTCGGACCGAGGGCACCACGGCGGCAGGATCTCCGCTGACGCGCACATTGAAGTACAAGGACGTGCGTCCCAACGCCCAAGGCGCGTACACAGTCCCTCCGATATCTTGCCCCATTCCCACGTAGGGCACGTCTCCCACGACGCCGACTACCGTGGTCCATGGGCCTGTCGTGGCGCCCCCCTCTCTCAGTCGCCGCCCGACGGCACTTTCTCCGGGAAAGTGACGGTCGGCCCACGACTGGTCGACCACGATCACGTTCGGGGAGTTCGCCTCGGCGTCTTGGGGCTCGAGCAGTCGCCCATCGAGGAGCGGGATGTCCAGCGCGGCGAAGAAGTCTGCCTCGGTGGAGATCCAAGCCGCGACTGGCTGATTCTGGCCGGGTGCGGTGGGGTCGTCCTCGAGATCGAAGTTGTTGATGTTGTCGGCATCCCGGGGCGGACGGCTGTCCGAGACCGCCACGGCGATCACACCGGGCAGCGCCAGGACCCGCTCCTTCAGCATGCGCCACAGTTCCTGCCGGGCCGCCCCGTCCGGATAATTGGCGGGCGTGACCGAGACTCTCATGCTCACCGTGCTCTCCGAGTCGAACCCGACGTCGAGGCTTTGGAGGGCAGTGAAACTCGTGCCGAGCAGGGCTGCCCCGGTGAGGAGGGGGACAGCGACCGCGAGTTGTCCGGCCACCAGGAGACGCTGAGGCCGCTGTTGAGCCTCGGATCCAGAGTGGTTCGGTCCCCCTGCTCGAAGCGTCTTGCCGATGTCGCCGCCACTCCCCTGGAATGCCGAGATGAGGCCGAACAGAAGGCCACTAGCCGCCGCCAGCGCGGCCGCGAAGAGCCACATCCTCGCGTCCAGGCCCACCTCGTCGAGTCGCGGTATGTAGCTGCCTGCCACGACCGGCATGAGGATGATCGCGCCCTTGGCGACGAGGAGGCCAACAAGTCCTCCACCCCCCGCGAGCAGCGAGCTCTCCACGAGAAGGTGTCGTACCACGCCACCCCGGGACGATCCGAGTGCCATGCGTAACGCCAACTCACGGCGGCGGCTCGCCACCCTGGCCAGGAGCAGGCTCGACGCGTTCGCGGTGGCGATCACGAGAAGCATGCCTACGGCTGCCATCAACATGGCGAGCAGCCGACGCGCATCTCGATTCACGAATTCGGAGACCGGAGCCAGGCTCCACGTCGTCGATTCCTCCTGATACGAATCCTGCCATACAGGGAAGATGCGCGCGTTGATCGCCCGCACCTCTTGTTCGGCGGTCTGCAGATCCGCGCCGTCCGGCAGGCGGCCGAAGACCCGCAAGAAGAACGGCCCGCGACGTCCTGGCGGCGTGAGCTGGAGCGTCGTGATCACGCGGGCGCGTTTCTCGATCGGCCCGAGCTCGTCGGGGAGTCACGGGAGAGTCAACGGCAGACGAGCTCGATGGCCTCGTCCTTGGCCATCAAGGTTCCGTGATCGGCTTCACCGCTGGCTTGACCCACTTGTCGTACCACGCCAGGTAGCGCTCGTAACGGTCCTTTTGATACGAGGGGGGGCGCAGCCCGTGGCTCTGCCCGGGATAGACCACGAGCTGCGTGGGCACGCCCAGCCTACGGAGTGCCTGGTAAAGCTGCTCGCTGTTCTGAATGGGGACGTTCCAGTCTTCCTCCCCGCCCATGATGAGCGTGGGCGTCGTTACCTGATCGACCTTATTGAATGGGCTGATGTCCTCCCACGCTTGACGGTTGTCCCCTTCCCACGGCAGACCCAATTCCTTCTCCCACTGGAGCTGGTAGTGGTCGTGTCCGTAGTTGGCGATGTAGAGCACTTCGCTCGCACCCGTGATAGCTCCCCTGAAACGACCCGTTTGTGTGATCACGTGATCGGTGAGGATGCCTCCGTAGGACCACCCTCCCACGCCTAGTCGGTTCTCATCCGACCAGCCCTGTTCGATGGTATAGTCGACGCCCGCCACGACGTCTTCGTAATCGCGAACACCCCACTCGGCCCACAGATCGGCGGAGAACGCCTGTCCGTATCCCGACGAGCCCCTCGGGTTGGTCTGCACGACCACGTAGCCGCTGGCCGCGAACAGCTGGGCCTCGAAGTTGAAGGCGTGCCGAAACTGGCTGACCGGTCCGCCGTGAATACGTAGGAGCGTCGGGTAGCGGAGCCCTTCCTGATAACCCACCGGCAGCGTGACGAATCCCTCGATTTCGGTTCCGTCCTTGGACGGGAACTGGACGTTCTTCACTTCGGCCAGCTCGATCCCCTCGAAGAACGCGTCATTCGTCGTCGTCACACGGCGGAGCCGATCACCGGTGCCTATATGGATCTCGTTAGGACGATCGAGGGTCGCGACCTGCGTCGCGATCATACCGTCCGGTCCTTGCGCGAACGACCCGACGCTCAGAGGGCCGTCGATGATCCGGTTCATCTCGCGACTTTCCAGGTCCATGCTCACCAGATGGTTTTCTGCCGAATCCTCTACGCGGAATACGATCTCTTCTCCATCCGAGCTGAAACGGGGTCCCCTTACGTTGCGGTCGAGCTCACGCGTGAGCAGCCTGGGTTGCCCTCCCTCGGACGAGACGATGGCGAGGTGATCGGTGGCGTACCAGATGAGGTCGGGCTCGATCCCCGTCACGTACGTGATCCAGTTACCGTCGGGGCTCCACGCGGGGGAGGAGTCCGAGCCGGGGTTGGTGGTCACCTGCAGGAGAGTCTGTCCCTGATCGGTATTGTCGGCCCCAACGACCCAAATGTCCGAGTTCTCGTTGCCGTCGGGCTCATCCGTGCGGTTGCTGACGAAAGCCACGTAGTTCCCGTCCGGGCTCCAGGTTGCCCCAGACTCATCGTGGTCTCCCGACGTGATCTGGGTGAGGACCTGGGTCGCGACGTCGAATGTGTAGAGGTGCGTGTGCTGGTTCCCCGTCAGGTAGCCGACACCATCCCGCTTGAAGCGGAGCCGGTCGATGACCCACGGGGCCCGGGGGGCGTTCGGCTTGTCGCCCGCCCACGTGTCTTCCGGCTCAGGGTCGCGAATCGAAAGGAGCAGCCGACTTCCGTCTGCCGACCAAGAGTAGCCGCCCACCCCTTGCTCCACCTCCGTGAGTTGGCGCGCCTCGCCTCCGCGGCGGTCCAATAGCCATACCTGATTCTTGCCCCCGCCCCGACTGGCGGTGTCGCCCCGACTGGCGGTGAAGGAGAGGTACTTCCCATCGGGGCTAAACTCGGGGTTGCCCGCCGAGCTACCGGCGGCCGTCATCGGCATGGGATCTCCACCCGCAGCGGAGACCATCCAAATCCGGGTCTCCGAGCGCTCCTCTTCGAGGCTCGTCTCGCTGACCGTGTACGCGATCCAGGCGCCATCCGGACTGATCACCGGGGCGCCGACTCCCTTGATCGCGAACATGTCGTCCACTTGGAGTGGGCGGCGTTCCTGGGCATCCGCAGGATTCGAGACGAGGAAAAGCATGGCACACGAGCCGAGAACGGAAAGTGTGAAGGGTTTCATTTCTCTCCCTGCATTGATATCGCATCGTCTTCGGCCGAGTCATCGCGGGCCGGGCTCATCCCTCCCGGATGATATCGCTGGAGGGTCCGCCCCGCGACATCCCGTATTTCGGCCGTGCTGATATCAACCCTGGCGGCTCAACCGCGCTATCTTGCCTGAAGACGGGAGGTCGAATCGATCTGGTACGGCAAGGGAGGCTGCTCGTGAGTGAGGTGACACCTTGAAGACCATCATCGAGCCGTTTCGGATCAAGGTCGTAGAGCCGATCCGGATGACCTCCAGGGAAGAGCGTATCGGATTTCTGAAGGGGGTCGGCTATAACGTCTTCCTGTTGGACTCGGAGGACGTCATCATCGACCTCCTGACCGATTCCGGGACGTCGGCCATGAGCGCCGCTCAGTGGAGCGCGATCATGCGGGGCGACGAGTCCTATGCAGGAAGCCCTTCCTACTACCGATTTCGGGATACGATAAAGGATATTTTCGGCTTCGAGCACATCATGCCGACGCATCAGGGGCGGGCGGCCGAGCGGATCCTCTTCTCGACCGTGTGCAAACCGGGTGACGTCGTGCCGAACAACACGCACTTCGATACGACCCGGGCCAATGTCGAAGCGACCGGGGTTCGTGCCGTGGACCTGCCCGTTGCGGTGGGCTTGAATCCATCCGAACCACATCCGTTCAAGGGCGATATGGACGTAAGCGCGCTGAGCGCGCTCATCGAGGAGGTGGGAAGGGAGCGTGTCCCGCTCGTCATGTTGACGGTCACCAACAACACGGGAGGTGGCCAGCCGGTGTCGATGGCGAACATCCGGGCCGTGTCGGAGGTCTGTCATTCCCATGGCATCGATTTGTACATCGATGCCTGCCGCTTTGCGGAGAACGCCTACCTGATCAAGCTTCGAGAGGAGGGGTTCGGAGGGATGGAGGTGAAGGACATCGTCCATGAGATGTTCAGCTACGCGGACGGCTGCACGATGTCGGCGAAGAAGGACGGACTTGCCAACATCGGAGGCTTTCTGGCCACCAATCGTGAGGACCTGGCTCGCGATGAGCGCGACCTTCTGATCCTGACGGAGGGGTTCCCGACGTACGGGGGCCTCGCCGGGCGAGACCTCGAGGCTGTGGCTGTAGGACTTCGGGAGGTGCTAGAGGAGGACTACCTCGAGTACCGCCTCGCGTCGGTCCGATACTTCGGCGAACACATCGCGTCTTTCGGCGTGCCTATCGTGCAGCCGCCGGGCGGGCACGCGGTCTTTATCGACGGCGCGGCCTTTTTGCCGCACCTGGACGCTCTCGAGCTCCCCGGGCAGTCTTTGGTCAGCGAGCTGTACATAGAGGGAGGAGTTCGAGCGGTGGAGATCGGCACCGTGATGTTCGGGAAGCGAGACCCCGAAACGGGACAGGAGGCTCCCGCCTCAATGGAGTTGGTGAGGCTGGCTCTCCCCCGTCGCGTCTACACCCAAAGCCACGTGGACTATCTGATCGAGGTCGTCGAAAACGTGTGGAACCGTCGCGAGAGCATCGGTGGCTTCCGCATGACCTATCAGGCGCCGACCCTCAGGCACTTCACCGCGCGTTTCGAGCCCCTCTAGCCGAGCGGAGCCGCTTTAGCCGAGCCGCTCTAGCCGAACCGACCTACCGTCCGGAGTCTGCCGCCCTCTCGATGGAGCCGATGATCAAGCTCAGAAGCTCGTCGATGTCTCGACCGGGAATCCAGCGAGCGACGACCACCAGATCGTTCTCCCGGTCCACGTAGACCATGTTGGTACCGTTGCCGATGTGTGCGTAGGCGGTGCTGGGCGCGCTCGGATAGCGTTTCTGGCCCTCTTCGTTGGGCACGTTGAGGAAGTAGTTCATGAAGCCGTACCCAGAGTTGGCCTCGGACGGCGTCGCGGACATGTCGAACCACTCTTCGTTGAGGAGCTGGCGGTCGCCCCAGCGTCCCTTGTTCAGCGTGAAGAGCCCGAGACGAGCCTGGTCTCTGGCATGGATGAACATGCCCCCGCCCCAATGCCCGCCGCCGCTTACGGCCTGCACCTGATTCCCGTCGAGGGTGACCCAGGAGTTGTCATACCCGTACCAACGCCACGTCGGAGACGCCCCGATCGGATCCATGATGCGCTCTCTCAGGACCTCGGGGAGGGGTTTGCGCCACACGCCGGTCGCCAAGAGCGCCAGCAGGTTCACGCGCGTGTCGTTGTATTCGAAGACCGTCCCCGGGGCGTGCCTGTCACGCGTGGTCCAGGTCGTCGCATCGCGATCGGGCCGGTCGGCCCAATCGGGCTTGCCCCAAAGGGTGCCTTCCCAGTCCGAGCTCTGAGTGAGTAGGTGTCTCCACGTGATCTGACGGTTGTGCTCTGTGTTGAAGAGAGTCGTGACGTCGGGCTCGCCGAAGCCCACTCGATCCACGCCCGGCTCGCCGTCCCCCGGAGGAAGGTCGACCGGCGCCATGTAGTGACGGGCGAGATCGTCCACGGAGCCGATGAGCCCGTCTTGCACTGCTAGCCCCACGGTGCTCGACAGGAAGGACTTAGTCACGCTGTGCGTCATGTCCACGCGGCGCGTGTCACCCCACTCCGCGACGATGTACCCGTGCCGTACGATCATTCCGGCGGCGCCACTGCGGACCTTGAAGGGGCCGATTCCGAAGCCGAACGGCTCACGGCCGAAGCTCCGGTTCTGCCCTTCCTCCTGGTCCCGCGGCTGAGGAGCTTCATGCGCCAAAGCGAATTCTACGGCTGTTCCCAACCTGGGGCCGTCCATTCCGACTTCCTCCGGAAGTCTCGTCTCCCATGCGTCGCCCCGGTCCGGGACGTATTGGGCAGCGATGACCGAGGGACACAGCACGAGCGCTGCGGCGAGGACGGAAATCGTACCGCTTCGGTGGAGGAATGCACGGGTCATGATCGGCTCCGGTCGGTTGCTGAACGTCAGGGCCCCCGGGGGAACGATGCGCTTAGGATTCGGGGGTCCTACTCTCTGTTATCCTGTCCCAGCCTACCCACCAGGGGTAAGATGCGCAAAGGGGAGGCCGCCCGTGTACACGTCCGAGAAGTCCCGGTGCGGGAGCTGACCCCCCAGGACTCGGAGGGCCGTTTCTCCGAGCGTCCCCTCGTCGTGGGGGATCCAGCCGCG
>Ga0066376_10000735_pt1 | contig 30960 bp, 26 predicted proteins | sample Knorr_S15_td_Bot_FD_77009 | JGI IMG/M metagenome (GOLD analysis project Ga0066376, IMG submission 77009) | Marine microbial communities from Southern Atlantic Ocean transect - Knorr_S15_td_Bottom_ad_5009_LV_A | ecosystem: Environmental > Aquatic > Marine > Oceanic | place: Southern Atlantic... | reverse complement strand
CTACCACTCAACGACAACAACATTGCGACAGCGTCCGACTCGTCGGACGGTTTGCCGAGGATCCGCTCGCCATCTACGACGACCGTGTCCCCACCGATCACGAGCGCCCCGGGGTATGCCGCGGCGACCGTCTCCGCCTTGGCCCGTGCAAGACGCTCGACGTGCTCGGATGGGCTCTCGCCGGGCAGATGCGCCTCGTCGACATCGGACGGCGACACCAGGGGATCGAGCCCTAGTTGGCGGAGCACGTCTGCCCGCCGTGGTGACCCGGACGCCAGGACGAGTTGAGGTGCGGTCATGGGTTGGGCAGGTCAGCGTTCGAGCAAGAGGGTCACCGGCCCGTCATTGACCAGACCGACCTCCATCGCCGCGCCAAACTCTCCGCTCTCTACTCGCCCAGCAGCGCGTTCGCCCAGAAGATCCACGAATCGATCGTACAACGGCACCGAAATCTGGGGAGGTGCGGCGCCGACGAAACTGGGGCGCCGCCCCTTCCGAGTGTCCCCGTAAAGCGTGAACTGACTGACCACCAGGAGCGCTCCACCGACGTCGGCCAGAGAGAGATTCATCTTCCCCGCTTCGTCTCCGAACACGCGCAGCCCGATGATCTTGTCAGCCATCCAAACCAGATCGGCCTCCGCATCCCCCTCCGCGAAGCCGACCAGAAGCAGCAGCCCCTTTCCGATCTCGCCGATCGACGCACCAGCGACCTTGACACTTGCTTGGGAGACTCGCTGAAGAACGACCCTCACTCGACCGTGACCGACTTGGCCAAATTCCTCGGTTGGTCGACGTCCGTTCCCCGCAGGATCGCCATGTGGTAGGCGAGGAGCTGCAAGGGCACGCTGGTCAGAACAGGCAGAAGCGCCGGAATCGTGTGCGGCACGCGGATAATGTGATCCACTTTGTCCCGAAGCTCGGGAGCGTCATCGCTCACGACGGCGATGATGCGTCCGCCACGCGCCTTCACCTCTTCGATATTCGACACGACTTTCTGGTAAACCGTGTCCCTGGGCGCCAGAAATACGACCGGCATGTCGTCGTCGATCAACGCGATGGGGCCGTGCTTCATCTCTGCTGCAGGGTACCCCTCCGCGTGGATGTAGCTGACCTCCTTGAGCTTGAGCGCACCCTCGAGAGCTACCGGGAATTGATACCCCCGTCCCAGGTAGAGGAAGTTGTTCGCGTCCGAGTACGCTGCCGCCAAGTCGCGAATCTGGTCGTTGAGTTCGAGAACCTCTTCTACTTGATCCGGGAGCTTCTTGAGAGCCTCGACGATCTCTCGTCCCTGGACAACCGAGAGATTCCGGCGGCGGCCCATAGTCAAAGTGAAGAGCGCGAGCGCGACGAGTTGACTCGTGAACGCCTTGGTGGAGGCGACCCCGATTTCCGGGCCAGCGTGGAGGTAGACCCCGAAATCCGTCGCGCGGGCGATGGACGAGCCGACGGTATTGACCACGCCCATGGTCGTGAGCCCCCGCTGCTTGGCTTCCTTGAGCGCGGCCACCGTGTCGGCGGTTTCTCCGGACTGACTGACCGCGAGGGCGAGGGTACCCTCCTCCAAGACCGAGTTCCGATACCTGAACTCCGACGCATACTCGACGTCGACGGGCAGCCGGGCGATCTCCTCGAGCATGTACTCGCCCACCAGACTCGCATGCCAGCTGGTGCCACACGCCGTGATGACCACGCGTCGGATCCGACTGAGCTCCTTGTCGTGATTGGCGAGTCCTCCGAGGCGGGCGTCGCCCTCTTCCTCGAGAAATCGTCCGCGCATCACATCCCGCAATGACGACGGCTGCTCGAATATCTCCTTGAGCATGAAGTGCTCGTAGCTGCCCCTTTCGATGGCCTCGAGATCCCAGGTAACCTCGTGGACGGATCTATTGACCTCCACGCCTTCCAGTCGGAAGGTTCGGTAGCCGTCAGCCTGAAGGACCGCGTAGTCCCCGTCATCCAGATAGACGACATCCCGGGTCAGACCGATCACCGCGGCTGCGTCTGAACCCGCCAGCATTTCCCCCTGGCTACCGACACCGATCAACAACGGGCTGCCCTGGCGTGCGACCACGATCTTTCCCGGGTCTCTCGAGGAGATCACCGCGATCCCGTATGCGCCTTCGACACGCCTCAGCGCAGCCGCGACCGCCTCCTCCAGCGGTGCGCCCTCGGCCCACAAGTGGTCGATGAGGTGCACGACGGCCTCGGTATCGGTCTCGGACACGAACTGATATCCCACGCCGGCCAACTGCGCGCGAATGCCCGGGGCGTTTTCTATGATCCCGTTGTGGACGAGCGCAATGTCCCCATTGGCGGAAGTGTGTGGGTGTGCGTTCGACTGGTTCGGAGCACCATGGGTCGCCCAACGCGTGTGCGCGATTCCGCATGTGCCCGTCGGTTTAGCTGCGTCGATGGTCTCGATTAGGGCAGACAGCTTGCCGGGTCGCTTGATGACGTGGAGCCCGTTCCCGTTGAGAAGCGCCACGCCCGCAGAATCGTATCCGCGATATTCCAGGCGCTTGAGGCCCTGAAGCAGAATCGGTGCGGCCTGCTTGGGCCCCACGTAGCCGACGATTCCGCACATTCAGACGATCTCCTTTGTTGGGGCGGGGTCCACCACTGTCCCACGAATGCCTAGGCCACTCCATCCAGCAAGGCTGACGCCTGGCCCAGCAGCGCGTTCGCAGCCTCGGAACTCGGCGCCTCGGCGATGAGGCGAACGACCGGCTCGGTCCCTGACGGCCTGACATGCAGCCACGCCGAACGCTTGCGCCAGGTCAAACGCAGTCCATCCGTATGGTCGAGTGCCGCTCCCGGAAGCGCTTCCTCCAGCATCCGATAGGCGTCACTGAGCGCCTCGCGGGGGAAGGTGATCTTCTCCTTCCTGATCGAATAGGCGGGCCATCGTGCGACCGCTTGGCTAAGCGTCGCCCCCTCGATCACGAGGTGATGCAAGATGAGGGCCGCAGCAAGCGGCGCATCCCGCGTGTAGTGGAGTGCCGACAAGATCACGCCGCCGTTCCCCTCACCACCCACGATGGCCCCCTCGGCCTTCATTCGGTTGGCGACGTTGACCTCTCCGACCGAGGATCGATGGAGGGTCACGGAGAACGCCTCCGCGACATCGTCCAACACCTGGCTGGTGGAGAGGTTGGTAACGACCGGACCGGGAGTCCGGCGCAAAACGGCTGCGGCGGCCAGCGCCAGCGTCAGATCTTCGCCCGTCGCCACCCCGGTCTCGTCCACGAGCGACAGACGATCCACGTCGGGATCGACGGCGAAGCCGACATCCGTGCCACTCTCTCTGACAAGCTCGGACAGGTCGGCCAGATTCTCGGCGGTGGGCTCCGGATCTCTTGGGAAGTGACCGTCCGGCGTCATTCCGATGGCCGTTACGTCACATCCTAGCGCCTCGAGCAGCTCGGCCATCGGCGGCCCGCCCGCACCGTGCACGCAGTCGATGGCGACCTTGAGTCTTCGCCCGCGAATCGCGTCGAGGTCCAGATCGGGCAACGCGAGAATCGCCTCCAGATGGCGGCTCCACGCCTCGCCGTCCTCTGAGACGGGTCGGATCTCATCCCACGCGGCACGGTGCGGCTCCTCCGCGCTGAGGAAATCGAAGAAGCGTTGGGCCCGGTCGGCATCGAGGAACGTGCCGTCACCCGCGACGAGCTTGAGGGCGTTCCACTCAGCCGGATTGTGACTCGCGGTCACGACCAGCCCACCGCAGGCTCCAGCCCTTTCAACGGCGAGCAACAGCGTAGGCGTGGGCACCAGCCCCAGGTCCACGACCTCGACCCCGACCGACTGCAGTCCCGCGATCACCGCTCGGCTCAGCATAGGCCCGGAAACGCGCGAATCTCTCCCTACGTAGATGGGACCCCGCCCACCGTCCCGCATCATGAATGTGCCGAAGCCCGCCGAGATGGCCGTCACGAGTTCCGGTGTGAGCGGGTCGCCGACCCTGCCCCGAACACCTGAAACGCTGACCATGAGGTCCTGCGGGAGATCTATGGGCACTGTCGTCCTAGTGCGCGCGTGAATGGCACGTATTGTGTTGTGCGGGAACGACCTACAGAAGGTCACTCGTCTTCCAGGATACCGTCAACGGACCGCGCCCGAAGCGTGGCTGGCGAACCGGCCGCCTACCGCGCCGTTTCGAATGTTCGCTCGAAGGGCCGAGACAGTCCCGGAACACCGCACTACATTGGACGCTCATCACACCGGCAATCTGAGGATTCTACATTATGAGCGATGAGGCTCCAGCTGGCCTCCGTTTTGGAACGCGCGCGGTTCACGCGGGCGTGGCTCCCGAACCCGTGACCGGGGCGATCATGACCCCGATCTTCCAGACCTCGACGTACGTGCAGCCGGCCGTGGGCGAGCCCAACCTGGGCCGCTACGACTACGGGCGCACAGCCAACCCGACCCGAGAAGCGCTGGAAGCCAACATCGCAGCACTCGAGCACGGGGTTGCGGGCGTGGCGTTCTCGTCCGGCCTAGCCGCGATCGAGGCGATCGTGAAGAGGTTGTCGGCAGGCGATCACGTGATCAGCGAAGAGAACACGTACGGGGGCACGACTCGCATGTTCAACTACGTGCTGGGGCGCCTCGGGCTCGAGTTCTCGTTCGTCGACACGCGTGACCCCGCCCAGATCGCGGCGGCGAGGCGCGATGAGACCAAGCTCATCCACGTCGAAACTCCGACGAACCCGATGATGCGGATCTGCGATCTGCGTGAAACTGCGGAGCTCGCTCACGACATGGGCGCGCTCCTGTCCGTGGACAACACCTTTGCGTCTCCGTTCAACCAGAGGCCGCTCGAACTCGGTGCAGACTTCACGGTTCACTCGTCGACCAAGTACATCAACGGCCACTCGGATGTGATCGGCGGCGTGGTAGCTGTGCGCGACCAGGCGCTCGCCGACGAGCTGCTCTTTATTCGGAAGTCGTCGGGTGCGGTACCGGGGCCCATGGACTGTTGGCTCACGCTCCGCGGTGTGAAAACGCTCCATCTTCGGATGGCGGCGCACAACGCCAATGGTCTCGCGGTGGCTCGCTACCTCGAGGCGCATCCAAATGTAGATCGCGTCCACTATCCCGGCCTCCCGTCGCATCCGCAGCACGAAGTGGCCGTTTCTCAAATGAGTGGCTTCACGGGAATGGTGTCTGTCGACGTGGGCACGCTGGAACGCGCCAAAAATCTCACCGAGCACCTGAAGATCTTCTCGCTCGCGGAGAGCCTCGGTGGGGTGGAGTCGCTCATCAGCGTGCCGGCACTCATGACGCACGGGTCAGTCCCCGAAGATCGGCGCTTGGCGATGGGCATCACCCCGGGACTGGTGAGGCTCTCCGTTGGAATCGAGGACCAGGCCGACCTGTTGGAGGACCTGGACCGGGTCCTGGGGTAAGGGTCTAGCGCGCAGCTTGCGTGAAACTGACCTTCGATGAGCACCGTAGTGGGCTCGAGCGTCGGCGCCCTCCGCTGACAGCGAGAGGGACGACAAACGCAAAAGGATGAGTGACATGGCGGACGATCAGGATCGCACTGAAGAGCAGGACGCCGGGAACGAAGCCGGAGCCGACGACAACGGCGGGGCGAACGGCGGCGGCGAGAACGGCGCCGGTAGCGGAGGCGGGGACGCGCGGGCCAAGCGAATCCTGACAGACATCGCCCCGCACACGTGGGAGCACCCTGCCGACAAGGCGGCGCTGCAGGCGGTCCGCAAGATCCCCGTCTTCGACGAAGTGCTCAAGAAGATCTTCGGCTTCTTCGGCGAAAAGCCGATCCGATTGGCTTTTCAAGCGAGTTCCGTCAAGGTCAGCAAGAACCAGTTTCCCGAGGTACACGCGATCTACCAGGAGTGCCTCAAGACGCTCGACGTGTCCGAGGACTACCCGTTGTTCATCTCTCAGACCCCGATCGTCAATGCGGGCGCGTGGGGGATGGATCAACCGTTCATCATCCTGAACTCGGGAACGGTCCGCCTGCTGGACGATGACGAGCTCGCATACGTGATCGGTCACGAGATCGGCCACATCATGAGCGATCACGTTCTGTACAAGACGATGACCGCCATCCTGCTCAACCTGGCCAACATCGGCTTCCCGATCGTCGGCCTCGCCGCCCGAGTGATCGTGGTCGCACTCCTCGAGTGGCAACGGAAATCCGAACTGAGTTCGGATCGAGCGGGGCTCCTTACCGTCCAGGATCCGGAGGTCGTCTTGAGGACGATGCTCAAGATGGCGGGCGGCGGCACCACCGATGAGACAAGCCTTCAGGAGTTCATCATTCAGTCCGAGGAATACCGTGAGGGGGGCGATATCGCCGACCAGGTGTTCAAGGTGCTCAACGCGCTGGGGCAGACCCACCCCTTCTACGTCATCCGAGTGCATGAGCTACGGTCCTGGATCGAGACCGGCGAGTACGATCGGATCATCAGGGGCGAGTACTCGCGACGCGGCGAGGCCGATCCCGCGTACCAGGATGACCTGAAGGCAGCCGCGTCTTTCTACGCCGACGACGCGAAGGACTTCATGGACAACATGGCCGACGCCGCGAAGCGTGTCGGATCCGACTTCATGAGCGGCTTCAAGCGGTAGTAACACGGAGTGCTAACGTACCGCCGAGGGGGCGGCCGGGTCCTGTGCCCGGCCGCCTCTTTTCTTGCGTGGCGCGCTAGTCGCCGGGTGCTCTTTACAGCCGGGCGCACAGGAGTACACTCCGCCGTATGCGCATCCTCATCGTAGGGAATGGCGGCCGCGAGCACGCCCTCCTCTGGAAGCTGCGGCGCGACGCGCCCAGCGCCGAGTTCTTCTGCACCCAGCCCAACGGCGGCATGGCCCCTCTATGCACCGCCGTGGAGCTCGCCGCGTCGGATGTCGTGGCGCTGTCGGGCTGGGCCGCTTCCAACCGGATCGACCTCACGGTAGTCGGGCCGGAGGGGCCTCTGGCGGCGGGCATCGTTGACCGCTTCGAGCAGAAGGGGCTCTCCATCTTCGGACCTTCGAAAGCAGCCGCGCGAATCGAGTCCAGCAAGGCCTACTCGAAAGAGCTCATGCGCAGTGCGGGCGTGCCCACGGCAGAGCACAAGACGTTCTCGGACCTGCCCGGTGCCGAGGCGTGGATTCGGGAGCGAGGTGCACCGGTCGTCGTAAAAGCCTCGGGGCTCGCGGCCGGGAAGGGAGCCATCGTGTGCTCCACAGAGGAAGAGGCACTGGGGGCCGTGCGCGCCATGCTCGGCGATCTCGCATTCGGCGAGGCCGGCCGGCGCGTCGTCATCGAGGACTACCTCGAGGGCGAGGAGATCTCTGTCCTCGCTGTCACCGACGGCGAGCGGGCGGTGATTCTTCAGCCATCGCAAGACCACAAAAGAGTCGGCGAAGGCGACACGGGACCGAACACGGGCGGGATGGGTGCGTACGCGCCGGTCTCCATCGCGACGGAGGCGGTCGTGGCCGAGGCTCGATCCAAGGTGATCGAGCCGACGCTCAGGGCACTGAGGGACGATGGAGCTCCGTTCCGCGGCCTACTGTACGCGGGGCTCATCATGACCGACGAAGGCATGCAGGTCATCGAGTTCAACTGTCGATTCGGTGACCCGGAAACGCAGGTCGTGCTCCCTCTAATGAATACGTCGTTGCTCGAATTGATGGCCACCGTGGCAGAGTCGGGGGCGCTCACGTCAGGCGTCGCGGTAGCGCGGCCGGGCGCGGCGGTAAGCACCGTGGTCGCGGTACGCGGGTACCCGGGCGACTATGAAAAGGGGAAGCCCCTCACGATCCCAGATGACCTCGAGTCCGACCGATGCCTCGTCTTCCATGCCGCGACCACCGCCCGGGACGGGCAGCTCCTGACCTCGGGAGGGCGAGTGCTGGCGGTCACAGCCTTGGCGGAATCGTTCGAAGATGCCTCCGCTGCCAGCACCAGCGCGGCCGGCCGCATCGACTTCGACGGCGCGTTCTACCGCACTGATATCGGGTGGCGAGAGCGCTCGCGAGAAGAGGCATCCTGATCATGGCCACTCTCTTGGTGGCGACGGCAGGAAGCCGGTTCGTCTTCGAGTAGACCGTGCCCGAGCTCCCGGAAGCCGAAACCATCGTGCGTGGATTGAGAAGGACCGTGGTCGGGGAATCCATCCGATTCGCTGAGGTGCTGCACCGGGACATTCTCCGGCAGCCCAAGGCTCGCTTCGCGGCGGCCGTGCGGGGGCGGGTCATCGAGTCTGTCGGCCGTCGCGGCAAGAACGTGCTTCTGGTGCTCGATACGGACTATCGCATCGCGATCAACCTCGGCATGACTGGACGCCTCTTACCCTTTCGCCAGGCTCCTCGCGGCTCCCTGCGGCCCCAACACCCTGCGGTCCGGTTCCGCTTCGAGAGCGGCGCTCTCCTGGTCTTCGACGATACGCGCCGCTTCGGGACCGTGGAGGCCCTGACGCCCCCGGAGTGGGCGCTGCGCGATGCTCGGATGGGCCCCGAACCCCTCGATTCTGGGTACCGACCACACCACCTTGTCGAGGGGCTCCGCGGCTCGAGGGCCCCGGCTCGCTCGTGGCTATTGGACCAGAAGAAGATCGCAGGCGTGGGGAACATCTATGCGAACGAGGCACTCTACCTCGCCGGGGTACACCCGCAACGCGAAGCGCGCGCGATCACGGCTGCGGAGGCCCGGGCCCTCTACGGCTCGCTCCGAACGGTCCTGCGCGATGCGATCCGAGCTGGCGGCACCACCATCCGCGACTACAGGAACGCCGAAGGAAAAGTGGGAGGGTATGCGAGAAAGCTCTACGTGTACGGTCGGGATGGCGATCCGTGTCTGAAGTGCGAGGAGGTCGTCCAGCGCGTGGTGTTCAGCAATCGCTCGGCCTTCTTTTGCCCTACGTGCCAGCCTTAGCTGCCCAGGCCGTGAGGCTCAAGGCACGTCTCCTGGCGATGGCTGTGGCTCTAGTCATGGCCGGCCTTGCACCGTCGATGTCCGCTCAGGCGACGCCCGGAGAACTCCTTCCGGTACGGGAGATCACGCTCGAGAACGGGATGAGGCTGGTCGTACTCCCGCGCCAAGGCGCCCCTACAGTTTCCTTCGTCTCCCAGTTCAATATCGGCGGCGTGAACGAGCGGCTCGGGACGACCGGCATTGCGCACCTCCTGGAGCATATGCTCTTCAAGGGCACAACCACCATTGGGACGCGGAACCCGGACGCGGAGGCGGCGCTCTTCCGCGAGATGGATGCCGTGCACGATGAGCTGCTCTCCGCTCGCGCACTCGGCGATGAAGCGGGAGCTGCAGCACATGCCCAGACGATCCGCGAGCTGGAAGACAGCGCTCGGGTCTTCGTCGAAAGCAATGAGTTCGACCGGATCCTGACCCGCGCGGGGGCCCAGGGCCTGAACGCAACGACGACGAGTGAGTCCACCATCTACTTCGTCGAGCTACCCACAAACCGCGTCGAACTCTGGTTCGCGCTGGAAGCCGATCGCATGATGAATCCGGTCTTCCGTGAGTTCTATTCCGAGCGCGATGTAGTCATCGAGGAACGCCGCATGCGCGTCGAGACCAGTCCCGGCGGTGCGCTCCTCGAGGCCCACATGGCGGCGGCGTTCACGATGCACCCCTACGGGGTGCCCGTCGTTGGCTACATGACGGATCTCGAGACGCTCAGTCGCCGAGACGTCGAGAGCTATTACCGGCGCTTCTACGGACCGAACAACGCCGTTGTGGGCATCGTCGGTGATGTCGACCCGGACGAGATAGAGGCGCTCGCGAACAAGTATTTAGCCCAGATTCCGAGGGGTGATGACCCGCCCCGCGTATTAGCTACGGAACCAGACCAACGGGGTGAACGTCGGGTCACACTGGAATGGGACGCCGAGCCACAATTGCGAATCGGGTGGCGCGTCCCCGCAGGGGTGCACGACGACGCACCAGGACTGGCGATCCTCAGCACGGTGCTCACGGGCGGCCGAACGTCGCGGCTCTACCGCAGGCTCGTCCTGGAGGACCGCGTAGCGACATCGGTCTTCTCCTCTCTCGGACCCGGCAGTCGCTTCCCACAGCTGTTTCAGATCAACGCAGCGCCCCTCGGGCCGCACACGACCGAGGAGGTCGAGACGGCCGTTTACGACGAGATCGCGCGCATCGCTAGGGACGGTCCGACCGAGAACGAACTCGAGCGGGTCCACAACCAGATCGCCGCCAGCTCAATTCGACGCGTGCAGTCCAGCCTCGGCTTGGCCCTTCAACTCGTGGAATCGGTGTCCCTGCTCGGGGACTGGCGTGAGACGTTCCGCTACGCGGAAAAACTACGAGCGGTCTCCAGCGAAGACGTTCGTCGCCTTGCGGCAGAGTATCTCGTCACATCCGGTCGCACTGTGGCGACTCTGGTCAAGAGGTCCGGCTCATGAGCCGTTCCATCGTGGGGCTCGCGTTTCTGCTGAGTCTCGGAGCCGCCTTGGCGAGCCCCCCCGTCATCGAGGCTCAAGCGCAGGTCGGGCGCCAAGCGACGGAGGCTCTGGTCTTTCCCGAGCTCGACTTCCGGCCGCCGGAGCCGGATGAGCACGACGTCGAGGGTGTGTCCGTGCTCACGCTCGAGGACCACACCCTCCCACTGGTCACGATCTACGTCCGCTTCACCGGGGGGTACGCTCGCTTCGGGCGAGAGCTCTACGCAGCGGGAACCGCGCTCCCTTCGTTGCTTCGGTTCGGTGGCACCGCGCAGCTCACGCCCGACTCGGTCGACAAGGCGCTCGAGTACTACGCTTTTCAAACCTCTTTCGGCACAGGCGGCGGATCGATTTCGATCAATCTGAATACGCTTGTCGAACATCTTCCGTCTGGGCTCGATCTACTCGCAGCGATGCTGACCGAGCCGGCGTTCGATCCGATGGAAGTTGAAGTCTGGCGCGGCCGTCAAGTCGAGAGCGTCGCCCGGAGGGGGGACGATCCGGGACGCCTGGCGTTTTCCGAGTTCAACCACCTCCTGTACGGGGATCATCCGATCGGATGGGAGATGGATCTCGCCGACCTGGACCCGGCGAACCTCTCACTGGAGCGGTTTCGGGAGGTTCACGGGCGCGTGGTCTGTCGTGACAACCTGATTCTCGGACTTACAGGGGACCTCGTGTGGGCAGACATCGAGTCCCTTGTCGATTCGTTTGTGAAGAGGGTCCCACCCTGCGCCGAACCGCTCCCCCCCTCGCCGATTCCGACGATTCGTGACGAACCAGGGGTCTACCTCATCGAGAAGGATCTCGAGCAGAGCGTCATCGTGATGGCGCACGCAACGGACCTCCGCCTGGCTGCTGAGCCGAGCTACTACGCGGCCACGATCGGAAACTCCATCCTCGGGGGCGGCGGCTTCTCCAGCAGGATCCTGGCTCGCGTACGGACAGAGGAAGGCTTCGCCTATTCGGCATCATCGCTTTGGACGATTCCGCGTGAGTACGACGGCCTACTCGGCGCCATCACACGGACCCGACCCGAAAACACGGTCCCGGCCGTGGAGGTCATCCTCCGCACCATGGAGGAGCTGCGCGTCGGTGCGCCCGACCCGGGCGAGATCCGCACGGCCGTAGACAGGATCGTGAACGGCTTCGTATTCAACTTCGATACACCGGGGCAGATCGTCTCGCGGACGATGTTCTACTTGGCCCAAGACCTCCCGACCGACTGGCTGGAACGGTACGTGGAGGGGGTGCAGAGCGTAACGCCGGCGTCAGTCCTCGAAGCGTTCTCCCGACACCTCCGGCCGGACGAGATGATGATCCTGATCGTCGGCGATCCGGACAGAATCGGGCGCGAGGCGCTGAGCAGCCTTGGTCCGCTTACCGTGCTGGAGATCCCTGTGGGACGTTAGCCGGCTTCCTGACCGGCCCTATGCACTCCCCCAGTGGAGCGCGGCGATCCCGCCCGTGAGGAGCGAGAAGCCCACCGCGCCGAACCCCACTTCCTCAAACATGTCGCGGAAGTCAGTCGGCCCGGGAAAACCCCTCACCGACTCGGGGAGGTACGTATACGCCCACGGGTGACCCGAAACCACCCGACCCACCAGCGGCAGAATCCGATGGAAGTAGAAGAGGTACCCGGCACGCATGAGTGGATTCGGAGGCACGGTGAACTCGAGCACCACAACGCGCCGGCCCGGTTTGAGCACTCGGCGGAGCTCGACGAGGCCCTGCCGTACGTCCGAAAGATTCCGCATGCCGAACCCGACCGTGGCTCCGTCGAATGAGCCGTCCGGGAACGGCAGCGAGAGAGAATCGCCGCAGATTGGAACGATCGGCGCACCGGAAATCTTCGGCACTCCATGGACGAGCATCGGTCGCGCGAAGTCCGCAGCAACGACCCGGCCGGTGAACGCAGATCGCCCGGTCAGCTCCAGGCTGAGGTCCAATGTTCCCGCGCAAGCGTCCAGAAACGTACCTGCGGGTGCGTCTTCCCAGCCGACCGTGTCGATCGCCTTCCGCCGCCAGCCTCGGTCTATGTTCAGACTGAGGAGATGGTTGAGGAGATCATACCTCGGCGCGATCTGAGAGAAGATCGTCTGGACTTGATCGCCCCGATCGACCCCTTCTCTGGGCACGGCGGCGGGAGCGGTTGGCATGACAGTGAGGGTCCAGGCGGCTTAGATTTTGGGGCCTACTTCGATCGAGCGTCTACGGTGGAAGATGGGCAAAAGTTATGGGAGGCGGTCAGGGGCCTCAACGCCGCACGGGTGACTCGCGCGAAACTGCCGTGACTACGCCCGCGTAGGGCGGCTCGATGACCTCCGATACCGCTTCCCTGCCCAGAGCCGCTAGCCGGTGGCTCACAAACCCAAGGCAGGACAGGGAGCCCCTGGGCGCTCATGATCACACCAAGCTCGACGATCGCGAGCTTGCCATCATGGCAGCTCGGGGCCAGGAGTCCGCTTTCCGCGAACTCCTGACCCGCTATGAGCGTCCCGTATTCTCGCTGATCTATCGCATGGTGCGCGATCGAACCCTCGCCGAGGACCTGGCGCAGGAGGCCTTCATCCGCGCGTTCAACGCGATCGGCAGCTACAAGACGAGCTACAAGTTCAGCAATTGGATCTTCAAGATCGCGAACAACCACACCATCGATTATCTGCGAAAGCGGAAGCTGGATACGGTCTCCATCCATGGCTCACCCCACGCGACGACCGCAGATCAGGTCAGTCAGTCTCAGCTCGTCATCGAATCACGGGATGAAAACCCCCATGAGTATGTCGAGCACCGGGAGCTCGGCGGACAGATCGAAGTAGCGATCGGTCAGCTGAGAGAAGAGTACCGCACGGTCATTCTGCTCCGGCACGTGGAGGGGTACGCCTACGACGAGATCGCGGAGATCATGGACCTGCCTCTGGGCACGGTGAAGACCTACCTACACCGGGCGCGTGCGGAGCTGAAAAAGCGGCTCGCTCACCTAGGCGTATGAAGAAACTTCGCCGAGATCGGACCCGTAGGGTTGAGCGTACGATTCAGTACGGAGTCGAGACGGAATGAGTCACAACATCAACAACCACGTAAACTCGGAGCGCTTGCAGGCGTTCCTCGAGGGTGAGCTCGCGACGACCGAGCGTGCCGTTGTCGAGGAGCACCTGCACGATTGCGTGCGTTGCTCGGCCGATCTCGATGCTTGGCGGCATCTGTTCTCGGAACTCGTGGAACTCGAGGGACTGCGTCCCCACGAAGGCTTCCAGGACCGTGTCATGGCTGCTGTCCAGCTGCCGGAGCGTCTTTCGCTCGCCGCTAGGCTGAGAGCCCGTCTCGGGTCGCTCATGCCTGCGGCCGTGCGGGGACACGTATCGTCCGACCGGCTTCAGGACATGCTGGAGGGCTTCCTCCCTCAGCATCAGACGGCCCGTATCGAGGCTCACCTGTCGACGTGTCACGCTTGCTCGGAGGAGGCGGGCGCTCTGAGCGCGGTCTTCAGGGGACTGGACCGACTCGAGCGCCTCGAGCCGAGTGCGGAATTCGCTGCACGCGTTCTCGAAGCAGTCCGCGTACGGGCAGCAGCGCCGGCGAAAGCTCCAGAGCCGGCTTGGACTCGCGTCCTAGCATGGGGGAGTCGACTCGTTCCGCAAAGCCGCGAGGCCTGGGCCGCGCTCTCGGGTGTCGCGGTGACGCCCGCGGTCAGTGTCGGTTTGCTTTTCTACGCGGTTTTCTCGCATCCCACGTTAACGCCGGGCGCACTGGCCTCGTACGTATGGTGGCAGGTGAGTGATGCGGCCTTGCTCACGTGGACCGCATTGGCTGCGTTCGGGCTCGAGAGCGCGCAGGCGTCCGGCGCGTATCCCCTCTTCGAAGCACTCGCGGCGGCACCGATGGTCGTCGCGGGAGGCTTCTTGATCTACTCACTCGCATGCGCTTTTGCGCTCCGGGTGCTCTATCGACATCTCATCATCACCCATCCCTTGGATGGCAGGTATGCACAACTTTCAGTTTCGTAAAAGCCTCGTGGCCGTCGGTCTCGGCGTCCTGCTCCTGCCGCTCGCCCTATCCGGGCAGGCTCGACAGGTCGTCTCTAAGCAGATCGCGGTGGGCCAGTCCGAGGCAACGCTTCACCTCGAGTTCGATGACGAGGGGCGCCTCGAGATCACTTTCGAGGACGGGTCCGTCTTGGTGGACGGTGAGTTCGTCGGTCGGTACGAACCGGGCGATGCGCTCGACAACGCGTGGAACGCGCTTCTCGGGCGGGCGATCTCGCTCGATGACGGTGCGCTCGCAGCCATGCTCGCCGACTGGACCGTCCCGGCTGAGCTCGCGGGTGACCTGGCGGACATCGCCCAGGATATCGATCGAGCGCTCGAAGAGGCGCTGACTTCGTTCGAAGTGTCGGTGGATACGGATGGGGGCTCGATCTCGGTGTCTATCGGCGACGACAGTTCCTTACTGCGTGTCCTTTTCAACTCCACGAGCCGGTTCGGCCTTCTAGAGCAGGCGCTCACGGATCTCGACGGCGACTTCCGGGTGCACGTGAACGAAGACGTCGTGATTCCCGCCGGCTCGACCGTCGAAGGCACAGTCGTCGTCATCCAGGGCAACCTCCGACTGGCTGGTGAGGTTCGCGGAGACGTCATCGTGGTGGACGGCTCGCTCGAGCTGCTGGATGACAGCCGCGTAGAGGGCGAGGTGCGGTTGGCCGACGCCCGAATCGTACGCAACCTGGGCACGGTCCGAGGTGGGGTCGTCGATGTGCTCGAGGATGAACGTGATCTCGAGGCGGAGATTCGAGATCGACTCAGGATTGAGCTTCGCGATGAGTTTCGGGGCGACCTCCTGAACGAGCTACGCGACGTATCTCGGATCGGTCGCGACGAGGGACGTGGCATCTCGGCGATCATGTCTCCGTTCCAGTCCGTCTTTCACGGAATCGGTGGGTTGCTGCAGAACCTGATCGCCGTGTTCGTGCTCGGATTGATCGGTGCCGCATCGATCGCGTTCGCGGGCGATAACGTCGCGGCAGTTGCCGAGACGGCCCGCCGGTCTCCCGGTCGGTCAGCCATGGTTGGACTCGCGGGCTCTCTGCTGCTGATTCCAGTATGGATCCTCGGAGTCGTCGCGCTCGCCGTGTCGGTCATCGGGATTCCAGTCGCCGTAGCGTGGCTACCACTGTTCCCGCTCGCCGCATGCGCGGCGGCGGCAATGGGGTACCTCGCCGTGGCGCAGAATACCGGAGAATGGCTCGCGGACAGTGACTACCCGTGGACGGGATGGATTCGCAAGTCGAACCCGATTCACACGGTCTTCGGCGGCCTTCTCGGTCTCATGTTCGCCTTCATGGCTGCCAACGTGATCTCCATCGCGCCGTTCCTGGGCTTCCTGACAGGGCTGCTCGTCTTCGCCGGCATCGTCGTAACATTCATCGCGATGCAGGTGGGATTCGGAGCCGTGCTGCTCACCAGGGCCGGACGCCGCCGTGAACGCTGGAACACACCATACGACACCGACGCGGCCTGGGAGGCCGCGATGGAAGTCGACGTCGACTCAGACCCTGCCGAAGAGGCCGCAGCCTCGCCAGAGGCTCAGGAGAAGGACCATAATGACGACGCGTAGAGCGCTCATGCTGGCCGTCGCGGCGTGCTTCGCCGCCCCCGCCCTGCTCACCGGCCAAGATTGGCGGACCGTCACAATGTCTCGCCAACTCGGCGATCTGGACGAAGTGAGAGTGATCGTCGAATACGGCGCCGGGCACTTGACGGTGCGAGCCGTGGACGAGGGCCTCTTGTACCGTATGAGCCTTAGGTATGACGAAGAGCATTTCGAGCCAGTGGCCGACTTCTCAGGGAATCGGCTCCATCTCGGCGTCGAGACCGTCGGACGCGGCTTCAATCTCGGCCGACGCGGCGAGACGGGAGAACTCGAGCTCGAGTTGGGGCGCGGAGTGCCGATGGACCTGGACCTCGAATTCGGTGCTGTTCGAGCCGACATCGACCTGGGCGGACTCGCGCTGACGAATCTCGATCTCCGGACCGGAGCCTCAGAGTCGACAATAGCAGTCTCCGAGCCCAATTCAGCCCGGATCGAGACGGCGCGGTTCGAGATCGGCGCGGCCGAATTCACCATCACTCAACTCGGCAACCTCAACGCGGAACGCATCGAAGTCGATGCCGGCGTGGGCAAGGTCACGCTGGGCTTGGACGGCCGATGGGAGCGCGACGCCCGTCTTTCGATCGATATCGGACTCGGTGCCCTGGTCTTGGAGATCCCCGAGGGCCTGGGAATCAGGCTGCGCAAGGACAGCTTCCTCACGTCGCTTGATTCCGAGGGACTGGTCAAGCGCGGAGACGCCTACTATTCGCTCGACTGGGCCGACGCCGATAGAAAAGTTGAAATCGACCTGGACGCCGCGTTCGGTAGCGTCAAAGTTGTTTGGATCCGGTAGTGATGTCTCGCTGGGCCTGACTAGGAGAATCCAATGATCGGCACGCTTCTCACCTTCTTCGCAGTGGGCCTCGTAACGCTCGTCGTGGCCGGCGTGGTGCTCGGAATCATTGGTGCACTCTTCTCCCTGACTCTCGGACTCGCCGCGTTCCTCCTGTTCAAGGTCGCGCCGGTACTGCTGATCGGATGGATTGTCATGAAAGTAATCGACAGGTCGTCGGGCGGGAGCACGCTGTCGGCAGCCGACCGTAGGTGGCTCGAAGGCGAGTAGGGAGTCCTCTAGGCGCCTCTGATCGCAGCGAGTCGCTGATCCACCGTACGCATCAAGGCTAGCAAGGCGACACCGGCTTCCGAATCGGGCGCACCGACAACCGTCGGAGCACCCCGATCACCGGCTTCGCGAACAGCCGGGTCCAGGGGCACCTTGCCCAGGAAGGGAATCGCCATCTCCTCAGCGAGCGCCTCACCCCCACCTGACCCGAAGACGTCGATGATCTCGTCGCAGTGCGGACAGACGAGACCGCTCATGTTCTCCACGATTCCGAGCACACGCGTGTTTACACGCTCGAACATCTTCACCCCCCGCCGCACGTCACCGGTCGCGACCTCCTGCGGTGTCGTGACCATCACCGCCCCGGTCAGATCGATGGTCTGCACCAAGGAAAGCTGCGCGTCTCCGGTTCCTGGCGGCATGTCTACGACCATGAGGTCGAGCGGGCCCCAATTGACCTGCTCCAGAAACTGCTTGAGGATGCCGGCGATCAACGGGCCCCGCATGATTGCCGGCTGCTCTTTGTCGAGCAGGAAACCGAGGCTCATCAGGCGCACACCGTGGGCCTCGAGAGGCTCGATCAGCTCCTTCCCCTTCTCTCCCGTCACATTTGGCCGGCTGTCGACTCCAAACATCAAGGGGATGTTTGGCCCGTAGATGTCGGCGTCCAACAGGCCGACCCGAAGGCCGTCTTGTGCGAAGGCCGCGGCTAGGTTCACGGCCACCATCGACTTACCGACGCCTCCCTTGCCCGAGCTGACAGCGACGATCTGTTTGACTTCCGACAGCAAACCGGGCTTCGGCGTGGGGGCCGGAACCGAGCCCGGCTTAAGACCACCCTGACGTCCCTCCGCCTTCGGGGCCATCTGAGGGAGTTGGACATTGATCTTCACCTGGGCGACCCCCGCGATGGCCTCGCAGGCCGCTCGCGCCTCCTTCACCAAGTCCCCGGGGTCATCGGGCTGAAGGAGGAACTGGAACCGGACGCCGCCCTGATCGTCCGCCTCCACGTTCTGAACGTGCCCGCCCGCAACGAGGTCCCGCCCGCTGCCAGGGTGTTTGATGCGGGATAACGCAGACATTACGGCGCGACGCAGCTCGTCAGCAGTCATGTGTTGAGACCGGGGCCGGCGAATGGGCCAGCGGATGGGGTGGAGGGGGCAGTGGGCGCCCCTGATGACTGGCCAAGCCCGATAGGAAAAAGAAGCCGGAAAGCAGGAAAAAAGTACCGGCACTCCAAGCCCACCGTCAACCGCAATTCATTGGTCCACATCGGCTTGCGAGATACACGATCATTGATTTGTTCGACTGTTTCGTGTTGTATTGCAACAGATCATAGAGCTGTCGGCCCGACAGCCTCCGACGGTTTTTATCGCCGGAACGATGCTTGCACCGCGCGTGGGTAGCGGGCGTACCGAAACCCCCGAGGTATATGAGCACCAAGTCAGACCTACAGCCTTATATCGACCCAGATCCGCAAGGGATGGGCGGATCGCCCCATCTTTCGGACTATTGGACCGTCATCGCACGACGGCTTTGGCTGGTCCTGGTGATTTTCACGGTCACCACCGCCTCATCCATCTGGGCCATCTCCCGGCAACAAACGTACTACAGTTCGTCCACGTCACTACAGGTCAACGACCCTCAGGAGCGACAGGCCGGGCTGGTTCAGATCCCTCGCATGGGCGGGGTGAACCTGTTCGTGGACCCGATCGTGTCGGAGATCCAGGTCCTCAACTCATCAGCCATCAAGAACAGGGTCGTTGATTCGCTGGGGATGCGCCTCCGTCGGGTCCCTCCTACGGACATCCGATCCGAAGTCATGCGGGCAATCCATGTCGCCCCGGACGCGACCGACGGGTTCTATCGGCTTATCTACAACGCGGACGATACACACGCACAGTTCCTCATGCCCGATGGGACCGTCCTCGAAGAGGCGGAAGCGGGTAGGGTGCTCGACGTCGGCTTCCTTCGGTTCGTGCTCCAAAGAGCACCGGCCGAGCAGCGTGTGTACGAACTCCAGGTCGTGCCGAGGCGCACAGCGGCCGGCGAAATCGATTTGAGCGCTGTTCCGCGCGTCGATACCAACATCGTCGACGTCTCTTTCGTGCATCAGGATCCGTTCCTGGTGCCCGATGTGCTCAACCAGGCTGGGCTTGCGCTGATCGACCGTGGAGCCGAACGGGTGCGGCAGGCCGCCCGCCTCGATGCGGCCTTTATCCAGGCCCAACTCGACACCGCCAGTACAAAGCTCCGCCAATCTCGGAACGCGATTCGGGACTTCAAGACGACGCAGGCCTTCACGTCGCTTGGGATTCAGGACAGAAACTGTTCAATCGCTCCCAACGGATCAACGATGAAATCGCGACGTGGGATCGCCAACGGGCGGTTCTGACGAACCTGGTGGCCACAATCGAAGCCCAGGGAGTGGAGGGCGCGGATCTCAGCTGCGCTCGCGGAGTTGCCGCCAAACAGCAACGCCCAGGTAAAGGCAACGATCAACAACGTCATGGCCCAGCAGACGATCTATCAGAGGTTGGTCGTCCAGGAACGGAAGGCACTCGGTCACTCTGAAGTCATCGCCGTGACGGCGACGCTCGAGCGCCTGAGTGGCGAGCTCCGCAGTGCGGCCGAGGCGAGTCTTGGTAACGTAGACGATCGGCTCGTGGAGCTGACCACGACTCAGACCGAGATCGAGGTGGAGCGACAGCGCTTCCCCGAGATCGAGGGAACCCTGATCGACCTCGAGGCGTCAGCCCAACTCGACGCCCAGTCGTTCCAGTTCATTCAGTCGCAACTGTACCAGGCGCGGATCTCTGAACGGGCCGCGGCTCCGTACATCGATGTTCTGGACCCGGCTGTGGGGGTGATTCCGATCTAGGGCCGGAGCCGTGTCAACGTGATTCTCGGCGCGCTTCTGGGACTCATCTTGGGCGTGGGCGCCGCGTTCTTCCTCGAGTACCTCGACCGGACGGTCCGGACTAGCTCCGACGTGGAGTCGCTGCTCGGCATCCCGGTGCTCGGCGTGATTCCCAGACTCCGGCGCCTCGATGCCGCCGTCGACGGAGGGGACCAAATGGCCGGCCGGGGGCTTCCGCTCGTGGTCGCGATGGATCCGCTCGACCCCGCGGCCAAAGCGTATCGCAACCTGCGCATGAACTTGATGTTCATGAATACTGAGGAAGAGCCGATTCGGACTGTGCTGTTCACCAGTCCCGGTCCTTCTGAGGGCAAGTCGACCTCGGCCGTGAACTTCGCGGTGATGCTCGCTCAGCAAGGACAGCGCGTCCTACTCATCGATTCGGACCTTCGCAGGCCTTCACTACACAGGGCTCTCGACCTCCTGCGTGAGCCCGGACTCACCAACCTCCTCATCGGCGACGCTGGGCCGCGGGAGACCGTTAGGCCGAACGTGCTTCCTAATTTGGACTTCCTTCCGTCCGGTCCGTTCCCGCCCAACCCGTCGGAGCTTCTCAACTCCAAGACCATGGTGCGGATCCTCGAGGAGTTCGAGGGGCGCTACGATCAGGTCATTATTGACTCGCCTCCGGTCCTGGCGGTAACGGACGCCGCGATCCTCGCCGTCCATACGGACGGAGCCGTCATCGTCCTGCGCTCTGGAGAGACCGAACAGAGAGCTGCGGAGCGCTCGGTGAACCAACTCCGCCGCCTCGGCGTGCGTGTCTTTGGAGCGGTCTTGAACGAGGTTTCTGCTGCGAATCCAGACGAGAGCTACTACCTCCAGTACTACTACAGCTACACTCCTACTGGGGCGCCCGAGACCAGCAGTTGGCAGCGGTTGCGTGAGGGTATTGGCAAGGTAAGATTCTTCACTTGATCTGAGCCTGTTTGGCAGGTCATGGGGGGCGGGAGAACGTTTGGTTCCCCCGCCCTTTTTTTGTGAGAACGTCTCCGCCCGACGGCCCCTTGCTACCGCCCAACGTCTATGAATGGCAGTCCGAGCATCCCGCCCCCGATCAACGAACCGGTACTCACATACGCTCCTGGCAGCCCGGAGCGCACCGCCCTCAAGGCGGAGTTGGACGCCCAGTCCAGCCAGGTCATCGACATCCCGCTCGTGATCGGCGGACAGGAGATCAGAACGGGGGATACGTTCGACGTCGTCATGCCCCACGCACATGCTCACGTGTTGGCGAGAGCCCACCGGGCGCGCCCCGAGGACGTACGGCAGGCGATCTCGGCGGCGCTGGACGCCCGCCAAGAGTGGTCGACCATGAGATGGGAGGACCGCGCAGCGATCTTCCTCAAGGCCGCCGACCTATTGGCTGGCCCGTGGCGGCAGAAGCTCAACGCGGCAACGATGCTCGGCCAGAGCAAGACGGCGTATCAAGCAGAGATCGATGCGGCGTGTGAGATCATCGACTTCTTCCGCATCGGGGCGCACTTCGCCGAGCAGATCTACGCGATGCAGCCGATGTCCGACCAAGGCATGTGGAACCGATCCGAGTACCGGAGCCTCGAAGGCTTCGTGTACGCGGTGACCCCGTTCAACTTCACGGCGATCGGAGCGAATCTGTCCGGCACTCCGGCCATGATGGGGAACACGGTCGTGTGGAAGCCGGGGCATACCTCGATGCTATCGAACTACTACGTCATGAAGCTGTTCGAGGAGGCCGGTCTCCCACCCGGAGTAATCAACTTCATCGCGGGTGATGCTGCCGCGATCACGGCTGAGGTCCTCACCCACCCGGACCTCGGCGGGGTCCATTTCACGGGCTCTACCGGCGTCTTCAACAGCTTCTGGAAGACGATCGGGGAGAACATGGACACCTTCCGCTCGTATCCGAGAATCGTCGGGGAGACGGGTGGCAAGGACTTCATCGTGGCGCACCCCAGCGCGGACTCGGCCACCGTGAAGACCGCGATCGTTCGTGGAGCATACGAATACCAGGGCCAGAAGTGCAGCGCCGCGTCGAGGGCGTACGTCCCTGCCAGCATGTGGGCGGAACTCGAAGGCCCTCTCGTCGCAGAAATCGAGTCGCTCACGATGGGCGACCCTCGCGACTTCACCAACTTCCTGAACGCGGTGATCGACAAGCGTGCCTTCGACAAGATCACCGGATACATCGATGCCGCGCGGACATCCGATGATGCCGAGGTGATCGCGGGCGGAGGCTATGACGAGTCGGACGGATGGTTCATTAGACCGACTCTGATTCGGGCTCTGACGGCCGACTACACGTCGATGTGCGACGAGATCTTCGGTCCGGTCATGACGATCTACGTGTACGACGATGCCGATTGGTCCGAGACATTGCGGGTCGTGGACGCCACGTCCCCCTACGCGCTGACTGGGGCGGTCTTCGCCAAGGATCGCCGTGTCATCCGAGAGGCGCTGGAGGTGCTGCGCCACGCGGCTGGCAACTTCTACATAAACGACAAGCCGAGCGGTGCGGTGGTCGGTCAGCAGCCGTTCGGCGGCGCTCGCGCCTCTGGAACGAATGACAAGGCCGGTTCGATGTTGAACCTGCTGCGTTGGGTCAGCGCCCGCTCGATCAAGGAGACGTTCGTTCCGGCGACGGACTACACCTACCCGTTCATGGACGCCGAGTGAGCGGTCCGGCTCGCTTCACTCTCGGCTGGCCCGAAGCGCCTGTTCGAAGTCGTCCACGAGGTCAGTGGCTGCCTCGATTCCCACGCTGATCCTCACGAAGCCGTCCGGGATGCCCGACGCTTCGCGTTCCTCCCGGCTGAGGCCGACGTGGGAGGTGTAGCGCGGCTGCGAAACAAGTGTCTCCACGCCGCCCAGGCTCGGCGCCGCGATCGCCAGCCGCAGCGCATCCATGAAGCGGTCCGCGGCGGCTCCGCCTCCGGACAGCACGACGCTGACCATGCCGCCATACCCCGACATGAGTTCCGATGCGACGTCGTGGTCGGGGTGAGACGCGAGGCCCGGATAGAGTACTCTGTCGATACCCCCACGCTCGCTGAACCACTCCGCCAGTAGCTGGGCGTTCTCGTTGTGCCGAGCCATTCGTACATCCAGAGTACGCATCCCTCGATCCAGTAACCAAGCGGCGTGAGGGTCCAGGGACGGTCCGTAGAGGCGGGACAGCCTCGTGACCTCCGTCACGATCTCGGAGGGGCCGGCTACCGCGCCGGCGATTAGATCGGAATGGCCGCCCAGGTACTTCGTCGCGCTATGGATCACCACGTCGACGCCGGTATCTGCCGGCCGGAAGTTGACCGGAGAGCCGAACGTCGCATCACACGTCACGGGGATCCCGTGGGCACGCGCGACTTCCACGATCGGGCGCGGATCGAAGAAGCGCAGCGTCGGATTTGTCGGAAGCTCGATATGAACGAGCCGGGTCTTGGGGCGAAGCGCGTCTCGCCACCCGTCTGCCGTGTCCGGATCCACGAACGTCGTCTCGATGCCGCGACGGGGCAGCTCCTCCCGCAATAGGCTCAACGTGGCACCATAGAGCTGCGAGGAGGCGACGATGTGGTCACCCTTCTCGGCGAGCGCCAACATCGTCATCGCCGTCGCGGCCATTCCGCTGCCTAGGGCTACCGCGGCCTCAGTCCCTTCCAACGCGGCGATCTTCTGACCCACGGCGACCTGGTTCGGGTTGTTTCCGTACCGACTGTACAGGAGTTCGCCATCCTCTGGCTTGGACCATTCGAACGTGGCGCTCTGTACGATGGGCGGAACGACCGGTCGGCCAGGCTGTTTCTCCCCCAGCTCCGTCCCGTGAATTGCCAGCGTCGCAGCTTGGTGTCGTTGGGTAGCTTTGTCGGACATTTCGGCCCCCGATCGAGAACTCTACAGGAGATGTTGGACGAGTCGGCTCAAAGCATGATACCGACCGGATGTCTCACTTCGAAATGCGACGCGGCGGGCAACCAGCGCATCGAGACCACTGCGGGCGGCGGAATCTGGAAAGGCGGCCTCCACGTCGCTCGCCTCTACCAGGCCACGCTGCTCCAGGGTACTCCAAGCCCTGCCCTCTGCGTCGGCCGCGGCACCTAAGAGTTCGAAGCGGCCCGGCTCCGTTTCCGCGACCGCCACGAGCGCCTGCCTCTCGAGGACGACCTGGATCTGATCCCGGTGCGGCTCACTCACGCCCTTGAAGACGAAGAACGCGTCCGGTGTATCATGACCCAAGTAGCGCTGCAGCAGCTTCGCGACGACCTCATCGGCGCAGGAGAAGTCCAGAATCGTGACCTCGGAGAGGTCGATCAGAGAGAGCGAGGTCACCCCCGCACCCGACAGTTGGGTCTCGATGGCCATGCGTACGGCTCGACCGGTCGGGCGCGTTACCAAGTGGGAGTAGAGCGACGTGACTGTCTTGCGGACCAGACTGCCGACATCGATCGCGACCGGGTCGACCAGGACGTCCCCTATCCCCTCGACGCCATTGCCCTTCGGTGGCCGATCCATCACTCGACCGCCGGAAGGATGATGCTGATCTGGGCGCCCGGACATGGCTCCAGGTCGTCGACGACGGGCGGTGAGTCGTCCCATTCGGGAACCTGAGCGATCCGGGCTGCGCCGCTGCGGATCGTGATCGCTCCGTTCCAACGTTGGACCTGACGCCGAATCTGCTGGATACCCTGCCCTCTTCCCGAGTCTGGGAAGCGTGTCAGCCCATGAAGGAACGCGGCCTCCAGCGCGGTAGTGTCACCCCACCGATCACCGTAGCGGGCCGAGTGTTCATCGGTCAGCGATCCTCGGAAGCCTCGGCCGACATCCATGACGGAGATCACGACCACATGGCGCCCGAGACGCTTGGCCCAGTTGTACGATTGGGCCGCCACCCAACCCAGACCGTCCGCGTGTTCGATGATGTTCTGGCAGACCTCGGACAGGATCACGGAGAACGGAACCACTGCGGTGGCGGGATATCCCAGGGTCGACGCCAGAACCGTTCCGGCGCGATTCTGGACCTGATCTATGACCCCGTGAACGTCTTCGTTCGCACGAATGGGCGTGATTTCGAGAAGCACGTCCGAGGGGCTCGACGCGCGCCGCGGGACCCGACCGTCAAACTCGAAGATCCCTTCGGCGGCCCGGAAAAACCCCATCCTGCTCAGGTATCCGAGAACATCCGCACTTTCGGGAAGCTCGAGCCGCGGCGAGCCACCGTGGCGCTCCCCCACGACGCTCCCCGCCACCAATAGTCCTACCATCCCGTTGGGGTCGATCCATCGCACGTGACGAGCATCGAAGAGCGTGTGGTCCTCGCTGGATGTCGCCGCCGAATCGAGGAGCTCGTCGACCGTCTGGTGATCGAGAGAGGCCGGGACGGGAAAGACGTTCAAGCTCCCTCCCCCGCGTGCGAGAGCCGACCCTCCAGGTGGTTCACGAGGCCGCGTGCGCCTCGGTGGTCCACGTTCCGGCCGGCGGACTCGTTCGCGCGCGTCATCGCCAGATCAAGGTCGTCTCCGGCCAAGAGACGCGCGAAGGTCGTCGCTCCCCACACGTCTCCGCATCCGGTTGGATCGCCGTCCCGACGTGGGTCGACGAGCCCGACCCGTCCGCTCCGAACCGCCGAGGCCCCGGCCACGCGACCGGTGGCTCCCCACCGCGCCGGATCGGGGTCGAAGTCGGTCGCAGTCACGTACGCAGCACCCCGATCCCCGAGTGTCACCGCAATCATGCTCAGGTCCGGCCCTAGGTGTTCGGCCGCGAGGAGCCACGGATCTCCCTGGGCACCCAGGAGGTCGAACTCATCCTCGTTCATCTGCACGGCGTTGAAGCAGCGGAGCCAGGCCTGCCACGCGTCGAGCGTGCGCGGTGCCCGCACGCCCTGATGGGTCATGTTTAGGAAGAGCGAGTGCAGGTCGGCATACGCAGGGCCATCGAATCCGACCCGCAGCGCCTGCGCCGCCTCCAGCTCGAGTTCGAAGCCGGAAATGAAGTTGATGTACAACGCGTCGCAGAGATCGACCACGGGAGCCAACTCAGGCCACGTCCATGGTGGGACCCCTCCTGTGAGCCGCTCGAATCGCCGCCCGTCGCTGTGGTATCTCAGCTCTACCCGATTATTCGGCTCGGGGACGACCACGATGCCCGCATCACCGACCTTCGGGATCTCTCGCAGGAAGCGATACCCCTCTTCCGCTAGGTCACGCCCGACTTTTACGATCGGAAGAATCCGCCAATCGTCGGGAAGGGCAGCACTGAGGGCCGCGAGCGCGTACCCGATGCCGCCCCACTCCTCCACGGGTAGGGAGCGGGTATCTCGGTCGAAAATCCGGTCCCAGACGAGCGTGCCGATCACCCCGACCGTGCGTGGCTCAGTCACAGCGGGTCGATCATCTCCGAGATGAAGACCCCAGCCGCGCCGATTACACCGGCAGTCTCTGGGAGCTCTCCCGGTACGATCCGACACGCCTCGACAGCCGACTTGAACGCGCGCCGCTTCACTTCAGCGCGAAGCGGGCCGAAGAGGTGATCCCCGGCCCGGGTCACGCCGCCGACGATCACGATCACTTCGGGATTGAGGGTATTCACGATGTTTGCGATGCCAGCTCCCAAGAGCTTCGCGGTCTCTAGCATGACCTCATGGGCGTACTCATCCCCCAAGACCAGTGCCTCGTACACGATGGCCGCGGACAGTAGATCGAGATCCCCCTCCACTAGGTCCAAAAGGACCGACTCGTATCCGACCTCGAGGCCCTCTCGCGCCCGAGCCGCGATATTCGGCCCCGACGCATACGCTTCCAGGCACCCGTAGTTTCCACACGCGCAGCGGCGTCCGCTGAAGTCGATCGTCGTGTGGCCGAACTCACCGGCACTGCCTGATGCCCCACGCACCAACTCCCCGTTCAGGATCAGGCCGGCGCCTATGCCCGTGCCCAGGGTCACGCCCACCAGATGTTCAACGCCACGGCCCGCCCCCTGCCACCACTCCCCGAAGGTGGCGCAGTTGGCATCGTTGTCGACCGTACCGGGCAACTGCAGCGCATCGGCGATTCGGTCGCGGATCGGGTAGTTGGTCCAACCCAGGTTCGGCGTTGCCAGGACGACGCCGGCGTCGAGATCGAGCGGCCCGGGACATCCGATCCCAACGCCCGCAATGTCCCTGGCGTGCCCATCCTCCTGGGCCAACGTCTCATCGATGGATTCACGTGCCATACGCACGATCTGGTCGACCGCTACGTCAGGACCGAGCTCGGCCTCGGTCGCACGTGAGCGGAGCCCGACCGGAGGGCCGCCCCCAACGGGGATCATGCCGACGACGAGATTCGTGCCCCCAATGTCGACCCCGACGACCCATCGACCGCTCACCGTCATGCTCAGTCGTCCGCCAGGTTCAAGACCGCCAGGAAAGCTTCCTGCGGGATATCGACCGTACCGACCTGCTTCATTCTCTTTTTCCCCTTCTTCTGCTTCTCGAGGAGCTTCCGCTTTCGACTGATGTCGCCTCCATAGCACTTCGCAGTCACGTTCTTCCTCAGAGCCTTCACGTTCGTCCGTGCGATGACGTTATTCCCAATCGTCGCCTGGAGCGCAACAGCGAACTGCTGCCTGGGGATCAGCTTCTTCAGCTTCCTCACGAGGTCTCGGCCGTATAGGAAGGCTTTGTCCTCATGGATGATCACGCCGAAGGCGTCGACGGGATCCCCGTTTACCAGCACGTCCAGCCGCACCAGAGCCCCCGCACGCATTTCCATGAACTCGTAGTCGAGCGCGGCGTATCCCTTGGTGCAGCTCTTGAGCCGATCGTAGAAGTCGAGAACGATCTCCGAGAGAGGCAGCTCGAAGTCGAGCTCCACCCGCTCCTGATCCAGGTAGTTCATCCCCCGGAAAACCCCCCGCCGATCGTAACACAGCTTCTGGACGTTACCGATGTATTCGGACGGGCAGAGGATCCTCGCCCTCACGATCGGCTCGGAAATCGACTCGATTCGGCCGGCGTCCGGGAGCGCGGCCGGGCTCTCTACGCGCAGCTCGGTCCCATCGGTGAGCGCGACGTGATACTTCACGTTGGGTACGGTCGTGATGAGATCGACACCGAATTCCCGGTCCAGTCGCTCCTGAATGATCTCCATGTGAAGCAGACCGAGGAAGCCACACCTGAAGCCGAAGCCGAGCGCTATCGAGGTCTCGGGCTCGTATTTCAGGCTCGCATCGTTGAGGCTGAGCTTCTCCAGCGCGTCGCGAAGATCTTCATAGTCGTCCGTGAGCGTCGGGTAGAGCCCGGCGAAGACCATCGGACGCGCCTCCTTGTACCCAGGGAGCAGATCCTCCGCCTTGTCGCTGGCATCCAGAATCGTGTCGCCTACGCGCGTGTCTCCGACCGCCTTGATGGCCGCGACGACATATCCGACTTCGCCGGCGGTCAGCTCATCTCTGGGTACCCTCCCCAGCCGCATGGCCCCGACCTCGGTGACCTCGTACTGCGCATCGACGTTCCCGAAGGCGACGCGCATGCCGGGCCGTATCGTCCCGTCGACAACCCTTACGGACGGTACCGCCCCCAGGTACTTGTCGTAGTACGAGTCGAAGATCAACGCTCTCAGGGGGGCGCTCGAGTCTCCATCTGGAGCCGGCACACGGTCGAGAACGGCCCTGAGGATCTCGTCGATACCCACGCCTTCCTTTGCGCTCGCCAGGAGAATGGACTCGGGCTCCACACCCAGGAGGTCGGCGACCTCGTCCCGGCGTCTCTCGGGCTCGGCTCCGGGCAGGTCGATCTTGTTGACGACCGGAATGATCTCCAGGTCGGCATCGAGTGCGAGGAAGAGATTCGACAACGTCTGGGCCTGGACTCCCTGCGTTGCGTCGACGACCAGGATCGCGCCTTCGCACGCTGCCAGAGAACGAGAGACTTCATACGTGAAGTCCACGTGCCCCGGCGTATCGATGAGGTTGAACTCGAAGGCCTGGCCATCGTCCGCCTGATACTCCATGCGCACAGCGTGAAGCTTGATCGTGATGCCACGTTCTCGTTCGAGCTCGTTGTCGTCGAGGACCTGATCCCGCATCTGGCGTTGGTCCAGAGTCTGTGTTCTCTCGAGCAGCCTGTCCGCCAACGTGGACTTGCCGTGATCGATATGGGCGATGATGCAGAAGTTGCGGATTCGGTCAGGATTCACGGGATGGCAGGAAAATCGATGTGTATGAGGGCGGGGCGAGCCAAAGGTAATAGATGCATACGCAGGCAGCGCGACGGCCGAGGGCACCGGGTCGAACGCCTTCATTGACGCGTTTCTACTACTGGCGGTAGTGTCGAGAGACTGCGGGAATTATCGCCCCGTGAGCATGCCCTCCATTGGCTCATCGCGGTCGTCAATCGACCGACCCTCATTGGCCGACCATTAAGGAGCACTTCATGATTCGACTCAGGACGGTGCTCGCGGGAACCGCGTGCTGCCTCCTCCTCGCAGCGTGCGACATTCCCACGGATGTTCCCATCATCGAGACACGATGGATCATCCCAGTTGAGGAGACCACGCTCGGTGTGGATGAACTGCTTCCGAGCGGCATCACAGTCAGTGGCAGCAACTTCGACGTCAGCATTGATCCGTTTTCGACGAGTGAGACCCTCAATACGCTGTGCGAAGGGTGCAGCATTCTCAACGGCCTGACCGTACCGGCTCCGGCATTCGCGGACTCCTTCGATGTCACCGAGAATCTGCCCGCCGACGTGAGCGCAGCCACGATCGCTAGTGGCTCGGTCCAGATCGTCATCCAGAACGGATTTTCCTTCGATCCTATCGCGGGCGGTGGCACGTTCACTGTTACGCTCAGGGCCGGTGAGGGTGGAGCGCAGCTGGGCCAGATCGTCATCGACGGCACGAGTGAAACGATGGGTGCCGGCAGCACACTGACCCGCACGCTCACCATCGGAGCGTCGTCAATCGGGACGACGTTCTTCGCTTCCGTCAACGTGGTTTCGCCAGGTGGCCAGACCGCAACAATCGACACCAACGACGAGATCACGGTTACGGCGACAACGACCTCGCTCTTGGTCAGTTCCGCGACCGTCAACGTGCAGAGCCAGTCGGTGAGCTTCGCCGCCGTTCAACTCGACGTCGGCGACATCGGCTCCGAGATCACCGACAGGCTCGTGAGCGGCGCCGTGATCTTGGACGTCACGAACCCGTTCGGAGTCTCAGTGACGGGCAGCATCGTTCTCGGGCCGACGACCAAAACGTTCTCGATCTCGGCGAGCGCCACCTCCGAGGTCACCATCAGCTACACGGGAGACGAGCTGCGCTCGTTCCTGGGCCAAGACAACGTCACGTTTTCGGGTTCCGGAACCGCTAGCGGGGGCTCGGTCACCGTGAGCCCCGGGCAGGAAATGGTCATCGATGCGTCCGTTGACCTCACTCTCACAATCGGCGGCTGAGGAGCTAACCATACGCACCAACAAGATGAAAGGTTCGGTCGCCTGGGTGGCTCTCGCCGCTCTGGGTAGCCTAGTTGCCGTAGCACCGGCTTCGGCACAGCTCGCGAACGCGAGTACCTCCACGCTCGGACTGTCCGGCAACAATACGGCGACCGTGCGAGGCTTCGGCACGATCAGCGTCAATCCCGCGGGCCTCGCGATGCCGGGATCGGGGTTCAGCCTGGCGCTTATCCCGATTCAGATTCGCTCGGGCATCAATCCTATTGGCCTGAAGGACCTGAAGGACGTCGAGGGGAGTCTGGTTCCTACGGCCGTCAAGCAGGACTGGCTCGACCGGGTGACGGCCGACGGTGGTCAGTCGGGCACGTTCGGCGTCGACATCTCTGAGATCGCTTTCACGAGTGGGAACATAGGTTTTCAAATCTCGACCGTTGTGGCAGGCGCAGTGGATCTCTCGCCGGGGATCGTTGAGGCTGTACT
>Ga0066376_10000734_pt1 | contig 30960 bp, 34 predicted proteins | sample Knorr_S15_td_Bot_FD_77009 | JGI IMG/M metagenome (GOLD analysis project Ga0066376, IMG submission 77009) | Marine microbial communities from Southern Atlantic Ocean transect - Knorr_S15_td_Bottom_ad_5009_LV_A | ecosystem: Environmental > Aquatic > Marine > Oceanic | place: Southern Atlantic... | reverse complement strand
TGTGATAGCGTTACTGATTTCCTTTGGATAATATTTGAATGCCCGATATCCAATGATTCCCAGGATGCCTACTTTTACTCCACCTCTTTCCAATATTTTTAATGGCATGGACCCTTGTATCAAGGGCGACTGAACATTCGATACAACTAAATCTGCTCCAATCCTGCGTAAGATTCCATCCATTGCTTCCTGCCCGCGAGTGAGTTCTTGATCCCCGGGCAGGATTGCATCATACGGGATCAAACTGTAGGCTTTTGTGATGAGGCTGTCTTTCATAGGTTTATGGACAGGGGAAAAAAAGTCCCCGGCATCAACTACTATTGTATTGGGGTGTTCCTTTAGGAATGATTGCACAAAAACGGCCCGCTTCTCCAACGATCCAAGGGACAGATCAGGACAGTAACAATTTTCAAGCTCTCCATTGGTATTATTTGTATGAAGAATATAGAAGGAGAAGCTATCTCCAAAGACAGAACACCCCAAAAAAAGATAGAAAACAATTGTAAGTGGGGTATGTTTGTCCATTGGTATCAGGGCAAAATTGAATGGTTTTGATAAAGTATTCAAGAAAAATATCACAAAGATTATTTTGAAACTCAAAATCGTCGGCATATTCATTCTTTTAGTTGGACCGTGGTCTTTTTCGGCGGGACAGGCTGCATATCCCGCAGACACAATCCTTGTGTCGGAAAACACAACTATCATAAAGAAGATAGGAATTCTTCCTATTGCCGGGTGGCAGAGGCTTTCCTATCGGTTAGATTTTTTAAACTGCCAGTTTTATCCAAGCTGCAGTAATTACGGAGCACAAGCCATTTATAAACATGGACTGATTTTCGGTGCATTTATGGCATCGGATAGAATTATCCGCTGTAATCCTGCTGCATTTCATTATCAACTGGAAGCGGGAGGAAAATTTTATAAAAAAGATGGACGGCTAGTAGACCCACTTCGCTACGCAGTTAAATTGAAGCCTCGTTCAAATCCTTTTACAGGAGCGGCGCTTTCGGCCTTGATCCCCGGCATGGGCCGTGTTTATTCCGGTCGGTGGATTGATGGCTTGTTTGGATTTAGTCTATTTTACTTGACTGCAAATACCGGATATAAAGCTTATCAGGATAATCGTCCCATAAAAGCACCAATATTTATCGGGGCAGCTCTCATCATTTATGGTGGGGAAATTTATGGAGCTTACCGGTCTTCTGTTAATAATTCATTGACCAATAATACAACATCAAGAGTTGTTATTTCACCATCCCCATCCATATCTGCAAAAAAGAATTGATTATCTGTTAATTCAGTGATTCCATTGAGGTGGGAAAGAATCATGATGATATCCAATGAATTAATGATCCCGTCACGGTTCACATCACCCGGGATGAGAATATGTTCGTTAATATATTGAATCGTTTCCCTGACGGTTATCAAAACAGCTTCATGTGCGGTGTCCCAGTCAACTAAACCGCCGACATGGACATGACCCGCAAGGTAACAGGGTGTTTCATCTTCATTCTCCATAAGGTCTTTATACCAGACGCCATGGAATCCTTTATATTCCGATAAATATCCTCCCGCTCCTCCGCCGTAGTCAATATACGGATAAAGCCCTAAATCCGCTGAATTGACTGCCTCAACAATTTCTGTCATGGGCAGGGAAGAAAACCGTATGTAATTTACGGGAGAATCCTGATCGGGAGGCGCAGGGGTGGGTTGATAGGGTGGAGTAAAATCATCTATCCACTCAAGCCAATTAAAATATTTCCATTCCATTTCCCAACTGTAGTCTATATATCCCCTGCTAAAGGTAATAATGGCAACAGGATTGTGTGATTCAACGATATTCCACCAGTCTTCTGACGTATCCTGGTAATCCACTTCTAAGTCTCCGTAACCCTGCCCGCATTCTGTGCAGTCAGGTGGATAAAATGAAGGAAAAAATGAAACGATATCGTAGCCTGATTCCTCCCAGTTTTCTCCAATCCATCCACTGGGATTTAAGAGAGAATTTTGACTGAATGGGCGGACCGCCTCATTGGTGGGTGGCCAATATCCGGTAAGTAAAATAATGGGGTTTTCTCTTGTTGTTTTTTGTGGATAACCACGGGTTATCTCTGAATCCTCTTTTTTGAATTGTTGGTACGAAATAATTTGGATCAATATTTCCGGGAATTGAATTTTTTTATTTCGGGGTGCGGATAGTTCTAAAATAAATTCCGTTGCTTTTAATCTTCCGGTAAGGTTGGGAAATGCTGTTTTTAAGAATTCTTTTCGATAAGGTCCGACCCAGCTTTTTTCAGTAGGATTAATTACATAAAATTCACATTCTTCAGGGAAACTGTTTTTATCCAGGCGGGCATGAAAACTACTTTCATTTTCCAGGGTGTAATGTATAAAATACAAAACTTCATTATCATTTATTAATTTAGTACCATTCTGCCAGCGTAGTTTTGAAATTTTGAATTCCCCGTTTGTGAAGAAGATTTCTTCAGAAATCGTTTCAGGATTTACGCTAAAATATTGGGGCTCTCCATAAGGTAGGACCTGAGGATATATTACTCTGAATAGGATGATAAAAAGAAAGGAAAATCTACAGTTTAGAATGAGTTTTACTCTTGTAGCTATTGTGAAAGCATTGTGGGGGACAGGTGGCACTCTATGAAATGCCATAGATTAGCAAACTTCCAAACGCTATTCCCAGCAGCAGCCACAGGCGAATACTTAAAGGTGGAAGGCGCTCTATCCAGGTCATGAGCAAATTGATGCGTTTTCGTCCCACGAACTGGATAATGATTGCTGATAAAATAAATAACGCACCTAATACCATAAAGATGACAGGAAATCTCGTATCAGGAGCTAGGAGGATCAGTACCATCCCTAAAAGTAGCCGTACGATTATGGCAACGAATATCCCCCAGTTTTTCCCCCCAACTGTTTTAACTACCTTGACCAATCTATTCGGAGAATAGATGCTTAAGACGCACACCGCACACATGGTAATGCCGAATAGCAGGATGATGGTTTGCAAAATGGTGGTGATCATCTTTACAACTGCCTAACAACTAAACTCACTGGTCTTTTCCTTTCCGGTCGTTTTTTGCCGAACACGTTTTAGCCGTCCGCCTACCTGTCGGCAGACAGGGTGGAGTGGGGGTTAGCTGGGCATCTCGCTTGATTAATCGTATTGTTTCTGAACAAATGTAAAACTTTTCTTGTCTAAAATATTTGACCATTGGTCAGTGTTGAAAAATTCTGTTATGAAATGTTTATTTTTGGGCACATCAGCGATTAATACTAAACTATTTTTTGTCGTTGCATTACTTACTGTATTTAAAACATTTTTCTTATTTTATCGCTTTTGAACATATGAAGCAACCTATCTAAAATGATGATGCTATAATTTTGAGAAGGCACAAATTCTAAAATATTAATAACTTCACCTTCGATTTTCAGATTATCCTTTTTAGCGATATTAAGCATTTGGCTAATTCCAGTTTTTGAAATATCAACACCTTAAACACCATGACCTTTTAATGCAATAAATAATGCATCTCTACCTTGACCGCAACCTAAAACTAAAACATTTAGGTTCGTTTTTTCAAGCTGGTCAAAAAAATCAATAAACTCAATAAATGGTTCACAACAAGCATTTACATTTTTCTGATATATTTTCTCATAATCGGTCATATTCTAAATGCCAAGTGCCCAGCTAACTACTTACTATACTGCATATGTGCGACATAGTACTCCTATAATGAATGCTATACTGTAATTGTAATAGATCAATCATGCTTAGATTTAAAAACCTTTCGGTGCTGTCTCAACATACAATCATTCATCACCACCAGAAGTCCCGCATCCTCTGCCTTTTTGCCAGCTTCTTCATGAATGACTGTGTCCTGCATCCAGACGGCTTTAGCTCCGATTGCAATGGCTGAATCTACATTGGAAAGCACAAATTCTGAACGGCGGAAAATATCAACTATATCAATGGAATCGGGAATGGATTCAAGATCAGGGTAACAATCCATGCCGGCTATTTTCTCATGGCCGGGATTTACCGGATAAATTGTATATCCATATTCTTTCAAGTACATTGCCACGTAATGGCTGGGGCGTTCCGGTTTGGGACTCATCCCAACTACGGCAATAGTTTTCAATTGTAAAATTTCTCTGATTGTGTTTGAGTTGTTCATTACAAAATATACCTTCGTTAATTTTTAAATAAATTACCCAGAACATAGCCGATGATCCTCGGATTTTCCTTCAGGCGTCGTACTGAATAATCAAACCATTGTTCACCGAAAGGAACATAGATTCGAACTGTCCATCCTTTGTCCCGTAGCTTTTTAAGCCTGTTTCCCATGGGAACCCCGTAAAGCGCCTGGAATTCAAACCGGTCGGAGGGAATCTGGTTTTCTTCAATCCAGTTTTCCAGTGAATCTAAAAGAATTGGATCATGCGTTGCGATTTGCGCAATTCCCTGTCCTTTCAAAAGTGTTTGAACTAAGGTAACAAAATTATTTCGAATTTCATCTGCTGTTTGAAAAGCTATTTCAGGCGGTTCCCGATAAATACCTTTGCAGATCCGCACTGTGAGTTCAGGTGAATCTAAAGCGTTCAGATCGGCAAGACTGCGGAACAGATAGGACTGGAGAACCGTTCCGGTTTGATCGTACTTCGCTGCAATTTTCCTGTAGATATCCAGGGTAATGTCTGTCAATTCTGAATTTTCCATATCAATTGTTATTCCCCTTGAAACCTCCTGTGCTTTATTTACAATGACCATGAGATTTTCCATTGCCAGGTGTTCACTTATGTCCAATCCAAGGTGTGTTATTTTTAAGGAGATCGTACAATCGCCATTGATGTTTCCAATCGCTTCATAAAGATCGGAATATTCATCCCGAACAATTTGTGCTTCGCTTTCTGTCTGAACATGCTCCCCTAAAATATCAACCGTCGTAGCGAAGCCCCGGTTATGAATTTCTTCGATAGTTTTTAGAGCATCCTCTATGGTTTCTCCGGCTACGTAAGGATGGGCAAAGGGGTGGATCATCCAGCGAGGACAGTAGGGAAGCATGCTTGCCAACATTGTGTTAAACCATTCCATAGGGTATAAAATTTAGGAAGGGAGCTTTGTAAGCTTCAACTTAAATGGTTGCCGGATTCGGATTAAAATCAGGATAAAAATGATTCTTCCGGAGTTCTTCCAAAGTGATTCTGAACGTGTATTTTTCCATTTTCTTCATCCACATCCTGATCGGATTTACCAAAGCAATGTATTTACCTTGACTGAGAGAAAATAGAACATCTATATTTCAGACTTGTAAATTAGCAGGAAACATAATGTATCGTGATTTCGGAACAATTTTTGTCTTCATTCTTCTGGGAATAATCCTGGTATATATCCCCCTTTTGATTCAAAAACTTGTTGCTCCTTCCAATCCCTCCTGGGACAAACTCTCCACTTATGAATGTGGTGAAGAGCCTGAGGGATCTGCCTGGGTTCGATTTAATATTCGCTATTATACTATCGCTCTCATCTTCCTGATTTTTGATGTCGAAGTTGTGCTCCTGTTTCCCTGGGCAGTTATTTTTCAGGATTTTATAAAAGAAGGGAACGGCATGCTTGTATTTATTGAAATGGCAATATTTTTATTTATTTTAATTGTAGGATTAGCGTACGTCTGGCAAAAAACTGACCTGGATTGGGTCAAGCGGAAAATTGCTTTTCCATCCGGACGTTATGATAATCAACTTACAGAAGACAGGAAATAAGAAAGGATCCATCATGGGATTATTAGAAGATAAATTTGAAGATAATATCATTGTAGCTTCTTTCGATAAAATATTAAGCTGGGCCCGCTCAACATCTCCCTGGTTCTTCCAGTTTGGGCTGGCGTGTTGCGCGATTGAGTTAATGGCTACGGGAGCCAGCCGTCATGACCTCAGTAGAATTGGGATGATACCCCGCTCTTCCCCCCGCCAGGCTGATGTCATGATTGTCGCCGGTACGGTGACAATGAAAATGGCTCTTCGAATTAAAAAGCTTTATGAGCAAATGGCCGATCCTAAATATGTAATTTCCATGGGGAGCTGTGCCACCAGCGGGGGACCTTATTGGCAATATGGTTACCATGTATTGAAAGGTGTGGACATCGTGGTTCCCGTTGATGTGTATGTCCCCGGTTGTCCTCCTCGACCAGAGTCTCTTATTGAGGGATTAATCAAACTTCAGGAAAAAATACTGAATGAAAGACCCCTCACCAAGAAAGCTGCATGATTCACGAACAAGTATTAAAATGTCTGCGGGAAAAATTTCCCGGATCGATAGTCGAAACGGAAGAAATGCCCGCAGATTTTATTCCAATCTATCAAAAAAATTGGGCAGAGATAGCAGCCTTTTTGCGGGACGACCCTGATTTAAGATTTGATTCACTTCAGTGTATCACCGGTGTGGATTTAGGGGAAGAAGGTATGGATGTTCGCTACAATTTTCATTCCATGACTCATCTCCATAAAATAGAAATTCGAATTTCTGTTGATAGCGAAAATCCGAAAATTCCCTCCATAGAACAAATTTGGAGGGTAGGGGACTGGTTTGAACGAGAAGTGTATGATATGTACGGTATAATATTTGACGGTCACAGGGACCTCCGCAGAATATTGCTTCCTGATGATTGGGAGGGATGGCCTTTGCGGAAGGATTATGAAACTCAGGAAACGTTTCACGGCATTGTTGTTCCAAAAGTGAAGGAAGAATGGGAATAGTTCACGGTGACGAGATGGTCCTCAATATTGGACCGCAGCACCCAAGCACCCATGGGGTTTTGAGACTGAAGGTTCATACCGATGGTGAAATCGTGTCCAAAATTACACCTTATATTGGCTATCTCCATCGCTGCTTTGAAAAACATTGCGAAAATCTGACGTATGAGCAAGTGATACCATTTACCGATCGTTGCGACTATATTAGTTCCATGAACAACAATTTTGGTTATGTTGTTACGGTAGAGGAATTGATGGATATCCATGTTTCAGAAAAAGTTGAACACATCAGGGTGATCATGGCCGAGCTGAATCGTATAGCCAGCCATCTCCTGGCACTGGGAACCTTCGGGATGGATGTAGGAGCTTTTACACCGTTTCTTTATATGTTCAGGGATCGTGAAAACATCCTGGATCTTTTCGAAATGACCTGCGGTGCCCGTCTTCTTTATAACTATATGTGGATTGGTGGTCTTTCCCATGATCTCCCGGTCGGTTTTGTGGAAAAGACCTATGAATTTTTGGATTATTTCGAACCAAAAATAAAAGAAAACGATGACCTGTTAATGTACAATAAAATTTTTATTGAACGGACTGCCGATGTAGGTGTTCTTCCGCCTGAAGTAGCTATTAGTTACGGCGTAACAGGGCCAAATTTGCGTGGTTCCGGTGTTCAATGGGATTTACGAAAAGACGAACAATATTCTATTTACGACCGCTTTGATTTTGAAATACCTGTTGGAACTGGCCAAATGGGAACAGTCGGTGATTGTTGGGATCGTTACTGGGTCAGAACTCAGGAAATGAAAGAAAGTATTGGAATTGTTCGTCAGGCTCTTAAACAATTACCGACTGAAGGGGATGTACAGGAATTGGTCCCAAAGAAAATCCGACCGCCGAAAGGATCAATCTACAAACGTACCGAGTCACCCAGGGGAGATCTGGGTTTTTACATTATCAGCGATGGAAAACCAACTCCAGTGAGAGTTAAATTGAGGTCACCTGCGTTTACTGCCCTTAGTGCCTTAAGCGCAATAGCGGAAGGATGGATGATTTCCGATGTAATAGCAATTCTTGGGAGTTTAGACATTGTTTTAGGAGAGATCGATCGATGAATACGTTAATGAGCATAAAAGGGTATTTGATCAATGGTCGTTGATAATCTTATGCAGTGGTTTGAATCCTGGACGTTATGGGAAGCAGGATCTCCACTTTTGTTTTTAATCGTGGTAGTCATTGCAGGCGTGCCGATCTTTCTTCTCATGGCAGTCAATGCCCTGGTGGCTGTTTATGCAGAACTTAAAATATCGGCTTTTATGCAGGACAGAGTTGGTCCAATGGGTCAAGGGCCAGGGTTACATGCAGGTAAATGGGGTTTATTGCAAACCGTTGCTGACGCTTTGAAACTTTTGTTAAAAGAGGATATAATCCCAACCTTAGCCGATCGTAAGTTGTTCATAATAGCACCTTTTATCATTTTTGTTACCCCTTTTATAGCACTTGCCGCTCTCCCCTTTAATCAGAATCTCCTGATTGCTGATTTAAACATAGGAGTTTTCTATATTCTTGCGGTGGGATCTATCAGCGTAATTGGTATCATCATGGCAGGATGGTCATCTAACAACAAGTGGTCATTATACGGAGCTATGAGATCTGCGGCGCAAATTGTAAGTTACGAAATTCCGGTTGCCCTTTCCATTGTATCCGTCATTATGCTCACAGGGACCTTGAGTATGCAGGGTATTATATCCTACCAAGATGGCACTACCTTAGGAATATTACCAAACTGGATTCTTTTTAATAATCCCTTCTCTTTTATAGCTTTTTTTATTTTTTTTATTAGCGGTGTTGCCGAAGTGAACCGGACTCCTTTTGATATTCCTGAGGCAGAGTCCGAACTGGTTGCAGGTTTTCATACCGAGTATTCCGGGATGCGATGGGCTTTCTTTTTTCTCAGTGAATATGCCAATATGCTGATTATAAGCGGTGTCGCCGCAGTAGCATTCCTTGGAGGATGGCACAGCCCGATTCCCGGTTTTCTGGAATCACCGGGATGGAGCCTTTTCTGGTTCATCTCAAAGGTAGGAATGCTCATTTTTATTATGATGTGGTTTCGATGGACGTTTCCACGGCTTCGGGTTGATCAGCTTATGAATATTTGCTGGAAAGTCCTCCTTCCTCTTGCTCTTCTAAATATTTTTGGCGTGGGACTCTGGGGTTTATTCGTCGCGTAGCGTATGGGAGAGTATCTTCAAAATATATGGGCTTCAATTTCCAGTTCCCTGGTTGGCATGAGTATCACCTTAAAACATTTGCTCCTGATTCGGAAAGGAAATGTAACCCTCCAATATCCGGAAGAGAAATGGCCCCGCCCGGAGCGAAATATAGGATTTGATCATAAGGATTATAACGTTATTCGGTCTAAACTCCATGTGGATATGGATGATTGTATCGGGTGTTATAAATGTGCCCGTGCCTGCCCGGTTGATTGTATCAAAATTGAAACGATAAAAGTTCCCAAGGGAACGGATATAGGTACTACATCCAATGACACAAAAAAGCGGCTTTTAGTTACTCGTTTTGATATTGATATGACGGAGTGTATGTATTGTAACCTTTGTGTATATCCATGTCCTGAAGAGTGTATTTTTATGACCGGGGGTCCTAATTCCTCCAAACATCCCATCGATTATGAATTTTCTGAATACAATCGGGAGGGATTGATGTATCCTTTTGCTACAGTAACCCAGGAAGAAATCGACCGCTATACGGATTCTGAAACACCGGAAAAACCTGCTGAAAAAGAAGAAACAGCATGAGCGAATTTCTGTTCTGGTTCATGACTGCCATGACTATTGGCTCTGCCTTAATTGTCGTACTTCATTCTAATCTTTTTTATTCTGCACTTGCGCTTGTTGTTACTCTATTTGGTGTCGCGGGTTTCTATGTATTTCTCTGGGCAGATTTTTTAGCTGGAGTACAGGTACTCATTTATATCGGGGGTATCCTGATTTTAATTTTATTTGGAATTATGCTCACTAACAAGATTTCTTCGGTAAATATTTCCCATTCGAATTTCCATCAAAGCATAGCTGCTGTCATTGTTTTGGGGATATTTTCTATTTTGGGTTGGATGATATTGAGGACTCCCTGGCTCCTGATAGTACAGCAGGAACCAGAACAAACAGTCGGGAAGATTGGCAGGTTATTGATGACAGAGTATTTACTTCCTTTTGAGGTAGCATCTGTTTTGCTTCTTACAGCGCTCATAGGAGCGGCAATGTTATCCCGGAAGGCAAATTAATGGACCAGCTACAAAATTATCTTTTTATCGCTGCTGCGCTTTTTTCACTAGGACTTTTTGCCGTTATTACCCGTCGAAACGCTGTGGCAGTTCTCATGGGAGTGGAACTCATTTTGAACTCAGCCAATGTAAACTTTCTTGCTTTTTCCCGGTTCGGCGGTATGAATTTTGACGGGCATGTTTTTGCTCTTTTTGTAATCATTATGGCGGCGGCGGAAGCTGCAGTAGCTTTGGCAATAATTATTAATTTATATAACAATTATCAATCCATTAATGTGGATGAAGCGAGTCAATTAAAACGATGAATATTTTTATTGAATATTCTCTGTTCATATTTTTCCTCCCCCTCGCAGCTTTCCTGATTAATATTTTCTTTGGAAAACGGCTTCCCCGTCAAGGTGATTGGGTGTCCATCGGGGCTGTACTTTTCACGCTGGCTCTTTCCATCGCGATGTTTGCCGGGATGCTTTTCAGTTACGATCCGGATTTTCAAGTGGAATCATCCTTCACTTGGATCAACCTCGGTGATTTTAATATTCAGTTAGGATTTTTGGTAGACAATATTACGATCACCATGCTTTTAGTGGTAGCCCTCATCTCCAGCATGAGTCACATTTTCTCCATTAAATATATGGCCGGAGATCCGCTTTATTCCCGCTATTACGCATACCTTTCCTTATTTACTTTTAGTATGAACGGGATTGTCCTTTCAAACAATCTCATGTTGTTGTACATGAGTTGGGAATTAGTAGGGCTGAGTTCTTTCCTTTTAATTGGGTTCTGGTTTGAAAAAAATTCTGCTGCCAGTGCAGGTGTTAAAGCTTTCCTGACAAACCGGGTGGGAGATATCGGTTTCTTTATTGGAATCATGCTTTTATTTACTGCGGTTGGTTCAGTAGTCTATTCCGATATATTTACAAGTGTGGCTGATGGTAATTTGACTGGCACTTTGCTCACCATGGCAGGGATTGGCCTGTTTATAGGTGCAATGGGGAAATCCTCCCAATTTCCTTTGCATATCTGGCTTCCGGATGCCATGGAGGGTCCCACTCCCGTTTCTGCTTTGATGCATGCGGCAACCATGGTTGCCGCAGGGGTTTTTATGATGGTTCGGATGTTTCCTATTATGACACCGGACGCACTCGTTTTTGTCGCTTACATTGGCGGGTTTACAGCCCTGTTTGCAGCCACAATAGCCATTACCCAGAATGATATCAAAAAAGTTTTGGCTTATTCAACGGTGAGCCAGCTTGGATTTATGATCATGTCTGTGGGGACAGGTGCATATGTAGCGGCGTTTTTCCATCTTGTGACTCATGCTGCTTTCAAGGCAAATCTCTTTTATGGTTCTGGAAGTGTGATTCATGCTATGCACCATGCTCTTCATAAAAAGAACGATCATGAAACAGATCCGCAGGATATGCGCAACATGGGTGGATTCAAAAGCCGGATGCCAACAACCTACAGGGCTATGTTGGTAAGTACATTGGCGATTGCAGGAGTTCCGTTTTTTTCCGGGTTTCTCTCCAAAGATGCTATTCTTGCCGGCAGTTTATCATTTGCAAACCATCATCCTGAACATTTCCTTCTGCCAATCTTTGGATTCAGCGCAGCTTTGTTGACGGCTTTTTATATGTTTCGATTAATGTACATGACATTCCATAATGAACCTCAAATGCCGGAACTGATTGAGGAAATTCATGAATCCCCAAAGGAAATGACATTTCCCCTCGTTCTTCTTGGCGGGCTTAGTTTTTTCATCTTTTTCACTCTTCCACATTTCAATCCATTTTCTGACCAGGGGTGGTTTACCGAGATAATCAGGCCCCGGACTTCTTTGGTTGCCGGTGCTCCCAGCGCTCATGCAATTTCTGAAGGAATTCACCAGAATCATTTACCCGCTATGATTATTTCCGTTCTGGTTGGAGGGTTTGGTATCTTTTTAGCCTGGTTAATGTATTTGAAGCAAAGCATCTCAGCAGCGGCCATGGCGGGGCGTTTTAATACTCTGTATCGTCTCTCTTTGAACAAATTTTATATTGATGAAATTTATAGTCGCTTTATATACACTCCAATATTAAAACTGGCGGATTGGGTTGGATATCTGGATTGGGATGTGTACGATAAATATGTTGTGGATGGGTTTGGAAGAATTACAGAATGGTTTTCCAATTTAACTGGAAAGCTGGATTACGATGGTCTCGATCAAGGCATCGTGGATGGCGCAGGACGTTCTGCCCATTGGTTGGGCGGTGTCTTGAGAGGTCTACAGACCGGGCAACTTCAAAGTTATGTTCTGTTTGCTTTATTTGGAGTGATTCTAATCGTGATTTTTCAAACAATGGTTTAATCTTATGAGAAAGAATGTGTAAAGGATAAAAAATGGTATCAAACGTACTGAGTTGGCTCATTTGGCTGCCCATAACAGGAATGGTAGCTATTCTATTAATTCCGAGGGATAAAGCAGATGTTATTAAAATTGTAGCGGCGGTAGCCACAGGACTTCAACTGTGGCTGGCGATTATGCTTTGGTTGAATTTCGATTCCGAAATCGGATCTTTCCAGTTTACAGAAAATGCTGCCTGGATCCCGTCATTTAATATTGCTTATGCCCTGGGGGTAGATGGGTTAAGCCTTCCTATGGTGATTCTTACTCCGTTGCTCTCTTTTTTAGGAATATTTGTTAGTTGGAAAATCGACAGAGGTGTGAAAGGATATTTTGCTTTGTTCCTGCTTCTTGATACGGGAATGATCGGTGTATTTTTGGCTTTAGATTTCTTCTTATTCTTTGTTTTCTGGGAAGTGATGCTTTTACCTATGTATTTCCTCATTGGTATGTGGGGCGGCTCCCAGCGGGAATACGCAGCTATAAAGTTCTTCTTGTACACTTTAGTGGGGTCTATGCTCATGCTGATAGCGATTTTAGCACTGTATTTTACATGTGGAAATACATTCAGCATTCCAGAGCTCATTGAGAATGCCCCAGGTGCTCTGGAAGGATCAATTTGGTGGGGTATGAGCGCCATCAAGGTAATTTGGATTCTTCTTTTTGTAGGATTTGCAATAAAAATACCGGTATTCCCATTTCATACTTGGTTACCCTTGGTGCATGTGGAAGCTCCAACTGCCGTCTCTGTAATCCTTGCTGGGGTTCTGTTGAAAATGGGAATTTATGGCATCCTTCGAATCAACTATCCCATGCTACCGGATGCGGTATTCTGGTTTGCAGGTACTTTAGCGGTTCTGGGATTAATCAATGTGATCTGGGGCGCCCTGTGTGCATTGGCACAAACAGATTTAAAGAAACTGGTCGCGTACTCAAGTATCAATCATATGGGGTTTGCAATGCTGGGAATGTCGGCAGTCATCGCAGCTTCCGGTCTTCATGGAGAAAATTACATTGCAGCTCAAGCTGGAATCAGTGGTGCGGTTTTCCAAATGTTTAACCATGGTACCATTTCAGCTATGTTGTTTATCCTGGTGGGAGTTATTTATGATCGTGCTCATCATCGTGATATTGACGGGTTTGGTGGACTGGCAAAGCAAATGCCTGTTTATGCTGGTGTAACTATGGTAGCTTTTATGGCTGGGCTTGGGCTTCCTGGGCTGTCTGGTTTTATCAGTGAATTCATGTGTTTTATGGGTGCGTTCCCTGTTTTCAGGGTGATTGTGATAATTGCTACACTGGGGATTGTGTTAAACGCTGCTTATTTCCTGTCCGCCTACAAACGGATATTCTTTGGTGAATTGAATGAGAAATGTTCTGGTTTCTCTGAAGTTAATGGACGTGAACTCTTTACCCTGATTCCTTTAGCGGTGATCACTTTGATCCTGGGAGTGTATCCGGGACCGTTCCTGAATATGATCAAGGAGACTATGTCGGTTTTAATTGATCGGGTTGTGTTGATAGGCAACTTTGCTGTTCTTCCTTAATCTGGAGAAAATACTTTTATGAATAATCTGCAAAGTTTGAACTATTACTGGCCGGAGCTTATTCTTGTAACTATTATTATAACCGCCATCATTTATGACCTTCTAATAAAACCATCTGAGAGTCAAAAGGTTGGATTGTGGGTTTTTGCAGGTTTGGTTTTGACTTTGTTCGCAAACTGGTTTACAAGTGCAGAAAGGAACACAACTCTATTTTCAGATTCACTTGCACTGGATCCATTCGCTCAGTTTTTTAAAACGTTAATAATTGTATCAACCCTGTTTATTATTCTCATGAGTCGCAAAAGTGAGGAATTAAGGATTTACCGGACCGGGGAATACTACACATTAATTTCCATAATGGTCTTTGGCATGTTTCTCATGGTTTCCGCTATCGATCTAATCATGGTATATCTTTCTATTGAAGTTGTATCCATTTCGTCCTTCATCTTGGCAGGGTATTTGAAACAGGATCAGCGCTCCAACGAATCTTCACTGAAATATGTAATCTATGGAGCTTTTTCTTCTGGTTTGATGCTTTTTGGATTGAGCATATTATTTGGTTTAACAGGAACTACAAAATTTTTCGAGATACAAAATGCACTTGCTGGGTTAGATACATCTTCCCATTTTGCTCTGATTATAGCTTCGGTTTTCATTCTTGCCGGGTTTGGGTATAAAATTTCTGCTGTACCTTTCCATTTTTGGACACCAGATGTGTACGAAGGTGCACCAACTCCGGTAACAGCTTATCTTTCTGTAGCTCCCAAGGCGGCTGGATTTGCCTTGTTAATTCGCTTCTTTCATACACTTTTTACCGATGGTGGATTACTGTTCGAATCGGAGAACGGAATTTCCACCATACCATGGCCGCAGGTTTTAGCTGTTATATCGGTAGCTACCATGACTCTTGGCAATCTGGTGGCGATTCAGCAGTCAAGCGTGAAGAGAATGCTGGCCTACTCCAGCATCGCCCATGCGGGTTATATGCTTATGGCGATCCCAATTCTATCCGGGAACGGTGTTTATGCTATTATGATTTATTTAGTAATGTATCTCTTTATGAACCTTGGTGCCTTTTTTGTTGTCATTGTTGTCAAGAATAAGACCGGGGGTGAGACCTTTGAGGATTTTCGAGGTTTAGGGTGGGAGATGCCTATTGTGGGTATTGCTATGGCGTTATTTATGCTTTCTCTGACAGGGATTCCCCCTACTGCAGGATTCATTGGAAAATTTTATATCTTTGCAGCGGTGATAAAAGCCGGTCCAGCTTTTTACTGGCTCGTATTCGCCGGTGCCATTAATAGTGTGATTTCTTTGTATTACTATATGCATGTGGTGAAGGTGATGTTTCTGGAAGGGGATTCAAAAGAAAAACTATTGTTCCCTTCTTTCCTTGAATCTACCTTGATTATCACTTTGGCTGTCCCTACTCTGCTTTTGGGAATTTATTGGACACCAATTGCAGATTGGATATCAAATTCTTTGAGGTTTTTTCATCAGGGTATGTGATCAAATGGGGATAAATAAAAGATATTGTTTTAATTTTTAACACTGTATGATTTAATTCTAAGAGTTTGGCTAATACTAGTGGAGAGAGCTCATATTTTGGTTGAAAATTGTAGGTCTGATTCTTAGGAACAAGTAAATTTAATACTTATTATGATTGAAAATTATTTACCTATTCTTGTCGTTTTTGTGGTTGTTGCTGGATTCGTATTCGTGAGTCTCGTTGTATCGCATTTTGTAGGTCCCCGCATCTACAATCCGGTTAAAATGATGCCCTATGAGTCTGGAGTGGATCAGGTGGGTGAAACAAGGATTCGATTTTCAATCCGGTTTTTTCTTATTGCTCTCCTTTTCATCATCTTTGACATTGAAATTATTTTTTTATACCCTTGGGCGGTTGTGTTCAAAGATTTCCTTTCAATGGGGTCCTTCATTTTTTTTGAAATGGTTATTTTCCTCTTTATCCTTGCTTTTGGTTTTGTATATGCCTGGCGAAATGGGGTTTTGGATTGGGAATAGTTGGAATAAGGAATTGTGGAATCCGAAGATTGACAGAAGCTGGAAAATGTTCCGAATTTTTAATTTTGTAACTAATTAATTTTAGACAGTTATGGATCAAGATTATATTAAATCAAATGTTCTGACTACAACTTTGGAGAGTGCTATAAACTGGGGAAGAAAACATTCGCTCTGGCCAATGCCCTTTGGCACCGCTTGTTGCGGAATTGAGTTTATGGCCGTGCTTGCTTCCCGCACAGACTTAGCCCGTTTTGGTGCGGAAGCGATCCGATTTTCACCTCGCCAGTCTGATTTGCTCATCGTTGCCGGCAGGATATCAATCAAGATGATGCCGGTTCTCATTCGAATTTATGAGCAGATGCCGGAACCAAAATGGGTCATTTCTATGGGAGCTTGTGCTTCCAGCGGTGGTGTATTTGATACATACAGTGTGATTCAGGGTATAGATCGGTTTATCCCCGTTGATGTCTATGTTCCTGGTTGTCCTCCACGTCCAGAAGGTGTAGTTGATGGTCTGATGAAACTCCAGAAGAAAGTGGGAAAAGAGAAACTATCTGATTATACAACTTCCAATACCAGTTGAATGCCGCTTGCGAAAACGTTTTCCTTTATAAAAGATAAATTCCCAGAATCCGTTTATGATGTAACGGAGAGTTCTGGGGAGCAGATTTTTCATATCCGAAGTGAGGTCGTTCGTGATGTACTTGAGATATTCAAGGAGAAGGGATTCAACTTCTTAGCTGATATCACTGCGATCGATAATTTAACTCTGGGTGGTTTCGAACGCTATGCCGTTGTCTATCACCTCCTTTCTCACGATTCCCTTGAAAGAGTAACAGTAAAAGCATATGTCGCTGAAGATAAACCATCTATTCCTTCCGTAGAAAAATTGTGGAAAACTGCAGATTGGCAAGAACGGGAAATATATGATTTATTCGGTATAACTTTTGACGGACATCCAAATATGGTGCGCATTATGAATCCTGACGATTTCACTGGTCATCCGCTACGAAAGGATTACCCCAGACTTGGAAATAAAGAAAGAGATGATTATCCTGTGATCAAACCAGCCTTTAAAAGAAAATAAAGTTGATGTAATGAAAATAACTGAGAAACCGCTTGAGACTGAAAGAATGGTACTGAATTTTGGTCCGCATCATCCTTCCACCCATGGGACCTTGCGTATCATCATGGAATTAGATGGTGAAACTGTTGTGAAAGCCACACCGGAGATTGGATATCTTCATTCAGGGTTTGAAAAACTTGGGGAGGACCTGGATTTTAACCAATATATTACTATTACAGACCGAATGAACTATTTATCACCTCTTTGTAACAATGTTGCCTATGCCCTGGTGGCTGAAAAACTCATGGATATTGAAGTGACAAAACGTACACGGTATATTCGGGTATTGTTATCTGAATTAAGTCGAATTGCCGATCATATTTTGAATATTGGCATGCTGGCAGTGGACTTGGGGGCATTGACATCATTTCTTTACGGTTTCCGGCTGCGGGAAGATATTTACGATCTTTTTGAGATGGCGACCGGAACCCGCCTCACTACTAGTTATACCTTGGTTGGCGGTCTCATGCGGGATCTTCCTGAGGGCTACGGCAAGGAAGTAAATCGAGTGCTGGTTGAAACTGATAAAGTCGTCAATGATATCGAAACTTTACTGAATAAAAATCGAATCTGGCAGGATCGCACGAAAGAAATTGGTGTGATCTCTAAAGAAGATGCGATTTCCTACGGCTTATCCGGTCCTATGGCGCGCGCATCGGGTATTGATTGGGATCTCCGTGTTAAAGAACCGTACTCAAGTTATGAAGATTTTGACTTTGATGTTGTCATTGCCTTAAACGGTGATGTTTTTGATCGGTATTTAGTCCGGACAGAAGAGATACGCCAAAGCATGAAAATATGTCGACAAGCGCTGGAAAAAATGCCGTCAGGAGATGTTATTATTGATCCGGGGTTAGGATACAGCCTTCCCCCGAAGGATGAGGTGTATAATTCCATTGAGGGGTTGATATATCATTTTGAGGTTACTATGCCAAATCGAGGAATGATGCCGCCAGTTGGTGAAGCATACGTACCCACAGAATCTCCTAATGGTGAACTTGGTTTTTACCTTGTGAGCGATGGAACAAGGACACCTTATCGGGTTCGAACAAGACCTCCGTCACTCATGAACTATTCAATTTTTTCTAAACTCATTGAGGGACATATGTTGTCTGATGCACCAGCTATTATTGGGAGCATTAACGTAATTGCGGGAGAATTAGACAGATGAGTAATAAGGATATCCATGAAGATTCCTTTCAGTATACCGATCCCGACAAAGTAGAAAAGATTTTCTCACAATATCCTGATAAGCGATCAGCGACACTCCCTCTTCTGCATTTAGCCCAAACCCAGGGAGGATATATCACGAGTGCAATTATTAATACAGTCGCCAAACTCACGGAAATACATCCTGCTGAGGTTATGGATTGTGTATCTTTTTATACCATGTTTTATAGTCGTCAACAGGGCACCTACAAACTTCAGGTGTGTCAGACACTCTCATGCAGTTTAAATGGAGCTGATGACATTGTAGACCATATCACTCAAAAGTATGGGACACAACCGGGGGAGACAACATCCGATGGTAAATTTACTTTATTGAAAGTTGAATGCCTCGGTTCATGCGGGACTGCTCCGGTGATTCAAATTAACGATGATTATCATGAAGGACTTTCAATTAAAGAATTGGACATATTGTTGGATTCTATCCCGTGAGCACTTTTGAACCAGTCCTGACCAGCAATATTACGAAGGAAAATTCCCATACTCTCGATTTCTATCAGAGTATCGGGGGATATAGCGCTATTAAAAAGGTGCTGTCTATGTCTCCTTTGGAGGTAATTGATGTAGTGAAGGCATCAAATCTTCGTGGACGTGGCGGTGCCGGTTTTCCGACTGGTTTAAAATGGAGTTTTGTTCCAAAAGACTCCGAAAAACCAATATATCTTATCAACAATGCTGATGAAAGTGAACCGGGAACATTCAAGGACAGACTGTTAATGAACAAGGCACCTCATCAAATGTTGGAAGGGATGATCATTGCTTCCTATGCCATTGGATGTCATACCTCATTTATTTACATTCGAGGTGAATTTTACCGGGAATATATGCTGCTGGAAAAGGTAGTAGCCGAAGCGTATGAAAATAATTTATTGGGTGATAATATCCTCGGTTCAGATTACAGCCTGGATGTTGTTATACATCGCGGAGCAGGAGCTTACATATGTGGGGAAGAGACTGGACTGATTGAATCTCTTGAAGGCAAAAGAGGGTGGCCAAGGATTAAGCCCCCTTTCCCTGCTATTGAGGGTTATCTTCAATGCCCAACAGTAGTAAATAATGTTGAAACCCTTTCCTGCCTTCCTCATATCATCACTCGCGGGGCGGATTGGTTTCAATCCATTGGTCCTGAAAAAGGCCCGGGCCCCAGGCTTTTCTGTGTATCCGGGAGAGTAAAAAATCCCGGGGTTTTTGAGGAACCCATGGGTATTGATCTTAAAGATTTAATTTTTGAAAAGGCTGGCGGGATCACCAATGATAATAAACTGAAAGCCGTTTTCCCCGGTGGTTCCTCCTCCGCAATTCTAACTGCAGCTGAAGCGATTGATGTGAAAATGGATTTTGAGGAATTAGCAAAGAAGAAAACTATGCTGGGTTCGGCTGGTGTGATTGTTATGGATGAAACGGTGGATATGGTTCATGCCTGTCTTAATATAGCCCGTTTCTATGCTCATGAGTCTTGTGGTCAATGCACCCCCTGTAGGGAAGGAACTACATGGTTGGTAAAAATGCTGACTCGAATGGTTAAGGGCAGGGGTACGTTAAAAGATATCAATATGCTATTTGAAATTACGGATAATATTGGCGGTTTAATTGATTTTTCAAAAGGGAGTTATGGGAAAACAATCTGCCCATTTGGAGAAGCGGTCGCTTGGCCGATAAGAAGTTTCGTCGAAAAGTTTAAGGATGAATTTATAAAATATTTACCCCAGGAAAAGGTCGCTGCCTGATGCCCTTATTGAAAATAGATAGCCTGGAAATCGAAGTAGAAAAAGGGACAACGGTGCTGCAAGCAGCCATGGTGAACGGAATAGAAATTCCTTACTACTGTTACCATCCAGCGCTGGAGATTGTGGGCAGCTGCCGCATGTGTCTGGTGGAGGTGGAGGGAATGCCTAAACTTCAGGTATCCTGCAACACATTTGTCGGGGAAGCTCCTCCTGAACGTAAAATTGACGGCAAGTATGATATGGTTGTGAATACACACAATGATTTGGTAATACAGGAAAGAAAAAACGTATTGGAATTCCTGCTTTTAAATCATCCGCTGGATTGTCCTGTCTGCGATCAGGCTGGTGAATGCTATCTTCAGGATTACTCTTTTAAATTTGGTAACGCTCATAGTCGATTTGATGAAGATAAAAGAGTCCGCCCAAATGAGTATCTTGGTTCACAGATTGTCATCAATCACAACCGATGTATCTTATGCAGTCGTTGTATTCGTTTCACGCGTGAAATTTCCGGTACCAGTGAATTGTTTGTTGAAGCACGGGGAAATAAATCAAAAATAGCAGCGCTTGAAGATAAGCCCCTTGATAATCTTTTAGCGGGTAACGTGGCAGATATTTGTCCCGTTGGAGCGCTTTTAAGCACGGATTATATCCACAAAAATCGGATTTGGAATTTAAAAAAACAACCTTCTGTATGTCAGGATTGCAGTGTGGGGTGTAATGTTGATGTGTTTTATCAAAAAGATAAAATTTTACGCCTAACTCCAAGGGAAAATCATGATGTAAATGGTTACTTCATGTGTGATATAGGACGATACGGTTTCCACCGCTTTGAAGATCTAGACCGAATCACAACACCGATGGCGAGATCGAATGGGTCATTTAATGCAGTAAGCTGGGATGAGGCAATCAGGAAAACGGCAGATAAGCTCGGTGATGAAGGAGCAAAAATTGCTGGAATTGTGTCTCCTTTTCACACCAATGAAACAAATTTTATGCTGGGACAAATTATAAATGGTCCGACAGGCACACTACCTCAAATGAATGATGAAGAAATAATTTACCAATCAGGCTTCCGGATTAGCAATGATCGCTCTCCCAACAGGCGTGGTATGAGTGATGTCTGTCCGGCATTATTGGAAGATTTGGTTTCAGAAATCGAAAATCAGGACGTACGGATGATATATGTCTTGGATGATGGGATCGATAGAGAAATTGATGATGTTTGGAAAAAGATCTTGGCTAAAATGGATTTCGTAGTTGTGCAAACCTATGCCATGACGACCTTAGCACAATCAGCCAACATCATTTTACCGGGCCCGGCACCCTATGAGCGGGAGGGCACCATCACCAATGATGGGGGTCGTGTTCAATGGCTGCGGCCGTCCTTGCCAATGAAAGGTGAGTCCCGAGCCGATTGGGAAATTTTAATGATGGTAATGAAAGCACTGGATAAAGATGCACAGGATTTTACAGATATTGGTCAGGTTATGAAGGATATGGGTGAAAAGTTTCCAGCTTACGATGGTCTGTCTTTCTTTCGATTAGGGCCACATGGTATGTCATTAAATGGAAGGGCAAACGGGTAATGGACCTTTTGGGTTTTATTATTATTTGTGTGAAGGTGCTGGTTGTTTTTGCAGCTACAATGTTTACGGTTCTTGCCCTGATTTATGCTGAAAGGCGAATATCAGCATTTATGCAGGGAAGGATCGGACCTAATCGTGTAGGGCCGAAAGGAATTCTTCAACCTATCGCGGACGGCATAAAATTTCTTATGAAAGAGGATATCATCCCGGCAAGCGTTGATAAACCAATCTTTATTCTAGCTCCGGCTATTTTATTGGTGCCAGCAATGATGACTTTTGCAGTGATTCCATTTGGCTCAAATATCACTCTCTTTGGTAGAGAAATCCCCTTGCAGATAGCTGATGTGAATGTGGGTATTCTCTACATCCTTGCCCTGACCAGTATTGGAGTCTATGGAATTGTACTGGCCGGCTGGTCTTCCAATAATAAGTATTCACTCCTAGGTGGACTTCGATCCGCAGCACAGCTTATCAGTTATGAATTGGCAATGGGACTTGCAGTCATAAGTATAATCCTTCTGGCGGGATCATTGAAATTGAATGACATTGTTGCTGATCAGCAGGGATATTTTTTTTCTTGGAATGTTGTTAAACAACCGGTGGCTTTTCTTATATTTTTAGTTGCCACTTATGCAGAAACTAATCGGCTTCCATTTGATCTTTCGGAGGCGGAACAGGAGTTAGTGGGAGGATACCATACGGAATACAGCAGTATGAAATTTGCAATGTTCTTTATGGCTGAATACGCTAATATGATCACAGCTGCGGCGTTAACTGTTACTTTATTTTTTGGTGGTTGGGATGTCCCTTTAATCAATGAGGCTTCTTTAGGAATGGTTGGGGTTTTACTATCGGTCATATCTTTTATTCTGAAAATGGCATTCTTTTTATTTCTCTTTATTTGGGTTCGTTGGACTTTTCCCCGGTTTCGATATGATCAATTAATGAAACTGGGATGGAAGGTCATGCTTCCTATAGCCCTCATAAATATTTTTATTACTGCTGGGTATCTTAGTATCACTGCATTGGTCTAGTGGCTACTATTATAAAATCATACGAACCTACTTTTTGGGATAAGATATACATTCCTGCTTTAGTAAAAGGTTTAATGGTAACACTCCGGCACTTCTTTAAAAGAAAAATTACAATTCAGTATCCTGATGAAAAACATATCCCACCGGAGGGTTATCGGGGACTCCATCGTTTGAATAAATATCCTAATGATCGGATTAAGTGTGTAGCCTGTGAAATGTGCTCCGCAGCTTGCCCTGTTGATTGCATTCACATAGTTCCTGGCCCCTCTCCCTGGGAGGGTGATAAGGAACGTTATCCTGTCCGGTTTGATATTGATCTTCTTCGATGTATTTTCTGCGGTTTTTGTGAGATGGCTTGTCCTGAGGAAGCTATCGAGTTGACAGAAATTTACGATTTTTCCAATTACACCCGGGAAAGTCTCTTGATTGATAAGGAAGGGCTGCTGGAAGTCTATGAGTTAACCAAAGATCGAAACTTCTATTCCCGGGTCAAAAGTAAAGAATCTCAGTCATAAAAAATGGTCAGTTGTTACCTGTAAAATAAAATGTATCTTTCACTTCTGTTCTACTTCATTGCTTCAATAGCTGTAGGATCGGCAATTTTTGTAGTACTTAACCGGAATGCCATTTACAGCGCCGTATCACTGGTGCTCTGTTTTTTCGCTCTAGCGGTTCTTTATCTATTATTGGAGGCTTATTTCCTCGCTGTTCTTGAAATCTTCATTTATGCAGGCGCTATTATGGTTCTATTCCTTTTTGCAATAATGCTTCTAAATTTAGGGAGGGAGGAAGCACTCCCACGGTTTATGCAATTACAACGTTCTTTATCCTTAATGCTGGTTTTGATTTTCTTTTTTGGAATTTTTCTAATTTTATTTGGAAGTTCTGAAATTCTGGATCCGCCTGTTGAAAAATTTTCAGGAGGAGGAGTCTATTCGCTGGGGGAGGCTCTTTTTTCCAAATATTTACTTCCCTTTGAAATTGCTTCCCTGTTGCTGCTTGTGGGTTTAATTGGAACTGTTTATTTAGCAAAAAGAAAAATCTAATGGTCGTACCACTGGAACATGTAATTGCATTAAGTATGGTACTATTTTCCATTGGGGTTTTAGGTGTTCTTTTTCGACGGAATGCATTCACTATTTTTATGTCTATTGAATTAATGTTGAATGCCGTCAATCTGGCATTAGTTGGTTTTTCCCGCTATCATAATAGCGTAGATGGACAAGTATTTGTATTTCTTGTAATGACATTGGCAGCTGCTGAGGTGGCGGTGGGTCTGGCAATTATTATCGCCCTGTACCGAAATCGTCAAACGGTGAATATTGATGAGATTAATTTGATGAAAAATTGATGGAATCAATTGTATCAATTAAACCTTTACTGGCGGTCCTGGTGTCTGCTATAGGAGCATTGTTCATCATTTTTGTCGGGAAAAAACCGAACATTAGGGAATCCTGGTCTTTAATCGCTGGAGTAATTAAACTAGGCATTGTGCTGTCCATGATCCCGGATGTGGTTTATAATAAAAAGGTAATTTCATATTCGTTGTTCACACTCCTCCCCGGCTTAGAAATTAGTTTCAGGGTTGATGCTTTTGGCCTTCTATTTGCAATGGGCGCCTCATTGCTCTGGATTGCAACGTCCGTTTATTCTATCGGGTATATGCGGTCTACAAAGGAGGGATCTCAAACACGTTATTTCGCCTGTTTTGCTGTTGCGCTTTCCTCTACAATCGGTGTAGCGTTTTCAGCAAACCTGTTTACCATGTTCCTCTTTTATGAAGGATTGACTATTGTTACCTATCCGCTTGTTGCTCATAAGGGTACAGCCGAGGCAAAAAACGGAGCGAGAAAGTATGCCATTTACCTGCTGGGTGCTGCTAAAGCTTTTTTAGTTGCGGCCATAATCCTTACTTATAATCTTACTGGGACACTTGAGTTTTCAAAAGCCGGGATCTTTCCAATAGATGTTCAATCAGCACATCCGGAACTGCTTTATGTGATTTTTGTTCTTTTCCTGTTTGGGTTTGCCAAGTGTGCAATTATGCCCTTTCACGGCTGGCTGCCAGCGGCCATGGTGGCTCCAACGCCGGTCAGCGCACTGCTTCATGCTGTTGCTGTGGTCAAGACGGGGGTTTTTGCTGTCCTTCGCGTCATATTCTTTGTTTTCGGCGCTGACCTCATGATGGACATTGGTGTGGATGTCTTCGTTATAACATTTGCTTCATTCACCATTATCACCGCATCTCTTCTTGCGCTAAGCAGGGATAATCTGAAGGCGCGCCTTGCATTTTCAACCATAAGCCAGCTTTCGTATATCATTCTGGGTGCAGCGCTGCTTACTCCCAGCGCTATGATTGGTGGAATAATACACATTACTAATCACGCCTTTTCAAAAATTACCCTCTTTTTTTGTGCTGGTTCAATTTATGTTTCATCACATAAGACTGAAGTCAGCCAGTTAAATGGGATTGGGAAAAAAATGCCTTGGACCATGGCTGCTTTTACGATTGCTACTTTGAGCATGATAGGAATACCTCCCGTATCCGGGTTTATTACAAAGTGGTATCTTGTAATCGGCTCCATGGAGAGACACAGTTTTGCAGTTCTCGCTGTACTGCTGGCAAGTTCGTTTCTTAATGCTGCCTACTTTGCTCCGATTGTGTACAAGGCATTCTTTAAAAAGGAAAATTCAGATGATCTAAGTCATAATAACGATGTACATAAGCAGGAGGTAATAAAAGAAAATCCGTTTCTTGTGGTGCCGCTCACTTTGACGGCAATAGTAAGTGTGGTATTGGGCTTATACCCAGATTTTATAGTGCAAATAGCTAAAATGGTGATCTGATGAAATTGTTAGAGATCATAGAAGTGCTTCGCACAAAAAAGGTGAAACGAATTGCTTACGGTGTGCTCATTTTACTCATCATAGTTGATTTTATTATTCCACGACATGAAATACATTTTTTTGGAGATGAAATCCGGGGGTTCTGGTCTTTATTTGGATTTATCGCGTGTGTACTGATTATTGTAGTATCTAAATGGATTGGAAGTCGTGGAATAATGCAGGATGAGCATTATTATGATGATGGAGATATTTAGTTTGGATTTTATACATCCATCCGCATTTTATCTTATAGGAGGGCTTCTTATTCCTGTGCTCAAAGGCCGGGTAAGGCAAGGCTATATGCTTTTAATGGCTCTCTTGGCATTTTTTGCCGTTCTATCTATGCCACATGGCACTTATGGCATTTATGAGTTCCTCAGTTGGGAATTGACTTTCTGTAGTGTGGATAAGCTGAGCAAGGTTTTCGCTTATATATTCACTATCATGGGTGTAATTGGGGTCATCTATTCTATGCATGTGAAGAACGACGGTGAACAGCTCGCTGCGTTTTATTATGTTGGGGGATCTCTTGGGGTAACCCTTGCAGGTGATTTCCTCAGCTTTTTCCTTTTCTGGGAATTGATGGCTTTTTCATCAGTCTTTCTCGTGTGGTATAGGAAATCAAATTCTTCCGTGAATACTGGTTTCAGGTATCTTTTATGGCATGTTGCTGGCGGTTTGATATTGTTCGCCGGTATAATCCTTCAATACTCCATAAGTGGTGATTTGACGGTACAGTTTTTGCCATTTCATGGTTGGTGGCCAACCGATCTTCAGAGTCTGGCTTCATTTCTTATCCTAATTGGACTTATTGTAAATGCGGCTGTTCCTCCGTTTGGAGCTTGGCTCCCCGATGCATATCCAGCAGCGACGGTGACAGGTGCAGTGTTCATGAGCGCTTTCACTACCAAGACCGCTGTTTACGCACTGATTCGGATCTGTGCAGGTTCAGAGATTCTGATTGTTCTGGGTGTTGTTATGGCAATTTATGGCGTGGTTTACGCAGTCCTGGAGAATGACGCCCGCAGGCTTTTGGCATATCACATTATCAGCCAGGTAGGCTATATGGTTGCCGGTGTTGGCTTGGGGACACAAATGGCTATAAATGGGGTGGTAGCGCATGCTTTCTGTCATATTCTTTACAAGTCCCTCTTGTTTATGGGAACAGGTTCAGTACTCTATGTGACAGGGACAGCCAAACTTACAGAACTTGGCGGTCTTTATAAAACAATGCCGCGGACTATGATCTATACAATAATTGGTGGCCTTTCAATATCTGCATTTCCTCTTTTTAGCGGTTTTGTAAGTAAATCCATAACAGTTGCCGCTTTCGGTGAAGCGCATTTGACTTGGGCATTTTTGGCACTCATGCTCGCTTCTGCGGGAACGTTCCTTCATACAGGTCTAAAGGTGCCGTATTTCATATGGTTTGGTAAGGATCAGGGTATTAAAGCAAAGGAACCGCCATGGAATATGGAGCTTGCCATGATAATTGGGTCACTTTTCTGCATAGGACTTGGGGTATTTTATAAACCACTTTATGCGTTACTACCCTATCCTGTTCATTTTGAACCCTATACAGCCTATCATACCTGGGAGACTTTGCAGGTACTGCTGTTTACACAGCTTGGATTCTTCCTGCTGCTTAAAAAGCTTTGGTGTAAAAATACAATTAGTTTGGACACGGACTGGTTTCCAAGAAAATGTGCAAAAGCAGTTATATGGTTTGTAAATAAACCGCTGGTCAGTTTAGAGTACAATATTGTCGGAGAAGCTTATGAATTTATTATTCAGAAGCCTATAATGAGAGTTGCGGTTTATTTGAAGAAAATAGATACCGTTGTTGTAGATGGAACTATCAATGGGGTAGGAAGATTGGCAATGGCATGGAGCAGAAAAATTAAGGAAGCACAAAGTGGTCAAATTCAACACTATGCAATGCTTATGGTCGCTGGGGTTATTGCTGTAATTATAATTGTATTGGTTTTACCGTAAGAAGATCAGAGATGGAAGATATTATTTTTAACATTCTTGATTATCCCATACTGACGGTTACTACCTTTCTCCCGTTGGCGGGAGCGCTCATTATACTTCTCCTTAGGAGGGCAGTACTAATTAGGTGGTTTGCTCTTGCTACTACAATTACAACATTGATTGTGTCGCTACCTGTTTACAAGCATTTTGATAAAGCAACCTACAAGATGCAGTTTGTTGAAATCTATCCATGGATACCCGCATGGAATATACACTACAAAGTAGGCGTTGATGGAATCAGCGTGCTGTTCATATTCCTTGTTACAATTCTAAGTATACTTTGTGTGACTGTATCATGGAAGGTAATACAGACAAAAACAAAAGAGTTTTTTATATCCCTTTTGATACTGGAAACTGCAATGATTGGAGTTTTTGTTTCGCTTAATGTTTTTCATTTCTACCTTTTCTGGGAGCTCACGCTCATTCCAATGTTCCTTCTTATCGGGGCGTGGGGTGGTTCAAATAGGATATACGCAGCAGTAAAGTTTGTCCTTTTTATGTTGGCTGGCAGCGTTCTCATGTTGGTGGGAATTATTGTTCTTTACTATGCCGGAGGTAAAACATTTGACATACTGGAATTATCCCGGATAAGTTACCCGGAAGAACTTCAATTTTGGCTTTTCTTAGCCTTTTTTGCTGCGTTTGCAGTCAAGATGCCCATGTTTCCTATCCATACATGGCTTCCGGATGCCCATACAGAAGCGCCTACAGCAGGCAGCGTGATACTTGCAGGTGTTCTCCTTAAAATGGGAGCCTATGGGTTTTTACGGTTTTCTTTTCCCATGTTTCCCCATGCGGTTAAGGTTCTTTTTATTCCAATGCTTGTATTGTCAGTTACTGCGATTATCTATGGCGGTTATGTGACGTTGATGCAGACGGACATGAAAAGACTGATAGCTTACTCAAGCGTTAGCCATATGGGATTTGTTACACTCGGTCTTTTCACCCTCAACCAAACCGGGATTGAGGGTGGGATACTACAGATGATAAACCATGGCGTTATTACAGGCGCACTCTTTCTATGTATCGGAATGATTTATGAGAGAACTCATACGAGAATGATTGAGGATTACGGTGGACTTTCGAAAACGGTTCCTTTATTTATAGTATTTTTTACGGTTTTTACACTGGCTGCAATCGGTCTTCCCGGAATGAACGCTTTTGTAGGAGAATTTCTTATTATAAGCGGGGCATTCAAGGCAAACATGATAATTGCTGCTTTTTCTATTTTTGGGGTGGTACTGGGAGTTACCTATATGGTATGGTTGTATTACAGGGTTGCTCTTAATGAAATAAATTCTAACACAAAATCCAGCCTTTTTGATCTTGATTCAAGAGAAATAGCAACCCTTGTGCCTCTCGTAATGCTTGTATTTCTGATAGGAGTTCAGCCGGAAATCGTTTTGAGTTATATGCATGCTTCAGTGGAACATTTGGTTGAACAGATACACACCGCTGTGCCTCTCGATCCCAATAGAATTTATAACTCAGTCAATTTATTTGTTGAATATGTTAAGGAATTATTATGGTGGGGTTGAAGAATTCATTGGATGGTCTTTTCAACTATCTGATTTCAGATTTTTCTATGGGACTAATTAGGTGATTTTATGGATCTGAGTCGGTATTTCACTTTAGCTGATATCAGCGGTATTGCGCCCGAAATTGTTCTGACTATAGCAGCACTGTCTGTTCTGACAGTGGAGATGATGCGCGTTTCCCGTCCCGGAATCAACTTAATGGTAGCTGCTGCGGGTTTGTTGGTGGCGGGAGTCTTTGCAGCACAAGGGTTCAAGGAAGAAATACTCTTTGGAGGAATGCTGAGGCTCAACAAAATCTCTCTGTTCTTTGATTTTCTTTATCTGGCAGTTGCATTTGGAACCTTGATTCTTTCGCAGGGCTACCTAGAGAAAAAAGGGGGTAAGCCTCGAGGAGAATATCATGCGCTCATACTTTTTTGTGTAATTGGGATGATGTTGATGACAGAAGCTAACGACCTTGTGATCGTTTTCCTTGGGTTGGAACTTCTTTCTCTTTCGCTCTACATTTTGGTTGGGTTCCTTCGTCATGATGTTCTTAGTAATGAGTCCGGATTGAAATATCTATTTTTGGGGGCATTTTCCACCGGCTTTTTTTTATTTGGTGCAGCTTTGATCTATGGTGCTGCCGGAACGACAAACTATAACGAAATTGCCTCAGTCGTTGCATCAGGAGAGATTCTTTCCTATTTGTATCTTTCCCTTGGAATCGGATTGTTGCTCATCGGGTTTGCTTTTAAGGTAGCCCTTGTACCTTTTCACTTGTGGTCTCCAGATGTATATCAAGGAGCACCTACCACGGTGACAGCCTTTCTCTGTACGGCTCCCAAAGCAGCTGGTTTTGGCGCTTTGTTGAATATTTTTATCGTGGCCTTCCCAGAAATTCAGATTGAATGGCAAAAATTATTTTGGATATTAGCTGCATTAACCATGACTATTGGAAATATCTCAGCCCTGATGCAGTCTCATGTGAAACGGATGCTTGCTTTTTCTAGTGTTTCCCATGCTGGATACCTTGTTTTAGGTGTGCTTGTCCTAAATAGTGTGGGTCTTTCTGCAGTACTTTTTTATCTGGTAGTTTACTCAGCAATGAATCTTGGTGCTTTTGCTATTTTACTGCTGGTAGAAAAGGATGGTAAAGGATTGAATTTTAAAGACTACCGAGGATTTGCTACACAGCACCCATGGATGGCGGTAGCTATGGCCGTATTCATGATATCACTGGCTGGGTTTCCCCCTACTGGAGGCTTCATCGCAAAATATGGACTTTTATCTTCAGCGGTGGCAGAAGGATATATTTGGCTTGTGGTTATTGCAGTTCTAAACACACTAGTGTCGGCGTATTATTACCTGCGACTCATTGTGAACATGTATATGCAGGAAGAAAAGGATATTGCAAATCCAGTATCTGGAGTATTGGTACTGGGTCTTATCGGATTTTTAGCTGTGATTGTGCTTATACTTGGGATCACTCCTGAATTTCTTTTAAATATTACTACTGAAGCGGCAACTACTGCTTTCTGATGGAAGGATTCACTTCCCACATCTCCGCTTATAATAAAGTACATGTTTGCATATGATGTTTACGAAAAATATTTTCTATTGGATGATTCCTTTCTTTTTCTTGATAATACCAGCAGAAATCATTGGATCGGCCGGGGAAGGAAATTATACTCCCCATTTGGATGGTTCTGATTTACCTATTTCCTGGGTAATCCCATTTATCGGAATCTTGTTTTCAATTGCGGTTTTTCCATTAATTGCACCTAATT